>Ga0209172_10005086_pt1 | contig 16467 bp, 11 predicted proteins | sample LarsenN4metaG_FD_184113 | JGI IMG/M metagenome (GOLD analysis project Ga0209172, IMG submission 184113) | Hot spring sediment bacterial and archeal communities from British Columbia, Canada, to study Microbial Dark Matter (Phase II) - Larsen... ... | reverse complement strand
CCGCAGCAGGTGCGGAATCTGCGTCGAAGAGTAGATCGTGAGGGACTTGTCCCCCGGCTTCCAGTCCGCGACCACGCCGCGGGTCTCCATCGGCGTGGGGATCAGCCGCTGGCTCGTGATGCGCTGCTTCAGCACGACCTCGGCTTCCTCGAAGGCCTTGTTGACGTCCCCGCCTTCCTGGTGATAGTTAAACGCGATGTTGTCCGGCCATTCCGGGTGCACAGCCGGCGCATCCGGTTCGAGCGCCTTTTCGGGGTCGGCCACCGCGGGCAGCGGATCGTAATCGACCTCGATTTTGTCGGCGGCGTCGCGGGCGATGTAGCGGTCCGTGGCGACCACGACCGCCACCGCGTGCCCCACGTAGTAAACCCGGTCGGTAGCCAGAATCCGGTGATGGGGGACGCGCAGGCCGGGCAGAGACGCTCCGCAGGGAACGGGACCGACATCCTTTGTGTCGGCTCCCGTGAACACGGCGACCACGCCTGGCATGTCCTTCAACTGCGACAAGTCGATGCCCTTGATCCAGGCCGCCGCATGGGGGCTGCGGACGATGCAGGCGTGGTGCATTCCGGGCAGTTTGATGTCGTCCACATAGGTGGCCGTGCCCGTGATCAGGCGCGGGTCTTCACGCCGGCGGATTCGCTTTCCAACCAGAGTCTCGGTCTTGGTGATGGTGGTGGCCATGACGGAGTCTCCCTTACCTCATCGTGGCGGAGGCGGCGCGGACCGCATTGACGATGTGCTGGTATCCGGTGCACCGGCACAAATTTCCTTCGATGCCGTGGCGGATCTCCTGGTCGGTCGGTGCAGGGTTGCGCTCGAGCAGTTGCTTGGCGGCCATGATCATGCCGGGCGTGCAATAGCCGCATTGCAGGCCGTGCTCATTCCAGAAGGCTTCCTGCACCGGATGGAGGGTTCCGTCCGAGGCAAGGCCCTCAATCGTGAGCACGCTGCGCCCGTCCGCCTGCACGGCGAACAGCGCGCATGACTTCACGGCCTTGCCATCCAGTTCGACGGTGCAGGCGCCGCAAATGGATGTCTCGCAGCCGATGTGGGGTCCGGTGAGGCCCGCCACTTCCCGCAGGTAGTGAATGAGGAGCAGCCGCGGCTCGACTTCGTCCGTGCGGGGCTGTCCGTTCAAGGTAACAGTGATCTGGCGTTTCATACGGATGAATCGGTTCCCCGTGTTCCCAGCGGGGTGTGGAGTCAAACTTTACCAGAAACGGCGGCAAAAAGGAAGCTCTGTGACCGGGGTCCCGGGGTCCGTCAAGGCAGCAGAAACCGCCAGGAGTCCCCTTCTTCCCAGATGCGTCAGAAGCTGTACTTCAAAGCGAACTGGATCCGCCGGGGTTCGTCGGCCTGGGTGATCGTCGCCGTCGCCAGCGCGCGCAAGCCGGACGCCGGCTGTCCGAATGTCGGCGTGTTCGTGAAGTTGAACGATTCGAAGCGGAACTGCAAGGCATGCCCTTCGCGGGGCAGGCGCAACATCTTGGAAACGATCAGGTCGAAGTTCCGCGACCCGGGACCGATCAGCACGTTACGGCCAGTATTCCCCATCACGCCGGGCGCCGACTGCACGAAGGCCTGTTCGTCGAACCACCGGTCGATGGTGGGATTGTCCAGTTTGCCGGAGGCGATCCGGTTGCCGCGATTCCGCGTTCCCGAGTTCTGAGCATCTCCTGGATAGCTGATGTCAAACGGCGTTCCGCTTCGCAGCGAAAGGATACCACCCACCTGCCAGCCTCCCGCGATTGCATTGGCGAGCGAGTTCCAGTCTCCCCCAAATGTCCGCCCCTTGCCGAAGGGAAGTTCATAAGTGAAGCTGCTCACAAGATTGTGCCGGCGGTCGAGATCCGACAGCCCTCTCTCGTTGGTCAAATCGTATTCGTTGGCGCGGCCCGAACCGCCCTGGTTCAGGTTCTCGACCGCCTGGTCGATGGTCTTGGACCACGTGTAGGAAGCGATGAATGTCATGCCCTTGGAGAACCGCTTCTCGGCCCGCGCGACCAGGGCGTTGTAGTTCGAGTTGGCGCCGTTGTCGTTCAGCGAGACGCTATTCCATGTGCGGCGAACACGGCGCTGGACCTCGGGAATCGACGGGTGCGGGCCGCCATTGTTGATGTTGCGACCGGCATACAGGTGCGTCGCCTTGGCGCCCTGGTAGCCGACAGCGACGAGGACTTCGCCGAGCTGGCGCTGAATATCAAAAAACCACTGGCTGGCGTACTGGGTCGGATAGTCGTCAAGCGACACGCTCACGTTGGTGTTTGGAACCGGAGCAGCGGCCGGGAGTTGGACCGGGATGAAGCCGTTGCGGACCAGCGTCACCGGACGGATGTTGTCCGGCGTGTTCAACACCACTTCCGTGAAGTCGGGTGTCTGGTTGCGAAAGCGTGCGCTCTCGCTGTTGTAGTTGTCGGCTTCGCCGTAGAAAAGACCGAATCCGCTGCGGACGACGGTGCCCGCGCCGATCTTGTAGGCGATGCCCACGCGAGGGGCGAAGTTGTTGAGGTCCTGGTTGCCGCCTCCATCTTTGGGCCCTTTGGGACGCTCGAAGGTATCGAAGCGGGGATCGGTGGGCGCCACATTGAACTCGGTGAGGAAGCGGCTCACGCCGCCGCGCCCCACGATGTTGCCGTACGGATAGTAGGGGTTGACCATCCACTCCCAGCGAAGGCCGAGATTGACGGTCAGGTTCCGGCTCACCTTCCAGTCGTCCTGGAAGTAGGCGCCCCAGTAAGGTGCGTAGGTGTCCTCGCCGCTCTGGTTTCCGGTCGTGGTGCTGCTGGCCATTCCGAGCAGCATGTCCGCCAGGCCGTTCCCGGTCTGGGCGCGGCTGGTGGCGTTGTTCGGCTGCTGCGCCGTGAAGATCCGGTTGAAGCTGAACTGTCCCCGCCGCAGGCGGGAGGCCTCGCGGAACACCATGGATTTGCGGTACTCGACGCCGCCTTTGAGCGAGTGCGATCCGCGCTGCATGAGCACGTTGTCGTTGATCTGAAGGACGTCGAGGTAGTTGTTGTTCGGCCAGCAGCAGCGCGACCCGATCACGTTGTAGTCGGACACGTTGAAGTTGGCCAGGCCGTGGTCGAGCCCGTCGTTCATCGCATCGCCCGGCGCGCCCTTGATGCCGTACTTCTTGTTCAGGTTCTCGGTATCGAGCAGGTCAAAGCGCGTCGGGAAATGCGTGTAGCCGAAGCGCAGTTCGTTGAACACGCTCGACGACAGCGACCGTGTCCAGCCGCCGACCCAGTTGTCGCCGGGCAGCTTGATGGTCTGGCCGGATCCCCCTCCGGAGGCGGAAATCGGCAGCGGACCGTTCTGGAGCTTGTCGTCGCGGCGGATGCTCCAGCGGCCGAAGACGCGGTCGTTGGCCGAGAAGTTGTGGTCGGCGCGCATGTCGTACTGGTTGGATGTTTCGATGTCGGTGGGCGCGAAGAAGAAGTTGTTCGCAAGCAGGTCGCGGCCGGCGATGTTCGGCATCGGGTAGAGTTCCACGATGACCTTCGATACCGGATCGAACCGCGCGGCGGGGATCCGGTTGCCGGGAAATGGCAGCCGGGTGGCGGCGGCGCCGGTTCCGGTGGTGGTGTCCGGGTCGAAGATCTGATTGCGCCGGGTGCCTTCGCCGGAGAAGTCGCCGTTGCGGGCCGCCTGCCCTGGAACCGTGCTGGTAAACGTCTGGCCGCGGCGGATGCGCGTGCCCTGATAACTGAAAAAGAAGAACGACCTGTTCTGGAGGATCGGACCCCCGACGGTGCCCCCGAACTGGTTCTGGCGCAGGGTCGGCTTCCGCGACCCGCTGCGGTTGGCGAAGAAGTTGGTCGCATCGAAAACCTCGTTGCGGAGGAACTCGTAGGCCGAGCCGTGGAACTGGTTCGTGCCCGCTTTGGTCGACACGAGCACCTTGCCTCCCATCCGGCTTCCGTACTCGGCGGAGTTGTTGTTGGTGACCACCTTGAACTCCTCGACGGCGTCGACCGGCGGTTTGACCGCCTGCGCCTGGAACCCGAGCGGGCCGCCTGAGGCGCGCGAGCTGTTGTCGACTCCGTCCAGCAGGACCTGCGTCTGGTAGGCGTGCTGGCCGAGGGCGATGAAACCACCCTCGGTGCCGTCCTCTCCGCCGGTGCGCGAACCGCGGCCGAGCGAACGGGCGGGCAGCACGCCGGTGGAGAACTTCGCCAGTTCGAGGTAATTGCGCAGGTTCAGCGGCATCTCGACGATCCGCTTGTTTTCGATCACCTGGCCCATGACGGTGGATTCGGATTCAAGCAGGGGAGCGGCCGAGGAGACCTCCACGGTTTCAGCGACGTCTCCGATCTTCATTTCGAAATCGACGCGCGCCGCCTGGCCGACGTCGAGCTTGAGGTTGTCGCGCGTGGCGGTCCGGAAACCGGTCTTGGAGACGCTGATCCGGTAGGTACCCTGGGTCAGCAGGGGCGCCGTGTAAAGTCCCTGGTCATTGCTTACGGCGGTGTTCGCTACGCCCGTCGCAACATTCTGAATTCGGACTGTCACGCCGGGGATGGCCGCGCCGCTCGGGTCGGTGATCAATCCCTGAAATCCGGACGACTGTGCATAAAGTCCCGTGGCGAACCCGGCGACGAGAACGACGAATCGCATCGAAGCACCCTCCCTGAGCAAAATTCGTGCCCAGTATACCAGACGAGGCTCGATCCTAGGTTGCGACCAGCCACCACTTGGTTGCGGCCCAGTCCGCGACAGCGTTGACGAGGCAGACGGTCGAGAAGGCCACGGCCGAACTCTCCTCGGAGTGGACAGGGAGACAGAAGGCGAGGGCGAGCAGGGCGGCCGTGACGAGGTTGATGGACACCCATGCGCGTGGCGGATAGGACGGCCGCCATGGCAACTCGAACGGCTCCACGCGGGAAGGGAAACCGCGCCGGAATCCTTCGATCATCCACAGAAGCCAGCGCGGCCGGACCGCCGGATCATAGGCCAGCCAGACCAGGTCGGCGAGCAGCAACAGCATCACCCAGTTCCAGAACTCCGCGAACCCGACCCGGAGTCCCATTCCGAAGAAGGCGGTGGCATGGAGCGTCAGCAGCAACAGGTCTCCCAACAGACGGGAGGCGCCGGCGCCGGCCGGCGTTTGCGGGGTCGGAGAGGCGGTTGGAAGGGGAGTTCCCCATGGCAAACGATTACCACCGGCTTGTTTCGAGAGCGTTACGGCGGTATGACCGGACCTTGACACGGTCCGCGAAGATCCAAAAAGCTACTCTTCCCGCCAGCGTCCTACTCAAAAACCCGGTCCACCGGGATGATTGTGACTCGGTCCTCGCGCAACGGAATCGGGCGCTTTTCGACGGTCTTGTCCTCCTCGAGAACCGCATCCGGTTTCGGGGCATTGTACTTCATTGGCGAAGGTTCGTTGGCGAGCAGGCGCCGCTTCCACTTTTCCGCCTCCGGCGCTACGAGAACCACGTGCATATTTCCGGTATCCAGGTGCTTGCGGATGGCGCGGTTCACGCTGTCCCGCGTGAGCCGGGCCAGTCCTTCGCGGACATAGGCGGGATAGGCCGGGATGCCGTAATAGGCGCTATCGATGGCGTAGCCGAGTTCGGCCGACTTCGTCTTTACGAGCAGACTGACGTATTTAGAAAGGAAGCCGCGCGTCCGTTCGAACGCCTCCTCGGAAAGCCCCTCGCGAACCAGCCGTTCCAATTCGTGGAGAGCGAGCCGCAATCCGAAGTGGGCGGTGGGCAGTTCGAGCGGGCGGATCCACACCTGGAAAATCTGCTGCGGGCGGGCCAGATTCGGTTCGGGCTCGAAGCGGAACATTCCGTTCGGGAAGTACTCGAGGTAGGCGTAGTCGCCGTAGTTCAGGCCCCGCAGTTCGCGGATCCGCTGGTACATCTGACCGGCGCTCGAACGGTGCTGGCCAAAGTAGGACTGCGCCACCAGCAGCGCGGCGTAATCCGGATGGCCGCGCCGGACATCGATGGGAAATCCGAAAGAGATCGCGGCGGCGCGGGTGGGTTTGTCGATGATGGTCAGACTCATTCCGTCGATCTTCTTCGGCGTCGGGACATCCGGGCGGGCGGCCTTGCCGGCTGGCAGCTTTCCAAAGTCGGCCAGGACACGCTTGACAAAGGATGGAGGGTAGCCGCCGGCGAGGCCAAGAATGAGGTTGGCTTGCGTGTAGCGGGCCTTGCGGAAGGCCTTCATGTCCTCGATCGTGATCGACCCGATAGAGGACACCTTGCCGAAGTTGTGATGCCCGTAGGGATGTCCGGCGTAGATGGCGTTGTAGAGGACTTCCTTGCCCAACTCCTCGTCATTGTTGCCGCGAATGCCGGTTCGCAGGGCGTTGATCTGATCGTCGCGGAGGCGAGTGAGGTCTTCGGGGCGCCAGCCGGGGTCGAGTAGCATGTCGCGGAGGATGGCGTAGAACGCGTCGAGGTTGTCGATGTGCGTCTGGGCGGAAAAGGTGGTCATGTGTTTGTCCACCTGGACGGATACCTGCGTCGCCATCGGGAAAAAACGTTGGGAGATCTGCTCGAAGCTCAGCGTGCGAGACCCGCCACGGGCCAGCATGGACGCGGTCAGCGAGGCGATTCCCTCCTTACCCGGCGGGTCATCCGCGGCGCCGGTCAGGAAAGCGAAGCGGAGGTCGACCAAGGGCGACTTGCCGGGCAGCAGCACGGTCCTCGGCTGCGCGCCGGCGACGACGCAGGTGGCTGCGAACAGAACCATCCGCCTCATTTCGACGCTCCCGTCAGCGTGACCGTCGTCCGGCTGGTTTCGTTGAAATACTTCCGGGCCACCTGGCGCACATCTTCCGGAGTGATGGACGCGTAGAGGTCATAGAGCCGGTTCAGGGTTTCCGGGGTGCGCCGCAGCGCGATGAAATGAGCGAGAGTACTCGCGATCGCTTCGCTGGAATCCATTCGCAGGGCGAACTGGTAGCGGAGGTGGCGTTTGACTTCTTCGAGCCTCGTCGTGGACACGAGCGTATCTTTGAATCCGGCGAGCGTCGCGGTCACCTCGTCTTCGACCGACGGGAGATCCTCCTTCTTCTTGACACGGGCGGATACCGTGAACAGGTAAGGGTCGACGTGATCGGCGTAGTAGCCGTTTAGAACGTCCACCTTCTGCTCCGCCAGGACGAGTTTGCGGTGCAGGGGGGAGCTGTCGGAGAAACCGAGAAAGCTGATCACGTCGAGCACCGCAGTGTCCTTTTCCGTGTCGGCGTAGGCGGGGGCGCGGTAGGCCATGGTCAACCACGAGAGGGTCGGCGACGGCCAGTCGACGTGGGCCCGGCGCGGGCCGTCCTGCGGCGGCTCGGCGGGGACGGTTGCACGGTAGCTTCCCCGCTTCCACCCGCCCCAGTAACGGTTGACGAGGGACTTCACCTGGGCGGGTTGGACGTCGCCGACCACGAGAATCGTGGTGTATTCGGGGCGGTAGTAACGGTCGAAGAACTTGCGGCTGTAGTCGAACTGGTTCGGCATATCCTTGATGTCGTCAAGGAAGCCCATCGTCGTGTGGCGATAGGTATGGTTGCGGAAGGCGGTTTCGCGGAGCCTCTCAAAGAGCTTCGACGCCGGCGCGGCGCTGTTCTTGTTGTATTCGCCGAGGACCGCCAGCGCCTCGGTCTTGAAGGCCGCTTCGCTGTATTCGAGGTTCTGAAAACGGTCGGCCTCCAGGCGGAGGATGGTCTCAAGGTCGGGCTTGGTGAAAGTCGTATGGTAGGCGGTCAGATCATCGGAGGTGAAGGCGTTGTTCGCCGCGCCGGCCGCCTGGAGGACGCCCTGGAACTTCTCCGGCGGGAACTCGCGAGTGCCGCGGAACATCATGTGCTCGAAGAAGTGGGCGAACCCGGTCTTGCCTGGCTCGACCTCGTTGCGGGAGCCGGCCTGAACCACGATGTAGAGCGCGACCACGTCCGGGAATTCGGTGGGAACGGTGATGACCCGCAGACCGTTGGGCATGTCGTGCTGGTCATAGCTGTACGGAAAAATCTTTGATGGAGCAGCGGCTGAAGCGGCAGCTGCGAGACTGAGGAATATGGGGACTAGATTCATGGTTGACTTTCAAGGTTCAGTGCGATCTCAAACAGCATCTCCTCGCACCACGGCCGTCCAACGAACTGGATCCCCGCCGGCAGGCCCTCTGAGTCGATTCTAGCGGGCAGGGCGAGGGCCGGAAAACCGACGAGGTTCACCCAGGTCAGCGGCATGGTCGCCTGGAACAGGCCGATTTCCTTGCCTTCGGTGGGAAAGCGGCGCGATTGATGGGGGAAGGCCGTCACGCAAGCCGTGGGCGTCAGCAGGACGGGAACATCTCTTGTCTGCGCCAGCAGGCTCGTGCGAATGCGGTCGCGTTCAGCAAGCTGCTCGACCACCTGACGTCCGGTGGGTTCGGGTTTGTCCTTGAGTTTGTTGTAGAACTCAATGCCGGTCCAATGCGCTTCCGATTCGCGGCCCTGAATCAGGTCGCGGGTGAACGGCACCGACAGTTCGGAGAAGAAGAAAGACCAGACGTTCGGGGCCCGGTCCAGATCACGTGGCTCGAACGGGGTGACCTCGTAGCCGAGCGCGGCGAGCCTAGTGGCCGTCTGGCGGACGGCGTCGCGGATGGCGGGTTGCACGGGCACGGACCCGAACTGTTCCATCAGGCCGATGCGGGGCTTGTGGCGCGGCGGCGGGGGCGGCGTGAACGGAACCGAGAACGGGTCGGCGTCGTCGTGGCCGGCCAGGACATCGAAGAGCAACTTGAGGTCGGCGGCCGTTCGGGCCATCGGTCCGGCGACGCCGAGCAGACCGCCGGGATGGCGTATAGGCGGGACGTGTCCGGCGGCCGGAATGCGGCCCGGGGTGGGCTTGAGTCCGCAGATTCCACAGAAATGGGCGGGCAGACGGATCGAACCGCCGCCGTCGCTTCCGAGGCCGCCCGCTGAGAGGAATCCGGCGATGGCCGCCGCTTCTCCGCCGCTCGAGCCGCCACAGGTCCGGTCCGGGTTGTGCGGGTTGTTGGTGCGGCCGGTGATGTGATTGTCGGTTTCGTAGTTGGCGAGAAACTCCGGGCAGTTGGTCTTGCCGAGAAGAATGGCGCCGGCGCGTTCGAGGCGTTCGACGGCGGTCGCCGAGGAGGCGGCGAGGTGGCCGAGACGAAACCGGCTGCCGCACAAGGTGGGGAAACCCGCTATGTCGAAGCAGTCCTTGACGGTGAGGGGGATGCCGGAGAGCGGGCCATCGCCGGCCGCGGTTCGGGCCTTTTCCCGCGCCTGTTCGGAGAAAACCCTGACGAAGGCATTGAGTTTCTTCCCATTTCTGTCGATCTCCGCCAGGTGGGCATCGACCAGTTCGACGGCGGAGATCTCCCGCGCCCGGAGCAGGCGTCGCATGCCGGTGATGGGCAGGCGTGTTAGCATCTGACCAGCATAGACGTTCGAGGAGGTTTTGGGTTTTGAAGGACATTTGTGTAGTGGGTGTGGGTTACGTGGGACTGGTGACAGGGACCTGCTTTGCGGACCTTGGCAACCGGGTGGTCGCCCTCGACATCAACGAGGAGAGGATTGAAAAGCTGCGCCAGGGAATCCTTCCGATCTTCGAGCCCGGGCTTGAGGAGATCGTGAGGCGGAACGTGGCGGCGGGGCGGCTTCGGTTCACGACGTCTTATGCGGAGGCGCTCGAGGCGGCCGAGATCGTCTTCATCGCGGTCGGGACGCCGGAGGGGGTTGACGGCGAGGCGGACTTGCAGTACGTGCGGCAGGCGGCGGAGGCGATCGCGCAGCACATGAGTCGGCCGCTGGTGATCGTCAACAAGTCGACGGTGCCGGTGGGGACGGGCGATTGGGTGTCGGACATTGTCCGGGCCAAGCAGAGCGCGCCGGTTCCATTCAGCGTGGTTTCGTGTCCCGAGTTTCTGCGGGAAGGCTCGGCGATTCAGGATTTCATGAATCCGGCGCGGATCGTGCTGGGGTCGATGGACAAGGAGGCGGCGCACAAGATCGCCGATCTGCACTTGTCGCTGCGGGCGCCGATCGTGGTGACGGACCTGCGCACGGCGGAGATGATCAAATATGCCTCGAACGCGTTCCTGGCTACGAAGATCTCCTTCATCAACGAGATCGCCAACATCTGTGAGGCGCTGGGGGCGGACGTCAAGGAAGTGGCGGCAGGCATGGGGTATGATCCACGGATCGGCCGGGCGTTCCTCGACGCGGGCCTTGGCTACGGCGGGTCCTGTTTTCCGAAAGACGTCAAGGCGCTGGCCTATATGGCGAACGTGCAAGGGCAGCATCCGCAACTGCTCGAAACCGTAATGGACATCAACAAGCACCAGCGGCGGCAGGTGGTTCTGAAGCTGCGGGAGATGCTCGGCGGGGCGTTGAGCGGCCGGGTGGTCGGTCTGCTCGGCCTGGCCTTTAAGCCGAACACGGACGACATGCGCGACGCCCCTTCAGCCGAGATCGCGCGGGCGATCCTGGCGCAGGGAGGCGTTGTGCGTGGCTACGATCCGGTGGCGATGGCGGCGGCCAGCCGGTCCATGCCGGGCGTGACCATGTGCGAGGGTCCGTACGAGGTGGCCACGGGCGCCGACGCGCTGGTTCTGTGCACGGAGTGGAACGAGTTCAAACAGCTCGACCTGCGCCGGATTCAGAGCACCATGCGGACGCCGGTCTTCATCGACGGACGGAACCTCTATGAACCAGCGCTGATGGCGCACTACGGCTTCCGCTACCGCGGCGTCGGCCGCGGATACGCGGCGATGGCGGTGGAGGCGCCGGCGGCCGCCAGCGTGTAGGCATCATGCCGCCTGGCGCCGGGGCGGCGTTGCGCGCGCGGCAGCCGGCCGGCTCAACGCGGAGATCGCTTCCTCGCGCATCCGGGACCGGGCCGGCGAAGGGAACGGCAGGATTGTGGCCGGGCGATGGGGGGCCGAGGGTTCGGGGCCCGGATCCTGGTTGGTGGCGCTGTTGAGCACGAACAGGGCCGCCAGCAGCCGCAGGGCGGCTGGCGTTTCTTCCGAGGTGAGCATCTGCTGGACTGTCCGGACGGCTAATCCGCGCAGGTTCCGCATCTGGTTCGGGGACATGGCATCGGTTCTCCTCTTTCGCTGATCGAGCCGGCGCCGCGGCGGCAGACCGCGCGCATCAGCTATGTCGCTACAGTAGTAGCAGGCCGCAGTCTTGCGGTCTGCCTCCTCTCTGTCTAAGTTGTTGGCATCAGGACGGAAATAATCCCGCTCGACGTGTTACGGTGAAACAGATGCGAGTTCTCGTGACCGGATCGTCCGGGTGCATTGGCGCCTGGACCGTCAAGCAGCTTCTCGACCGCGGCGCAGACGTTCTCTGCTTCGACATGGAGGCGGACACGACACGGCTTTCCCTGATCTCAGGCCACGCCGCGCTGGCGGGCTCCAGCCGATTGCGAATGGAGACCGGAAAGATCGAAGACACCGGCCGGGTCAAGAGTCTAATCAAGGACGGGGGAGTCACGCACGTGATCCACCTGGCCGCGGTGCTGATGCCGTTCTGCCAGGCGAACCCCGTGGCCGGCGCGCTGATCGACGTGATCGGCACCTTGAACGTGTTCGAGGGCGCGCGTGACGCCGGGCGGCCGGTTCGCGTAGTGTACGCCTCCTCATCCGCCGTCTGGGGCCCCGAAGATGCATACGGGGACCGGAGCCTGTCGGAAGCCGACCCGCTGCTGCCGGGAACGCACTATGGCGTGTTCAAGCAATCGAACGAAGGCAACGCCCGCGTCTTCTACTTGACCGACGGAATCTCGAGCATCGGACTCCGGCCGTGGACGGTCTACGGCGTCGGCCGCGACCGGGGGTTGACCGCGGACCCGACGCTCGCGATGAAGGCCGTAGCGCTCGGAAAACCCTTTCAGATCCGCGTGTCCGGCTTCATGGATCTTCAGTACGTGGAGGACGTGGCGGAAACGTTTGTCCGATGCGCCCTGGCGCCGCTCGAAGGGGCGCACGTTTACAACCTGGCGGGAGACATCGTGAGGATGGACGACCTGGTGGCGATGATCGATTCGATGCGGCCCGGGGCGGCGAAGCTGCTGTCGGTCGCCGGACCGCAGGTGCCGGTTTCCTACCGCATGGACGCATCCCGCCTTCACGCCGCGATTCCCGACCTGCCGCGGACGCCGATCGAGAGCGGCGTGCGGCAGACGATCGAAGGATTTGAAAGGCTGCGGGCGGCCGGGCGGCTCCTGGAGGGGACGGCGTAGTCCTTCCGCTTGGAGTCAGTCCCCCGGCGCCAGCCGCCAGTTGTCGTCAAACAGACCCGCCGCCACCGGCTCGCCCTTCGAATTGAGAATGGCCCAATCGCCGAGACGCGGGTAGAGCAGGGCGTTGGTTCCCCGGAACTCCTTTTCGCCAAAAGTGTGTCCTGTGTTCAAGACGACGTACTTTGACGGATTGAGGGGATTCGGATAGATCAGCACGAGAGTATGTCCGGAAGCGGGAAACGACCGCGGACCGGCGCGAATCGTATCTTTCTCCCAGCGAATGGGCAGCTTGGGCGCGACCCGCGCGATCATCCGGTTGGTGGCCGCGTCTCCGAACAGCACGAGGTGGTAGTCGCGAATGTGCGCGGGCGTGACGGACCTGTCGTCCACAATGCGAACATCGCCGCGAAGCCACTTGGCGAATTCCGCGGCGAAGCGGTCCAGCCGAGGCGCCGGGCCGGACGAGGGGCGCACGCAGAGGAACGGCTCCGAGAAGGCGTCATCGATCGGCCCCTGGAGCCCGTGTTTCTTGCGAAGTCCCCGTAGCGGGCCCGCGGTGGTCCACTTACCGCTCTTCTTCTCGAATGATCCGCCGCGGGGGAACGTTTGTCCGTCGAGTTCGACGGTCCCTTCGCCGAGCACCGTGAGCCGGGAGACATTGGACGTGGTGATGGCGCGGGCGTTGGCGTCGACCTGGGCGCGTTCGTAATGCCGTTCGAGTCCGTCGACGACGATGCGAAAACAGCGGTTGTAACGCGTCGTGTAGGTGACGAAGCGGATCTTGCCGGGTTCGGCGAGTCCGGCGGCGGCGTGGCGGTCGAGGAAAGCGTCCGATTCTTTCTTGCTGTCCGGGTGGAACCTGTGCCCCGTGTTTGGGCCGACCAGAAACAGCGCACGGATGCCCTCGAGACCGCTTTCCCTGCCGAGTTGCTCCTGGATGTTGAGGGAGGCGCGCAGCTGAGGATCGGTTTCTCCGCCGTAGCCGACCGTGGGAACGTTGAAGGCGTTGCGGGCGTAGTCGACGGCGTCGTAAATATGGAGCGTGGGCGCCACCCAGGCGGGAGGGTTGGAGACGTTGGCGTAGCGGCGGGTTTCGGTGAATCCGGCGCCGGCCTCGATGGCGGCCCACAGGTCGGGATGGTGCAGCCCAATGTGCCAGGCGCCCGCGCCGCCCATCGAAAAGCCGCGCAGGACGATCCGCGCGGGATCGATCCGGAACCGTGACTTGACGTCGGCGAGGGCTTCAAACACATCGGTCTCGCCGGACCAGCGGTAGGCGTTGTTGGTGCGGCCGAAAACGTGGAGTTCGATGCGGTCCGGGTAGGCGGGCGCGGTCCCTGCGCTTTCTCCGCGTTCCAGGAAGCTGATCTCGCTCAGCATGGCTCCTCGTCCGTGGAGGACGACATCGAGACGGACCGGTCGCGACCCGTCGTAGGACTCGGGCACGACGACGGCGTAGGGCTGTACGCTGCCATCGACGCGGGACCGGTAGGCAAGGTTGACGCGGCCCTTGCGAGTCGTCCACGGCGCGGAGCCGGCTTGGAGGGCGCTAGCGCGGGCGAGGCCGCGATCGAGCACAAGCAGGGCGTGGCCGGCGTAAGCCTTGTTGTAGAACTCCTCCGGGTGGCGCAGCAGCCAGGAGGCGGCCTTGTGATAAACCTCGACGTCGGCCAGCAGCTGCGAGGCGGCTTTCCCGCGGAGTTGGGCGAGCCGCGCGCCGAGTTCGGCGGCGCGGTCGGCGATCTGCTGCTTTTCGGCGGGGGCCGGCTGGTAGGCGGGGGGATTCGGCGGCGGGGCCTGAGCGCGGAGGAAGGCGGCCGGCAGAATCGGGAACAAAAGGAGGCAGCGCATGCTCTGTACTATAATGACAGGAGCGTGGCGCTATCGTCTAAGGGTTAGGACGGAGCCCTCTCAAGGCTCAAATACGGGTTCGAATCCCGTTAGCGCTACCACTGGCTCGCCGGTCCGACATCACCGTTCCTTTCGGCCGCACACTCCCGTTCGCACCGGGTTGGCGCCTGAGGCGTCGGGCGGCAGTCGAGTTGGGCTGTGTGCTACGGGGAATCCGACCTGACCGGGGGGATGGGTCCGCCTACGAATGACCGGAGCGCCCGGCACTAACGGGCCGGGTCCGAGAACGCCGGCTCGTAGACGGAGTCAATCTGGAACTCGGTGACTCCCCATTCCCGCAGGCGGCGGATGTCGGCTGAACCCTGCTCCAGGGAGACTTTCCAGTCACCGCCGTAGTGAAACGTGTTGACGCTGGGGACGACGGGAACCTTGTGGGCAAACGCGAAGTCCACCTGCCTGCGGGTCAGCGTCTTGCCCCATTCGAACAGAAAGTAGCGCCGGGCGACGTCTTCGCCGCGGCGGACCGCCTCTTCGAGTTGCGCGCTGTTGATCCCCACACGGGCCTTACCCTGGAAATAGCGGCGCGCCGAATCAAGTCCGATGATGTAGGCCGAGGCGAGCAGGCCGGTCCGGCGCAGATCATTTTCGATTTGCCGGTAAAAGGCGGCGGAATGTTCCGGCTCTTTGGTGTCAAGCATGATGCGGAGGCGGCCCTTGCAGGCATCGACGAGTTCGCGGAAGGTCATGGGCGGCGTGCCGCCGGGGTTTGCCCGGAGCGCCTTGACCTCGGCGAGCGTCATGTCTTGAACACGCCGGGAATCACCATAGAACCTCTCGAACGTAGGGTCATGCTGGACGATGATCCGGCCGTCTTTGGTTTCGCGGATGTCGGACTCGACCATCCAGTAGCCGGCGGCGAACGCGGCTTCCAGCGAGGCCGGACTGTTCTCCGCGTAGCCGGCGTCGACAACGCCGCCCCGGTGGGCGATCCACCGGACGCCGGGCGGCGGCCCGGCCAGCAGGCCCGTGGCCAACCAGAGCGCCGCGGCAGGGACAACGATGGAGGCGGGTCGCAAGCTTTCCTAGTAGTACAGTTTAAGGCCAAACTGAATGCTGCGGCCCGGCAGTGCCGAAGTGATGACACCGAAGGTGCCGCTTGACGCATTCGTGTTCGGCTGATCCAGGTTCACCTGATTAAAGGCGTTGAAGAACTCCGTCCGGAACTGGAGGCGCATCTGCTCGGTCAGAGAAAAGCTTTTGGCGAGCGTGAAGTCCCAGTTATGAAGCCCCGGACCGTAGACCATGCCGCGCGAGGCGGTGCCGTAGGAAGTGGCGGCGGGACGGAAGGCGGCCGTGTTGAACCAGCGGAAGTTGTCGGGCGCCTGGATGGCCACCGCCTGCCCCGTCGTGTCGGCGCGCTGGGTTCGCTCCGACGTGGACAACTGGCAGTTGGGGCCGCACTCGGCGCTTGTCACTGTGTTGGTGAGGCCTGTGCGCCAGGCCCAGATCCCGCTCAACTGCCAGCCGCCAAGCAGGGCGCCCATCGCCGGGCTCATCGAGGAGGCGTACCGGCGGCCCTTGCCGAAGGGGAGATCATATACCCAGCTGGCGACCGAGTTGAACTTGACGTTCATGTTGTCCGGGCCCCATTCGTTGGCGAAATTGTAGGCGTCCTGCGTGCTGGCGCCGCCGTCGCCCCAGTTGGGGGCATTCGTCATCACGCGACCCCAGGTGAAGGAGTGGAGGAAGCTGATCCCGCCCTCCCAGCGCTTCTCGATGCGGGTTTGCAGGCTGTGGTAGGCGGTGGAGCCGCCCGAGTCCATGTACTGGATGTCGTTGAAGGCGGGGAATGGGCGCCGCTCAGCCAGGGCCGGAGGGCCCATCCTGCGGGCCTGGTTGGCATTGTAGAAGCGGGTCAGATGAAGGCCGCGGTTGCCGACATATCCGGCCTCGAAAACAAGGTTTCGGCCGGTTTCATGCTGGATTGTGAGGTTCCACTGGTGCACGAGGGGGTCGGACATTGTGGGGTCATTGCCGCGCAAAACCTGGTCGCGAGGGGTGGCGGTTGCGAGAAAGTTGGCGGGAGGACCGCTGCGCAGGGTGAAGAGGGCGGAGGCGGCGGTGGCGCGGTTCTGGCTGCGGACCAAGTCCACGACGAAGGGCGAGTTCATGCCGAGCAGCCCTTCGCGGCCCTGGCGGTTGGTGAAGTTGTAGAAGGCGCCGTAGCCGCTGCGAAGGACGGTGCGAGGCAGGAGCGTGTAGGCGAAACCAACGCGCGGAGCGAAGTTGTCGCGATCGGGCCGGACCAGGGCGCGTCCAAAGGTGCCGCCGTTGCTGGCAAACGAGCGCTCGCCGGTGGACGGGTTGAAGTTCGCCATGCGGTTGTACTTCTCCACGATCGGGC
>Ga0209172_10005084_pt1 | contig 16481 bp, 12 predicted proteins | sample LarsenN4metaG_FD_184113 | JGI IMG/M metagenome (GOLD analysis project Ga0209172, IMG submission 184113) | Hot spring sediment bacterial and archeal communities from British Columbia, Canada, to study Microbial Dark Matter (Phase II) - Larsen... ... | reverse complement strand
GCGCGCTGACGCTGTTGGAGGCGTTGATTGTGGTGCTGATCATCGGGATGCTTGCGGCGATGCTGTACCCGGTGTTCGAGTCGCTGAAGATGAAGATGAGGGTCGTGGGCACCGTTCAGCGGATGAAACAGTTTCACATCGCGCTGCAGATGTACCGCCAGGACTGGGGAGGGGCCGATGTGTTTGCTTCGTGGAGGTCATTCAGCGTCCTCGGACTTCCTGCGGCATCGCTCAGCGATCCGACGTGGATGCACCTGACGCCACCATTGCCGGGAGTATCACGCAGGGACTGGATTGGGCCTTGCGGTTTTGATGTGGATCGCAACCCCAACGCGGGACCGGGAAACTGGTTTGATCGACGCTACATCTACCCGCGCCATGGTGGATGCATTTCGTACGCAGCCAGTCTGTACGCACCCGCTGTCATGGAGGACCAAGACAGGGCGGCGAACTATGGCTTGTATTGGGACTACATCCCCACTCACCGCGACCACATTGTCATTTTTGCTGAGTTTTATTGCAATCCACCTAATGTTGACCTGATGAATTCAAACGTCCGCAAGCGAGGCATTGCCCTTCTGCTCAGCGGTCAAGTCGTGAACCGGAATGACGTTGGCTCAGTCCTGGACCTGCGATGGTTCTCCGACCCGCCAGACAACACTTGGAGGAACAGAAGACGATGATGTTGACGCACTTCAATATTCGTAGAACTGCTTCCGCAGTGACCTTGCTCGTGTCCATAACGGCGGTCGCCGTTTGGTCTCTCCCGCTCACGGGAGACGAGGGTCTCCCGGGAGCAAGCCCTTGCGGTGATCCTCCGGCTCCTCAACACAACTGTGGTAGGGACGCCTACGGTCGGTGCGAAGAAGTGATGGCGAACTGTACCGGACCAACGGTAGATTCGTGGACCAGAATCACACGCTGTTGCTGGAGCATCGGCACTGAAGAATACCCCGTAGTGTGTTATCCCTTCACCGGCTCATGGAGGTGTTGCCGACACGTTCAAGGCGGCCCGCCGCGCTGGTTCCCGGAGTGTCGAGCCGGGGACCCGCAATGGGGGCAGCTGTGCGCTCCCGACCAGTGGTGTTATACTCCATGACACCTGGCCGAGGGGCCCGTAGACGATGGGTTCGGGCTCCGTTTCTCATCGGTTTCCTGGCGACCCTGCTCGTGTTCGGCATTTACGTGTGGTCGCGGTGGCCGCGCTCCTCTCCGTCGCCGGAGGTTGTCGCCCGCAAGGCGATGGGGGCCTTTGAACTGTCCGACTACGACGGTCTATTAGAACACATAAACGATGAAGAGAAGCGGCTGCTTAAACTCGATGAGGATTCGCTCGCAGAACTGGTGAACCGGTTCTATAAACCAAACACCTCCGGATTCAAGCCGCGCGGACAGATTGTTCTGCCCCGGTCGTCCGAATCGGACGCATTGGCTATGCGAGAGTACGTTCATCCAGATGGTCGAAAGTTCGACCTGACGATCTTGGTCGCGTCCGGTGAGGATGGACCGAAGGTGTATGGTTTTGTATACATGCTGCTTGGGTCCGTGCTTAAAGCCAAGCTGCCGCCGGGCGTCGCAAGCGGGCAAGGGCTCGACTCTCGACACGCGTTGCTGCGGGCGTTCGAGGAAGAGCTCCCCGTACTTAACTCACTCCGGGTTCCCGGCGACACCATTTCCGACAATGGCAGACAAGTCTTTCGCTCGTGGAAGGAGATACACAAGAGCCTGCTCCGGCGCGCAGCCGACCGAGCGTCGCGCGAATAGATGCCCCTCGTCATCGCATCCGTTGGGCGAGCAAGTTCATCGTGCGAAGCACGAACTCCTCCTCGGCAACTTCTGGGACGCCCCTGACACCCGTACGCACAGGATGAAGCGTCGCCTGCGCGGCGAATGTGCCGTCCAGCGATCGGGCGCCCAGCATCGCGCCGAGGATTGACCCGACGGTCGCGCCGTTGCAGTCGGTGTCGAAGCCCGCCTCGACCGCCATGCAGACCGAGCGCTCGAACTCGCCGCCGCCGTGCAGGAGCGCCCACGCTACGACCTCGGCGTTTGAAATCGCATGGCACCAATCATGCTGCCGCGACTCGTTCCAGCGATCGTGGATAGCCTCTATGGCGCCCTCGGAGCTCGTCTCCTCGGCCTCGTCCATCACGCGCACCAACGAACGCGCGAGTCGGCTTGCGGGTGGCAAGCAGCGCAAGCCGTTCTCGACAACACCCCGTGGGTTGCTCATAGCGAAGGCGGATGAGATCATCGCCGCGTAGAACATGGAGGCATAAAGCGCGTTTCGCGTATGGGAGAGGCGCGCGTCGCTCCAAGCCATCGCGGCAGCCCGCATCGGGTCGCCTGGCGCGATGTAGCCGTAGAGGTCGCTTCTAATCTGCGCGCCGATCCACTCTCGGTAGGGGTTCCGCCATGTCGCCGTTTCGGGAGGCCTCATACCGAGCAGCAAGTTGCGGAAGGCGATTCGCTCGGCGGTGCAAGTCTTGAGGGGGGCGAGCCGCGCGACCCACTCCTCCGCTACCTGTTCAGTCGAGAACCCAACGCCGCAGCGCTCCACCACCAGGAGCGCGATGACGGTGTAGTTCAGGTCGTCATCTTCGGGGAGGGCGTCAAGCTCAGCCACGAACGCGTCCTCGTTACCCGGGGCGACGGCGCCGAACGCGTTCAGAGGTTCCCAGCGGCGCAGGAAGCCCTGTAGGGGCGGGCCTTGCCCGGTTTCCTGCAGCATCTTGCGAATCGCCCCGCGGCTCCAGCCCTCGACCGGCTTGCCGAGCATGCATCCGGCGACCCTCCCCCGCCATGCCCCCCGAATCCTGTCCTCGAAGTCAACGGCCTGCACGTCAAGCGGGAGCGCGCCTGGGCAGCGATAGAAGATGCTCTGCAGGTCGTTCGGCTCCGCTTCTTCGGTGGCGCTGGGCAAGCGCTGGACCTGATCAAGGAGGCGGAAGAACTCGCCGGGCGGGACTGTGTCGGCGCGCTCGAGGCGGGCGAACTCTTCCAGGAGGTGGCTGATGTCCCTTCCCTCCTGCTCCGCCTGGAGTCGCTCGGTCTCGACATCCGCGGGCGTCGGAATCAACCACCGGGTGTCCACGCGGGGCATTTTGCGTTACGCTGGATATCGTCGGGACGCCGAAACCACCTTCGCCCAAACCACTTCGGACATCGGCGGGACGCCGAAACCACCTTCGCCCAAACCACTTCGGACATCGGCGGGACGCCGAAACCACCCTGGCCGAAACCACCTTCGGAGAAACAACTTCGGGCATCGGCGGGACGCCGAAACCACCCTGGCCGAAACCACCTCTCGGTTGATCGGGCTTGACGTGGAAGTGGCGATATCAGGTAGGAACGGCGCCATGCCGAGCGCTCGTCCGTTCCTTTCCGCGATTACCGTTGCCGTTGTGATGGGCTCCTGTTCCGTTAGCACGCCGACCTTTCCGAAGATTCTCTTCACCACGGATCGGGACGGCTCGCTTCAGGTGTACAAGATGAACGTCAACGGGAGCAGCGTCTTCCGCATCACGAGCCTCGGCTCGAACAACCAAATGGCGACGCTCGAGGGACCGGGGCATTGGCTTGCGTTCGTCTCCGACAGGAACGGCAACCTCGACATCTTCTTGACGACGCTCTCGGGCGGCAGCGAGACGCAGCTGACCACGGACGGCGCGGACGACTTCCTGCCCGTCTTCAGCAGCGACGGCACCAAGATCGCGTTTGTCTCCGAGCGTGACGGCAACCGGGAGATTTACGTGATGAACGCCGACGGCACCGGGCAGACTCGTCTGACCTTCGACGCGGGCGAGGACACGATGCCAGCCTTCAGCCCGGATGGAACGAAGATAGCCTTCGTCTCCGATCGAACGGGCACGCCGCAGGTGTTCCTCATCAACACCGACGGCACGGGTGAGACGAACATCAGCAACAACGCCTTCGACGATACGACGCCGAGCTTCAACCTCGGCGGAACGCGAATCCTGTTCAGCACGAATCAGGACGGAAACTTCGAACTGTATACGATGGAACTGGACGGCTCCGACCGCGTGCGAGTCGCCGAGATTGACGGAGACGAACTGAACGGAAGTTACACGCCCGATGGAGGGCGAATCGCCTTCACATCCGACGTTTCGGGCAACGTGGAGATCTATACCGTCACGATTTCCGGCACCGGCGTTACGAACATCACGAACAACGCGGGCCTCGACACGAAGACCACTACGTTGATTGCGCCGCAGTAACGCCCGCCATCATCCTAAGAAGTCGCTCTTCGTCGAACTCTTCGCGCGACAGGAAGCCCTGGACTGCGCCGTCCTTGATTACTGCGATGCGCCGGCAGAGGGTGAACAGCTCGGGCATGTCGCTGCTGATGAGCAGGATCGCCTTGCCCTCGGATGCGAGGCCGCGCACGAGGTCGTGAATCTCCGCTTTCGCCCCAACGTCGACTCCGCGGGTCGGCTCGTCGATGATGAGAAAGTCGCACTGCGCCGCGAGCCATTTGGCAATAACGACCTTCTGCTGGTTTCCGCCGCTCAGGGTGGCGACGTTCGTTTCGATGCCTGGCGCACGGATGCGGAGAAGGTCGGCGTACCGCTTCGCCAGCGCGCGCTCTTCGGACGAGCGCAACACGCCCAGCGTCGCCAGCCGGTGCAGCGACGGGAGACTGATGTTCTCGGCGACGTTCATCGTGAGCACAAGCCCGTGCCGCTTGCGATCCTCGGGAACTAGCCCGATGCCGCGTCGCAACGCGTAGCCGGGGCCTCGGAACGGCACGTCCTCACCCCGAAAGCGCAGCGAGCCGGCGACAGACTTGTCTAAGCCGAACAACGCCTCGGCAATCTCCGTCCTGCCTGAGCCCACGAGGCCCGCGAGCCCGAGAATCTCGCCCTCGGCGATCGTGAACGAGACGTCCCGGAACTTGCCCTCGCTCGACAAGGCGCGAACTTCGACGACGGTGCTCTCCTTCGGCATCGGCGGCGACCTGCGGCTGTCCTCCTGGAGCTCGCGCCCGATCATCCAACGGACGACGTCGTCGTGGGTTACGTTGGATATCGGCGAGACGCCGAAACCACCTTCCTGAGGACGTGAAATCGGGGCAGTTTGTACGACTTTTCCATCCCGGAGGACGGTTACCGTGCTACAGACTTCGAACACCTCTTCGAGGCGGTGCGAGATGTAGATGCACGTGACGCCATCTGCAACCAGCCTCCGGACGAGCGCGAGCAGCGTGAGGGTCTCGGATGGCGTGAGGCTGCTCGTCGGCTCGTCGAAGACGAGCACGCGTGCGCCGCGACCGAGGCTGGCGGCGACCTGAACGAGCTGCTGCCTGCTGATAGAGAGGTCGCCGACCCGCGCTTCAGGGTCAACCTTTGCGCCGACGGCTGCAAGGCGCTCCTGGGTGATAGCGTACATTTCACGCCAATCCACAAGTCCGAAGCGGCCGGGCAGCTCGCTCAAGCAGACGTTCTCGGCAACGGAGAGGTCCTCGCAGAACAGCAACTCTTGGTGAACAATGCCGATGCCTTGGCTGAGCGCGTCCGACGGCGAGGCGAGGTGAACCGGCACGTCGTTCAGCAGCACGCGCCCGGCGTCGGCCCTTACGATGCCGGCGAGAATCTTGCCCAGCGTGCTCTTCCCCGCCCCGTTCTCGCCCACCAAGCCATGGCAAGAGCCGGCAGCGACCGAGAACGACACATCATCGAGCGCTTGGACACCAGGGTAACTCTTCGAGATGCTCTCGAAGGCGACCGAGTAGCCCTTGCTCATGTCGGCGTTCTACCCAGCCGGCGGCACCGGCGTGTAGCGCACGCTCGCCACTTTCGGCGCCTCTGTGAGGCGGAGAATCGGTGAGGACTTCACGGTGTCTTCGAGCGGGAGGACCTCCCAAGCGATGACGCCGTCGAGCGACTCCGCCTCAAGCATGTGGAACGCGAGCCGGGCGAGCGGCTGCGACGACCGCACAAGGAAGGAACCCTCCGGTACGCGGATCGCGCCCGGGATGTACCGCCCTTCCAGCGTAACGAGCCGATGACCCTGGAATGCGCTCCGTGCCCGTTGAAGCGAAGAGATCTCGAACCACTCGCCCGCGCCCGACCACTCTTCCAGCGTTCGCTCGACGATGACGCCGTGACGCGCGAGCAACTCGGCTGCGCCCATTGCGTCCGGGGGTAAGACCCAGGCCGTTGGCATCGTGCCGCTTCTCGTCGCTCGGAAGCGATCGAACACTTCCATCCGAACCGACTGCACTTCGCCGATGTTGAGGCCGCGCGCAGCTCCCTCCTTTTCGAGCAGCACCTCCTCTTCGCCGCGCGACGAAATGTCGAATCGCACGCCCAGTTCCTCCCCTTGCAGCGCGGCTGCCCGGCGATCCGCCTCGACAACCGCCGCGCGAATCGCCTCAGCGTTGTCGTGGGCGTATTGAACGACCGCGTCCACGAACCACTTGGTAACCGCGACGCGCTCTCGAAAGGGGAGGTAACTCATCGCCTCGGAGAGGATCGCTATGCGGTTGCGCAGCCCGACATAGTTGGTAACGTACCTTCCTTCCTGGCCATAGGTGTACCAACCGCCGCCCTGAACGTTGCCGTAGTCGAACAGTTCGTATGCCTTCTCACGCTTTGCTCTTGCGCGAATGGACGGCAGCATCCTGTCGCGCGAGAGCGAAAGGACTGCGGGGTCGGTGTTGGGGTTGAGCGGGGGCGAGTACGTAAGCTGATACCCGTGCCGTGTGCCGTTCGTGGTGTGAAGGTCCATCATCACGTCCGGATCCCAGCGGTTGTAGACGGCGTCGAGCATCGCGCGCATCTCGGGGGACTCGGCCTTCGCCGCGTCGCGGTTCAGGTCTAAACCCTGGCCGTTCGCTCGCTGCCCGACCCGCTCAGGCCCGTCTTGCGACGGCCGGTTCCTTCGCCCGTCGCCGAGCTCATCGTTTCCATCGGTGTTGTAAACGGGGCAAACAAGGAGCACCAAACGGTCGAGCAGGCGCGGGTTCGCTGCGACGTCGCGCAGCAGCATGAGACTCGCCTCTTTCCCTTCGACCTCTCCGCCGTGGATGTTGGCTTGGATGTACACGACCACACGGCCGAGCCGCCTGGCGGCGGAAGGCGTCACCGCATCCGGCGTCGAGCACACGACCAGGGCGATGTCCCTGCCTTCGGCGCTCTTTCCAACTACCTCGAACCGGAGCGGCGCGCCTGCGCGCTGAAGCTCGCGCACAAAAGCGTATGCGTCCTCAACGGTGCTGGTCTCCCGATAGTCCGTCGCCTCGGCTCGAGTTAGCGGGGAGGGCGATTGAAGCGAGGCGGCAACGGCAAGCCCGCCTGCGAGAAGCAGTAAGTGCATAGGGCGGGATTCTACACGCTCGCGCCGGCGAGCGACTTCGGCTGCGCGAACAGGTCGTACTTGGCTGCGCCAGTAACCTCGACTTCCGCGAACCCCCCGGGCGGCACAGGCTTATTCAGGTAGACGAGGCCGTCAATCTCGGGCGCATCGCGGAAGGAGCGGCCGAAGGCGTTGCCCTCCTCGCCGATACCTTCGACGAGGACCCGCAGCGAGCGACCGACCCACACCTGGTTCTTCTGCAGCGAAATGCGCTGCTGCTCGCGCATCAGTCGGTCGTAGCGGCTTCGCTTGACGCGCGCGGGAACCTGATTCGGCATGTCATGCGACGGCGTTCCCGGCTCGCGAGAGAAGAGGAACGCGCCGACGCGGTCCAGTTGGGCTTCCCGCAACCATTCGAGCAGATACGCGAAATGCTCCTCGGTCTCGCCGGGGAAGCCAACGATGAACGTGGTGCGAATCGCGCAGTCCGGCATTGCGTTGCGCAGTTTTTCGAAGAGACGAAGGTAGCGCTCGCCGTCCCACGGCCTCTTCATCGCGCGCAGGATATCCGGGTGGGCATGCTGCAAAGGGATGTCAATGTAAGGCAGCACCTTGTCGAGGGTGCGCATCGCCTCGATGACCTCGTCGGTGAGCCGGTTCGGATAGAAGTACAGCAAGCGAATCCACTCGATTCCCTCGACGCCGTTCAGTTCCTTCAGAAGAGTGGGAAGCATGAACGCTCGATAGAGGTCGTATCCATACTGCGTTACGTCCTGCGCGATGAGGTTGACCTCTTTCACGCCTCGCGCAGCGAGTTGTTGCGCCTCTGCTAAGACTCGCTCGAGCGGCTTGCTGACATGCGCGCCTCGAAACGAGGGGATGGTGCAAAAGGTGCAGCGATGGTCGCAACCTTCGCTCACCTTGAGGTAGGCGCGCCACGGCGGGCCGCTGAGTACGCGGGGGACGCCGTCCGTCCACTGGTGATGCGGCTTGGGTATGCGGAGGAGCGGCTCGGTTCGTCCGTTCGATCCTCTGAGTGCGGCGAGCAGGTCGGCGAACTCGTTCGCCTTCCCCACGCCGACGTACGCATCCGCGCCCGGCGCGAGGCGCTCGATGGAGTCGCGATGGCGCTGAACCATGCAGCCTGCAACAATCACCGCGCCGGTCTGGCCGCTGTTCTTCTCTCGAACGGCGTCGCGGATGACCTTCAGGCCCTCGCGCTTTGCCGCTTCGAGAAAGCCGCAGGTGTTGATGACGGTGAAGTCTGAGTAGTCGGCGCCCGCGTCTACTCGGTAGCCGTTCTTGAGAAGAACGCCGGCAATCTCTTCAGAGTCCACATCGTTCTTGGCGCAGCCCAGGGTAATGATTCGAACGACGTGCATCGTGCGCTACTATACCATACCGGCGAGGCATCTCGCCGCATGACGGAATCGAGCCAGGAGATGAACCGGCTGACACGCACGTCGTAGAACCTTCCGCCGTAGGTCACGCCGTCCGCGAGCGTTTCATGGATGCCTGCGACCTTCCACTTGCCGTCGGTGTCGCGAATCAGGCTTGGGCCGCCGGAGTCGTGGCCAGCAACGATGCACTCCTTCTCAACAGGGCCGCCGTCTCCGTAGGCGTCTGGCGCCCCTGGAGCGTCGAAATCCATGCGGAGCTGCCAGTCTGTGACTACGGAAACGCGGTTGAAGCCCGCGCGGCGCACACCGTCGGAGTTCTGCACCTGTTTGAGCGCCCCGCCCTGGGCTCGAAACGTGTAACCATAGCCGACGACAGCCACCAACTTCCCCTTTTCATCGTCCTTACGATAGGGCGCGTACCAAGTGGTGAACGTGTTAGGAGCGAACTCGAGAAGCACAAGGTCGGGCGTGAGTTGCGGTGGGAAGTGCACCCGCCTTGGCGTGAGGTCCCCCTTCCCTTCGAGACGGAAGCGCACCACGCTCTCGGGAATGAACGTGGTCGGTGAATCGAGCAGCAGGTGGCGGCAAGCCAGCACCCAGCGGTCGCCGATGGCGACGCCCGTGCCGTTGAAGCGAGGCTGGTTACCGGGCCACTGTCTGCCGACCCTGCCGACGCCCTGCCACTCCTTGGTCGGGAGGTCCGGAACGATCGCGACGGCGCCCGCCGCAAGCACCGAGACGGCTGAAACCCAGCAAAGATACGCGCAACTCTTTCCCTTCATACTGCTGTTTAGACGACCGAAGCCCTTATCAGGGTTGGGACTTTTGGCCCTGGCCCGTTCGCCCGACCCTCGAGGTTGGTACACTTCCGGCAGGAGGCATCCGTGTTTCTCGCGCTGACAGTCTGGGCGAGCATCGCATCCTATCCCGCCGCACCGACGGTGAGGGTCATCCCTGCCGAGGTGGTTCTGCCGGGCTTGTATAGCGAGCAGCGGCTGATCGTGCTCGAGGAGGACTCGGGCAAGGTTCGGGACGTCTCCGGCGAAGCAAAGTTCGAAGTGAAGGGCCCGTTCGTCGTGGCGGGGGGCGTGGTGCGAGCGGAGTCGCCGGGCAACGGCTCCATCATCGTTCGGTACGGACGGCAGCAGCGGGAAGTGCGTGTAAGCGTCTCCGAAGCGACTGTGTCGAACTTCTCGGCGACGGTGCAGCCCGTGCTCGCGAAGGGAGGGTGCGCCGCGCGTGCATGCCACGGCGCCGAGGGCGGACAGGCAGGTTTCGCGCTCACCCTCTTCAACGTGGACACGACCGCGGATGCCCGCGCCATATCCGCGGACGGGCGGCGCATCAACGCCGAAGCGCCGGAGAGGAGCCTGGTTCTGCTGAAGCCGACCGCGACCGTGTCGCACGGGGGCGGAAAGCGCTTTTCGCCTGATAGCGCAGCTGCCCGCGCCCTGACGGAGTGGATTTCAAAGGGCGCGGAGGTTGAGAACGGCGACGCTCCGTTCCTCACCGACCTGAGCATCCACCTGCCCGTCGAGCGGTTCACGACAGCGAACGAGCAGTGCCGGGTGCTGGTGACCGCGACCTTCAGCAACGGCGCCAAGAAGGACGTTACCGGGCTTGCGCTCTTCTCGACTACCGACGACGGCGTCGCGACCGTGAGCGAGGACGGCGTCGTGACCGCGCTGCGGCGAGGTGACGCGTACCTGGTCGCGAGGTACGGACGATACATCACTTCCGTGCCTCTTTTGGTGGATATTCCGCTGAAGCAGAAGCCGCCTGTCATCGCCCGCTATCAACCGGCAAACGAGATTGACCGCGTCCTGGCGGCGCGCTGGGAGCGGATGGGTATCGCACCCAGTTCCGTCGCAGACGATTGGACGTTCGTGCGCCGTGTGTATCTGGACCTCATCGGAACGCTGCCGAAGCCGGAAGAGGTTTCGGCGTACGTCAACAGCCGGTCGCCACGGAAGAAGGAGGAGTTGGTGGACTCTCTGCTGCGGCGCCCGGAGTTCATCTTCTACTGGACCCAGTGGTGGGGTGATATGCTGCGCATCGAGCGAAACACGATGCGCGAGGCCGGAGTGCGAGCGTTCTCGCAGTACATCCGCACCTCCCTGCTGAACAACAAGCCACTTGACCAGATGGCGAGGGAGATGCTGACCGCCACCGGCCGAACCTTCACCGACGGGCCTGCGAATTACTTCCGGCCGACGGAGCGCGTCGAGGACGCTGTCGTGCAGTTCTCCCGCGTGTTCATGGGCGTCAGGATGGACTGCGCGCAGTGCCACAACCATCCACACGAGAGTTGGACGCAGAACGACTTCTACAACCTCGCGATGTTCTTCCGCCAGACCCGGCTGCGCGCCGGGCCGGATCGTGACGAGGTAACTGTCGAGAACCTTCCGCAGGTCGCACAGCTCAACATCCCCCGCCGCGCTGTGCGAACGCCCGCCGTGCCCATCCTGCCTGGGACGCGCGAGCCGGTCGAGAGCGACAAGAACCTGCGCGAAGTGCTTGCCGAGTGGGTCACTTCACCGGACAACGAGTACTTCGCTCGCGCGTTTGCGAACCGCCTCTGGGCGAGGATGATGGGACGCGGAGTTTTCGAGCCGCTCGACGACTATCGCAGAACGAACCCACCGAGCGACCCGGCGCTCATGGACGCTCTGACGCGTTTGCTGCGCGAGAGGGGCTTCGATATGCGCGCGTTCCTTCGGGAGATCGCGCTCAGCCGAGCCTACTCGTTGACCTCGGACACGAACCCGTCAAACGAGAAGGACAACCGCTTCTTCAGCCACTACTATCCGAGGCGCGTGCCCGCGGAAGTGCTCGCCGACATGATTGCTCAGGCAACAAACCGCCCCGACCAATACAACGGGTACCCCGAAGGGACGCGCGCCATCGCCTTGGAAGAGCCGAACACGTTCAGCCGCATACTCGACGTGTTCAACCGCCCCCGGAGGCGCGTCGTTACCTGCGAGCGTGACGAATCGCCGAGCCTTGCGCAGGCGCTGTTCCTTCTCAACAACGGTGCAATCCACAACAAGATCGTCTCCCGCGAGGGCATCGTCGTTCAACTGCTGAACCAGGGGATGACGCCCGACGACGTGATAACCGAGTTGTACTTGCGAACGCTGTCCCGCCCGCCGACTCCTGCCGAACGAGCGATCATCCAGCGCGAACTGGGACAGTCGAACCGCGCCGCAGAAGTTCTGCAGGATGCCCTCTGGGCGTTGCTCAACACGAAGGAGTTTCTGTACAATCACTGAGGAACGACATGAACAGTCATGACCGAGAACTTGTCTCCTACCTGATGGAGGACCGTTGGATTCAGGACTGCGAAGGCTGGAGCCGGCGCAACTTCCTGAAGATCGGCCTCTCGGGCTTGTTGGCGCTCAGCCTGCCCGACCTGCTCCAACTCAAGGCGCTGGCTGCGCCGCCGGAGGGACGAAAGCGAAGCGTCATCCTCCTGTTCATGAACGGCGGGCCATCGCACCTCGACACGTTTGACCCCAAACCTGACGCCGGCGCGGAGTATGCGGGCCCGCTCAAGGCGATACCGACCAAGGTGGACGGCGTGCAGATCTGCGAGGCGTTGCCCAGGTTGGCACAGCGGATGGACAAAGCCGTGCTGGTCCGCTCGATGCGGAGCGGCGAGAACAGCCACGAGCGCGCTCAGCACCTGCTCCAAACGGGATACCTTCCGCTCGCGTCGCTCGAGTATCCGAGTTACGGCGCGGTCATCGCAAAGGAGCGGGGAGATGATTCGGTGCTCCCGAACTACGTCGCTATCGGCGGACGGCCCGAGGGCATCGGGCCCGGCTTCCTAAGCCAGGCGTTCGCGCCGTTCGAGGTGGGCAACCCAGCCCAGCCAAACTTCGGCTTGCCGGACGGTAGCCCAGCCGGGAACCTGTCGCCGGAGCGAGTCAGCAGAAGGAAGGCGTTCCTTCAAGCGCTCGACACCGCCAGGCGAGACAACGACCGCATGGAGGCGATGGACACGTTCTACAACAAGGCGTTCGCCATCATGGAGAGCCGCGAAGCTCGTACCGCGTTCGAGATGAGCCGCGAACCACAGCCACTACGCGAAGAGTACGGCATGAACCCATTCGGCCAGGCGTGCCTGCTTGCCGTGCGACTGGTCGAGGCAGGCGTTGACTTCGTAACGGTTACGCTCGGCGGATGGGACACGCATGAGAACAACTTCACTCAACTGCCGAACCGCCTGCTGCCGATGATGGATCTGGCGATGGCGGCGCTGTTTGATGACCTGCAACGCCGTGGACTCTTCGACTCAACCCTCGTCGTGTGGACGGGCGAGTTCGGCCGGACGCCGCGCATCAACAACAACGCCAACCCGGGGCGCGACCACTGGGGCAACGCGTGGTCGGTGCTTATGGCGGGCTGCGGCGTCGAAGGCGGCCGCGTCATCGGCCGCACCGACGAACGAGGCGCTGAAGTCGTCGAGTCACCCGTGACGCCGGAGAACCTCGCCGCAACGATATACGACAAGGTCGGAATCGACTACAAGAAGTACTACGAGACGCCCTCTGGCCGACCGATTCGGCTGGCGGCATCCGACCCGATTCCCCGCGTGTAGCGTATGCGACTGGAGGCGGGCGGAAAGCGGCTGCGGAGGGGCCTTCGACGCTGGGAGCACGCGGGGCTGCGCACGATGACCGCTTCGCAAATCTACGACGCGGCGTTCGGCATCTATCGCAGAGGAGGCGGCGGGCTGATTCGCCTAACCCTAATTCCGTCCGCCGTCGTTTATGCGCTCGCGATGCTCGCCTACGAGTTGGTCGGCAAAGACCTGTTGACCACGGGTAGCACCGAGAACGCGCTTGCCGCAGCGGGCGAGTTGGGGCTTACGGTTCTCATCGGCGTCGTGCTGGCGGCGCCACCGGTGCTTGCAGCGTACAGCCTCATGCTCGCGCTGGTGGCGGGCTGGACCGCGGAGCGAACGCTCGGCCGCGAGCCGGACCCACGCGCGCTGTTCCGGAGGGCGGTCTCTCGGCTTCCTTCGCTGATGGGCGTTGTCGCTCTTGTGGCCATCCGAGTGTGCCTCGCCCTCGTGGTTTCCTTCGCGCTCATCGTGCTGTCGGCTTTGATGAGCGAACGACTGGGCGCGCAGTTCGTTGTGATCGTGGGCATCGTTGGGCTGGTATCGGCGCCTGTCATCATGCTGTACGTCTTCGGCAGGCTCTGCCTCGCCCCGGTCATCGTGTTCCTCGAAGGGCTTCCACCGAGGCAAGCGGTCGAGCGGAGCCGTCGGCTCCAGGATGAACTCTCGCTACCCACCCGCCAGTTGGGTCGAGGCGACCTTATCGCGGTGGGACTCTTCCTACTGACGCTCGTGCTGCAGTTCGTCTTCTGGTGGTCCTTCCTCATTCCAACCGACATGCTTCAGGAGTACCTCGCGTCTGCCGGCGTCGCGGAGAACTCGCTTTTGTGGATGGCGTTGTATCGCAGCATCGCGATCCTCGCGCCGTTTGCTGCCTTCCTCTTGTTGCACCCGGTGCTCATCGCGGGTGTCGTTTTGCTGTATTACGACCGCCGGATTCGGTTGGAGGGATTGGACATCCAGTTGCTGGCGCAAAGCGTGTGGCAGCGTGGGGAGGCTGATTTTGAAATTTAGCCCAGCCTTGCGGATGTGCCTTTGCCTTCTTCTGCTCGGCTGCATCCCGCCCACCTTTGGGCAAGAAACGCCAGCCGAGTGGGCGGAGAGGCTTAGGCAGACGCAGGATGCATCGCGTGAGGAGCAAGCCGACGCCTTGCGCGCCTTCTCGCGGTCAGAAATCGCGCGCGAGCACCAATCCTTGCGCGAGGCAGCGATGGGCGCCCTCGCCACGCAGGAGCCGGAGCACCTTCGCAGCAGCGTCGAGGGCATCGCCTCCGCTCTTGAAGTCTTCGCACGCGCGAGCGCCCCGGTAGACACAGACGCGAACGAAGCCGCGCGACGTATCCTCTCCGAGCCGCAGTTCCGCAAGGCGGACGAAGCCCCGAGCAACTGGCTCAAGCGAGCGCTCGACTCCCTCCAGCCGGCGGAGCGTGAAGAGCCGGAACCGCGACAGCTCGACCTGCCCACGCCGACGACCGTCAACCTGCAGCCGCTGTTTTACGGAATCATCGTCGTGCTCGCCATCGGAGCCGGAGTCGCGCTGTTCCTCTTCGCTCGCAGTTGGACAGGCGGAAGAAAGTCCGGCGCAGCCAAGAAGAAGCGGAAGGTCGGCCTGCTCGAAGAGGGCGAAGAGGCGCTGCGCACGGACGAGTGGCTCGCCCGCGCCGACGAACTCGAGCGCAGCGGCCGATTCCGAGAGGCGGTGAGGTGCCTCTACCTTGCCGTGCTCATGCGCCTCGACGACGCGGGCATCGTGTACTTCGATCGCTATCAAACGAACTGGGAGCACCTCCGCCGCATCGAAGCATCCAACGCCCCAGACAACGTTGGGTACCGCCGCCTGACCCAGGAGTTCGACCACATCTGGTACGGCGAGAGACCTGCCACCTCCGAACACTGCGCGGACTTCCGAAGCGAGTATGTGCGGCTCACGGATGCGCTCAGCGCCGGTACGGCAAACGTCGGATCGAAAGGTGAGGGGGCACGCTGATGAGCAGCCGGCTGCTCCTGCTCCTTGGTGCGATGGCGGTTCTCGCCGTGCTCGCGCTGCTGCTCGTGGTCGTCGGGAAGCCGCCGCGCGAGATCCTGCCCTCCAGTCTCTCCGCGGACCCCGGCGGCGCGCTGGGCCTGTATCGTCTGTTGGAGGCGGAAGGAATTCCGGTCAAGAGGTGGTACGAGGAGCCGCTCCACGAGGATCCGGAGGTCGGGGCGGTTTTGGTGTTTGAGGAGGACGACCGGTTCTCGCTCTTCGCGGGCCGGTTGGAGGCGGTCGGCGCAGGGGGGCTGCGCATCGCTCTGCGCACGCCGAGCAGCCTGCCGCCCGCTCAAGAGATGGAAACCGTCGAGGTGAACGCCCAGGCGGAGGCTTTCGCCGGCGTAAAGGTGGTTTACAAGCGCTCGGCGGCGCTGGGGCAGTTTCGGAGCGGCCTCCTGCGCCAGGGGAACTACGCCGTCGTGGATTTTGGGCTGCAGCAAGGCTCGGAGCCCGAGGTTGTCGTCGTTGACGGGACGATGTTCCTGAATCAGAACCTGGATCAGGCCGACAACGCCCGTCTTGCGGTCGCCCTCGTGCGCAGCGTGCTGCCACCGGGCAAGGCGGTCGCCTTCCCTGAGTACGTGTACGGGATAACGGGGAGCAAGACGGTGTTCCAGGAGGTAGGCCCGGCGTACTCCTCGTTCGTGGTTCAGTTTCTGCTGCTGTTCTTCCTGGGGGTGTGGACCTTGCATCGCAGGTTTGGCTATCCCATCGCGGAGCCGATGCGCCAGCCCGGCATGGCGGATCACACGCGCGCCCTCGGCTACGTCCTGCGCAGGGCGAAGGCGCACGACATCGTCCTGCGGACTGCGGTAGAGCGAACCGTCCGGCGTGAGGCGAGAAGACTGGGCCTTCCCCCCGACATCAGCCCCGAAGACCTGGCGAAACGCATCGAGGAGCCGCTCGCGTCGCTTCTGGAGCGAGCCGCCCGCCTGCTGGAGGGCAAGCCCGCCGCCGCGGAGGCGGAGGCGGTTGCCCGCCTCCTGAGAGAGGCGGGGGCGCGGAAAACTCGGCGCCGGATGGGATAACATCGCGCCGATGAGGCGCCTGCTGCTTGGTCTTGCTTGCGTTGCGTTGTCCCTCGGGTGCAGCCCGGTGGAGCCGC
>Ga0209172_10005078_pt1 | contig 16489 bp, 17 predicted proteins | sample LarsenN4metaG_FD_184113 | JGI IMG/M metagenome (GOLD analysis project Ga0209172, IMG submission 184113) | Hot spring sediment bacterial and archeal communities from British Columbia, Canada, to study Microbial Dark Matter (Phase II) - Larsen... ... | reverse complement strand
TCGAGGAGTCGCGGCTGTACGGCCACCGCGGCTACCAGCTGCCGCTGAGACGCGACGGTGCGCCCGTCGTCGCCGGTCCGGTGATGCTCGCGGGTGATGCAGCGGGCCTTGTCGACCCACTGTCGGGCGAGGGAATCTGGGCGGCATTCGTCAGCGGACGGCTAGCGGCCGCTTCGGGGCTCGATCTGCTCGGCGGAAGTGCGCAGTCGCTGGCGCCGTATGAGCAGCGGCTCGCCGACGTGATCGACGACGAAGTGCTCGCGTCACGCCGGTTGCAGCACATCTTCCAGCGGCTGCCGAACGCGTCGATCCTGATGCTCAAGTACAACGGCGCGTTCTGGCGCTACCTGACGCAGATCATCCGCGGCGAACTGGCCTATCCGGACCTGCCGCGCAAGCTGGGGCCTCTGCGGCACGTGCTCTATGCGTGGGCCGACCTCGAGATCCGGCTGCACCGCCGCGCCTTGCGACGAGCGCGCGCGTAGTCAGTCCTTCTGATCAGCTGAGACGCGGTCGCACTCCACCGGCTCTGCCGTTGCAGTACGCGTCAGGGCGCGCTCAACGGTCTGGCCGGTCGCCGGTGTGCGCGTTGACGTCGCCGTCGGGGTGCTGGAGGCCGCGGCGGCGCCTGCGGGAGATGCGCCTGGAGTGCGTGGCGCAGGCGGCGACGGTGGCGCTGGTGCGGTCGGCGACGGCGCGGGCGTCTCGGTCGGCCGGGGTGCCGGTGTCTCGAAAGGAGCGCCGCAGAGCAGCATCCGGGTGTCGACGACGATGCCCTCGATGCCCGGGGACGTCTCGAAGTAATCGAGGCCCCGGTCGGCGGGGCCGGAGATGAGGTCACCCGAGGGAGAGAAGCGGGCGGCACCGCAGGGATCGACGAAGCGGCCTGCGTCATCCGTGGCTTCGGGGTCGTCGTCGAGCCAGACGACACGGCAGCCGCGGACGTGGCCGTAGAAGCCGGGCGGGTACACGTACAGCGCGCGCATAACGCCGTCGTCGCCACGGGCGAAGTAGAAGTCGTCGAGCGCGAAGAGGACCGGCTCGCCCTCATAGGAGTTCGTGAGGCGCGTCTGCACGAGCCGTCCGCGGCCGTCCTCCTCCTCGGTGACGGCGAGCATGAACGCGGCCACGCCCAGAATGACCCCGGCTGTCCCGAGCACAACGGCGACGGCGATGGCGAGGCGGGCGCCGATCAAGGGCGCCTCGCGGGCGCGGACAGCAGGCGGGCAAACGTGGCAGGGCGGGGCATCGGGCGAATTATACGAGCGAGGACGCGAAGGCGCGCGCCGGCCAGGGAACCTTCGGCGCATGCCAGGCGTCTATGGCTGCGTGAGGATAGTGATCGAAGCCTGAGGAGGAGCCATGAAGCTCTGGACGAGGTTGCTCATACCTGCGGCGGTGTTCGGCCTGGCGATCGCGGCCGCAGTGACGGTACAGGCCGTGGGCGACGACGGAAGCGGCAGCGAGCGAGGAGCAGCAGCGCAAGGGGGCGCCGGCGGGGCGAGTCCCATGAGCACCGGCGGCAACGCTGTTGCCGGGATGTGCGCTCCCGGGGTCACAGATTGCGTCGACACCGTGGTGTACCCGGACGGCGAGGCAGGCGAGGAAACGATGCCCGCGGATTGTCCGCCCGATACCGCCTGCATCGAACCGTGGCTGATGGACCCGCCGGTGTGCCCTGCGGGCGTGTCTCCGGAGGAGTGCCGCATGGCCGTCGACCCGGGCCAGTCGAGGTGCGCGTTGATCGAACCGACGATCGACCCGATGCCGCCGAGCTCCGGAGACGACGTGCCGGCGAACGAACCCCCCAACGCCAATGGCGGGGCCGACGAGGTGACGACTCTCCCGGCGGAGGTCGATGGCAGCGAAGGCGAAGTCACCATCCTGCCGGTTGAGGAAGACGCCGGCGAGGGCTCGATGCCAAGCGTGGACTGTGAGCCAGTCCCCCCGCCAATCCCATGTGAGGATCCGGCCGCGACGTGCCTGGCGCCCGACTGCGCGATCTCGAGCGATGGCGCCGTTGTCTGCGCCGAACCTGAGGGCACCGGTTCGGGCGAAACCGGCCAGAGCGAGCCGGGAAGCCCGCCGTCGACTGGCGCGGGCGTCGACGCTGTTCCGGGATCCGCCGGCACGGAGGAGTAGCCGCTACTGGATCGCGCCCAGTGGGGGCAGCGCGTGAACATCATACGGGAGGTCGAACGCTTCGGCGTCTACCTCCCGTTTCACGTCCATCGCCTCGACGCCCTTTCCAGTCTCGTCCGACGCGCGGAGGAGGATGCCGTCGTTCGCGAAGCAGTAGGTGCGGAACTGGTCGTACGGGGCGCGCGTGTCGTAGCAGCGGGCATCTTCACCCGCGATCTCGCGCCGCGTCGAGCCCGTCACGTCGAACGACGTGGACCTGAGCATTTCGAGGGTGGCGCTCAGCTCGCCGCCAGCCTCGCCCGGGTCGCGATCGAAGCAGATGCCGTCCTCCGGCGCCACACCGAACAAGCGACCGAATTCGCCGGCGTTGCGCAGGCAAAACCCGCCGCCGTCCTCGGTGTCAATGACGACGATCTCGACGTCGTCGCCGTCGCGCTCGCCGTGAAGGTCGAGCCGGAGGCGTTCGGGGCCGCTCTTGTGCAGCGTCCACGTGCTGTCTACGCCATCAGTGTCGAGGCCGGTCTCGTCGTACGTGGCGCTGAAGGTGGAGGCGAGGAATGCCTCGCGGAGGCGGTGGAACGCATCGGTGGGCGTGGTCGCGACTGGTGATCCCGACTCGCCGGCGGCTTCCAAGCGCGTCGAGCCGTCGCCGCTTGAACGCGAGCAGGCAGCGACGAACAACGAGCAAGCGGTGACAATCAGCAGGAACGCCCAGACAGAGCGCGACACCCCCACGCGCACCTCCCAACACCCCGGATCACGCGGGCGATACTATACACGAACACGACGCGAGGTCGATCTGCTCACCACGTAGTCGTCGCAGAGTGCAACAACTATCTCGGCGCGTGACCGGCGGCCCGATTCGCGCTGCCGTATCAGAGCCGTTATCTCGTGGCGCTCGCGAGCGCGCGCTCGCGGAGCTTCTCCCACGGCCGCGGCTCGCCGTGCCAGTCGATGTAGTGGTCGGCCTGGGTCTGCGTGTAGGCGGCGGCGCCGTAGAAGCGGTCGTAGAAGTCGAGGTCGAGGTGATGCGCCTGACACCAGACGTTGCCGATCGTCATCGTCGGGACGTGTACGGGGAAGCGACCGAACGTGTCGTATATGTAGTTACAGATGTCCTTCACGCACTGGACGAGCGCGTCGCTGTAGCGCGGCACGCCGGCGACGAACTCGTTGCGCTCGAGGAAGGGCGCCTCGCGATCGGCGTCGAGCGTATAGATGCCGTTCGGGCCGAACTTCGCTGCGACGACGGCATCGACCGCAGCGTCCATGTTCTTGTAGTAGGGCGGGCAATAACCCTCGAGGACGCCGTCGATGCCGACCGGCACCGGGAATGGCGAGCCCAGCGGCGTGATCGTCCGGAAGCCGAGGGCCTCGGCCATCACAACCGGATTCACGGCCGCGTGGATCCAGCCGCCCAGCCCCATCGCCTGCTCGGCGAGCGCGATGTTCTGGAGGATGAACGCCGGCTCGACGCTCTGGCCCATATCGGTCGACGAGAGCGGGAGCGGGCGGTTGGCGTCGAGCAGGCCCGCGCTGATCCAGCGCTCGCAGCCGGCGGGGCGGTTGCCGTTGTAGTCGTCGATGATCACGGCGCCGCCATCGGCCCAGCCGCACATGAGCAGCAGTCCGTTGATGTACTGCCACGTGTTGTTGATGACCGGGAGGAAGACGGTGGTACCTTCGATGTTCGAGTCCCAGATGTTGAACGAGAGCATCGCCGGATAGTTGCGCGGGTGCTGCGGACGATGGTCGAGGATCTTGATGCGGTTCGCGCGGAACGAGCGGATGATGCCCTCGCGCTCGTCCTCGGTCTCGTAGGCTTTCACCTTGTCAGCACAGACATCCTTGAGGCTGACGACGTAAGCGCCGCTGTCGTTGAAGTAGATCAGCTCGGTGCTGTGCGAGCCGCACGGGCTGGCCCAGGTGCGTCCCGTGAACTGGATCATCGTGTTGCCGCTGGCGCTCTTGCCGTCGGCGTAGGCGAACGGCAGGTCGCTGAGGTTCATGCCGCTGATGCCGGTGCCGGCCTGCACGAGCAGCGCCTCTTCGACCTCGTCGAGCGGCATCGGCGGCTTGTCGGACTTGTACTTCGTCGGCCCGCCGGGGATCTCCGCGCCGAGGGCGAAGCGGCGCGAGCGGCGGTTCATGATGGCGTCGAAGAGCGGATAGTTCCACGCCTTGCGGGCGGCGTCGTGGCCGGCGATCTCACCCATGGCACTGCTCCTGTGCGCGATGTGCGCGGTGGTGAGCGGCATTGTAGCAGGGGGCCGACGGAGGGTGTCGCTCTCGCGCGCGTTTCGTACAATCAAGGCTCATGGTGCGGCAGCAACAGGACTTCATCCCGTCCGAGATATGGACGCGCGAGGCGGCCGAGCGTGCCGCAGAGCGCATGCGCGTGACGTACGAGTCTGGGCCGTTCCAGGCGCTGATCTCGCAGATGGACGAGCAGTACGTCCATGGCATCGAGCCGCCGGCGCCACCGCCGCCTGAACTCCACGGGCCACTCGAGGCGTCGCGCGTGACATTGCGTCGCGCCGACGAGGCCGACGTGCCGGCGATCGCTCAGCTCATCGCGTCGGCGCACCTGCCGCCGCTGTTCATCGAGGAGTTCATCGAGGGGTTCGTCGTCGCCGACCACGACGCCGACATGATCGGCTGCGGCGGCGTCGAGGTGTACGAGGACACGTGCTTCCTGCGAAGCATCGTCGTGCACCCGAAGGCGCAGGGCCTGGGGCTGGGACGCCGCATGTCTGATCTGCTCATCGAGGCAGCGAGCGCGTGCGGCGTGCGCGACGTCTACCTGTTCACGCAGGACGCATGGCCGTTCTGGCTCAAGCTGCGCTTCACTGACATCCCGGTCGAGGCGTGGCGGAAGCCGGCCCAGCAGACGTGGCAGTACCGCTTCGTCGCGCCAAGGCTCGACGTATTGCGGGGCGTGCACTCCATGTGGCGGGCGATCGATGGCTGACGCCGCGCGCATCTCCGTGCGGGTAACCGCGCGCGGCGGGCGCGACACGATCGTCGGATGGCTGCAGGAGACGCTGTCGGTGCGCGTGGCGGCGGCGCCGGTCGACGGCGCGGCGAACGCCTCGCTGATCAGGCTGCTCTCACGGCGGATGAACGTGCCGCCATCGAGCTTCTCGGTGGTTGCCGGCGTGCGGTCGCGCGTGAAGGTCGTCGAGGTGCGTGGGGTGTCGCAGGCCGAGGCGCAACGCCGCCTGGGGATGCATCGGTAGCGTGGCGGGCTAGTGCGGGTGCGAGGCGTGCGCGGGGTCGCGCTCCTCGGCGACGGTGAAGCGACGGACGAGCTTGAAGTAACGGCGGTCGACCTGGCGGTTGCGGCCGACGACGTCCTTCAGGGGGACATCGACGATGTCGAGGCCGCGCGCGGCCGTGATGACGCCAACACGGCCTTCGTGCAGGTAATCGACCGCCGTCGCGCCCATGCGCGTGGCGAGCACGCGATCGTAGATCGAGGGTGTGCCGCCGCGCTGGACGTGGCCCAGCACGGTGACGCGCGCCTCGACGCCCGTGCGCTCTTCGATGGCCTCCGCGAGCCGGGTGCCGATGCCGCGCGTCGCGAGCTGCGCGTGGCCGAACTGGTCGACCTTACCGCCGGCGCGACCGGAGTCGATGCCTTCGACGGTTGCACCCTCGGCGACGACGATGATGCTGAAGCGGCGCTGCTCGAAGCGGTGCTGCACGTGGTGCACGCACTCGTCGAGCGTGATCGGCTCCTCGGGGATGATGATGAGGTCGGCGCCGCCGCCGACGCCGCCGGTCATGGCGAGCCAGCCGGCGTCGCGGCCCATGACCTCGACGACCATGACACGCCGATGCGACTCGGCGGTGGTGTGTAGGCGGTCGAGCGCCTCGCCGACGATGTCGACCGCGGAGTCGAAGCCGATGCAGAACTCGGTGCCCCAGACGTCGTTGTCGATGGTCTTGGGCACGCCGACGACGGGGAATCCGCGTTCGGCGAGCTTCGCGGAGACGCTGAGCGTGTCATCGCCGCCGATGGTGACGAGGCCGTCGATCTCTCGGACGCGGAGATTCGCCTCGACCTGGCGCATCTCATCGTCGCTGCGGGCGGGGTTCGTGCGCGACGTCCCGAGGATGGTCCCGCCGAGATGGATGATGCCGGCGACGTCGTCCGACGTAAGGACAGACATGTCGCCTTCGCCAAGGAGACCCGCCCATCCCTCGCGGATGCCGACGACTTCGTCGTGGCGCATCCAGGCGCGGTAGGCGATGGCGCGGATGGCAGCGTTGAGGCCGGGGCAATCACCGCCGCCGGTGAGGACACCGATGCGCATGGAGACCTCCTGTCTCGTTGTTCGGGTGCAGATGCAGGATACGGTACTCAGGGAATCCCCTGATCATTGGCCGGATATCACGATCGTTGCGATTGCCCAGGGACGATGAGCCGTGTCAGGCGGACGATCGAGCGCTCGGTGATCTCGGCGCGGCGACGGCCGGCGGTCTGGGCCTGACGGTAGAGACGCTCATCAGCGCCCGGCGGTGGTTCCGTCGATTGCAGCCGCGTGCGCTCCCAGTGCGCAACGGACGGATGGCGCGTGATGAGCAGCGCGGCCGCGAGCGGGCCCGGCTCCGAGCTGCGCCACAACCCGATGATGGCGCAGCCGTCGGACTCGAAGTACGGCCAGATCCCCTCCTCCGAGAGGTTCTGGAACTCGGGCCAGTCCTGTGGCTGCAGCCAGAACCAGCGATGCGCGTAGACGCCGTCGACGCGCGGCGGCGTCTGATCGATGGGGCGGACGGTCGCGGTGAGGCGATCGACGCGTGACTCGATGATGTGGGCCGGGAGCGCACGCGTGGCTCGCTCGACGAGCGACTCGCTGTCGGGCCAGACGCGCATGAGGATGCCTTCGTCGCTGGCGAAGCCGATCATGCCAGCGAACAGCGCGTAGGCTGGCGGATCTGCCAGCGCAGCAGTCGCCATCGCGAGCTCACGCCAGGCGCCGCGCCTGATACGTACGCTTCGGTACTCGTAGACGTCGTTCATGCGAAGGCACCATACAGCAGCCGCGCGCCGACGACGACGAGCGCGACTGCGAGCAGCCGGGCGATGGCCGTGCCGCCGAAGCGCTGGGCGATGCGCGCGCCGATCTGGGCGCCGGGGATCGCACCGGCGGAGATGAGCAGCGCGCGGACGGCGTTCTCGCCGGCGAGGTCGCCGTTGACCAGATGCACGGCGCTCCCCTCGCCCGACATGAACATCAGCGCGAACTGAGACGTTGCCGTCGCGATGTGCACGGGGAAGCGGAGGACGTTGATCATCGCCGGGACGAGGATAACGCCGCCGCCGATGCCGAAGAGGCTCGAGATGAAGCCGATCCCGACGCTGAAGAGCGCGCCATGCAGGAGGTTGTACGAGTAGCGGAACACGCCGCCCTCGTCCGCGGGCATCTCGCGGTTCACGACAAAGCGGCCGCGCACAGGCGGCCGCATGATCGCCGGGCGGCCGACGGACCAGATCGTATAGGCGGCGACGGCGAGGAGGAGCGCACCGAAGATCGCATCGAAGACATCGCGGGGGACGCGATGCACGAACAGCGCGCCGCCAATCGCGCCGGGGAGCGCGGCCACGGCGAAGGCGCCGCCGGCGAGGTAGTCGATGCGGCGGAGTCGCGCGTAGGCGGCGGAACCGGAGAGCGCGTTGAGGAAGACCACGATTAAGGAGATCGACGTGATGGTGACGGGGTCCTCGTCGGTGTAGATGATGAGCAGGATGGGGACGAGGACGAAGCCGCCGCCGGCGCCGACGATCGTGCCGTAGGCGCCGACGGCGAACCCGAGCGGGATCAGCAGCAGTTCAAGCCAGGACAATCAGGACGTCAGTCTTTCAGTCGGTCAGCCGGTCAGTCCCATCCACCCCGCCAAATCGTAGTCGGGCGATGACGCTCGGGGAATGCGAAGGGCGCAAGGCGGTGTCGCTGCGATGAGATCGCGGTAGTCTGTCGCCGTTATGACGGACTGGGCGTCGATCCGGGCGCGGTTTCCGGTCACCGATCGTTGTGTCTACCTGAACACGGGCTGGGCCGGCCCGGCCTCGAGGCACGCGGTGCAGGCGATGCAGCGACGAGCGGAGCGCGAGGCGTTCGACGGGCCGATGACGCTCGAGGTACACCGCGAGAAGGCGGACCTCATCGAACGCGTGCGGCATCGCGTGGCGCAGCTGGTTGGGGCGGGCGACGACGAGTTGGCGCTCATCTACACGACGACGGAGGGGATGAACATCGTCGCGCGCGGCCTGGGGCTCGGCCCGGGCGACGAGATGATCACCTGCAATCTCGAGCACAACGCGGTCATGGTGCCAACGTACATGGCGCGGCTTCGCGACGGGATCGGGCTGCGCATCGTGCGGGTGCGACCCGAAGACGACGCGCGGAGGATCATCGACGCCTTCGAACAAGCGATCACGCCGGCGACCAGGCTGCTGATGTTCAGTCACGTGGCGTTCAATCGGGGCACGCGCGTGCCGGTGAAGGAGATCGCGACGATGGCGCATGAGCGCGGCGCATTCGTCGCGATCGATGCGGCGCAATCGGCGGGGCACATCGACTTCGGCGTGCGGGAGATAGGGTGCGACTTCCTGGCGCTGCCGGCGCACAAGTGGCTGCTCGCGCCGGCGGGCGCGGCGTTCCTGTACGTGCGCCGCGACTTGATCGAACGATTGCAGCCGCTCGCGGTGGTGCACGGGGCGAACCGCAACTACGACTACGAAGGCAACTTCGAGGCGGCAACCGACACGATCCACAAATTCGAGATGACGACGCACAGCGGGCCTGTGCTCGCCGGGCTGGACGCCGCGCTGGACCTGTTCGACGAGCTCGGCATGCGCGAGGTGGAGCGGCGCTGCGTCGAGCTGGCGTCTCGTTTCATCGATGCGATCAGCGGGGCGGCGGGCGTGCGCATCACGTCGCCGCTCGACCCGGCGTTACGGAGCGGCATCGTGACGTTCACGGTGGGCGACCTCAATCCGAGCGAGACAGTCGCGGCGTTGTGGCAGATCGACCGCATCGTCGGGCGCGTGTGCAACGATAGACGGGCGCGGCTGTGCTTCCATGTGTTCAACGACGAGACGGACGTCGACCGCGCGGCCGCGGCGGTCCTGCAGCTCGCCGAATGCGGCCTGCCAGCGGGCGCGATGACGGAGGCGGCGTACAAGGAGATGCTTGCGGAGTCGACCGATTAACGAGAAGGCATACGCGCTGCGGGATATGGCTTGAGTCGTGGCGCGCGAGCCGCGCGATCATCTTTCGATCATGCGCGATGCCTCGTCCACAGAGCGCGCACGATCCGTTGCCGCGGTGCACAGGAGGTTGACGTGGATGACATCGCGGGGCTCGGTCAGGTCGTGATCCTCAATGGGGCGCCGCGCTCAGGGAAGAGCTCGATCGCGGCCGCGATGCAGGAATCGCTCGAGGGGATCTGGATGAACCTGGGCGTCGACCTGTACATGAAGGCGACGCCGCAACGCTACCAGCCAAGCATTGGTTTGCGCCCGGGTGAGGAACAACACGCCGTCTACCCGCTCGTCCCGCGCCTCTACGCCGCGCTCTACGAGGGCGTCGCCGCCATCGCGCGCTCTGGCCTCAATGTCGTCGTCGACGCCGGTCACCACGACCGGGGCATCCTCGCAGACTGCGCACGGCGTCTCGACGGGCTGCACGCGCTCTTCGTCGGCGTCCACTGCCCTCTGGAGGAGGTGATGCGGCGCCGCATCGAAACGTGGGGGCCAGACGGCCGGGTGACAGAGCAGGAGCCCGTGCCAGAGCCGGTCAGGCGGTGGCAGGCCGCGGTGCATGGTCGCTGGCCGTACGATCTCGAGGTAGACACATCGATCTTGAGCGCGGAGGAATGCGCCGCGCGCATCGCCGCCAGGCTCGCCTCCGGCCCCGGAACCGCACTCGCTGCGATCGGCGGATCCGTGCAGCTCTAAGCGCCAGTTCCGCCTGATCTAGCGCTCGAGGACGTGGACGGTGAGGGCGGCCGCCTCGCCGCGCATCATGCCGCCGCCGTTCTGCGTGAGGCCGATCTTCGCCTTGCCGTCCTTGACCTGGCGATCGCCGGCCTCGCCGCGGAGCTGCCAGAAGATCTCGGTGAGCTGCGCGCAGCCGGTGGCGCCGATCGGGTGGCCCTTAGAGAGCAGCCCGCCGCTGGGGTTGACCGGGATCTTGCCGTCGATCTCGGTGACGCCGTCTTCGATCAGCTTGCCGCCCTCGCCGACCTTGCAGAGGCCGAGCTCTTCGTACTCGATCAGCTCGGCGGGGGCGGACGCGTCGTGCAGCTCGATGACGTCGATGTCCTCGGGGCCGATGCCGGCGAGCTCGTAGGCCTTCCTCGCCATGCGCGTCGTCACGCCGGGCTCGCCGGGCGAGCGGTCCTTGCCGGAGCCGAGCACGGACGCGGTCACCCACACGGGCTTGGTGGTGAGCTGGCGCGCCTTCTCCTCCGAGCAGAGGACGAGCGCGGCGGCGCCATCGCCGATCGGCGAGCACATGAGCCGCGTGAGGGGCTCTGCGACCATCGGCGAATTGAGGATCTCCTCGACGGTGTAGGTCTCACGGTACTGCGCGTAGGGGTTGAGCGAGGCGTTCTTGTGGCTCTTCACGGCGACCTTCGCGAACTGGATCGCGGTGGTGCCGTAGCGCTTCATGTGCTCGCGGGCGCTGGCGGCGTAGAAGTCCATAAACATCGAGCGCTTCTCGCCGGCGCCGCCCGCGTCCGCCTCGGCCTTCTTCGCCTCGCCGTCGCTGCGGCCGCGCTCGGCCGTGGCCTTGAGCAGCGACTGGATCGCTTCCATGTCGACGGCCGAGCCGATCGCCTGGAAGGAGCGGCGCTTGTCCTCGTGGTAGAGCTTCTCGACGCCGAGCGCGAGGACGCAGTCGTACATGCCGGACGCGACGTAGAGCCACGCGAGGTGGAACGCCGTGGACGAGCTGGCGCAGGCGTTCTCCGTGTTGATCATCGGGATGTCGCCGAAGCCCATCTCGCGCAGGATCACCTGCGCCTTGATCATCTCCTGGCCGGTGATGAGGCCGGCGGTGGCGTTGCCGACGACGGCGGCGTCGATCTGCGGCTTGTCGACGCCGGCCTGCTTCATCGCCGCCTCGACGGCCTCGCGGCCGAGATCCTTGAGGCCGCGGTCCATCCATTTTCCGAAGCGGGTCATGCCCGCGCCGACGACTGCCACTCTCCGCATGCGAAGCTTCCTTTCAGCCTTTCGGGGGCTCGATTGCGTACGTCCATCTTACGCCCGAGGGGGTCTGATTGCCACTTCACGAGGCAGCAGTGGAACCCGCCGACCGGCGGAGGTGTACAACAGGCGAGTGGAGCGCACGCTGGCCGATGAGGCGCAGGCGCTCGACCGGGCCATCGAAGGCGATGCGACGGCCTTCGGGGAGCTGGTCGAGCGACACCAGGAGGCCGCCTTTCGGGCGGCATACCTCATCGTGCGCGACGGCGCGCTCGCGGAGGATGTCACGCAGGAGGCGTTCATCCGGGCGTATCGCGCGCTGCGGACGTTCCGGCGGGGCGAACCCTTCCGCCCGTGGATGCTGCGCATCACGACGAACGTTGCGATCAACGAACTTCGTGCGCGCAGCCGGCGGGCCGGGTTGCTGAGCCGGTTCGCGATGCTTGCGCCGCGCGCGGACGTGGCGCCGGAGCCGTCGATGGCGGAGGGAGAGAGGTCGGCGACGCTTGCGCTCGCGATCAACGAGTTACCGCTCGACGACCGCGTCGTGCTGTACCTACGTTACTTCCTCGAGCTGCCGGAGCGGGAGATCGCGACGGCCATCGGGCGGCCGACGGGGACCGTGAAGTCGCGGCTCCACCGCGCGAGCAAGCGGCTGCGCGAACTGATCGAGACGAAGTATCCGCAGCTGGGGGAGGCGATCGATGGATGACGTGACGTTCGAGCGAGGGCTGGCGCGGCTGGCGGCCGGGATGATGTATCCGGAGACGCCACAGCTGCGCGCGCGTGTGGTCGCGGCGGTCGAGCGCGCGCCGCGACGACGCGCCGTTTCGCTTGAGCCGAGTCTCGGCCTTGCCATCGCGGCGTCCGTCATTGCCGCGATCATCGCGCTCGCGGTCGCGCTATCGGTGCCGACGAGCCGCGATGCCATGGCGGACTTCTTCGGGGTCAAAGGATCGACGATCGAGTTCCTGCCGACGCCGCAGCCAGGTGTCACGCCGACGCCGATCGACGCGTCGAGGGCGGACATCGCGCTCGTCGCCACGCCGTTCTCGCTCGCCGACGTAGAGCGGGCGCTCGGGTTCGCGCCGCTGCGGGCGGACGGCGAGGAGCCGAGGGCGACGTACGCGCTGCGGTATGGCGACCAGCTCGTCGTGGTGCTGCGATACGACGACTTCGACCTGTGGCAGGCGCGGCTCCAGCAGGATGTGAACTTCGGGAAGGACGCGCCGCCGGGCGTGCGCGTCGAGGATGTGTTCGTCGACGGCCAACCGGCGCGATGGGTGACGGGCGGGCCGCACTTCGCGGCGTTCGTCGATGCCGGCGGGGAGCGTATCGAGGCGTCCAGCCGCCTCGTCGAGCGAAGCACGCTGATCTGGAACGAAGGGGACGTCTTCCTGCGGATGGAGACGACGCTGGCGAAGGAGGAAGCGCTCGACGTGGCGCGGTCGGTCCGGTAGCGGCGAGCGCTCGCCGGGCGCACGGCTCGCGCCGGCCAAGCGTCAGGAACCAACTCCGGCGCCGCGGTGTAGTAGCGGCAGGAGGTGCGCGCATGAACGCAATCCGCATCCTTGCCGTCCCGGCGTTGCTCATCGCCGTCATCGCCGCGTACGTCGCGGTCAACCCCGGCGGCACGACCGTCGCCAACCCGGAAGCGACGCCGACCGAGCGGCCGACACGCACGCCCTCGCCGACGGCGACGGCCGCGCCACCGCCGATGCTGCCAGAGGGCGTCTCGGGGAAGCTCACGTATCGCACGGGGCCCGAGCTGGTGACGGTGCAGCTACCGGAGGCGACGGCGCTTGCGCGTCGCGTACAGACGGCGGAGGACACGCGCGAGACGTCTGCGGACGGCGCGTGGTATGTCGATGTGGGCTGTGACGTGACGTGCTACCTCAACGCTCGGGTCGACGGTCTCGCGCACTTCACGCTCGAGTACGAGAGCGTCGCGCACGTTGCCTGGTCGCCGGCGCACGAGCGCTTTGCTGCGGCCGTGCGGACGCTGGACGGGCGCAACCAGTTCGTGCTGTTCGAGGGCGAGGGCGCGCCGCAGACGCGCGTGTTGTTCGAGTCACCCGACATGACCGTGCGCACGTTCGCGTGGATCGATGAAGGACGGCTGCTGGTCTCAACCGAGACGCACGGCGCCGCAGCGCTGCACGCGATCGACATGAGCGGACACGCGAGCAGAATCGCGGACCTCGCCAGCGCAGCCATGTGGCTGCACCCGGCGCCCGACCGCTCGCGGTTCCTGTACACGCAGTCGAACGCGACGGGCTGGCGGCTGCACATGCTCGATGTCGCGTCGATGGCCGTGACGGACCTGGGGAACATGGGCTCTGATCCGGCGGGAACGACGCCGCCGGTGGAAAGCGCGGACGGCGGGAAGGGCCCGATGTACATCGCCTGGTCGCCGGATGGGACGCGCGTGGCGTTCGGCGGAGGGTTCGAGCCGCCGTACTTCATGACGACGGTCGACCTGGGGACGGGCGCGCGGGCGCGCACGGAGTTCCCGAATGGCTATCCCGGTGAGATGAAGTGGTCACCCGACGGTTCGATGATCGGTGTATCGACGTATGACATCGAGCGGACGCACCACGAGACGTGGGTCGTCGATACGGTGACGGGCACCGGACGGCACCTGATGGACGGCTGCGTCATCCTCTGGTCGCCGGACGGGCGGTTTCTTGCCGTGCACGGCGAGGACATCTGGGGCATCGCGATCGTCGACGTGGTGACGGGCGAGCGCGGGCAGCTCACGCATCTGTCGGGCGACGTGCCGGTCGACTGGGCGCCCTGACGAACACGGCGACGGCGACCGGCGGATGAGACCAATGCGGGCGTAAAGTGCGCAGGACGAATCAGAGGGGCGCACGGCCGTGCGCCCCTACGCGTTGGGAATTACTGAAGGCTGACGCTTACGTCCGGAAGCTCCTCACAGCCGTTCGATGATCGTGGCTGTGCCGATGCCGCCGCCGCAGCACATGACCTCGTGGCCGTAGCGACCGCCGGTGCGCTCGAGCTCGTGCAGGAGCGTCGTCATCAGGCGCGCGCCGGTGCAGCCGAGCGGGTGGCCGAGCGCGATAGCGCCACCGTTGACGTTGACCTTCGACATGTCGGCGCCCATCTCCTTTTGCCACGCAAGCACGACCGACGCGAACGCCTCGTTGATCTCGACGCGGTCGATGTCCTCGAGCTTGAGGCCGGCCTTTTTCAGGACGGCGGGCGTCGCCGTGATCGGGCCGGTGAGCATCAGGTGCGGATCTGAGCCGACGACGGCCTGCGCGACAATACGCGCGCGCGGCTTCAGGCCAAGCTCCTTCGCCTTGTCCGCGGACATGAGCAACACAGCGGCGGCACCATCGGTGATCTGGCTCGAGTTGCCGGCGTGGTGGAGGCCATTCTCGCCGAAGGACGGCGTCAGCGTGCCAAGCTTTTCGAGCGAGGTCTCGCGGATGCCCTCGTCAGTCTTGAAGACGCCCTGCACGCCTTCGTGCTCGACCTCGACCGGCAGGATCTCCTTCTCGAACTTCCCTGCGTCGCGGGCGGCGCGGGCGCGTTCCTGGCTCATGAGGCCGAATTCGTCGAGCTGCTGCCGCGAGAAGCCCCACTTGCGGGCGATGTTATCGGCGGCGACGCCCTGCGAGGTCAGGTCGTACGTCTCGCGCATGAACTGCGTGAAGGGGAAGCCGGCGACCTGGAAGTTCGAGCCCATCGGCACGCGGGACATCACCTCGACACCGCCGCCGATGGCGATGTCGACGACGTCGGACTGGATGAGGTTGGCGGCGAAGTGAATGGCCTGCTGGCCGGAGCCGCACTGGCGGTCGACGGTGGTGCCGGGCACCTCGATGGGGAAGCCCGCCTCGAGCACGACGTTGCGGCCGATGTTGGCGGCCTGCTCTCCGACCTGCGAAACGTTGCCGAAGACGACGTCGCCGACGAGCGCCGGGTCGAGCCCGACCTGGTCGACGACCGCGCGCAGCACTTTCGCGCCGAGCGTGACGGGATGGGTGCCGGAGAGCATGCCGTTGCGGCGGCCCATGGCCGTGCGCACGGCGTTGACGATGACGACTTCTCGAGCCAAGGCGAGCCTCCTGATACTTAGGGGAGTGTGAAACTTTGCCTTTCAGTGTAACGCTCGACCCCTGAGCGGCCAATACCCCTCCGGGGTCGTTGGCTCGAAGGCTTCCTGGTGCTTGTTTCACCACACCGCCACGCGTAACTTGCGGCCATGACGACACGCCCGATGACCGACCCCGACCGCGATCCGCGCACGGTACCCGCGCCGATCGACCCGATGGCGTACTACTTCGAGGACGTACTGCTGCTGAACAAGCCGGACGCCGTCCGCCTCTACCTGATACGGCACGGGCAGTCAGCCAGCAACGAGGCGCGGCTCACCGGCCAGCCTTCGGAGTACGACCCGCCGCTCACGCCTGTCGGAGAAGAGCAGGCGCGACGCCTCGGCGAGCGGATGGCCTCGTACGGGGTCGATGCGATCTACGCGAGCCCGCTGCAGCGCGCGTACAACACGGCGATGGCGATCTCGAGCCTCACGGGGCACGGCGTGCAGATCGTCGACGACCTGCAGGAGATCAACGAGCCGCTGCGCGGCACGCGCGCCGACCCCGGGATGCTTCCCGAGGGCATCACGCACCAGGACATCAAGCGCCGATTTGAGCAGGATCCCGTGTGGGACCATCTGCCGGGCAGCGAGCCGAGCGCCGCTTTCCGCGAGCGCATCAGCCGCGCGATCGACACGATCGTAGAGGAGAACCCGGGTAAACGGGTGGCGGTAGTCTGTCACGGCGGCGTCATCCAGTCGTATGTTGCGCACGTCCTCGGGCTGCGGACGGATTTTCCGTTCTACGCGTTCAACACGTCGATCACGTCGATCCGCGCCTGGCGTGACCGGCGCGCGCTCTGGCGGCTCAACGACCTCGGACACCTCGACGGCATGCGCATCACCTAGCCGGATGCCCGAGATCGCCTCCGCGAAGCTGAGCATCGATCCGGGACTGCTGCCGGACCCCGAGGCACGCGTGCTCGATGTCGGCTGCGGCGATGGGCGGCATCTGGCTGCGGCTGCGAAACGCGGCTGCGTGGCGATCGGCCTCG
>Ga0209172_10005073_pt1 | contig 16507 bp, 16 predicted proteins | sample LarsenN4metaG_FD_184113 | JGI IMG/M metagenome (GOLD analysis project Ga0209172, IMG submission 184113) | Hot spring sediment bacterial and archeal communities from British Columbia, Canada, to study Microbial Dark Matter (Phase II) - Larsen... ... | reverse complement strand
CGGCGTCGAACGAGCGCCGGCCGATCGTGGCGTGCACGATGCCGGCCTTGTCGACGCGGAACTGCACCTGGCCGGCCTTGGCGTTCTTCACCGCGGTGGCGACGTCGGGCGTCACGGTGCCGACCTTCGGGTTCGGCATCAGGCCGCGCGGACCGAGGATCTGGCCGAGCTGGCCGACCACGCGCATCGCGTCGGGCGCGGCGATCACCACGTCGAAGTTCAGGTTGCCGGCCTTCACCTGCGCGGCGAGGTCGTCCATGCCGACGATGTCGGCGCCCGCGGCCTTGGCCTCGTCGGCCTTGGCGCCCTGGGCGAACACCGCCACGCGCTTGGTCTTGCCGGTGCCGGCAGGAAGGACCACCGCGCCGCGCACGACCTGGTCGGACTTCTTGGCATCGATGCCGAGCTGCACGGCCACGTCGATCGACTCGTCGAACTTCGCGGTCGCGCACTCCTTGACGATCGACAGCGCGTCGGGCAGCGGATAGAGCTTGGTGCTGTCGACCTTGCCCTCGTACGTCTTCTGGCGCTTGGTGAGCTTGGCCATGGTCAGACTCCTTCGACCGTGACGCCCATCGAGCGGGCGGAACCGGCGATCGTCTTGACGGCGGCGTCGAGGTCGGCGGCCGTCAGGTCCTTCATCTTGGTCTTGGCGATCTCCTCGATCTGGGCGCGCGTGAGCTTGCCGACCTTCTCGAGGTGCGGCTTGCCCGAGCCCTTCTCGAGCTTGATGGCCTTCTTGATCAGCACCGTCGCGGGCGGCGTCTTGATGACGAAGGTGAACGACTTGTCCGCGTAGGCGGTGATCACCACCGGCAGCATGAGGCCGGGCTCGACACCCTGGGTCTGCGCGTTGAACGCCTTGCAGAACTCCATGATGTTGAGGCCGCGCTGGCCGAGCGCCGGACCGACCGGCGGCGACGGGTTGGCCTTGCCGGCCGGGATCTGCAGCTTGATGAAGCCGACGATCTTCTTTGCCATGAATGGCTCCTGTGCGAGTTCAAACGGCCGCCGCAGCGGCCTCCTCGTCGATCGACCCTGGGACCCTCAGCGCGCCGGGGTCGGGGCGGCACGCCGTCGACAACCTCAGACCTTCTCGACCTGCGCGAAGTCGAGCTCGACCGGCGTCGCCCGGCCGAAGATGGTGACGCTGACGCGCACCTTCGACTTCTCGTAGTTGACCTCTTCGACCGCGCCGTTGAAGTCGGTGAACGGACCTTCCTTCACGCGCACCAGCTCGCCGACCTGCCACTCCACCTTGGGCCGCGGCTTCTCGACGCCTTCTTGCATCTGGTGAACGATCTTCATCACCTCGGCCTCGGAGATCGGCGCGGGGCGGTTCTTCGCGCCGCCGACGAAACCGGTCACCTTGCTCGTGTGCTTGACCAGATGCCAGGTGTCGTCGTCCATCAGCATCTCCACCAGCACGTAGCCGGGGAAGAAGCGGCGCTCGCTGACGGACTTCTTGCCGTTCTTGAGCTCGACGACCTCTTCGGTGGGCACGAGGATGCGGCCGAACTTGGCCTGCATGCCCGAGCGCTCGATGCGCTCGCGCAGGTTGCGCTCGACGGCCTTCTCCATGCCGGAGTAGGCGTGCACGACGTACCAGCGCAGCGGACTGGCCGGCGCCGCGGAGGCGGCCTCGGCCTGGGGGGTGACTTGCGGCTCGCTCATGTTCCTCGATCCTTCAGCGCTTCCAACCCAGCACCAGGTCGTACAGCACCCACTCCAGCGACTTGTCGGTCAGCCACAGGAACAGCGCCATCACGAAGACGAACGCGAACACGTAGCCGGTCATCTGGAGCGACTCCTTGCGCGTCGGCCACACGACCTTGCGCACCTCGCGCGACGAGTCGCGGCCGAACGCGATGAGCTGCTTGCCGGGCTCGGACGTGAAGAACACGCCGACCGCGGCGAGCAGCAGCACGAGCAGCGCGACGACGCGCAGCCACAGGTCCTGCTTGCCGAGCAGGTAGAACGCCGCCACCGCCCCGACCACGAGCAGGCCGGCCACCGCGAGCTTGGCCTTGTCCGCCCCGGTGGAGACGGTCTCGACTTGAGGATTGGTCATCGTCGTCACTTCACTGTTCCCGGTGGTGCCGCCATCGCGGCCCGCCACCCTTTCAGCAGCGAAGCCCGCCGGGCCTCCCGGGCCCCGTGCGGGCTGCTGTCCGACCGCGAGAGCCGCGCCTTACGTCGCGCGGCTGGCAGGGGCAGAGGGTCTCGAACCCCCAACCTTCGGTTTTGGAGACCGACGCTCTGCCAATTGAGCTATGCCCCTGCGGTCTCGCGGTACTCGTTGCTCGGGCCTTACTCGATGATCTTGGCGACGACGCCGGCGCCGACGGTGCGTCCGCCCTCGCGGATCGCAAAGCGCAGGCCCTCTTCCATCGCGATCGGCGCGATCAGCTTGACCGTGATGGTCACGTTGTCGCCCGGCATCACCATCTCCTTGTCCTTCGGCAGCTCCACCGCCCCCGTCACGTCGGTCGTGCGGAAGTAAAACTGCGGCCGGTAGTTGTTGAAGAACGGCGTGTGCCGCCCTCCTTCTTCCTTGCTCAGCACGTACACCTCGGCCGTGAAGTGCGTGTGCGGCGTGATCGACCCCGGCTTGGCCAGCACTTGCCCGCGCTCGACTTCTTCGCGCTTGGTGCCGCGCAGCAGCACTCCCACGTTGTCGCCCGCCTGCCCCTGGTCCAGCAGCTTCCTGAACATCTCCACGCCCGTGCAGGTGGTCTTCTGCGTCGCCCGGATGCCCACGATCTCGATCTCGTCGCCTACCTTGACGATGCCGCGCTCGACCCGCCCGGTCACCACCGTGCCGCGCCCGCTGATGCTGAAGACGTCTTCCACCGGCATCAGGAACGCTCCGTCGATCGCCCGCTCGGGCGTCGGGATGTAGCTGTCCAGCGCGTCGGCGAGCTTCATGATCGCGCCTTCGCCCAGTTCGCCCTTGTCGCCTTCCATCGCCAGCTTCGCCGAGCCTTTGATGATGGGCGTGTCGTCGCCGGGGAAGTCGTACTTGCTCAGCAACTCGCGCACTTCCATCTCGACGAGCTCGAGCAGTTCGGCGTCGTCGACCATGTCGCACTTGTTCATGAACACGATGATGTACGGCACCCCGACCTGCCGCGCCAGCAGGATGTGCTCTCGCGTCTGCGGCATCGGGCCGTCGGCGGCCGAGACCACCAGGATCGCGCCGTCCATCTGCGCCGCACCGGTGATCATGTTCTTGACGTAGTCGGCGTGGCCCGGGCAGTCGACGTGTGCGTAGTGCCGCTTGGACGTCTCGTACTCGACGTGCGCGGTGTTGATCGTGATGCCTCGCGCTTTCTCTTCCGGCGCCGCGTCGATCTCGTCGTACTTCTTGGCCTCACCGCCGAACTTCGACGCCAGGATCGTCGTGATCGCCGCCGTCAAGGTCGTCTTGCCATGGTCCACGTGCCCAATCGTCCCCACGTTGACGTGCGGCTTCGTGCGCTCGAATTTTCCCTTTGCCATGTTGTGTGCTCCTGGCGGACGGATGTGACGAAGAAGTCGGACTGAAGATCAGTGATGGTCAAACGGTGGTGCCCATGACGCGGATCGAACGCGTGACCTCTCCCTTACCAAGGGAGTGCTCTACCACTGAGCCACATGGGCATCGACACGGGCCTGGGCGCGCCGTCGCGCGCGCCCAGGCCGGTATCGACCGACCACGCCGCCAGCCGATGCTGGAGCGGGAGACGGGAATCGAACCCGCGTCATCAGCTTGGAAGGCTGAGGTTCTGCCATTGAACTACTCCCGCCAAGCCGACAGAACGAAAAGCCGCTGCCCCCGGAAGGGGAAGCGACCCGATTCGACCTGCCGCGCCATGCATTCGCTGGTGGAGGGGGTTGGATTCGAACCAACGTAGGCGTAAGCCAACAGATTTACAGTCTGCCCCCTTTAGCCACTCGGGCACCCCTCCGCGGCGAACTGGCGACTATAGCACGGGCTCATCGCGGATCGACCCTGGAACGGGCTCCGGGCGCGTGGACGCCCCGCGCGATCAGACGACCGACCAATCGATGCGGCCGCGCCCGGCGGCCTCGAGAAACCGGGCGGCCATCGAGAAGTGCCCGCAGCCGAGAAAGGGCGCGGGACCGCGCCGCGCCGACAGCGGCGACGGATGATTGGCCCGGAGCACCAGATGCCGCTGCGGGCCGATCGCTTCGATCAGCGCGCACTTGGCCTGCGCATGCGCGCCCCACAGCAGGAACACGGCCGGAGCGGTCTGTCGAGCCACGGCCGAGACGATCTCGTCAGTAAGCACTTCCCATCCGAAGCGCGCGTGCGACGCCGGACGGCCCTCTTCGACGGTCAAGCTCGTGTTCAGCAGCAAGACGCCGCCGCCGGCCCAGGCCCCGAGATGGCCGTGCGGCAATGGCGGCAGGCCGAGGTCGCGGCCCAGTTCGGCAGCGATGTTGCGCAGGCTCGGCGGCAGGCGGACGCCGCGCGGCACCGAGAACGCCAGCCCTTCGGCCTGCCCCGGCCCGTGGTACGGGTCCTGGCCGAGGATGACGACGCGAACCGCAGCCGGCGGCGTCAGCTCCAGGGCGCGCAGCGGCCGCGCGGGATAGACCGTCGCCCCGGCCGCCAGACGCGCGGCCACCTGCGCGAGCGTCGAGCGGCCGGCCGCCGATTCGCGCCAGGCCTGCACCAGCGGTCGCCAGCCGGGGTCGATCGCATCGAAAGCCGCCTCGACGGGCGACTGCAGCCGGCTCACGCTTCAGCCGAACAGCGCCGACAGCGCCGCGCCGGGGTCGGGCGCGCGCATGAAGGCCTCGCCGACCAGGAACGCGTTCACGCCGGCGTCACGCATGCGGCGGACGTCCGCCCGTTCCACGATGCCCGACTCGGTGACCGGCAGGCGCCCGCCCGGCACGCGCGGCAGCAGCCCGAGCGTGGTGTCCAGCGAGACCTCGAAGCTGCGCAGGTTGCGGTTGTTGATGCCCAGCAGCGGCGTGCGCAGCCGCAGCGCGCGATCGAGCTCGGCGCCGTCGTGCACCTCCACCAGCACCGCGAGGCCGAGCGACGCGGCGCAGGCTTCGAGGTCGGACATGCGCGCGTCGTCGAGGCACGCGGCGATCAGCAGCACGGCGTCGGCGCCGATCGCGCGCGCCTCGAACACCTGCAGCTCGTCGACGATGAAGTCCTTGCGCAGCACCGGCAGCGCGCAGGCATCGCGCGCCTGCTGCAGGAACTCGTTGCCGCCCTGGAAGAATGGCCGGTCGGTCAGCACCGACAGGCAGGCCGCGCCGCCGCGCTCGTAGCTCGCGGCGATCGCGGCTGGCTCGAAGTGCTCGCGCAGCACGCCCTTGCTCGGGCTGGCCTTCTTCACCTCGGCGATCACCGCCGCCGCGCCGTCGGCGATCTTCGCGCGCAGCGCACCGGCGAAGTCGCGCACGTCGCGCCGCGACTCGGCTTCGGCGCGCAGCGACGCGAGCCCGCGCGACGCCTTCAGCGCCGCCACCTCGTCGCGCTTGACCGCGACGATGCGCTCGAGGATGTCGCTCACGCCGCCTTCATCCGCTGGGTCACCGCGACGAACTGGCTCAGCTTGGCCAGCGCCTTGCCCGAGGCCACCGCGTCGCGCGCCATGCGCACGCCGTCGGCGATCGAGCCGGCCACGTTGGCCGCGTACAGCGCCGCGCCCGCGTTGAGCAGCACGATGTCGCGCACCGGCCCGTCCTCGTTGGCCAGCGCGCACTGGATGCACGCGACCGACTCTTCCTTGTTGGCCACGCGCAGCACGCGCGAGTCGTACACCGGCAACCCGAAGTCGCTCGGGTGGATCACGTACTCGCGCACCTCGCCGTTCTTCAGCTCGCCGACCATCGTCTCGCCCGACAGCGACACCTCGTCCATGCCGTTCATCCCGTAGACCACCAGCACGTGCTCGGAGCCAAGGCGCTGCAGCACGCGCACCTGGATGCCCACCAGGTCGGGGTGGAACACGCCGAGCAGCTGGTTGGGCGCGCCGGCCGGGTTGGTGAGCGGCCCGAGGATGTTGAAGATCGTGCGCACGCCCAGCTCCTTGCGCACCGGCGCGGCATGCTTCATCGCCGTGTGGTGCGCCGGCGCGAACATGAAGCCGATGCCGGTCTCGGCCAGGCACTGCGCCACCTGCTCGGGCGCGAGCGCGATGTTGACGCCCAGCGCTTCCATCACGTCGGCGCTGCCGGAGGTCGACGACACGCTGCGCCCGCCATGCTTGGCCACGCGGGCGCCGGCCGCCGCGGCCACGAAGGTGGCGGCCGTCGAGATGTTGAACGTGTGCGCCGAGTCGCCACCGGTGCCGACGATGTCGACCAGGTGCGTGCGATCCGGCACCACCACCGGCGTCGCGAACTCGCGCATCACCTGCGCGGCCGCGGCGATCTCGCCGATGGTCTCCTTCTTGACGCGCAGCCCGACGGTGATGGCGGCGATCATCACCGGCGACATCTCGCCGCTCATGATGCGCCGCATCAGCGACAGCATCTCGTCGTGGAAGATCTCGCGGTGCTCGATCGTGCGCTGCAGCGCTTCGGTGTTGCTGATCGGCATGAAGCCTCCTCGGGTCTACAGGGTCTCGCGCAGGATCACGATCGCGCGCTCGATGTCCTCGCGGCTCACGTCGAGGTGCGTCACCAGGCGCAACTGGTACAGCCCGGTGCACAGCAGACCGCGCGCGCGCAGCCGCTCGACCACGCCGTGCGCGCGCTCGCGCGGCAGCTCGACGAACACCATGTTGGTCTGCGGCGGCTCGACGCGCACGCCCGGCAGGCCGCGCAGTCCGTCGGCCAGCCGCGCGGCGTTGGCGTGATCCTCGGCCAGGCGCTCGACGTGATGGTCCAGCGCGTGGTCCGCCGCGGCGGCCAGCAGGCCCACCTGCCTCAGCGCGCCGCCCAGCATCTTGCGCACGCGGTGCGCCCGCGCGATGAAGTCCCGGCGGCCGCACAGCATCGAGCCGGCCGGCGCGCCCAGCCCCTTGCTGAAGCACACCGACACGCTGTCGAAGTGCTTCGCGATCTCGCGCGGCGCGACCCCCGTCTTCACGGCCGCATTGAACAGCCGCGCGCCGTCGAGGTGCGTCGCCAGCCCATGCCGGCGCGCCAGCGCGGTGGCGGCCTCGATGTAGGCCAGCGGCAGGACCTTGCCGCCGAGCGTGTTCTCCAGGCACAGCAGCCGCGTCGGCGCGAAGTGCGGGTCGTCGGGCTTGATCGCGGCCTCGATGTCCTCGAGCGCGATCGTGCCGTCGGGCCGGTTCTCGATCGGGCACGGCTGCAGGCTGCCGAGCACCGCGCTGCCGCCGGCCTCGTAGCGAAAGATGTGGGCCGACTGCCCGACCACGAACTCCTCGCCGCGCTGGCAGTGCGCCATCAGCGCGCTCAGGTTGCCCTGCGTGCCCGACGTGACGAACAGCGCCGCCTCGAAGCCCAGCATCGCGGCCACGCGTTCCTGCAGCGCGTTGACGGTCGGGTCGTCGCCGAACACGTCGTCGCCCACCTCGGCGGCGGCGATCGCCGCGCGCATCGCGGGCGTGGGGCGCGTCACCGTGTCGCTGCGCAGGTCGATCGACTTGTTCATGTCAAGGCTCAAGGGCTGCTCTCCAGGAAGTTGCGCAGCATCGCGCGGCCGTGCTCGGTCAGGATCGACTCGGGATGGAACTGCACGCCTTCGATCGGCAGCGCCACGTGCCGCAGTCCCATGATCTCGCCGTCGTCGGACGTGGCCGTCACCGTCAGGTCCTGCGGCAGCGTCTCGCGCTCGACCGCCAGCGAGTGGTAGCGGATCACCGTGAAGCGCTCCGGCAGCCCGCGGAAGACGCCGCGGCCGTCGGCCGTGATCTCGCTGGTCTTGCCGTGCATCAGCGTCTTCGCACGCACCACCGTGCCGCCCAGCGCCGCGCCGATGCTCTGGTGCCCGAGGCACACGCCGAGGATCGGCAGCCGCCCCGCGAAGTGCCGGATCGCCGGCACGCAGATGCCCGCCTCCGCCGGCGTGCACGGCCCCGGCGACAGCACCAGCCGGTCGGGCCGCATCGCCTCGATGCCGGCCAGGTCGATCTCGTCGTTGCGCACCACGCGCACGTCCTCGCCCAGCTCGCCGAAGTACTGCACGAGGTTGAACGTGAAGCTGTCGTAGTTGTCGATCATCAGCAGCATGATCAGAACCCCTCCTCGACCAGCTCGGCCGCGCGGATGAGCGCGCGTGCCTTGGCCTCGGTCTCCTGCCACTCCAGTTCGGGCACCGAGTCGGCGACGATGCCGGCGGCGGCCTGCACGTAGAGCTGGTGGTTCTGCACGATGCCCGTGCGGATGGCGATGGCCACGTCCATGTCGCCGGCGAAGCTGAGGTAGCCGACCGCGCCGCCGTAGATGCCGCGCTTCACGGGCTCGAGCTCGTCGATGATCTCCATCGCGCGGATCTTCGGCGCGCCGGTCAGGGTGCCGGCCGGGAAGCTCGCGCGCAGCACGTCGAGGCTGCTCATGCCGTCCTTCAGCAGGCCCTCGACGTTGCTCACGATGTGCATCACGTGCGAGTAGCGCTCGACCGCGAAGGCCTCGGTCACCTTCACGCTGCCGGTCTTCGCGATGCGCCCGATGTCGTTGCGCGCCAGGTCGATCAGCATCACGTGCTCGGCGCGCTCCTTCGGGTCGGCCAGCAACTCGGCTTCGAGGGCCTTGTCGGCCTCGGGTGTCGCCCCGCGCGGGCGCGTGCCGGCGATCGGGCGGATCGTGACCTTCGGGCCGTCGGGCGTCGCCTCCTGGCGCACCAGGATCTCCGGCGACGCGCCGACGATGTGGAAGTCGCCCATGTCGTAGTAGTACATGTACGGCGACGGGTTCAGCGATCGCAGCGCGCGGTACAGCGACAGCGGGCTTTCGGTGTAGCGCTTGCGCAGCCGCTGGCCGATCTGCACCTGCATCATGTCGCCGGCGGCGATGTACTCCTTCGCCTTCGCGACCGCGGCGAGGTAGTCCTCCTTGCGGAACTCGCGCTCCACCGCGTACGAGGTGCCGCGCCGCACCGGCGGCGCGCTCACGCTGTAGCGCAGCTTGTCGCCCAGCTCCGCCAGCCGGCGCTTGGCCTTGAAGAAGGCCTCGGGCTGCGACGGATCGGCGTAGACGATCAGGTACAGCCGCCCCGACAGGTTGTCGATGACCGCCAGCTCCTCGGTCTGCAGCAGCAGCACGTCGGGCGTGTCCAGGCCGCCGGGCTTGTCGGTCCTGGCCAGCCGCGGCTCGATGTAGCGCACCGTGTCGTAGCCGAAGTAGCCCGCCAGCCCGCCGCAAAAGCGCGGCAGCCCGGGCCGCAGCGCGACCTTGAAGCGCTGCTGGTACTGCGCGATGAACTCCAGCGGATTGCCCTCGTGCGACTCGACCACGGCGCCGTCGTGCAGCACCTCGGTGTGCCGTCCGCTGGCGCGCAGCCAGGTGCGCGCGGGCAGCCCGATGAACGAGTAGCGCCCGAAGCGCTCGCCGCCGACCACCGACTCCAGCAGGAAGCTGTGGCGCTGGCCGCCGGCCAGCTTGAGGTACAGCGACAGCGGCGTCTCCAGGTCGGCGAACGCCTCGGCAATGAGGGGGATGCGGTTGAAGCCCTGCGAGGCAAGGCTCCTGAATTCCAGTTCGGTGATCACGTGTCGGGCCTTCCGGGGGCCGCGGCGCGAGGTCTTCGGGCCCGCGGCGTCAGATGTCGGGAAGTCCGGCCCGCAGGGCCGGCGTCAAGCGAAGCGAACCGGACGACGCCAGGGCCAGGCTCCCCGGTCGTGCGACCCCGCTGCGTGCTTGCGCGACGTGAACATGATGCGGCGCAGTGTAGCGCAGCGTCCGCGCCGGGCGCGCAGTCCGTCACGCTGCCGCGCCGATCGACGCGGCGACGACGCGCCACGGCGGCGGCACGCATGGACAAGCGAACGCACGTGCGGCGAAACTTCCGCGCCCGCATCCGGGCGCCCCCCCGCGTTCCCCACTTCCAAGAGGAGTGAGTCCGATGTTCCGTTCCCTGTTCGTCGCTGCCGTGCTCGCGTGCGGCGCGACCGCCGCGCTGGCCCAGGCCGCGGCAGCCCCCGTCGACGTGGCCGGCGTGAAGTACGAAGCCGCGCAGCAACTCGGCAACACCCGGCTCGTGCTCAACGGCGCGGGCATCCGCTACAAGGCGGTGTTCAAGGTCTACACCGCCGGGCTGTACCTGCCGGCCAAGGCCGCGACGCCCGAGGCGGTGATCGCCTCGCCCGGCCCGAAGCGCCTGCACATCGTGATGCTGCGCGACATCGACGCCAACGAGCTCGGCAAGCTGTTCACCCGCGGCATGGAGCAGAACTCCACGCGCGAGGAGTTCGGCAAGGCCATCCCCGGCACCTTGAAGCTCGCCGAGATCTTCGCGCAGAAGAAGCGCCTGGCGGCCGGCGAGAACTTCACCGTCGACTACGTGCCCGGCACCGGCACCATCGTGCTGGTCAACGGCAAGCCGGCGGCCGAACCGATCAAGGAGCCCGAGTTCAATGCGTCGCTGCTGAAGATCTGGTTCGGCAAGTCGCCGGCCGATCCGATGCTGAAGGACGCGCTGCTCGGCAAGGCGCCGGTGCGCACCGGCGCCGACGGCTGAGCGGCACCATCCGATCGGGAACGCTCAACCGTCGAGCCCGATCGCGTCGAGCCGGTCGACGAAGCCGTCGGCATCGACGGCCGTGATCGGCTCGCCGTGGTTGTAGCCGTAGGTCACCAGCACCACCGGGCAGCCGGCCGCGCGCGCCGCCAGCGCGTCGTTGCTCGAGTCGCCGATCATCAAGGTGCGCGCGGTCGCGCTGCCCAGCGCGCGGCAGGTGGCCGCGAGCGGCAGCGGGTCGGGCTTGCGGCGCTCGAACGCGTCGCCGCCGAAGGCGTGCGCGAAGAAGCGCGCGAGGCCCTTCTTCTGCAGCAGCGGCCGTGCGAAGGCGGTGGGCTTGTTGGTCAGGCAGGCCAGCGCGAGTCCGCGCGCGGCCAGCCGCTCCAGCCCTTCGACCACGCCGGGGAACACCACCGAGTGCTCGCCGTTCACGTCGAGATAGTGCCGCTGGTAGGCGGCCCACGCGGGCTCGTACAGCTCGGGCGCGCCGCCGGCCTCGGCGAGGGTGCTGCGGATCAGGTGCTCCGAGCCCTTGCCGACGGTGCGTTCGACGAAGGCGCGGTCCACCGCGCGCAGCCGCAGTTCGTCGAGCGTGCGGTTCAGCGCGACCACGAAGTCGCCGAGCGTGTCGACCATCGTGCCGTCGAGGTCGACGATCGCGGCGTCGTACTTCGGGCGCGTCATCGTGCGACCGTGCCGGCCGCGCGCGCCAGCAGCGCCTCGAAGCCCGGCCACGCGGCGCGCTCGAGCATGAACTTGCGCGTGTGGCGGCCCCAGGCGTCGCCGCGCGCGAGCGCGGCGCGGAACGCGGCGGCATGCTCGATCCACGCGCCGCCCAGCGCGCTCACACCGCGCGCGAACAGCGGGTCGGGCAGGCAGCCCGCGCCGGGACCCACCAGCACCACGCGACGCGCGCCGCCACACGCGGCGAGCACGTCGTCGAGCGTGTCGTTGAGCAGCACGGTGCTGGTGGACAGCACCTGCGTGCACGCGCCCAGCTCGCGCGGGTCGAGCGTGACGCGCCAGCCGTCGCGCGCACCGGCGAGGTCGGCGCGCAGCTCCAGCACGGTGAGCTCGGCGCCGCTCGGCACGATGGCCTTCACCAGCGGCGGGAACAGGCCGATCATGCCGATGCGCTCGCCCTCGCGCGGCACGATGCCGCCGATCGAGTCGGCCGCGTCGGCGGGCCGGAAGCCCGCGCGGTCGAGCAGATGGCGCGTGAGCGCGTTCACCGCCGCGAAACCGATCGTGCGCTGCGAGCCCTGCGCGCCGGCGTACCAGCGCGCGACCGCGATCGCATCGGCGCCCGCGAGCCCCAGCTCGTCGCGCCCGGCGCGCAGCGCGGCCAGCGTGTCGTCGAGCAGCACGTAGCTCAGGCCCATCGAACCGTCGTCGAGTTCGAGCGCGCAGAACTCGCCGTCCTTGCTGCCGTCGGCCACGGGCGGCGGCAGGTGCAGCGCGCGCACGCGCGGCAACGCGACCGCGGCCGCCGCGCGTTCCAGCAGCCTCACCAGTTCGGCGGCGACACCCATCGGGCCGCGCCTTCAGCGCGCGAGCTCGGCGCGCATCGCGCGGATCACGGCGGCATAGTCCGGCTGGCCGAAGATCGCGCTGCCGGCGACGAAGGTGTCGGCGCCGGCGTCGGCGACGCGGCGGATGTTCTCGACCTTGATGCCGCCGTCGACCTCGAGCCGGATGTCGCGCCCGCTCGCGTCGATGATGCGGCGCAGCCGCTCGATCTTGCGCAGCGCCGAGTCGATGAACGACTGCCCGCCGAAGCCGGGGTTCACGCTCATCACCAGCACCAGGTCGACCTTGTCGATCACCCACTCGAGCACGTCCACCGACGCGGCCGGGTTGAACACCAGCCCGGCCTGCCGGCCCTCGGCCTTGATGAGCTGCAAGCTGCGGTCGACGTGCGTGCTGGCGTCGGGGTGGAAGCTCACCACGTCGGCGCCGGCGCGGCAGAACGCCTGCGCGAGCGCGTCGACCGGCTGCACCATCAGGTGCACGTCGATCGGCGCGCTCGTGTGCTTGCGCAGCGCCTCGCACACCATCGGGCCGAAGCTCAGGTTCGGCACGTAGTGGTTGTCCATCACGTCGAAGTGGATCCAGTCGGCGCCGGCGGCGACGACGTCGCGCACTTCCTCGCCGAGCCGCGCGAAGTCGGCCGACAGGATGCTCGGGGCGATGCGGAAGGTCCGGGATTGCGGCGAAGCCATGGCCGCGATTGTCGCAGCGCGCCGCGCGTCCCTAGAATGCGCCGCATGGCCCGCCCCGAGTTCACCTGCACGGTCGCCGTGCGCGAGTTGCCCGAGCAGTCCGACCCCGCGCGCCAGCAGCACGCCTTCGCCTACACGGTGACGATCGTCAATTCGGGCGACGTGCCCGCGCAGCTGATCGGCCGCCACTGGATCATCACCGACGCGCACGGCAAGGTCGAGCAGGTGCGCGGCCTGGGCGTGGTCGGCCACCAGCCGCTGCTCAAGCCCGGCGAGAGGTTCGAGTACACGAGCTGGACGCGCATCGGCACGCCCGCCGGCAGCATGCGCGGCACCTACTTCTGCATGACCGAGGACGCGCGCGCGTTCGAAGCGCCGATCCCCGAGTTCGTGCTCGGCACGCCCGCCACCTTGCATTGAGCCGGGCATGACCGCGGCGCTGCCGTTCGGGCGCCCTGCCTCGTCGGCGTGGGACCTCACCGCGCTGCTCAACGCCGCCGACCCGCGCGCGTCGACGGCCGAGCGGCACCTGTGGCTGATCCGTCTGTCGGAGTGGCTGCGTCAGCCCGACCGCGCCGACCCCGACGCCGCTGCCGTGCGCGCGCCCGACGCGCGGCCGCTGCCCCTGCTGCGGCTGACGCACCTGCTCAACGTGCTGGAGCGCCACCCCGAGCATCGCGCGCGGGTCGCCGCGCTGCTGGCCGGCTTCTGGCGCGAGATCGACGCCACGGCGCTGTTCGCCGACTTCGGCTTTGCGCCGCGCGCGGCGCTGTGGCACGAGTTCGGCCAGCGCGCGCTGGCGAGGGTGCTGCCGCGCGACCCGGCCAGCACCGACGGCGCCGAGCTGTTCGGCCTGCTGTTCCCGCGGCCCGGCGATGCCGCGTGGCTGCGCGACATCGACGACGGCACGCTCGGGCGCATCGCCACGCTGCTGGGCGCCGAGTGGCGCGAGGCCGGCGACTGGCGCGAGGAGGTGCTCGACGCCGTGGCCATACTGGCCGGCGCGAACCGCGCGGCCGCGTACTCGGCGCCGCTGCGCCGGCGCATGGACCCGGCCCTGGTGACCGACGGGCCGTTCCGCGCGCTCACCGCGGCGGTCGAGCAGTGGCGCGAGGCGGTCGAGTCGGGCGACCGCGCGCGGCGTGCACAGGCCTCGACCGTGCTGCACGCGCTGCTCGACGCCTGCCGGCGAGCCGCCGGCAGCATCGCCGGCCACCTCGAGGAGCACGGCGTCTCGGTGGACATCGTGTTCGAGGTCGAGCAGCTCCATGCGCGCTGCGACCGCCTCGAGTCGCTCGTCGCCTGCGTCGTGTCACCCGAGCCCGGCCGCGAGATGACCCGGCTGCTGGCCGACCTGGCACGGCTCGCCCACGAGCAGCGCTGCGTGCGCGCGCTGTTCGCGCGGCAGTACTCGCTGCTCGCGCGCAAGGTGGCCGAGCGCAACGCCGAGACGGGCGAGCACTACATCACCCGCAACCTCGCCGAGTACCTGGCCATGCTGCGCAAGGCCGCCGGCGGCGGCGCGGTGATCGCAGCCACCGTGTTCCTGAAGTTCGCGATCCTCGCGCTCGGGCTGGGCGCGTTCTGGTCCGGCGTCTGGGCGGGCCTGAACTACGCGCTCAGCTTCGTCGCGATCCACCTGATGCACTGGACGGTGGCCACCAAGCAGCCGGCGATGACGGCGCCGGCCCTGGCCGCCAAGCTGCGCGAGGCCGGCCGCGACGACTCGCTCGAGCCCTTCGTCGACGAGGTGGCGCACCTCGTGCGCTCGCAGGTGGCCGGCATCGTCGGCAACCTCGCCGCGGTGGCGCCGGTCGTGCTGGCCGTGCAGGCGCTCGCCTGGGCGCTGGCCGGCGCCCCGCTCGTCGGGCGCGACGAGGCCGAGCACGTGCTGCACGCCAACACCCTGCTCGGGCCGAGCGTGCTGTTCGCGGCCTTCACCGGCGTGCTGCTGTTCGCGAGCAGCCTGGTGGCCGGCTGGGCCGAGAACCTGTTCGTGTTCCATCGGCTGGACAGCGCCCTTGCGTGGAACCCGCGCATCGTCGATCGGCTCGGACAGGCGCGCGCGCAGCGCTGGGCGCGCTGGTGGCGCGACAACGTCTCCGGCCTCGCGGCCAACGTGTCGCTCGGACTGATGCTCGGCGTGGTGCCGGCGCTGCTGGGTTTCGTCGGCCTGCCGCTCGACGTGCGCCACGTGACCCTGTCCACCGGCCAGGTCGCCGCGGCGCTGGGAACGCTCGGCGCCGAGGCGCTGCAGCGCAGCGACTTCTGGTGGTGCGTGGCGGCGATCCCGTTGATGGGCGCGCTCAACCTGGCCGTGAGCTTCGCACTGGCCTTCCACGTCGCGCTGCGCGCACGCGGCATCCGACTGAAGGACCGCGACCGGGTGCACGCCGCGATCCGCGCGCGCCTGTGGCGCCGGCCACTGACCTTCGTGCTGCCGATGCGCTGAGCGCGCGCGGGCGCGTCACTCGCGTTCGCGCGGTTCGTCACCGGCCGCCCGGTCGTCGCGGCGCTCGCCGCGGCGACGGCCGGCGAACATGGTCCACCACACGATGCCGATCAGCAGCGCGAGCGCCGCCAGGGCTTCCAGCAAAATGACCCACATGCGATCGACATCCGGAGTGCGCCGGCCCGGCGCGGCGGCGATTGTAGGGACGCTGCTCGCGCTGCTCGCCGGCTGCGCGAGCGTGCCGCCCGCGCCTGCGCCGACCCCGCCCGGCGCTCCCGTCGGCGCGCCCGATGACCGGCCCGACACCTTGCCGGCGCGCATCGCGCGCGAGCGTTCGCGCTGGGTGGCGGTGAGCTTCGCCGACCTGCCGGGCTGGGAGGCCGACCGGCTGCGTGACGCCTGGCCCGCGCTGCTGCGCGGCTGCGACAAGCCCGCGCCGGAGTGGGTGTCGTTCTGCGCGCAGGCGCGCGCGCTGCCGCCGGCGGTCGCGGCCGACGACATGGCGCTGCGCCGCTGGCTCGAGCAGCGCACGCAGCCGTACCGCATCGAGGCGCACGACGGCGCGGTCGAGGGGCTGGCCACCGGCTACTTCGAGCCGCTGGTCGAGGCGAGCCGGCTGCCGCGCGGCGGCTTTCGCACGCCGCTGCACGCGCTGCCGGCCGACACCGCGACGCGCAAGCCGTACTGGACGCGCCAGCAGCTCGACACCCTGCCCGCGGCGCAGGCCGCATTGCGCGGGCGCGAGATCGCCTGGGTCGACGACCCGCTCGATGCGCTGCTGCTGCAGGTGCAGGGCTCGGGCCGGCTGCGCCTGACCGAGCCGGACGGCCGCGCGCGGCTGGTGCGCGTGGCCTACGCGGGGCACAACGACCACCCGTACAAGTCGGTCGGCCGCTGGCTGATCGAGCAAGGCGAGCTGAAGGCCGGTGAAGCCTCGTGGCCGGCCATCCGCGACTGGGCCCGGCGCAACCCGCGGCGCGTGAACGAGCTGCTGTGGGCCAATCCGCGCGTGGTGTTCTTCCGCGAGGAGCCGCTGCCCGATCCGGCGGTCGGCCCGCGCGGCTCGGCCGGCGTGCCGCTCACGCCCGGGCGCTCGATCGCGGTCGATCCGCTGTCGGTGCCGTACGGCACGCCGGTGTGGCTCGACACGACCGAGCCGCTCGGCACCACGCCGCTGCGCCGCCTGGTGATGGCGCAGGACTCCGGCAGCGCGAT
>Ga0209172_10005071_pt1 | contig 16510 bp, 14 predicted proteins | sample LarsenN4metaG_FD_184113 | JGI IMG/M metagenome (GOLD analysis project Ga0209172, IMG submission 184113) | Hot spring sediment bacterial and archeal communities from British Columbia, Canada, to study Microbial Dark Matter (Phase II) - Larsen... ... | reverse complement strand
GCAATCGGCGCAGCGAAAAGCCAACGGGCAGTAACGCACAAATTTCGTTGGCAAAACGCGATTCGCCGGCGGCATTTGCGCACTGCTCGCCGCTTGCATCAAATTCACGCCGGCATTTTCACGCCGATGGCATTTGTCGCACGCGGCTTTTTGATGCGCGCCAACCAGCGCAAAGCGCGCGGTGTTATGATCAAACTTGGTTTCATGCCAATCTTCGTTGCGATGGCAAATGTCGCAACCGCCTTTCGCCAAACGTGCGGAAAATTGCCCGGCGTGCACATCCTGATGACAGGCCTCGCAACGCTGATCTGGAAAAACAAACAACAATTTGCCGGCAAGCTTTCCGGCTTGCTGGCGAAAATGACAGACGCCACAGGAGGTGGCGAGGTGGCTGCCGAGCAAAGGGAAAACCGATTTTTGATGTTCCACCAATGTGAAGCGCGACGGCACAAACCCTTCAACGTCATGACAGCTCTCGCAGCGGCCTTTGTCGGCACGTCTCATGAATTGACCGGCGTGCGCATCTTGATGGCAATCGCGGCAGACTTGATGCGCCAGTTTCTTCTTAAAATTTCCGCCAACGTGACATTTTTCACAGAGCGCATTGACATGCCTGCCGCGCAACGGAAAATCCGTCAAATCGTGATTGAATGCACCGGTTGGAATTTTTTCCCAAGTTTTCGTCGTGTGGCATTTTCTGCAGTCATTGCCGAATCCGCCCTTATGAGGGTCTTGATGGCACGGGACGCAATTTGAAAATGACAAGCCGGTGTACTGAACAAATTCGGCAATCGTTTCTTTTCCAACTTTTTCACGCGCCGCTTGCGCCGGATGGCATTTCGCGCACGCGACAGTTTTATGCTGGCCGGTGAGCACAAATTGCGCACGGTCGTGTGAAAATTTTGCCGCCGGTTTCCAGCCGGCGAAGCCGTGGCAGCGCTCGCAGGCCGTGCCGAGCTGTCCACGATGCTCATCGCCATGGCAACTGCGGCAGTTTTGCGCCAGGCCGAGAAAAGTTTTGGCCGTGCGCACATTGGCGTCTTCGGCAAATTTCTCTTGAATGTTCTTGGGCTGATGACACTCCCGGCAGGCGGTTTGGGCGTGTTTGCCTGCCAGCACGTAACCGGCTTGGCGGTGATCAAAATTGGCTTCGCCTTTTTCCCAAAGGATCAATGCAAAATCCAATCCATGATGATCGCTGTGGCAGGAAGCGCATGGCTTGGATTGGTCCTTCGCCATGATCGTCGCATGAAAACCACGCCGCCGTTGCAAACGTTGTGAAATTGCAACATGGCATTTCAAGCATTTGGCATTGCTTGTCCGCTGGCCGGCTTCGTGGCAGGACAAGCATTTGGTGATGCCCTCGAGCTGCGCATGCGCGCGCGACAACGGCCCTGGTGAAATTTGCGCAAAAATTGCAGAAGGCAAACAATCGAGCAGAAAAAAAACCGCAAATCCAAGTTTGACAAGCAGTGTTTTCACGTGTCTTTCACATTTGATTTTTAGATTGTCTGTTCAAAAGTGATGCCATTCCTGAATGGCGTTGTTTTTGCAGATTACCGTAATTTGTTTTAATTAAACAGACCATTTTGCTTGGCTTGAAAACATGAAGAAATTTTTCTGATCGAGTTTTGTATTTGTCAATTACAACTTTGTTATCGCCATGCTCGAGTTACTGATCGTTTGCGCTTCGGCGGTGCTGATTCTGATTTGGCAGCATCAGTGGCGATCGCGCGCCGAACGACAGCACCGCCGCCAACTCGCAGAGAATAAACGGAATGGGGTGCAGTTGCCGTCATCGCTTCATCCTTTCATTGATTTGGACCGTTGTATTGGCTGCGGCAGTTGCGTCACCGCCTGTCCAGAACAAAATGTGTTGGGGTTGGTTAATATGAAGTCTGTTCTCTTGCAGCCCGATCATTGCGTCGGCCACGGTAAATGCGAAGAGGCTTGCCCGGTGGGCGCGATCACGTTGGTGCTCGGCGCCAGAGATAACGGCGTGGAAGTTCCGGTTACCGACGAATTTTTTCAAACCAGCGTCCCCGGCGTTTACGTGGTTGGAGAGCTTGGCGGCATCGGCTTGATTCGCAACTCGATGCGGCAAGGCATGCAATGTATCGACGCGATTGCGACGAAGCCGCGCAGCCGGAATGGGAAATATGACGTGGTCATCGTCGGTGCCGGCCCGGCCGGCCTGGGCGCCACTCTGCAAGCTGCCGAAAAAAAATTGCGCTATCTTACCCTCGAACAGAATGACATCGGCGGCACGGTGTTGAAATATCCGCGCCGCAAAGTCGTCATGACCGCGCCGTTGCATTTGCCCGGTTATGGGAAAATTCACTTTCGCGATGTGATCAAAGAAGATTTGTTACGCGAATGGGAAAAAATTATCCAAAAAGCCGGCATAAAAATTCACACGCACAAGCGCGTCGATAAAATCGTGATGCAGGCAGGCGCATTTGAAGTCATTGCCGGCGGCGAGAAATATCCAACTCAAAACGTCGTGCTCGCGCTCGGCCGGCGCGGCACGCCGCGCAAGCTCAGTGTACCGGGAGAGCATTTCGCGAAAGTGATTTATCAACTGGATGACCCCAAGGATTTTGCCGGACGCAACTGTCTCGTTGTTGGCGGCGGAGATAGCGCGCTCGAATGCGCGCTCATGTTGGCCGCAGCCGGCGCGCGGGTGTCATTATCGTACCGGCAAAAGGCCGTTACGCGCGCCAAGCCGCGCAACCGGCAAATGATCGAAGCGGCAATGCAGCAGCGCCGGATTCGCGCCTTCATGCCGAGTGTGGTTAGTAAAATCACCGCTGAAAACGTGCATTTGGAAATAAACGGTGTTGAAAAAATAATTCCCAATGATGATGTCATCGTCATGGCCGGCGGCATTTTGCCATTTGAATTTCTAAAAGAGATTGGCATCGAAATGCGCACGCTCCATGGCGAGCCTTTGCCGGGGAGGAAACCAGTTTAAAATTGTAAATTGCCAATCATGCCCACACATTATGCTCCAACAACGAAATCCGGCGAGCGTGCATCATTACATTCCATGCGCGCCGGCTTTTCAATCGATTCTTCGGTAACCACGCCGACAACTTCCGGTCGCACCTTCAACGCGCGGATGCTCATACTCTACGGCTTGATTTTTATCACGATTTTCGTCATTTTTGCCGCGCTGCGTTTTGCCGGGGACTATTATCGCGCGCCATTGCTGGAAAGGCCGAAACATACTTTGCACCAAACCTTCAAGCCGAGCGGCTTGATCGGCCAGGGATTCGGCGTGATGGGCGGGCTGTTTTGTGTCTTGACGCTTCTTTATCCGCTACGAAAACGTTGGCGGCTTCTCGAAAATTTCGGTGCGCCGCGCACCTGGTTTCAATTCCACATTTATTTCGGCATTGCCGGACCGCTGCTGGCGACGCTGCACACCACGTTCAAGTTCGGCGGTGTGGCCTCGATCTGCTACTGGTCGATGATGCTGGTGATGGCGAGCGGCTTTGTCGGACGCTTTCTGTTCGCGCAATTGCCGCGCAATCAACGTGGCGTCATGCTCTCTTTAAAAGAAATCGAAGCCGAGATCAAAGTCGTGCAGCGCCATCTCGAAACGATAGGATGGCGCAGCGAACGCGGCGTGGCCGTGGCCGCAAGTCCGCAGGCCTCAAATTTTTCCGCCGGTTGGCGCTCGTTGTTGCGCCTGTGGCTGGCGCGGCGGCGTGAAATGCGTGTTTGGCGGCAGCGCTTGCGCGCGCAGGGTTTATCAAGCGCGACCGCGCATCGCCTCCTGGCAATTTTGTCGCGCCAACTTTTTTTGGAGGGGAGCCGCGTCACGTTGGATTTAACCAGCCGCGCCTTTTCGCATTGGCACACGCTGCACTTGCCCTTCACTTATTTGATGTTCATCACTCTCCTCATTCACGCCGGCCTCGCGATCTTTTTGGGTTATACCTGGATTTTTTAGAAGCCTTTTATTCCTTCCAGAAAAAGCTTGCCAATAGACGGTGTATATGTTATTTTGGGTTATAAACACAAATAATTTTCGTTATCCTTGAAAACCCAGCGCAACAATCTGCCGTCATTTTCAATTTGGAAAGGGATCGTGCTTGCGATACTCGCATTATTCACCACCGTGATTTTAGCAAACTATTTTTCTCTTGCCGCTGCCGGCACGGAAGAATTGCTGGCTTATCGCGGCAACTGGATCGCCACCGAGCAGCGCCTCGTCGTACGCAATCGCGGCTATGAAATTCGCGATGTGACGCTGCGAGATGATCGCAAGACTTGGGTAAGTTTTCTGCTGCAACAACCAACAGATACGACAGGAAAATTTCCGGCGGTCGTTATTCTTGGCGGCGTGGATATTGGCAAAGAAACATTGCATTACCTTGGCGATCCGGGGCGGCTCATCGTCGCAGCTCTCGGATATCCGTATGATTTGTCGCGCGTCACCGGTTGGTGGGCCGGCATTCGCGAAGCCGGAAAAATGCGCGAAGCCGCGTTTCGTACCGTTGCCGGCGCGCTGTTGGTGAACGACTTTCTATGGCAGCAAGAAAATGTCGATACCAATCGCGTCATCTTGGTTGGCTACTCTTTCGGCGCTCCGTTCGTGCCGGCGGTGATGCATCTCGATCCGCGCTACAAAGTCGCGGCATTTTTATATGGCGGCGGCAGAATCAATCAACTCGTCGGCAATAATCTCGACACCGGCTTTCGGCCCTTCGACCGTTTGCTCGGCGAAGCCGCTGGTCTGCTGCTCGCGCCCATCGAGCCGCATCGTTACATTCGCTCAATCTCACCGCGACCGTTGATCATGATTCAAGGCCACCAGGATGAATTCATGCCGCCGGCTTTGGCGCAAGAACTTTTCGACCGCGCCGGCGCGCCGAAGGAGGTCATTTGGCTGGAAACCGAACACATGATGCCGTGGAGAAAAGAAGTGATCAATCAGGTGGTGATGACGCTGCGGCAGTGGCTGGAAAAGAAGGGATATCTTTTACCGACCGGCCACTTGAAGTGACCGGTCGGTAACGGTCGTTCGACTTTATTTGATCTGCACTTGCCAGCCGAAATGATACATGCTCAACCACGCCAGCGGCTTGGCGGCGGCGGGATAAAAGCGCTCCAAAATATCCACCGGCGTCAGGCCGATGCCGAGATAAAGCTCCGAACGGACATTCGGCTTGAACGCATTTTGCACGCCGTAACCGACGCCGACATGCAACGGCACTTTCCACTGGCGTTTCATATCGTACGTAAGCCAGTGCGTCATGCGGTCATATTTCAGCAGCGTCTTCTTGTGCAACACGTCGCCGAACGAGGTGTAGTTGAGGCGTAAATCGACATCTTGCAGCGCCTCGACGTGCTGCTTGGCGAGCGCAAAGCCGACGCCGAGCAGATTCGCCGTGAAATCCGAATAACTCGCGCCTTGCTTCGGTTTGGGGCGGCGGCCGTCGACGTACTCGAGATACGTCATGACCGAAGCCGCCGTGCCGGCGCCGAGACATTCCGACCACGTCGCATTCAAGCCGGCCCAGCGATACATCTCGATCAAGCCTTGCGTAATGCGGTACCCGCCTTGAAAATGCAGCAGCTCATCGAAATGCAGCGTGCGATCGCTCGTCCAATCATTGCCGGCGCGAAACGAACGCTGGCCGCGGCCGAAAAATTCATCCATTTTCTGAAACCCGAACATCGTCAAACCCAAACTGCCGGTTTGAACCAGCGCCAAACGTTCCCAACGCAAACCGGGCGGGCGAACCGGCGACGAAGAGGCCGGCCACATCGTGAACGACATTTTTCCCAAACGCGGATCGCTCGCGATCAAATCAGGTAGAAAAGTCCGGTGCGGCAGCCGCGGCGATTCGAGACTCGCCCACTGTTCCGCGATTGGTGCGTTCAGCGTTTTTTCTTCCACAACCGCTTCACCGGCGCCGGGCAAAGATTGTTCAAAACGCCTCTGAGCCGTCGTTCGGGTTAATTCGGAAGAATGAGGCAAAGCCGCTGGCCGGCGGGGAACAACTGGTGCAGCATCTTTCAGAAAATTGTGTGTTGCTTCTTCCGCTCGCCAGCTTAAAGCCGGTGCGCCGGTGAATGGTGAAAGCGGCCTCGTTTCGCTCTGTTTTCCGGCGTTGGGCCCGGAAAGGCGCGAAACGTTTTCCATCGACCACACCAGCTCGTTGCTGCGATTCAACGGCCCGGCGCCGAACAGCGAAAAAATCCCCAGCGCCACAAAAACGGCTTTCCATTTAAACATGTGTTTCAATAAAGCGTGCATAGCCACCTCCTTTCCAGATTATTGTGCTGTGCAGATTTATTTATATCTAAATAAAAATGGACAGTCGCGCACGATGGCCAAACACATTATTGCAGGAAGAATTGTAAAACACATTAAACAAATTGGAAAATTACAACGGGCGAGGTGATCAGAGGTAATCGCAGAGATTTACTGCTGCCCAAAATATACAGAACTATTTGTGAAAAAGCAAGCCAAGTTTTATAAAATTTTTTTAATGCAAATTTTCCAAAGCAGGTTACGAAATTGAAAACGGCAGTTCGACGGTCTTGGCAAAATACTTGTAGCTCGAGTAAGTCGCCGAAATCGTCAAGCGCAGCACATATTTTCCCGCCGCCACCGGCGGCAGCTTTTGCAATGTCGTGGAATCGTAACGGCGTTGATTGTCCATCCCCGATTTTTCTTCAGAAGAATAAAAGGAAAGTCGGGGCGCCGGTTCCCATTTTCCGCCAAGCAATTCCTGCTGGGCGCCGGAGAATCGCAGCGTATTATCCATCGGCTTGGCCATCACGTTGCCATTCGTGTCGAGAATCTCAAGTGTGACGTAGCTCGTCTCGGTAAGAAAATAATCAACCTGCAGCAGCGCCGGGTTGGGATATTTTGCAGCGCGCAGATTGAAAACGTCGGTGCCCATCCAATAATACTGCGCCGACTCGCGGTCATCGACGAGCACCTGACCGAAGCGCTTGTAAATCGCGATGCCGCGCGGCTCGAGAAATTCCTTGTCGCCATTGCCCGGCCGGCCGTATGAAGTCAAATAATTCAAATCGTGATCGAATTTATGAATGCAATGGTTGTTGAAATCGGTGACGAAAATGTTGCTGTAATAATCGATGGCGAGGTACATGAATTTGGCGTTGGGCTTGCCGATTTCCGTGGCGGTCAAAGTTTTGAGCAGGCGGCCCTCGCGCGTGAATTTTTGCAGGCGTTGGCCGTCGCGATCGGCCACGACGACGAAGTTATCCTTGTAATACGACCATTGCTCCGCGCTGTCCGTCGCCGCAATTCCGGCTGGCGATGAAAATTTCCCCGGCGCCTCCCAGACTTGAATCAGCTTGTCATCGCGAAAAACCAGCACGCGATTGTTGCCGGTGTCGGCGACAAAGACCGTGCGATCCGCTGAAATCGCGACATCGCGCGGCGCCGACAGGCCGGCCAGCTCGCCAACCCATTTCAGCTCACGATTCGGATTAAAAAAATGCACGACGCGATTGTTGCCGGTGTCGGCGAGATAAACGTCGCCCGTGCGATGCGCCGCGATGCCGTGCGGGCGATTCAACCGGCGCTCGCCTCTTTCGTAAAGTCCATAAACGGCAATCCCCGTCATCGAGGTGTTGTAAATGACAACATCCTGCCCGGAATTGACGCCGTACACCGTGATCTCGTCATCATCTTTGGTTTCTTTCGGATTATCCCAAACGTCAAGGCGCGTGGCGGCAATGCCCTGCGGATCGCGCACCTTGACACGATTCTGCATATAAAGGAAAAGGTGTTTTGCGGTGGCTTTGCGCACACCGTAGGTATGCAAGAAGGATGGGAAAACGAGTGTGGTCGGATCGTACTTGCCGTCGGGTACGATGAGAAAAAAGAAATAACTGATAAGCAGCAAACATGAAAAAAAATGCGCTCCGCTACGGAAAAGGCGTATTTTCACAGAGACAATTTTTTGCGACAGCAAGAAAAGTCCGTTGGCCGCCTTTATCCGGTGGGCAAACATTTTTTGAAAATTGGGTGTTCGTTTCGAGATGAATCTCATCAAAAACTCCATTACTCCCTGACTCCATCAATCCGTTCTTCCTCCATCTGATGCCGGCTCGCCATCTGCTTCCCCGTCTTTTCATCGTTTACCGTATGAAAATGCTCCCAAATTTTTTGCGCCAAGTTTTCGGTGATGCCTTGTACAAGAATCAATTCGTCCACCGAGGCGTTGCGCACGCCTTCAACCGCGCCGAAGAATTTAATCAAGGCGTTGCGTTTCGCCGAACCGATGCCGGGAATGCCATCCAACTCCGAGGCCGTCGTGCGTTTTGTGCGCAGCGAGCGATGAAACGTCACGCCGAAGCGATGCGCCTCGTCGCGCAGTTGTTGCAAGAGTTTCAATCCCGAAGAAGTTTTAGGAATATTTTGCGGATCCGGCGAACCGGGAACGAAGATTTCGTCCAAACGTTTGGCCAGCGCGGCCAGCGGAATCGGCAGATTTAACTTTTGCAGAACACCGAGCGCGGTGTTGAGCTGGCCTTTGCCGCCGTCGACGAGAATCAAATCCGGCAGCGGCATTTTCTGCGCGAGCGAGCCGGCATAGCGGCGTTCCACCGCCTCGGCCATCATGGCAAAATCATCCGGCGTTTGCTTGACGCGAATTTTGAATTTGCGATAATCGGATTTTTTCGGACGCCCCTCTTCAAAAGTTACCATCGCCGCGACCGGATCCGTGCCTTGAATGTTGGAAATATCGAAACACTCGATGCGGCGCGGCGGTTTTTCCAGGCGCAAGTCGCGCTGCAACGCGGCGACGCTGTGCGGTATTTTCATCCTGGCCTGCATCTTTTGCAGTTGCAATTCCTGCAAGAGCAGGCGCGCATTCTTCGCGCACATTTCGACTAATTTGGCCTTCTCGCCGAGTTTCGGCGTCACCAGCTTGACCGCCGCCTGCCGCCGCGATTCCAGCCATTGTTGAATTTCTTCGCTTTCCGGAATTTCAGCCGGAAGAAAAATTTCATCCGGAATAAAATCAGTTTTTAAATAAAACTGCTTGGTAAACGAAGCGACGACGCTCTCATATTTCTCGCCAAACACGCCATTGAGATAATAATGCTGCCGACCGACGATTTTGCCGTCGCGCACTTTGAACACCGCTCCGGCCGCGTCCTCGTCTTCCAGCGCCACCGCCACGATATCGCGATCGATCAAATCTTCCGTCACCACTTTTTGTTTGTATTGAAATTCTTCGATAAAACGAATGCGGTCGCGCAATTTCGCCGCCTGCTCGTAGAGCCGTTTTTCCGCCAGCGCCTGCATCTTCTCTTTCATTTCATTGACGACCAGACGGTCGCGGCCATTGATGAAATTCACCACCTGCTGCACGACTTTGCCATAGTCGTCCGCAAGCACCAAGCCTTCGCACGGGCCGTCGCATTTCTTGATGTAATAATCGAGACAGAGTTTGTATTTCTTGCGCGCGATGATTTCCGGCGTGAAATGATAATTGCAGCTTCGAATCGGAAAAATGCGCTTCACGGTTTTCAGCAGCGCGCGCATCTGCCCGACGTCGGTGTACGGGCCGAAATACTGCGAGCCGTCCTTGACGATGCGGCGCGTCGGGAAAATACGCGGGAACAACTCGTTGGTGACACGAATATAAGGAAAACTTTTGTCGTCTTTGAGATTGACGTTGTAGCGCGGCTTGTATTCCTTGATCAAATTCATTTCAAGAATGAGCGCTTCCATCTCCGAGTCGGTGACGATCACCTCGAGATCGGCGACGCGGGAGACGAGCCGCAGCGTTTTCGGATCCAGCGGCCGCGCTTCCTGAAAATACGACCGCACCCGATTGCGCAAAATTTTCGCTTTGCCGACGTAGATGATTTTGCCGGTTTTATCTTTGAATTGATAAACCCCGGGCTTGACGGGCAAGTTGTCGAGTTTATCCTGTAGCGCCTGCATAATACTCATTTCGAGCATTTCAAATCCACTTTAGCTGAGCGAGGCTTACGCGTTCTCAAACATTTAAAATTATGAAACGCAGAGGCAATAAACAATAGATTTTTCCCTGTCATAAAGTTTTGTCAGCTTGACCAAACTTGAATCCAAGATGACAAAGTCTGTCAACTTTGCAAACGAACGAAATTGTTTACTCCCGAAGCCGGCTTGAGCTTCAAAGGCAACGGGTTTTATATCTTCCCCTCTTTTTCCCCGCCTGCAAAAAACTATTTGCTTCTTTCCCAACAAATTTTTACCTTTCGACAACAGGGAACAAAAATCTCGTCCGGCTTAAGCGACGAAAATTCACTTAACGAGTGGAGTCAGCGATGGAATCTCAGGACACCTCAAGATCGCTCGGCCATTTGATGACCCACGCCGATCAAATCATAGCCGAGATGAATGCCAACCGGCATCCGGTCATTATCACCCACAACGGTGAACCGTGTGCCGTGCTCCAGGATTTTGAAAGCTACGAGCGCCAGCACGACGCGCTGATCATGCTGCAACTGCTCGCGCGCTGGCAGCATGAGCCTGGCCAGGAAAAATCGGCTTCGCCCAAAAGAGAGATGGAGAAAGCGGAGCCACGGCTGCGGAAGATGCGGAAGGCGAGTTGAAAGAGAAGCGCAAGGAGTGAATATGACAAATTCAATTTTAGATCGTGTTGAAATCAATCCTCAAGTTATGCTGGGGAAGCCGGTCATAAAAGGCACACGTATCACGGTTGAAATTATTTTAAAGAAACTTTCGCAAAATATTTCTAGTGATGAAATTCTGGCCGACTACCCACGCTTAACACGCGAAGACGTTCAGGCCGCGATTGCGTATGCGGCCGGCGCGTTGAGTACTGATGAATCGTTTCCGTTTGAAGTGGTAGCGGCATGAATTTTTTGGCAGATGAAGATGTTGAGAAGCCCGTCGTTGAAATGCTGCGTCATGAGGGACACGACGTGCTTTATATGTGTGAGATAGCGACTCGCACTATAGATGAAAAGCTTTTGGATGGTTATTTCACTGTTGTACGAGAGGGGAAGATTCGTAGGCGGCCATTGCGATAACTTGCAATTGCTTCATTACCTCACCACCAGCTTAAACCCCCTCCCGTGCACGTTCATAATCTCAACGTTTTTATCCTCCTGCAAATATTTCCGCAGCTTTGAGATGAAAACATCCATGCTCCGGCCATTGAAATAGCTGTCTTCGCCCCAAACCAATTTCAGCGCCAGATCGCGCTCCAAAACCTCGTTGGCGTGCACGCAAAGCAGCTTCAGCAGCTCGGATTCTTTCGAGGTGAGTTTCTGCTGCTTGTCGCCGAATTGCAAGCTTTGTTGCTCTGGATCAAACGAAAACCTTCCGATGCCAAAAAGGTTTTTGCCTCTGCTCTCCGGCGCCGCGGGCTTGGTTCTCTTGAGCACGGCTTGCAAGCGCAGCACCAGCTCTTCCATGCTGAACGGCTTGGTCACGTAATCGTCCCCGCCGATTTTGAAGCCTGCAATGCGGTCTTCTTTTAAAGATTTCGCCGTCAAAAAAATGATCGGAACTTCCCGATTGGTCTTGCGAATTTCGCGTGCCAGGGCAAAGCCGTCTTTCTTCGGCAGCATCACGTCGATGAGGCACAAGTCGAACTGCTCGCGATGATACGCCGCCAAGCCTTCCTCGCCGTCGGCGCAAAGCTTCACTTTGAAACCTTGCAGCTCCAGATTCTCATTGAGAATAAAGCCCAAATTGGGGTCGTCTTCGATCAACAAAATTTTGTGGCGAGAGTTTTTTTCAATTCCATCTTTCATGTGTCGAATGTTATAGCAAGTTGCTGCAAACTCCACAATTGTCATTGCGAGGCGCTTTTTGCCGAAGCAATCTCGTGGTGTGCAAAGATTGCTTCGCTGAGAAACGCTCGCAATGACCGTTTTTTCAACATCCTGATAAATAAAGATCGTTACACGTTTCACGTTACACAATCTTGCCGCAGCGGCAACCAAATATCAAATTCACTCCCTTTTTGATATTCGCTCCGCACCGTAATCGTCCCATCATGAGCTTCAACCATCAGTTTGACATAACTCAAGCCGAGTCCAAATCCCTTCACGTCGTGGACGTTGCCGGTGGGCACGCGATAGTATTTTTCAAACACGCGCTTCTGATCCTCCGGACGCAAGCCGATGCCATGGTCGGCGATGCGAATGTGCAAGCTGGCGTTGGCATTGGCCGTCGTAATGGCAATGCGCGGCGCCTCCGGAGAATATTTGTTGGCGTTGTCCAGCAAATTATGGATGATATTGGTCAAATGCACCTCATCCCCCTCGATCACGTGCTGCGGCGCTTCGAGCTGGCAATTGATTTTGCCTCCCCTTTTTTCAATTTGCAAAGCAATATTCTGTATCGCCTCATTAATGACTTTGTGAACATCAACGGGCGCCATGTTCAACTCATAATCACCCTCCTCCAGCGCCGCCATTTCGAGAATTTTTTCCACCTGGTTGCGCATGCGCGTGTTCTCGTCGCGAATGATGCGGCTGTAGCGCAACAGGCGGCTCTCGTCCTTGATGATCTCCGGATTGGCCAGCGCCTCGCTCGCCAGCGCCACCGTGGAAATCGGCGTTTTGAACTCGTGCGTCATGTTGTTGATGAATTCCACCAGCAGGCCGGCAAACTGGCGTTGCTTGAAAATGGTGCGCACGGTGTAAACGAAGCCGAACACCACGACGGCGAGCAGCACAAAAGACGATGACAACAGCCCCACCATTTGCCTGAGCAAATAGATATTCTGCTGGGGAAAGTACAGGACGAGATCGTCTGCCGCCGCAAAGACATCGTTGGGAAACAAGCGGCTGCGAAATTCGGACTTTTTTAACTCACCGGTAAATTGCGCCGGTTTGGCAAAATACAATGAATCGCGCGGCGCTGAAAAAACACCGTAAGCATAGGTCGTCGTAATGCCCTTGGCCTGTAAAGTCGAATGCAGCAGCGAATCTAAAGTCGCCGGCGCGATTCTTTCTTCAAACCGCAGAAGCCGAGGTTTGGAAATATCATCCATTACCTTTCGCATGATGCGTTGGCGTTGCTCGTTAGGAATTGCCGCGAAGGTCATATCGCTGTCTTGGCCGCCGCGTATTTTCGTCACAAACGATGCACTATCGGTGGCGAAACTGACAAAAAAGACTCCTTTTTTAAACGGAGATTGCTTTAGCGCCAACTCATGTTTGCCGGCTGATTTGAATTCATCGATAACGTGAATCTCATTGTGTCCGGTTGAATCAAGCAAAACCAAACGCACGTGCTGCGGTGTCGGCAAGCTGTACCATATTTTATTGCTATCAATTCTAACGTGCGGTTCCTTAAGCACAATTTTTTCAGTAAAAAAAAGGCTGTCGGCCCATTGGGGATTATTAGCTCCGGCGCGCTTGCCGAAAATGACCATACGGCTTTGCGATGGCGTTCGTTGCACCGTCACATCAAGAACTTTCGTTGCCACCTCTCTGATCTCGAGCTGCTGCACGATGCTGCTGAGCGCGGCGTTGACGTTTTGACGAAACGCCTGTTTCTTCAATTCCAGCGCATGGTCGAGCAGATAAAGCTGGATGGCGATCAAGCCGAGCAGCGCCAGGCTCATCAAGCCGATTATTGCGCCGATGGTTTTTCCGGATAACTTCATGCAGATAAGTTACGCGATTCCTGGCAAAAAAGCTCGCGATTTAACATTTTTTAACACGCTCTAACAATCTTTAACTATCCGAAATCAAACCCATGTCGTATATTGAATCGTCGTAATGAAAAAGCGTTCGTAGTTGTCCCTTCAGGGACTCAACGTTACTACAAAATAAAATCCATTTTTACAAGGAGAATTTTATGCGTCGTGCTTTGGTTATTAAGGTTGCATTCGTCACCATCGCCATATTTGCGATGACGGCAAATGCACAAGTTTTTATCAGCCGCTCTGATTCATCTGCTGACAAAATCGTCGGCGAACCTTTCAATCTCGGCGAGCTTGGGGCAGTGATCGTGGACAATGGCGAGGAAATAAAATTTCTGCACGTGATGCCGGCCGACAATCGGCCCAAAGCTTATAAAGATGTCGACGTTCAAGCCGGCGACGTGATTTTAATGTGCAACGGCAAGCGCCTCAAGACGTTGAAAGAATTGGAAGAGGCTTACAAAGCCACCGCCGTCGGCGCAGAATTTAAAATGGGCGTGCGGCGCAATGAAGATCGCTTCATCGTTGCATTGCCAAAGGCCGATCCCAAAGATTTGCCGCAAATGAAAATGGCGATACAGACAACCGAGGGCCCGAATGCCGGCGCCGGTGGCGGCAAAATTCAGCGTTTCGTGTTCGGCCCTGGACAAGGCTCCGGCGATATTGCGCCGTTGATGGGACTCGGCTTGATCGTCGGCAAGAAAGATAACGTCTTTAAAGTGATCGGCGTCATGCCCGACGCCGCAAAAGCGTTGGGCGGCGCGGATATCAAGCAAGGCGATATTGTTGAAGGCTTTAACGGCGAAAAAATCAAATCCACCCAGCAGCTTGCCGAAATGTACGAGAAGCTCGCCGCCGGCGCAAAAATCGAATTGCAATACAAGCGCGGCGACAAAACCATGCAGGCTTCCCTCACCAAGCCCGAGGCCAAAGGCAAAATGATCATGAGATAGCGCTCTTGCGCGTTCTCGTACTTTTATTCGTTGCGGATTTGCCAACATGAAATATAAAGCCTCAAATTTTCACCATCTTCTCAATGGCGCTTTAGCGTCATTCCATCTCTCAGCCCCACGCCTTCAGGCTGGGGCGACAAAGGCGTTCTACCTCTCGCTCGTCATTCTCTTGCACGTCGTTACGGCTCACGCGCAAGTCAATTACAATCAGCGCGACGATCAATATCGCCTGCTTGGCCTCAAGCGCGCCAAAGAAGCTTACGAATACGCCCGCGCCGAATACGAGCAGAAGCAAAAGCTCTTCGAGAAAAATCTCATTTCCAAGCTCGAGCTGGATCGCAGCCGCAATCTTTTTGCGGATGCCGAAGTCAACTTTCAACAATCGTTGCTGGCGGTGCTGTTTGAAAAGCAGTACGTCGCCGTCGCCAAAGCCGTCAAATACCAAAACAAAGACGGGCGCAAGCACGTGCGCCTGCGCCTCGAAAACACTTCCGGCGGCGGCGCGGATTTCAAAAAGCTCATCAACATCGACGACGAGCTGTTCCGCTCGCTGCAACCGGACGTCATCAACGACGTTTACGTCTCGCTGTTAAATGATGCCAACGCCATCATCAGCCAGCCCTACGAAGCGAAGATCGAGGAACTCCGTTTTGGCAAGCCGGTGGAACTGGATTTCGCGCTCCTGCAAGACCTCGACGCGGTGATGGTCAACATCGTTTACGGCAACGGCAGCCAACGCGCGCCGAAAATTTATTTGCAAAAAGATGCCAGCGTCGACAAGGTCATCGTGCAATCGGAGCAATTTTCGCAGGAGGCAGAGCTTGGCGGCTCGGCGACGTTCGACTTGACGCTCGAGCTGTTCAGCGGCACGACGAACACTTTCAAGCTCGAAGTCGTCAATCTGCCGCCGCAAATCAACCGCTATTTCAGCGATCCCGCCACCAAAGCACGCTTGAGCCAGTTCAAATTCACCGAGAGCACGAACACGCGCCGCGCCGCGCTGCAAATTTTTTTGCCCGACCGCCCGACGCCGGAGGTTGTCATCGACAAACCGATTCCATTTTATGTGATGATTATTCCTCGCGAGCAGGTGGAAGAGCTTGGCGAGGTGAGATCAAAGCAATGGACACCCGAAGCGATCGCGGCGCTGAATGCCGGTTACGTCAAGCTCGAGCTTTTGCCGCGCGGCGCGGGCAAGCTGCTCGTGCGCGCGCCACAGCTTTTTTATTCCATCAAACCGAGCGAAACAGTGGCGGCAAACATCGAGATCATCAACGAGGGCACGCGCCGCATGGATAACGTCGCCATCGAAGTCGATCCGCCGCTGAATTGGAGCAAGCAAATCGAGCCGCCGGTGATTCAATCGCTCGACATCGCCGAAGAGAAAAGAATCCAGCTCAAATTCACGCCGCCGAATGATGTGTCCGCCGGCCGCTACGAATTTCGCATCCGCACCACCGCGCTGTCGGAAGACAAGCCCATTTCCGGCGAGGACAAAACCGTCACCGTCGAAGTCCAATCCGAAGTCAACATCTGGGGCATGGCGTTTATCATCACCTCGATATTGGCGGTGGTGGTTGGCATCGTCATCTTCGGCATCCGGCTGTCACGAAGGTGACAAAAGCTTTTTGGTATTCGGATTTTACGAATCGCCCGGATATTTTTTCGTTGCAGTTCTCTTTTCGTTGCAGTCTTTTAAATAAGCCTTTTTCGTTGCAGTTCTCTTTTCGTTGCAGTCTTTTAAATAAGCCTTTTTCGTTGCAGTTCTCTTTTCGTTGCAGTCTTTTAAATAAGCCTTTTTCGTTGCAGTTCTCTTTTCGTTGCAGTCTTTTAAATAAGCCTTTTTCGTTGCAGTTCTCTTTTCGTTGCAGTCTTTTA
>Ga0209172_10005070_pt1 | contig 16512 bp, 14 predicted proteins | sample LarsenN4metaG_FD_184113 | JGI IMG/M metagenome (GOLD analysis project Ga0209172, IMG submission 184113) | Hot spring sediment bacterial and archeal communities from British Columbia, Canada, to study Microbial Dark Matter (Phase II) - Larsen... ... | reverse complement strand
CGCGTGGCGCTCACGCCCGCTGGCGCGCTGGAACTCACCAAACGCAAGCATACCGTCTATGTGCAAAGCACGGCGGGTGAGGGCAGCGGCTTTGAAGATAACGACTACGTGGAGGCTGGTGCGAAGATTTTGAAGACCGCCGACGAGGTGTGGGCCATCGCCGAGATGATAATGAAAGTGAAAGAGCCGATTGCCGAAGAATACCCGCGTTGCCGTGCCAATCAGTTGATTTTCACTTATTTTCACTTTGCTTCGAGCGAGGAACTGACCCACGCGATGATTAAAAGCGGCGCGGTTTGCCTCGCTTACGAAACGGTGGAAACGAAAGACCGCCAATTGCCGCTGCTGATTCCGATGTCGGAAGTAGCGGGCCGAATGGCTATTCAGGAAGGCGCGAAATATTTGGAAAAACCCGTGAAAGGTCGCGGCGTGTTGCTCGGTGGGGTGCCGGGTGTTCCTCCCGGCAAAGTCCTCGTCATCGGCGGCGGCGTCGTGGGCACACAGGCTGCAAAAATGGCCGCCGGCCTGGGCGCGCAAGTCGTGCTGCTCGACACGAATTTGAACCGCCTCCGCTACCTCAACGACGTGATGCCCGCCAACGTCGTCACGATGTTTTCCAATGAATACAACATCCGCCGCCTGATTCAGGACACCGACCTTATCGTGGGCGCGGTGCTGATTCCCGGCGCGAAGGCGCCGAAACTCATCACCCGCGATATGCTCAAACTCATGCACCCCGGCGCGGTGATGGTGGACGTGGCGGTGGACCAGGGCGGCTGCTTCGAGACGACAAAAGCAACGACGCACGCCGACCCGACCTATATTATTGACGACGTGGTGCATTACTGCGTGGCAAATATGCCCGGCGCGGTGCCGTTCACTTCGACGGTGGCGCTGACGAACGCCACGTTGCCCTACGCGCTTCAACTCGCCAACAAAGGCTGGAAACAAGCCTGCAAAGACAACCACGAACTCCTGCTCGGCCTCAACGTGGTGGGCGGCAAAGTCGTTTATCAAGGTGTGGCCGATGCGTTCGGTTTGCCGATGAGCGACGTGGCCGAAGTGTTGTAAAAAAATTGGGCTGCATCAGACAGAATTCTGATGCAGCCCAATAAAAATCCAAAAGATGACAGATTAATTGTCAAAGTAAGCAGGAACAGATTTCACGGAGTAACTATAAATGCCCACTTTTTTTGTACTGCTCCCAATTTGGGCAACTTGATAGTTGCCCCTCCCAATCACTATTTCTATGTTCGCCCCTGTCGGGATGTCTGCAAAATCCGATGCACTAAAAGTGTAAGAACCGTCATCTTCTGTGTGAATAAGATTTACAACAGACTTGCTGTTCGTATATGCTGAATTGGCTGGGTCATCAGCTTGGTAAACAACAGCAACTCCTACACCGTAGGCATTTGCGGTGTCTGCTACCCATGAAATAGAAACGCCGGATTCGTATGTTGGCTTCTGATGCAATTGAAAAGTGTAGTTGGCCAGTTGAATATGTTTTGGGACGTAAAAATTGGCGTTCACGACAGGTTGCTCAGCACCGTTCAAGGTAATACGGACATCTTGAGCAGCCCCATATATGTTCTCATATTGATATTGCGTGTCAATAAAGTCCGTGTAATGTACTCGATCAGCTGGCATTGTCGTTGAAATACCCCCGAATTGCAGGGTACTCGCAGTAAAGTTCATTTCCCAAGGCCCGTTGATAAAGCCGCTGCATTGCGTGACAGGCCTATCATTGGCTGGGCCATTGTACGATTTCAACCAAATGTACCCATCGGTTGGCTGTTCCAGCATATCCAAGATTTGTATAGCACTGGGCAGGCCATTCCGCTGCTGAATCAAAAGTTTTTCCAGTTCTGTATCGCAACAAGGCACATCTTTTTTGCAAGAAGCAAAAAGCAAAGCGACAAAAAGGGTAAAAATTAGTTTTTTCATCATTGAGCGTTTTTATTGACAATTACCAATGCAAGTGGTTTCCAGATAATCTAACATTGCCGTGATGGCGTAGGTAGTAACCACGCCTCCAGCTTGATTTTTTTCGATATTGACTTCGGTTGCATACCGATATTTTGGCCTGTTAGTCATCGCGCTGCCACAATTTTTCTCAGGGCTTTCACACTGCGAGCTTATGCAATCTTCCCAAAACAACACTGTGACTCCAAAACTTCCGCCTTCAAACACTGGAACGTACACGCTTGACGAGCAACTAGGTGAGTTGAGATTTACTGCGTATGTAATCACAGATGATTTGTCACACTCGTCGTTCTGTACCGTGTAAGTTCCCGCTGTAAGAAGACTACTCAAGCCATCAGCAAAATCGGGACATGAGGTCGAGATTTGAATTGACATAGTATATTCGGTTGGATCCCAAGTTGTTGCAGAAAAGTTATTGCCAGTATTGCTACATGGATCGCCAAATCCTCCCGTGGGTATTGCACAAGACCTTCCGGGGTATGTGGCAAGCAAAAAAGAAGGCGAAACAGTCAGTGTTCCGTTCACAAAACCATCTCCACATTTTCTTTTGGCGCAACAACACTTACAGCTCGCAGATAAAACAAAGCAAAATACAAAAAATCTTATAGTTGAAGAGTACTTTCATGGTTCGAAGTTTTAAACTAGTTAGTTTGTGCCTACCTTTCTCAACAAAAATAGGGGGGGGGGACATCTTTCCAAATTTTTTAACATTTTTTTTCGCATATCGTCAAAAATACCGTGAAATATCTTGTATTAGTCCTCAAACTCGCCATTTTCGTCGCGCTCCTCATGGTTCGGCTGGGTGAATGGGATATTTCGCATTGGTATGCCTGGTCGAAATACCGAGAGGCCTGGGCCTACTACATCAATGCCATTGCCAGCGTCGCCATTTTCCTGATGTTTCTTGACTTTGTTCAGTTCTCGGTGGTGTGGTGGTATCGGCGGCGGCACAAGGTGCGCGGAGAGGATAATTTCATCATCGGGGTCAGCCATATTTATTCACTTTTGCTTGCGATAGGAGTAATCGTAGGCGTTTTGTCTTTGTTTCAAATCAACGTCAAAGAGTTATTCACCTCGTTGTCAATCATTTTTGCAGGTCTCGCTATCCTGACGAAGGACTATATTTCAAACATGATAAACGGGATGATTATCACGTTTTCCGGCCAACTCAGCATCGGCGACAACGTCCGCATCGGGTTGCACCGGGGGAAAATCACCGATATTACGCTCCAAAACATCCACCTCCTGAATGACGACGACGACGTGATTTACATTCCGAACAATGTAGTGCTCATGACCGACGTGACGAACTTCACCAAGCGCGAAGTGAAACGCACGAGTATTGACTTCGATATTGATTTGAAACATTTGAAAACGGTGGAAGATTTGGAAAAAAGCCTCATCGAAGCGCTCACGCCTTTTCAGGATGTCATCAAGCCTGAAAGTTATTACCTCCGCGTCGCCGAAGTGAAAAAAGACAGCGTTTCGCTTAAATTCCAGTATATCCTCAAACAGCCGAATAAAGATTTGGAACGCCAAATCCGCCGCCGCACCATTCGCCGCTTGGTGGAAATCATCAGCGAACGCGAAAAATTCGTGGACAAAATTCCCGAATTGCCTGATTCGCCGGGACACGCGGTGATCTGAATTTTACCTGGAATACAATGTAAAAATGTCTTTTTTGCCCTGCACCCGGCGTGTTCGTAACTTTTGTCACATTATACGACTTGCCAAACCTCGACTTTTACGTGCAGTTTTATCTTTTTAAAGGTCAGAATAACGGCAGCCGCAACCGATTACACTGGCAGCCAAAGGGGCCGGCAGACAAAAAACGGTTCGATAAATTATGAGTCATCAGGTCTATTTCCCTGTCATGTGGCTGGTCATCATCGCGCTCACGATGGGTATTTTTGTCGTAACGGGTGCAATTGGTTTTTACCGCAGCCGCATAACCGCAGACCCAAAACTTCGGGAAGCATGCCGCCGGCAGTTATCTTTTCTGAAAGGTATCCGTTGGGCGTTGTGGGCAGTAGCGCTTGCCCTTACGGCCACAAGCGTGTGGGCCTGGTATCAGGATAATATTTCGGAAGCCCGGCAAATTGCTGAAGCGCGCGCACGACTCTTGCCTGTTTTTGATAAAAACAAAATGTGGGAAGCCCCAAATTCATTTCTGGCAGAGACGGACGCCGAGGCAGATTTAATTGCTTACGGCCGGGATTTGATTGCGCACACCCAGGATTATTTCGGGAAAAACGGCCTGGTTCGGCCAGCCAGCATCAATGGCATGAACTGCCAAAATTGCCACCTCGACGCCGGGAGCAAACCATTTGGCAATAATTACTTTGCCGTAGAGAGCACTTATCCGCAAATGCGGGCGCGTTCCGGCGCACTCGAAACCATCCCGAAACGTATAAACGATTGTTTTCAGCGCAGCCTGAACGGCCAACCGCTGGACACCGCCAGCCGGGAGATGAACGCCATTATTGCCTACATGCGTTGGTTGGGTACCGGCGTTCCCAAAGGAGAGAAGCCACAAGGCGCCGGCCTGGTAGAAGTACCTTTTCTTGATCGCGCTGCCGACCCTGCCAAGGGGAAGCTGGTATATGCGGAAAAATGCGCCTCGTGTCATGGCGCCGACGGGCAGGGTCTGCCGATTCCGGAAAGTGCGCGTTCTTATCCGCCGCTGTGGGGCGACGATAGTTACAATGAAGGCGCCGGCCTGTTTCGTTTATCCCGTTTTGCAGGCTATGTCAAAGCGAATATGCCTTTTGGAGCCAATTACCAAAATCCGCAACTGAGCGACGAAGAGGCCTGGGATGTGGCGGCTTTCGTGAATTCGCAGCCGCGCCCGGCGCATCCGTTCCTCGACACCGATTGGCCCCAAATAGGGAAAAAACCTTACGACCATCCTTTCGGTCCGTTCTCCGACACTTTCCCGGAAATGCAGCACAAATACGGGCCGTTTGGGCCCATCGCACAATTTTACAGACGGCCGGCCCAAAAATAACCTCGCCGAGTATGTCACAAAATTTGCTTCAACAACACAGTGTGAGCGAGGTGAATGAGCGCATCAATGCTGGCAATCCTGCCGTTCCGGAATGTTGAAGTCCCCTTGTTTGACGTGATGAAAGTCGCGAGAAACGCAGTGTAAGGTTGTCCGCTCGTGCCGGCAGCCTTTTTATTTTTTTGAGATTTGCCAATAAAAATTCAGGCGGGTGTAACACAGGTTACACGCTTGCCGTGCAGTCTGGCCGAATTTTGCACCCTCAACAACGCGTGTACAAATTACCGACTGCAACATGAAAGGCCTCATCCCATTCCTGCTGACTTTCCTCTCTTATTTCGGCCCCATGATGGCACAGGAAACGCAACCACAGGTGCCCTGTCCGGCGCAGGAAACGCCCGCGCCGCCGGAAAAAAAAGCAACCAGCCTGCTTGAAGCATTTGAACATGGTCATTTTCACGGCCATTTCCGCACTTATTTCATGGCCACCGACAATACCCGCCAACTCTCGGACTACTACGCCTGGGCGGCTGGAGGCGGGCTGCATTTCAACTCGGCGCCCTGGCATGGTTTCAATTTTGGCATCGGCGGAGTATTTAATTTCAACCTGGCCTCATCCGACCTGGGAGCCAAAGACTCACTCACTGGCGCCGTCAATCGCTACGAAATTGGTCTTTTCGATGTGGAAGACCCCTATAATCGCAACGACCTTGATCGCATCGAGGAACTTTGGATACGTTATCAGTGGAAAAACTCGCGTCTCACCGTAGGTCAGCAAGCGCTGCAAACACCTTTCATCAATCATCAGGACGGACGCATGCGCCCGACTGCCGAAGCCGGCGCCTGGCTTGAATTCAACGAATGGAAAAACACCAAATTGGAGGGCGGCTGGCTTTGGCAAATATCACCGCGCAGTACGGTCGAATGGTACGATATCGGCGAATCCATCGGCCTTTATCCCAAAGGCCTCAACCCCGACGGCACAGGCAGCGGTTACCCGGAAAACCTCGAAAGCAAAGGAATTGCCTTGCTGGGCATCACCAGGCAAATGGGAGAAAGTATCAAATTACAACTCTGGAACCAGTACGTGGAAAACATCTTTAATACCGCCTTCCTGCAAGCCGATTTTACCCAACCCCTCGAAAACGGGCACAAATTTCTGGCTGGTCTCCAACTCACCCACCAGGATGCACTGGAACATGGCGGCAATGAAGACGCAGGCAAGACCTATTTCCGGAAAGGCGGCCAATCCAATGGCGTCAGTGCCCAGGCTGGCTGGCAGCGGGGGAACTGGCAAGCCATTGCAGCCTATACCCGAATCACAGCCGACGGGCGTTTTCTGTCTCCCCGCGAATGGGGCCGCGAGCCATTTTACACTTTTATGCCGCGAGAACGTGTAGAAGGAAGTGGCGATTCGCACTCGATAACCGGGCGAGTGAACTGGCAAACCGACAACAAAAAACTTCGTTTGGAAGCCGCTTATGGGCATTTTTATTTGCCGGATGTAAAAAATTCGACACTCAACAAGTACGCCTTCCCTTCCTTCAGGCAGTTCAATTTCGATGTACGCTATGCCTTCGGCGGCACGCTGGAAGGTTTGAAGGCGCAATTTCTGTACGTCTGGAAAGGCCGCATCGGGGAGGTATATGGCAGCGACAAATTCGTCATCAACAGGGTGGACATGTCTCTTTTCAACCTGATACTGAATTACACTTATTGACCCGAAATTGGAAATAGAAGGCAGGCGGCACATCACTTTGTCGAAGCGACCCGGTAAATTTGCGTCAGCAGCGTATCTATTTCGTAGCAACTCAAAACGGCGGCATTGAAGACTGTTTAGGTACGTCATGCGATTACGACCTAAAAAATGACTTCAATGACATCCACTTCAAAAAATTATCTCCCTGCTCTGGCTTGGCTGCTGACCATCACCGGAATGTCGCTGTGGCCCAAAATTCAACTGCCGGAATTCAACCTTCTTTCGACCGACAAATTAGGTCACGTAGCCGCCTATGCCCTGCTCGTTTGGCTGATTTTACAGGGGTTTCAAAAACAAAACAGGCGAAACACGAGTTGGAAAGAAGGCTTGGCAATCGTGTGCGCCGCAACACTTTACGGCGCGTTCATAGAGTTCGTGCAAGGCAATTTTATCCCCGGTCGCATTTTCGGCTACGACGACATGATTGCCAACACCGCCGGTGCGGTCGCAGCGTGGGGCCTGAAAATGTGGAACTTGCGCTCGGTATAATTCATATCTCATAACTCATCTCTAAACAATGGCTCTCATCGTTCCCTGCCGCGACTTCAGCCCTCAATTCGGCCAAAACTGTTTCCTCGCCGAAAACGCCACCGTCATCGGCGACGTCATCATGGGCGACGACTGCTCCGTGTGGTTTCAGGCCGTTGTGCGCGGCGACGTGAATTTTATCCGCGTCGGTAACAAGGTGAATATTCAGGACGGCGCGATTTTGCACGGCACTTACCAAAAATGCGGCACCACCATCGGCAACAACGTCAGCATCGGCCACCGGGCGCTTGTGCACGGCTGCACTTTGCACGACAACGTGCTGGTCGGCATGGGCGCCATCATCATGGACGAGGCGGTGGTGGAGGAAAATTGCCTGATTGCCGCCGGCGCGGTTATTTTGGAAAAAATGGTGTGCCACGCGGGTGGCGTGTACGCGGGCGTTCCGGCCAAACGAGTGAAAGAACTCACGCCCGAACTCTTCAAAGGCCAAATCGAGCGGATTGCGAACAACTACGTTTTTTACGCGGGGTGGTTCAAGTAGAAAAATAGAACACCGAAAAGACCGAAGACCGCCGATTACGCCGAAAAAGTTGATTTTCTATTTGAGTAGACTCTTTGAAATTTCGTAAAAGCAAGAAAAAATTTCGGTGGTATCGGCGGTCTTCGGCTGTTTCGGTGTTCTAATTGTCGAAACGGTAACAGCTATTTCCGCGCAATATACAGCCCCGCCAAAATCACCGCCGTCCCCAGCAAATCGAGCGGACCAATCACCTCGCCGTCGAACGCGCCGAGAAAAATCGCCGCCACCGGCAGCAGGTAAGTGACCGAAGTGGCGAAAATAGCAGACGTGCGTTGCAGGAGCCAGAAGTACAAAATAGAGCCGCCCACCGTCCCCAACGCCGCCAGATAGCCGATGTAACCCAGGCCTTCCAAGCCTCTTTCATCCTCCCACGCTTCCGCCCAACCACCTGACAACCAAAGGCCTACGACAAACATCCAGCCCGTCAGCACGAACGCCGCCGACGCGATGCCCGCCGGGTGCTGGTCGCGCAGCCAGCGGTTCACCGTGTTCGCGTTGATAGCATAGCACACCGTCGCCAACGCGCACAGACTCGCATAAAAGACATTGCCCGACACGCCGCTTTTACTGTTGAACAAAATCAACACCGCCGCTCCTGCGAGGCCGAGTATTACGCCCACAACCTTTCTCGATGTAAATTTCATATCAAAAAACGCCACGCCGAGCATAAGCGTGAACAAAGGCGTGAGCGAATTCAGCACGCCCGCGAGGCTGCTGTTGACGTGTTGTTGGGCTACCGCAAAAAGAAAATTCGGAATCGCCGAGCCGCAAAACGCGACCACGACCAACGGCTTCCAGCGCTTCCAGTCAATTTTTGACCAAAAAAGCGCCGCCACCGGCAGGTAAATCGCCGTCGCCAGCACCATACGCCACATCGCCATTTGCATAGGACTGAAAATGGCTACCGACTTTTTGATAAACAGAAAAGACGCGCCCCAAACGACGGCCAGAATGAAGAGCAAAAACCAATCGAGGGCAGCAGGCGGGCGGGAAGACATGGTAAAATGTTGAGAACCAGGGTAATTTTGGAATCTGCACCTACAGGGTTACATCTACTTCCCACGCGTCTGTTTCGTTTTTTCAATCACCAAACTGACACTTTTCACCCCGGCCAGCGAATCGCGGCGCATAAACTGTTCCAGCGTGATGACGTATTCGCCGGGACGATTGAAGTAGGCGTTGTTCTGCAAAAGACTATGCACCCGGCACCGTCCGCCCGAACATTCGCCGTCTGACTCGCCCTGGGCATCGAACAGGTCGAACGAACGCGCCCTGCTCAATCGTTTGCCATCGGGAAAACGGGTGTAAAGTTTCAGGTAAATATTCTGATTGGGAAAAGTGTCGGCGTGCTCGAAGTCCACATACATGTCATAAAGTTGCGCTGTATCAGTCACTGTGAACCGGAAATCCAGCGTGTCGCGGTACGTCCATACGCCGCGGGGAATCTCTTTTTTTTCCGAAAAAAGGATGTTTTGCTCGCAGGAAACAATGTTCAAAGCGATGAAAACCAGTAATATAAACCGAGGCAACATGTTCATTGAAAATGATTTGAATAACACTACTCCCCCTGTTTTTCGCAGCAAACAATAATCGCCGGAGGGATATTGAGCGGCACGACTTCCACCTCCGCATTTCCAAAAACCCGACGGTAAAAGCCCAGTAGCAAAGGCGAATAGTGAAACTGAATAAACCTGCCTTTCGACCGCAGCCAATGCCGGCATTCGAGCGCGATGCGCCGGGTCAGCGGCTCCGGCAACATCACAAACGGAATGCCCGACACGATACAATCGGCCTTTTTTATCTTCATTTCCTTGAAATGCGCCCCCATGTTCTCCGCCGAATCGTGGATCACCGTCAGTCGGGGATCGTCGAACGCAGCGCGGATTTTTTCCACAAAAATTTCATTGATCTCAAAAATAATCAGCCGCGCGTCGGGTAGCAGCCGGTCAAGAATGTATCGCGTGATTACCCCGTCGCCCGGGCCGAGTTCCACAACTATCTTCGCCTGTTCCGGGTCTATTTTCGCCACAATGGCCCGGCTCAAAAACCGCGAACTCGGCGCTACACTTCCCGTCGAGCGCAGGTTGCGTATACTTTCCAGCAGGAAATCAAGACGTTGGTAAAGCGGTGTGTTTTGCAAAATCGTTGTTCTTTTTTCATGCCCCTTTCATTTCTCACTTTCTCACCCTCTGATGTAAGGGGCAAGGTCGGGATACTTTTTCAACAAACCCACTGCTTCGGCTTTTGAAATACGAATACCGTCAATGTAAGCCACTACCGTCGCCTCTGCAAAACCCTGTTTTTGAAGGTCTTTTTTCAACTGAACGGCTTGCTCGTGCTGCTTTAATAAGCCCGCCGTGTAGCGATACGAACCTGTTCCCGGCTGACTTTCAATCATCACATCGCTGAACATGGCCAGCACGTCGTTGGTCAAAATCTGACGCGTGGTCGCGATTTCGACCCGGAATGACACGCCTTTCGAGTTTTCATCAAAAAATTTCGCTCCCGGCGCAGCCATCAGTTCCGATACTTCGGGACGCTGTATGGTTACTTCCACCGGCAATTTTTCGCCCAAAGCCGCCAGCGAAATCTCGATGCGGCGATTCATGGCCGCTGCCGCAGGATTGGGCGTCGCGTCCACGATGGTACGCACAAGCGGGTAGTTGGGCCCGCAGCTGTACAGCAAAATCCGCCCGGCAGGAACGCCGCGATCGGTCAAGGCTTTGCCTACCAATTCGGCGCGTTTGATGCCGTAGTACAGGTCGAATTTGGCGGCGCCTGTTTCGTCCGTGTGGACGTTCACGAGCACGGTCGCCTGGGGCATTTGGCGTGCCAGCGTCGCTGCCTCGTTCACGATTTTTAAATTTTCAGGCGACAACACGTCTTTGTCCGAATTGTAAAAAAACGCGGGTACCACGGCAGATTTGGCCTCCGATTCGGCTTTTTTAACAGCCGCGATTCGCTCGGCTTCCAAAAACAGGACAGGTTGGCTCGCACGCGCCTGCTCCGTCATTTGTTCTTTAAAATAAACCGTGTAAAGGTCGCGCTCGCCGTAACTGTCCAGACGGTCGGAGGATAAAAAGCCTGTGCGGCCATCGGCAGCGAGGCTAAACCACGCGTCGTCGCCGGGTGAGTTGAGCGGCGTACCGAGATTGACCGGCGTTTGCCAGGCTATTTTTTCATCTTCAAAAACGGTTTTAAAAACATCCAGTCCGCCGATACTTTCCGCGCGGTTGCTGCTGAAATACAGGGTGCGACCGTCGCGCGCGAGGAAAGGCGTCGTCTCGTCGTAAGGCGAATTGATCGCCGGACCGAGGTTGCGGGGTTCCGTCCAGGCGCTGTCGGAAAAAGTCGTGATGTAAAGGTCGAGGCCACCCTGCCCGCCTGCCCGGCGGCTGGCAAAAATCAGCGTTGTATCATTGAAAAAGAAGGGCGCGGCATCGCCTTCCTCCGCTTTCATCGGGCTGACGAATGCCGGCGGCGTCACGGCATATTCATCCTTTCTGCCAGCGGTATCGGCAAAAACGTCGCCGCTGTACAACGTGAATCCGCGAAAGTAAAACAGCACCTGCCCTTTGCCTGCAAAACTCAGAGCGACCTCGTGGCGCGGCGTATTGAGCAATCCACTGAACGGCACGGCTTGTTCCCAGCCGCTTGTGGTTTGGTTGGTAAAAAACATATCGCTGCACCAGTGTCCTGCGACCGAATCGGCCAGCCCCGCGTCGTTGCGACGGCCTCCGTCGGAGCCTTCGCGCGCGGCGGAAAAGTAGAGCCGGTTGGTATAATTGGGCGAGAGCAAGGGAGCGAACTCATCGCCGGGCGTGTTCACCCGGTCGCCGAGATTTTCCACGAGCGCCACGTTGTCGTTGGGCTGGATGGCCATACCGCTCACACAGCGGCGGATGTGGTCGGCGATGCCGGCGCGTAGCGGGTGTTTGTCGCCGCATACGCGCAGGAAGGCTTTGTAGGCAGGGATCGCCCGCTCGAACTCCTGCTGTCCGTGCAGGGTACGCGCGAGATAAAGGAACAGGTCGGCATCCTGCGAACCGGGGTTTTGTTTGGCCACATATTCGAGGAATTGCCGCGCCTTCTCCGGCTGGTGGAGGTGGTAGTGCGCGATGCCGAGTTTGGTGAGCACGGCGGGGTCGCCGGGTTTTTCCTGCTGGTATTGGCTGAGCAGGGCGAGCGCGTCGGCCCAGCGCCCGTTGGCAAAGGCTTTTTCGCCGTTTTTCTTCCATTCGGCGGCTTTTTGCGCCCAAAGTGCGGGCGAGAGAAGGGCAAAAACGAGGAGACAAAAAACGCTGCGCAAGCGGGTCATGTGCTTTTTTTGGACGGAAAGGTAGGAGTTTGGGGGGAAAGAGCGGGATTCAAACCTACTCGAGTCTGAAAACCACCTGAAAAGTATCCGTTTTAGTCTCGCATACACGCGGTGCCCCGTATTCCTTCATATATCTGAAATATTTTTCCAGGCATCGGACGGCTTCCGCGTCACAGCCGCCTTTTACACTTTGAATAACTTTCACGTCAGATATGGAGCAGTCGGCATTTAAGCGATATTCTACTTTGACTGTGCCTTGAATGCCGTTTTCCCTTGCTGAAGGCGGGTAAGAAATATGAACGTTTATCTCCGGCTCCAACTTTTTCCTGTTGTCGAAATCGTAGCGTTCCATCACCTCGCTACCCGCTTTTGCAGTGCGCCAGATGCCGACTTTTTTATCCCGGTCATACTGCCCCTCGGCGTACACGACGCCGGGTTTGCTGTACTCCGTCCATCGGCCATGTTTTTTTCCGTTCACATAGGCGCCGCGTATTTTCAAGTAGCGAACCAGGGAATCCCGGTCCTTTTTTATGGCTTTTATTTGCTCTTGAGTCCGGTGGAAATAAACTTCGTAGACGCCATGTTTGACTTTTTTATTTGTCCGAAGGACGTGGTAGCGCGCCGAAACCTGCTGGGGCTTACCCCCTTTTCTTGTGACCAGTTTGGTGTCCTGAGCATCGAGGGATAAGCACAGGGAAAACAAAACAACGACGACGGATAGTCGCCGGAAAAGATTTTGAAAAGACCGCATCGGCAAGGTGTCTGATGAAAAAATCGCTTTTGATCAGATGCGGAAATACCTCGAGCAGGTGGGAACGGACGCTACGAATTTTCAGCGTCCGCTCAGCCCGGGGACAATGCCGGCAGCGCAAGGGAGAATGTTCACGCTTTGACCGGCTCCGGCGCGTCGGCGAAATGTTTGTACTTGCCAAGCAATTTTCCGAAAAACACTACTACCGGGAAAATGACTTTTTTGACAAAAACCGGAATTTCGAGCATATCGAACTCGCTTTTGTAGCGCGTGAGCAAAAACGCCGCGTCGAACATATCGGGTTGCGCTTTGCCGGATTTTTTCTGCGCGTCAAAAATGCCGGTGAGGAAATAGACAAAATTATCGGCGGGTTTGACCCAGGCTTTGCAGTGCAGCACGTCGTCGCCGGCATTCCAAAAACGGTGCGGCACGCCGCGTTTGAAAATCGCTGTTTCGCCTGGCCCGGCAAACTGCTCCGGCCCGCCCAATATCTGGTAGCCGATTTTGCCGCTGATGACCGTGAAGACTTCGTCCTGCAAAAAATGCGTGTGCATCGGCGGCCCGAAGCCCGGTTGTACCCAGTTTTCACCGACGACGCGGTCGCCGTCCGGCTCGTGTTCCACTGCGTCAAAAGTGAGTATTTCGCCCTGTCCGTTTTCGATGGTGTGTGGATATTGGATTGTCATTGCGATTGGAAGATTTTTTGGGCATAGACGTACACGCGAGGAGGTAGGTTGCAATTGCCTGTAAGGGAAGGACGCTGTAAGGCTTTTTTACGCGAGTGCACCGGGTGACAACACTCCGGCGCGGCGGCGGGAAGACCGAGCGAGGCGGAAATTTTACGTCCCCTAACCCAAACGTTTTGGTTCCAGACCTAAAATTTTACGTTCCCTAACCTAAACGTTTCGGTTCCAGACCTAAAATTTTACGTCCCCTAACCTAAAATTTTGGCTTCAAGACCTAAAATTTTAGGTTTTTCGGCCATTTTTTCCATCGTTTTTGTCATCCTGTAAGGATCTGTCCACTCCACAAGGAGATTTTCTCATCTTTTACTCTCCGTAGAGCGGACGGATTCCGTCAGAATGACAAAACGCCCCGCCTCTTAAAACAAGCCGGGAAATGATGAATATATCTGAAATAGTAGCGAAACTCCCATTTTTGAGTTCCGAACCCAACGGTTTGTCTCCGAGACCCAACGGGCGGGGCAAAAAAGAAGCGGTTACGAAACGGGATGCGTTTTGTAACCGCTTGGAAGAGAAGAAAGGGAATCAAAACTGCCCTTGTGGTGTCCAGCCAACGAGTAGCGGTGGAATGAAATCTCAGGGATGCACTCACTCCGGCGTTGATGTTGGCGGGGACGCCAACATCGGCCAAAAACCCAAAGGATGATTTCACACCGGGCGCAGTTCGGCGCGAGCGGGGACTCAAAGATCTCCGGAGAAGAAGACATCAGGGATATATCCTAATATGTCATCTCCAATACGTAGAGTTTCGATTGTCACCAAACAGCTCCTATGCGTCGCAGGCGTGCTATATCCATCTACAAAGGCTGTAAACTGGAAATTTTCATCTGTATCAAGCCCAGCAATGCCAATACGAAAGGTTCTCCCATCCAATGGAGAACCGGGGCGCAAAAGTGACTCTTGATCAAGTCTGTGACGAAGTTGCCTGGTTGGTACTGCAACGCACTTATTAACCCACACACTTGGAAAATCTGAATGAGGGACTTCCCAAGAATCATTTTTGCGTTCACTGAATCCTACAAAGAGAGCAGAACTGGGGCTAAGAATCTCTAATAGTAACCTTACATCCCGGAATATCACGCCAGCGCAATCCGGACTTGCAATCACGTCAATTTGAAGTAACATAGTGGCAGGAGGTGAAAACACTGGATCGCGTTCTTCATACTTTCTCAGACGGATATTAGCGATGAAAATTTTTTCACCTGTTGGATCACAAGATTTAGGAATGGAATAGGGGAGTGGGGGCATGGCTTTTAATTTTTTGAGGGTGAACTAAGAAAAATAAACTCCCGATTTCAGAGTACCTGGTACCCGATTTTCAGTGAAGTTACTTTTTGAACGTTACTAAAGGATATTACAAATGTGTATGCTTATGAATTAAGCCGTAATTAAGACTAGGTAAAATATTAACTAAAAGCGTTTTTATGACTCGCTTGCTACTCCTTCTTGCCGTTGTTGGCATCCCACGCCAACAACCACGGCGGAGTGAGCGCCTAACCCTGAAACCTTGAAACCAGCAACCCGAAACCCATTTCTACCCCACCTCTTCCCCTACAACATCTCCGCAACCCGCTATGTGCCAGCCGATAAGTAGCGCCGGTAAGTGCTGAACGAAGATGCGCTCACTCGTCTTTGATGTGGGCGCCCCGGCAGCATTGGCAAAAGAGTAGAAAAATGAAGCAGCGGTTCAGATGCCTTCTGCTCGACAACTTTTTGCCTGACGTGTACTTTTGACATCAATCATCTATTTTCACGGCCCAAAACAACATCGCTATGCCCATCCGTCCCGCAACCGTACCGATACTTGTCAATGTCCTGCTGATTCTGCTCACACTCGTTGTCAACTACCTGGCCAATGCCCTGCCGATTGCCGGGCGTCTGACGGGGCAGGTATCCGACATGTACCCGACCTTGTTCACACCGGCGGGTTTTACCTTCGCCATTTGGGGACTTATTTATTTGCTGATGTTGGGTTTTGCGGGTTATCAGTTGACGTTTATCGGAAAACCATTGCCCGCATTCCTTGAAAAAGCCGGCTGGTGGTTCGGCCTGTCCTGCTTAGCGAACGCCGCCTGGTTGCCCGCTTTTCACTACCTGCGCTTCGGCTTATCCCTGCTCATCATGCTGGTTTTGCTGGGCGCCCTGCTGGCGGTGTACCTTCGCCTCGACGTGGGCCGGGCCACTGTCGGGCCGGGCGAACGCTGGTTCGTGCATCTGCTGTTCAGTGTTTATCTCGGCTGGATTACCGTGGCGACGATTGCAAACATTTCCATCTGGCTGACCGACTTGGGCTGGAATGGCCAACCGCTGGGGCCAGCCGTTTGGACGGTGATAGTGTTGGCGGCGGCCACCGGCATTGGCCTTTGGGCACTCATCAGCCGCCGCGACGCCGCCTTTGCCCTGGTGCTGGTATGGGCGCTGTACGGCATTTGGCACAAACGCCAGTCGGAGAGCGGCGACGAACAAGTGGTGGCCGTTGCCGCGATGACGGCCATGGTCGTGTTGGGCGCGGGCACGCTGTGGGGATTGTTTTCGCGGCGATTGGAGCACTAAAACCCAGCATGAGTAGGCGAGGTTCGGCGGGTAAAACCCGAAGGATAATTTCACCCCGGGTGTCGGTTTCATGTTCGTTTGCTCATACCTTATTTTTGCCGTTGTTGGCGTCCCGCCGACAACAAACGGCGGAGCTCGATGCCGAGTGAAAAGCACGATGTCTTAGTCTAACCTCCCACGCGAAGTGTTGTTGGCGAGACGCCACAACTGTACGGAAAGAGAAAATGCACGAAATTGGAGGCCAAAAACTGGGTTATGGCCGTCAAAATCAAAGCGGAGGAACTTTTGGGGCTGATACCTGATGAGAAGTTGGCCGAACTGGCCGCCGAGAC
>Ga0209172_10005062_pt1 | contig 16533 bp, 10 predicted proteins | sample LarsenN4metaG_FD_184113 | JGI IMG/M metagenome (GOLD analysis project Ga0209172, IMG submission 184113) | Hot spring sediment bacterial and archeal communities from British Columbia, Canada, to study Microbial Dark Matter (Phase II) - Larsen... ... | reverse complement strand
TCTTCGGTTCGGGCGTCGGGCGCCCGCAAAACAGTCCTATTTTTAATTTGTTTTGAGGGCGCCCGACGCCCGAACCCACCAGCAGCACAATTGTGGCGCTCGGCGCTAGGTTACTTCACTTAACTTAATACATTTTCTTTCCCGGTGGTACTTTGACACTGCAATAAAATAGCTATAGACCTCAAGGATTGCAGTCGGTTCGGGCGTGCAACGCCCTCAAAACAAATTAAAAAATAGGACTGTTTTGCGGGCGCACCTCAAAACTGCCCGAACCTGCTGCAATCCTTTTCTTAAGGTCTGTAGCGCGACGAGAGAGGGTACCCTGAGGCTTTTCATTGTTTCAGGGGGTCGCACCAGCGATGTGAAAGCTTCCTGGCGAATCTAGCAACTCTTGACGATCCTTGCTTACCTCTGTTCAGTGTCATCTAACTTCATTCCAAATCGCTCGGCCATCCGATACAGAGTGCGACGATCTATCTTCAATATCTCGGCAGCGCGGGTTCTGTTGCCTCCAACCATACTTAAAACATACGAGAGGTAACGATGTTCAAGCTCCTCAAGCGATGGCAGGTCTTGAAACATCTCCACTATTCTGGAATCGGGGCGGGTTGCCCGCGCCGGAATTACAGCATTGAATTTTTCAGGCAGATCATCCTCGGTGATTACCTCGCCGCGAGAATAGAGCACAAGATGCTCAATAGTGTTCTCCAGCTCGCGCACATTGCCCGGCCAGTGATAGCCTGAGAGCGCGGCCAGTGCACCATCAGATAAAACCACTTGTTTCCCCACAGACTGGCAGGCGCGTCTGAGGAAGTGAGTGGCCAGAAGAGGAATATCATCGCGCCGGTCGCGCAGCGCAGGCACATTGAGGGTGACTACGCTCAACCGATAGAACAGGTCCTCACGGAAGCGCCCTTCTTTGACTTCCGTTGCCAGGTCGCGGTTGGTGGCAGCAATAACTCGCGTATCAACGCGCATCGGTCGGGCGCTTCCAACTCGCCTGATCTCGCCATCCTGCAATGCGCGCAACAGTTTGACCTGAAGCGCGGGGCTCGTCTCGCCTATCTCATCAAGAAAGATGGTGCCCCCATCGGCCTCTTCAAACAGGCCCCTCTTATCCGCTATCGCACCGGTGAAGCTCCCTTTTACGTGGCCGAATAGCTCGGATTCCAGCAAGGTCTCGGCGAGCGCGCCGCAATTGACGGCTACAACCGCGCGGTTAGAGCGAGGACTATGCGAATGGATAGAGCGCGCCACAAGCTCTTTTCCCACCCCGCTCTCGCCTACAATGAGCACAGTTGAGCGAGACGGAGCAACGCGGGCGATCTCTTTGTAAAGCTCCACCATCTTGCGACTGCGACCGATCAAGCCGGAGACTTGATAATGCTGAAGCAAGTCAGCGGCATCTTGTTGAAGTTCGTCTGTCGGGCGGTGCTCCAGCGCGCGCCGCGCCGTAGTGATGACCTCTTTTACATTGAACGGCTTGCTGATGAAATCAAATGCCCCCTCACGCACAGCCTCGACGGCCGTCTCAAGCGTGCCGAAACCGCTGATGAGAATTACCTGCGATTGCGGCGACGCTCGCTTGAATGCCTTCAGCAGAGCGATTCCGTTGAGCTTGTGATTCAAGTTGATGTCGCTGATGAGGAGATCGAATTTTGTCTCCTGACTCAATTTGAGCGCGTCATCAGCCCTCTGCGTGGTAGCCACGTTCCAGCCCTGCTCGCTCAACAGATCGGCCAGGAAGCGACAGGTTTCGCGATCATCGTCTATTACTAAAATCTTCTTCATTACCTATTCTGTATTATTGCCTTTCCTGCCTCTGCGGCTACGTCTTCGGACTGTTCCGATGTCGGCAGCTTTATGATGAAATTTGCGCCCTGTCCGAGTTTGCTTTCAACTTCGATCTCTCCGCCGTGCTCTTTAATGATCTGCTTCACTATTGAGAGGCCGAGGCCGGAACCCTGGCCGCGCGACTTTGTTGTGAAGAGCGGATCGAAGATGCGCTCCTGGATCTCTTCGCTTATCCCTTCGCCGGTGTCGGCGCATTCTATAACGACCGCGCCCATCGAATCATTATAGGTCGAGATAGTGAGTGCGCCCCCTTGCGGCATAGCTTCGAGGCTATTGTTAATGAGATTGATGAACACTTGCTGGAGTTGATCTACATCTGCCTCAATTAGAGACGGATTGGCCGATAGATCGACAATAACCTCTACATTACGGGCCGCCAGCGTAGGTGAAGTTACATCAAGCATCCGCCTGATGAGTGAATTAATATCCAGTGGCGCCAGTTCGGGCTTGGGGCGGCGAGTGGAATCGAGCAGGTGGCGGACAATCTTGGTTATCCGTTCAATCTGCGCGGCAATAACCGACAATCGCTCCAGCGTCTTCTCATCCTCGAACCTGGACATCAGCACTTGAACGTGGCCTGAGATGAGGTTGAGCGGGGTCCCCACTTCGTGGGCAAATTGAGCGGCAAGCTGACCGGCGGCAGCCAGTCGCTCAAATTGGGTGAGCTGGCGCTGAATCTCAAACAGTTGCAGATTGGCTGCTTCCAGCTCCTTATTGCGCTCGGCCAGCTCCACCGTAGCTTGATCAACCAGCTCTTGCAACCGCTGATTATGTCGCTCGCGCTCTTCGCTCATCTGCCTGATGCGCGATAGCATCTGATTGAATTCCATTGACAGGAGACCGATCTCGTCTGAGGCGCGGGGCCTGGCATAACCGGTCAGGTCCCCCGACTCGGCCTTCCTGATGGCCGCAAGCAGATCTTTGATCGGTCTATAGACCATCCGTTTGAAGAGCAAGTAGACCGGCAGCGTGATTGAGAGTCCGGCCAGCGCCAGCAGCAGAAGTATCACATCGGTCAATTCGCCGATAAGCGATGTGTCTTCACTGAACTCCGCCTTGAGGCTGACCGCTCCTATCATCCCGCTCTTGCTCTGAATCGGCGCCAGCGCGCGAATAGTTAAATCTTCCTGGGAAGCTTCAAGCCTTGAAATTGAGCTGCCGCCCTTTAGCTTAGACAGCGCCTCGGCGGAAAGGGGTTCGGGACTGGCAGGCGGATAGGTGACAACTTCAGCCGGCCCACTGACGGTTATCCCATAGACGCGAATCTGAGTCACACCGGGATAGTGCTGCTGGAAAAGAATTGCGCTATTGCGAAGCGCAGGGATACTGGTCCCCGGATTGCTCGACATTGCGCCTTCCCGCCCTATGCGTTCGGCAAACAGGATGGCCCACGCCTCTACCAGCCGCGCTTTATCCTGGTTCGACAGCTTCTTTGCCGTAGTGCTATAGAGATAGGCAAATGCAGCAAAGACGGCAATAATTACTGCCATTACCAGAACAGTTGTTTTGGTGTGGAGCTTGAGCGCCTTCACGCGCCTTATTATAGCAGAAAGACCGCCCCTCCTCGAATCACTTGAAAAAAGGGGCAAGTTAATGCATTATTCTTTTCCTCCCTACTCTCACCCCATCAGGAGATTGATTTTATGGAGAGATTATTAGAACACGAACTGGCATTCGATTTTTTGCGAGTCTGTGAAGCGGCGGCCGTCGCTGCTGCAAGATCAATGGGGCAGGGAAATCGCAAACACTCTGATCACCTAGCGGTAGAGGCTATGCGCCGGGTCATGGATACGCTGCCGATGCGAGGCACTATAGTCATCGGAGAGGGCGAGCGCGACGAGGCGCCAATGCTCTATATCGGCGAGAAGGTAGGGGTGGGATTTCATACCGACGATCCCGATCCATACCCGGAGGTCGATCTGGCTGTGGATCCGCTGGAGGGCACCAATCTGTGCGCAATGGGCGTGGCAAATGCTATCTCGGTAATGGCCGCGGCCGAGAAGGGGGGCCTGCTGAATGCCCCTGACATCTATATGGACAAGATTGTGGTGGGGCCCTCTTCAAAAGGCGCCGTCGATATAGACGCTCCCGTTAAGGACAATCTCAAAGGCATAGCCAGGCGATTGGATCGCAGCATTGAAGACCTGGTGGTCGTCGTCCTCGACCGGCCACGCCACGCAAAGCTTATCAGCGAGATTCGCGCTGCCGGAGCGCGCATCAAGCTGATCCCCGACGGCGACCTCTCGGCCGGCATAACTGCCGCCGTCGCCGGTTCGGGAGTCCATGCGGTGATGGGCATAGGCGGGGCCCCCGAAGGGGTGCTCACAGCAGCGGCAATGAAATGCCTCAATGGCGAGATTCAGGCGCGCTTTGTCCTCAAAGAGCAGCTTGAGCACCAGGATGATAGAGACAAGATTCCCGACGGCGTGCTTGACCGGATGAAAGCAATGGGCATAGATAACCCGCGCAAGGTCTATGACACCAACGACCTGGCGCCGGGCAAGAAGATTATCTTCGTTGCTACCGGCGTGACCGATGGGACGATCCTCAAGGGAGTGCGCTTCTTCGGCGCGGGCAAACGCACTCAATCGGTGGTGATGACGCTGGAATCGCGCCATGTACGCTTTGTCGATACAGTACACATAGAAGGGGGGCCTGACACAGTAGTGCGATTTTGATCGGTAGCCTGAAGATCGAGAAGATCCGACCGCCTTCAGGTTACAAGCCGCTCGAGATGCTCACCCAGAACCATCGCGTAAATGACGGTTCAAGCGCATTCAGCCGCCCCCTGGCCATCTACTTGCTACTGCTACTGGTCGCAATTGGCTGGCTGGGCGCGACTATGCTGGCGCCGTATCTGGTCCACAGCAAACAGCTATCTGCTGCAACCTTCATATACCGAGCGTTCAGTCTCATCTGCCATCAACTATCCGAGCGCTCGCTTTTTCTCTTCGGCTATCCACTCTCGGTCTGCTCGCGCTGCGCCGGCATCTATGCCGGTTTCCTTGCCGGATTGATTGTTTATCCTTTCATCCGCTCGCTCGACTGCGCAAGCATGCCTCATCGCCGATACCTTCTGCTGGCATTGCTTCCCATCTCTATAGACTTTGCCGGGGGCCTGCTGGGGGTATTCGAGAACACAACTCTATCACGCGCCGTGACGGGGTTACTGCTGGGAGCAACCAGCTCATTCTATCTCCTGCCGGGCCTGCTCTACGCGGCGATGGAGAAATTAGCAGGTAGCCCAATCTACATAAGGAGGAATAAATGAAGCCCGATAAAACGAAACCCGCTCTTGTCGGCGGTTTGATACTGGGGGTACTTTCCATCATTCCTATAGTCCAATTCGGCAACTGCTTCTGTTGCCTCTGGGTGTTGCTCGGCAGTGCCATTGCCGCCAAGATGCTAATAGACCGCTCGCCTGATATGCCTGTGACAATCGGCGATGGCGCAGTAGTAGGAGCAATGGCCGGGAGCGTGGGCGCGCTCATCTATCTTGTAATCGGCGTCCCTCTGGGATTGCTGCTGCAAAGCATCGTTCCTACGAAAGAGATTATTCTTTCATTCTACGAAAAGATCATTACCGATCCGGTGATGATGGAGCAGATCCGTCGGCAAATAGAGATGGCTCAACCTTCCGCTGGAGCTGCTTTCGCTCAAGCAATCATTTACGGGTTTATATTCGCGGTCATCATGGTTGTATTTGCCACTCTGGGTGGCATTATTGGAGTAGCGCTGTTTGAGAAACGCAAGGGCACCCAACTGCCACCGCCACAGCCGGGCTACGGTCAGCCTCCTTATGGTGGAGTATAGCGTTGATTGCCATACTTGCATTCCAGGGATAAGAGTTACATTTGAAGGGTTGAAGAAAAGTGAGCGACACCCTGTAATAGAGAAGCGTTAATCTCATCACGAGGAGTCGCTCTCGTGAACAACTAACATTCGACATTCTACATTGAAAATAAAACGTCGAACGTGGAACGCTCCATCTTTGTCCACATTGTGGATCTTCGCGCATCAAACGCAATGGTCATACCCACAAGTATTTCATCTGCCACTATAATCAGGAGGTTATTGAGCTTGCCTGATCAGCATTACATTTTGTGCACCACCTGATTACTGCCTGCCCTGTAGGTAATCCTCCAGGAAATTTGGCGCGGCGAATCTCTTTACATTCCTCAAGTATCTGTGGGTCCCCAGCACGGTGAATCACACCATCAACGTCGCCTCCGCCCATTAGTGTTGAGTTGGCCGCATTCACAACAGCAGCAACTTGCTGCTCTGTTATTTCGCCAACAAGAACAGCGACTCGACCGCCCAGGGTGTACAGTTGTTGATGCCTTCGTTGTGCATCCGCCCACGACGTTTCTACCCCGCGTCTAATCAAAATAAACCTGCCTTCGCTGCCTACTCCCATTCAATCAGCCATAATTATATATCGAGAATTCGATACTTGACAGAATCCATAACAGCTATGTAATATCCCCTTATGGTTTTACGGGCGGTTAGCTCAGAGGTAGAGCGCCTGCCTTACAAGCAGGATGTCAGTGGTTCGAATCCACTATCGCCCACCAGAAAGATTCAACTTAAACAGTAATCGGCGACAACCGAGCCTCCTGTACTGGCTCACTTCTGAATTTCATTCCTAGCAAATTATAGATCTTAAGAAAAAGATCTTCCCACTCAGTGCTCGCGTACCAGTCGCCCTTTCATGGCTTTGAAGCTGAGCGCCACTTTCAGATCTTGCGCTCCACCTTGCTTAAAATACTCGAAGCGCACCAGGTAATATCTGTATGGACTCCTGGGCTTATGAAACTTCACGAAAGGTTCCCAATATGGAGGATGCTCGCGATCTCTTGTCAAAGACGGCGGAGAAAAGGCAAATCGCTCAGATGGACTGGGGAGGTCTTCAGCCTCAAGTCGTCTTACCGAGCGCAACTGTCAATCGCTCGACGAAAGCTGCGTGCTCGGCTGAGGCCAGCCCCTTTTCCAGCTCGGCCAGCACGCGCGCCAGATCGCCGTTGAGCAAGGCTGCTACGGCCAATCACAGTCCGGGAAAGATGCGACTGTGAATGACCCCTTCCGCATCTGGCGGCAATAACTGGTACTGATCCTCTTCTAGCCGAAACCAGTCAACCTGTCGATCATAGACTCGCCACACGATATATTCTTGCACTTGATTGCGCCGGTAGACCTTAAGTTTGTCATGCAGGTCATAGGATGCACTGCTGACCGCTATCTCGACAATCAGTTCAGGCGCGCCTTCCAGATAATCATCTTCACTGATGCGGGTGCGTCCCCCGGCTGCTTCTGCCAGCCACAGCACGGCATCTGGCTGCGGTTCATTGTCCGGATCCAGACGCACAGTCGTATTGTCAGCAAAATCTACTCCAGGGGTGGCGGCGCAATAGACGCCTATCCAGCTTATAATCTGGCCATGCGGTTTTCCATGGCTCTTGACACGCACCGGTGAGGGCATATAAACCACTCCTTCGATCAGCTCTGCCTTCTTGAGATCGGGCATCGAGTCATAGCGTCGTTCAAATTCGCGCCGCGTCAGCCGGTCGCCATTCTCTAACGGCGGCACCACCTTGTGCAGCGAAGCCGCTTGCGAGCTGGACGATTGATTGATTGTCTCAGATAATGCTTCTGTGCTCATCGCGCTATCCTCGCTCTGGCAGGTTCTACCATCTACGTCCTATGCCGAGCCTAGAACACAAAGGCAATTATAATTTCAGCAGTTCGGTTTCTGAAGTGGATTTTGACGGCAAGAGGGGCGCACAGTTCAGGTACTGCCAATGCAGAACCGGCGCCCCTCGTTCGGTTGTCTACTGGACGATTCGACACTGCACGAGGTCCAGATCCCAACTCTGCGCCTGGCTGGTTGCGGCGCGAGGATTGACAATGATGTAGCTTGTGGCCCTGGTGCTTGACAGATTTATCGTGGCGCGGATCTGATGCCAGTTTCCATCTGCCCAGGCGCTTGGGGCCCTGAACTGGAAAGTTTGCGTCGAGTCATCTGTGTAGCGGACAATGGCTCTCAGCTCAGGGGCCCCTTTGCTGCCGCTCGCCCATCTGACCCAGGCGGTCAGCTCAAGACTGCCGCCTTTGAGTGCTTTATACACGTACTGCGAAATCCCTTCATAAGCGTCCGTCTGAATGCGAACCGCCTTCTGGCCGTTGATCGCAGTTGAGGCAATCACCGTCACCGCCGCCGTGCTGTTGCGCCAGGAGCTCATATCAAGCTCGAAGCTTGGATTGACAACCATATTCCCCGGCAGCAACTGCCCCGGCGAAGTCGCTTTTACTATGATAAGAACCGGAGCGCTTGTCCCCCTGTTCCCTGTTGCGTCATAAGCGCGGGCTTCAAGGCTATACTGCCCGGCAGAGCGATTGCTCAAATCGAGGCTGATCTGGTAAGGCGCAGTCGTGTCTTGTCCAACGAGATTGCCGCTAAGGTAGAACTCCACACGCGCCACGCCTCGATCATCCTGAGCCTGCGCGCTGACGGTGATCTTGCCGGAGACCTCCTGGCCTGTCGCTGGCGATGTGATGCTGACCGTGGGCGCTGTCACATCGGGCGGAGGTGGGGGGACCACCGTGAATGAGACGGGCGGGGCCACTCCGCTATTGCCCGTGTTGTCATAAGCCACAACGATCAATGTGTAGAGGCCGGGAGCATAACTACTGACATTAATCGTCGTCTGATATGGGGCGCTCGTCGCCCGACCTACCAGCGTGTTGTTGATGAAGAATTCCACTCGCGCCACAGCTCGCTCGTCCTGAGCATTTGCGCTCAGCAGCAAGTCGCCAAACACTTCCTGGCCCGGCAGCGGCGACGTGATCTCCACTGTCGGAGGCAGATCGGGGCCGGACACTGTGATGGTGATGACGGCGCTTGCCGTTGCGCCTCTGTTGTCGGTCACGGTAAGTTTGACCTCGAACACGCCGGTCGAAGTATAGGTGTGAGATGGATTCTGATCGGTTGATGTGCCCCCATCTCCGAAGCTCCAGAAGTAGCCGGAGATCTGGCCGTCGCTATCCGAGCCGCTGCCGGTAAACTGGACCGTCAGCGGCGAGCTTCCACCGGTGACACTGGCGCTGATAAAAGCTGTGGGGGCCGCGTTCTGAGGCGCTCCGATGTCGCCTCGCACAAGCTTAACTGCGCCCGCCGGTTCTTGCAGCAGTTTGAGTCCACGACCGCTTGAGCGCATGGCCTGATTGAACGATTTAATTCGACCGCCCCAGATATTCGGCTGCAACACGGACAACGCCTGATCTTTGTAAGTGGAATTGCCGGTAAGCTGCCAGGCGAAGCCCAGCATCTCAAGCATCATCGGGTTGAGATCAAGCGTCACTCCCAGAGCCTTATCCACAGCCGCGTACCAGTAACTTTTATCTGCCGCCGAGTAGGCGACATTGACGAGCCAATCCACCGCCCGTTGAACGCTGCGTTTGGCGCGCTCTTCGCCGGTCAGATGATAGTACTTGATCAGACCTTCGCACAGAATGGTCGTCATCCACGGGGAGCCGCCGACAATGCCGGTCTCCGATGGATCGAACCAGGGGTCTTGCAAAAACGCTCCGGCATACCTGGGGTACTTGATCGCCATCGCGTCCTGATGATCCATAACTATTTCTGCCACCACTTTGGCGGCATCGAGATACTTCTCTTCCAGCGTGGCCTCGTAGAAAGACAACAACCCTACGAGCGCAAATCCGGGCGTGCGCTCGGTGCGGACAAAGCGCGATTGGCTGCGCAAGACATCGGCTGCCAGCGCATCGGCAATCTCTCGCGCAACTTCAAGCGAGCGCGGATCGCCGGTGAGATAGTAATCTTCCAGCAACCCTTCAGGGTACATCCGGCGAATGACGCTGATCGGGATCGGAATAGCCGCGCCGGAGAAGTACTGGCCCCTGTTGGCGCCGCTGTGAATGATCTCCTTCTCGCGATAGAGCAGCACCTCATCTCTCGCTAGCTGATAGGCCCTGCGATTTCCATCGCGGAGGAAGACCATGTGGGTTGCGTGCATGTGATCATAGAAATTGCGGTCGGTAGTCTGAGGGGGATCAGAAGTGGGAGTAAGCCTGGACATCATCCTCGATTCAAAGCCGGGAAAGATGATGTTATCGGCTGATGGCAGGAAGTGGCCGAAGACTCCGCTCTGACTGTACCAACCGGGCGGCAGCGATGGGACAACCGAGCTGTTGTAGCTCCAGGGCATCGCCGGTGAAACGGCTGCGCCTGCGCCTTGATTGTAACTCATTGCCAGCGCCTTGCTCTCGCCCGCTGCCAGCGTGATCCTCAGCCCGATCAATATCACACGCAAGCTGCCATCCCGGTATCTGGAGAGCACAGAAGTCTGGCGGGGTACCTCTGCTCCGGCATAGCTCAGCTTGATCTGAGCCTCATCGAAGATGACCCCCGGCGCAAACGGCGCCCCTACAAAGACGGGAGCATTGTTCTGGCTCGCTCCGACGCAGGTTAAAGTCAGCATCACTTTACCGGAGACCGGTTGCTTGTCAGGGCCCCCCGGAGCGGAAGCGACTACGGTTATCTGCACCTCCTGACTGATCGATCTATTGTTGGACGTGTCATAAGCCTCGGCGGAGAGCTTGTAGGGCCCCTCCGAGAAGCTGCTCAAATCTGCCGCCAGGCTGAACGGCGCAGCCGCGCTCTGGCCGATCTGCGCGCCGTTGATGTAAAAGGCAACGCGAGAGACGGCTACATTGTCCCGCGCATCCACCGCGATTGTGAATCGTTTGGGGACCTGCTGCCCTTCGCCGGGCTGCCGGATCGTTATGGTGGGAGGAGTTTGATCTATCAATGCATCGACAAAGAACGTAATCGACTCGCTATCTCCGATATTCCCTGCTGCGTCATAAGCTCGCGCCGACAGCGAGTAGGGGCCGGGAGTGTAGCTGCTAATGTCGATGCTGGACTGGTAGGGAGCAGTCGTAGATTCTGCTACCAGATTGTTGTTGATATAGAACTGAACTTTGCTGACGCCGACATTATCCTGGGCGGTGGCTGCAAGCGCAAGCTGCCCTATCGCATGCTGTCCTGTTGTTGGCAGAGATAAGCTGACCGTTGGAGCAATTGTATCCGCGCCGCTTGCCGATGAATCGAATCTGAGCGCGCCGCTTGCGGGAACCACAAAATGGGAGCCGGGAATGAGCGTGACTGTGGCCCCTGAAATTTGAACGTCATAAGTGGCCCCCGGCGCCAGGTCGGTGACAATGTGCTGCGGGTTTGAGCTGGGATCGAATTGATAGCTGATCGCCCCTTGTATGTCCGCGCCATCGGCGCTGTGGCCGAAGATGACCACGCTGCTTGAATCGCCATCGGCAATCTGAACTCCAATCACATTCCGGCTCACTATCTTTGTCAGCTTCGGAAGAGATGCAGAGAGATTGGTCGTGGGCATGTAAACCAGCAGGAACTCTTCGTACTGTTTGGCTTGAGGCGCTCGAAGGGACACCCTCCAGGGATTGTCGGAAGAGAGCGAGCCGCGAGTCAGCGCGCCGTCCATCTGGCTCATGCTTATTGTCGGCGATGATGGCTCCAGAATCTGCATCACCAGTTTTGAATTGCCTCTGTCTGAAGCAACCGAGAGCTGTGATCCGCTTGCGACAGGTTTTTCCGGGAAGTACAGATAGGCCGCTTTTTGCACTTCTCCCTGAATACTGCCTGCGCCGGTCACGCTCCTGACTCTATCGTGTACTACTATGTAGTCCTGCTCCATCTCTTGCGAAGGTTTCAGATGAACAAGAGAGCGCGTGAATCGCTCGATCTTGCCGCTCCAGTAAGCGCGACTCAGATCGGCCCTGGCGTAAGCGTATCCCGGCTGACTGTTCTCTGCGCGATCTATCTCTGCTTCAATAGGCGGAGTCAGAGAAGGGTTGGCGGTATTGAGCCCGCCCGTCTGTCTCTTATTCCCCCATTTGTCTCGTATATAGCCGTCATCAAGGAAAAGGATATTGGTTTGCGCGCCCATCCCATTGCCTGATGGCCCAAGCTCATATAGAAGGTGGCCCCCTTTATATATCTTGTAAGAGCCCGGATTGAGCCCCTGATGGTCCCCTAGGAAAGTAGCGGCTGCCAGACTCACATGAGTAGCCTGCGGCTCGTACCATCCCGAGCGCGAGAACCAGAGATCAACTCCGCTGCTGAGGTAGGCTGACGGCTCCTGAGCGCGATAATCTAGTTGCTGCGCTGTCGGATCGGCAAACAGGAACCACTCCCAGCGAAACTGAGATGGTATGTAATAGCCATCTCTATTTGTGCCTGATGGCCTGATTACCTGTTCAAGAAAGAAGTAGCCCATAGCTGCCTCTTCCGAATCGGGATAATGGGCGGCGGCGGCGATGATGATAGCCGACTTGCGGTACCCCCAATCCTCGCCGTCAATGTTGCCGTCAGAATAGGTGTGAGGAGTCAGCGCGGCTGCGCCCAACTGTCGCGGGAAAGTAGAATGTATCCAGTACCTGATTACATCTTTCGGATAGGATGATTTTGACCACTCTTCGAGTCCCAGCGCTGAGTTGAGCATGTGCAGAATATGCAAAGCGAAGCGAAGGCTGCGACCATTGCCATAGTCCTGCCCTCCCCAACTGTGTCCACCAACATAGTATTGATTTGCTTTGGCGCTCCATTTCGACCAGATTGAATAACCGAGATCGAGATAGACCTGGCTGTTATTTCCCGAATTGCCGGGAGCATTCGATGGGTTGTTATCTTCATAGAACGCAAGCCCGGCGGCAATCAGCGCCCAGGCGTGAGTGTGATTAAGGTTATGAGTTGACCCCCATGAATCTGTTACATCATATAAGCTCTTTGCCAGCGGATAGAGCTGATCGTTGAACCAGCTCAGGAAGGCGCGTTTCTCAGCAGTAGAAAGCACTCTGTAACCGGCCCAATCATAAGCGAGAGCGAGGCTGGCAATATGATAGCGGGAAAAATCGGCGTATCCTGTGTTGCCGTGACCGCTGATGGAGAATCGCGCGGGATAAGCGAGGAATATCTCGCGGACTGCCCGGCCGTAATCCGCGTAGCGCGCGGGATCGACCATATAAGCCAGAGCATATCCCAGCAGAAAATCATAATTAGCAAAATCAGATCCTGAAGCGGTGTAATTAGGATTGGCCGCGCGTTTGGAAGCGAGCCCGTCTATAAGCATGTTCCAGTATTTATTTGAAGAGTTAGCGCGAGCCATTAATTGCTCCAGAGTCACATCTGCGCCTACGATCAATCGCGGGTGAGATGCGAGCGAATAGGTCTGCCCTGCTAACGTTACCAATCCGTCAGCAGAGACTTCCATTGCCGGAAATAGCATTGCGCTCGTGAGGGAGAGCACTGCTGTTGCTATTAATAATGTGTGAAGATTCTTCTTAGAGAAAAGAGATGCAGCGGCAATGCCTGACCGTTTTGCCATAGTAATCCTCCTTGCCGAGAAGGAAAGGGGCTAGACTTCCCAGCGGTTAAAAATGGTTGACGTGAGCTCGAGAAAGCGACCGCTTAACTGACGACCTGCGCCCTGTGCGCTGCCCGGCGTTAGGGCCATAAGTCAGGCAGGACGATTAGAAAAACTTCAGCTAACAGTCCTGACGAAACCTGTTGTCCCGTTCATTGTCCTGACAATCTCACAAGGGGGAGCTTTGCGAGACTCACTTTTTCGTTACAGCAGGCTTACATCACTGCAAGTCCGCCACTTCGTATTGCAACTCATATTTTTTGGGCCTGTCTGATTGCTCGCACCGATTATTCGCACTGATTGAAATGGAATGTGTACACCCGTCTTATCGAATCGAGGTGTAGCCGGGCTTTAACAAAAAATTTGCTGGAGACAAAATTTTTTCGGAGACTGCCTGAAAAGCCGCGCTGGGAGCCGGTTTTCAGACTTGTGACGCTCAGAAGCGTATTGTTTTGGTACAGCGTGCTCTGATTAGCTTGGCAGGAGTGGCCTATTTGCAACAGTTGAGACAGACTATTCTAAGTGAAGATTTGTCTTCCCCTTCTTTTTACGGAAAAGGATCTGGATTAAAGGTAATGAAATTCTAGAGACGAACTTTGCTTCGGAGGCGTCCGGGAGTCTGGAAGGAAAAGAGGTAAAGGAAAAAGGAAGGATTAAAAGCAGCGATGTGCTGGCGCTGCTGATTTTCTTTCTGCCATTCTCTCTCTGCCTCTTCTTTCTCTATGCCGGGGTGATGCTGAGCCTTTTCAATACCTGGGCAGACGATCCCAACTACTCGCACGGATTCTTCATTCCGATAATAAGCCTCTTTCTTATCTGGCAGCGCCGCCGCGAGTTGATAGCCACACCGATTGAGCCGGAGCCCTGGCTTGGCCTGGCAGTAGTTGCGTTGGCGTTGATGTTGCTGATCGGAGGGGTGATTGGCGCTGAGCTTTTCACCGCTCGCGTATCATTTATATTCTTGCTTGTCGGATTGGCGCTACACTTTCTGGGCCGGAAGCAGTTGCGCAAGCTGGCGTTTCCGCTTGCGTTTCTTCTGCTGATGATCCCTGTGCCGGCAATCATCTTTAATCAGATAACTTTTCCTCTCCAGCTCTTCGCTTCTGAAGTTGCGGCAACGGTATTGAGAGCGGCTGGGGTACCTGTCTTGCGCGAGGGCAACATAATTCATTTGCCCGCAGTCACACTTGGCATCGTTGAAGCTTGCAGCGGCATTCGCTCGCTGGCCGCGTTGTTTACTCTTGCTCTGGTGTTATCTCACTTAAGCGGGCAGCCGCCCTGGCATCGCGTTGCTGCTGTTATTCTGTCGCTGCCGATTGCAGTGATTGCAAATGCAGCGCGAGTTTCCGGCACAGGGCTACTGGCCCACTTCGCAAATCCGAGGCTGGCCGATGGGTTCTTTCATTCGTTTTCAGGCTGGCTGGTCTTTCTTGTCGCTGCGATCATGCTTATTGGAGCGAACGAGATGCTTTCCGGGATCTCTCGATGGTGGGCCAGAGGCGGGCGCTTTTACGCCGGTTGCTGAGGATCGGCACGATGAATAGTCACTTATCAATCCTTGCATTTTGCTCTTATTGCGATGTACAGCAAGGCGGTCAGGTTGCTGACGGCGAGGAACAGCAGCAACCTGACCGCCTTGCTGTACATTTTCTGAGGAGTCTTTCATGTCGCACGAGCGACGCCCTGAAATAATGAAAAGCCTGGGGGCACTAGTTTCCTTGCCTGCTTACTTGCCAGGTAGTGCAACCTGAGCAGGCAAGGATGCCTGCGCTCCCAGGGCGTTTTCTGAGGATCTTTATGGTAAATAGTCGCGCCATCAGTTCTTGCCTCTTGCTCTTATTGATGTCTGCCGCTGCATTCTATCTGCACCGATTCGCCAGCGCCCGCGAGCACACGCCTCTGCCCCAGAGTCTGAGCCTGTTTCCAGCCGAGATCAGTTCGGTTGATAGAGATTCTCCAACATGGCGGCTGGTCGGAGATGAAGAGATAGACAACCACACGCTCAAGGTACTGGGAGTGAATCAGTATCTGGTGAAGAACTATCTCAGCGATCAGAGCGCTCAACCGGTTCAGCTTTACATCGGCTACTATGCCAGCCAGCGCAGTGGGGCAACGATACACAGCCCCAAGAACTGCCTCCCCGGCGGCGGCTGGGAAGTTATCTCGTCAAATACCAGGAAGATCGATCTGGCAAATGGTGAAGCTATTGAGGTCAATCAATACATTATTCAAAAGGATCTTGATCGCCAGGCGCTTCTATACTGGTATCATTCGCAGGGCGCGCCTATTGCCGGCGAGTATCGGAGCCGATTTCATACGGTCTTGAGCGCAATAAAACGCAATCGCACGGATGGGGCCCTCATTCGCATTTCGGCGCCGGTCACAGTATCTCTCGAAGAGACAATCAAGCAAGAGGCTCATTTCATCAGAGCCATTTATCCAATTCTGCAACGGTTCCTGCCTGGAGAGTGAGGCATAAACTGTTCCCTCTGTTTGAAGTTATTCTTAGTGAAACACTGATTAAGCAGAGCTTTCACAGGCTGGATGGCTTCGCCGAGGCAGCAACGGCCTGAAGGGTTCATGACCACGCAAGCGCAACGGCCGGCTTGAATCTCTGCGATGATGCTCGCCGCAGTGGTAGAGCGACCGGCGCGCGCAATCTCCTCTGACTCGATTCCAGTGTCAAGTACAAATTGCGGCTCACTATCGGTCTCAGCCTCGTCCTATAGACTGAAATCGAGCGCAGCAGCGAGTCGCCGGTCGGTGCTATCCGATTGCCAGTAAATCAATCCTTTCCGTAACGGAGAAAGAGTTGAGCCAGGCGCTTGACCTTGGAGTCGAGTCCAGGATGTATAGTTTGAAATGCCGTCGAACATTTTTTGGAAGAAATCCACAGAGAGCTGTGTCTAAATAAGTGGAAGCAACGAAAGCAGAGAGGATCGCTAAAGATGGCTTGAGCGAACAGCTTGTGCGGGCGTGCCAAGATGGGAGCAGGGAAGCTCAGCGTGAGTTATACGAGTGCTACAAGGGGAAGGTCTATAGTTTGGCGCTCTATCTGACCGGCAACGCTGAGATGGCCAGGGAGCTGACCCAGGAGATCTTTTTGAAGGTCTTCCGCGATCTGCGAGCTTTTCGCTTTGAGTCCAGTTTCAATTCCTGGCTCTATCGGCTGGCAACGAACGTCTGTTTGAACGCGCTGCGCGAC
>Ga0209172_10005059_pt1 | contig 16538 bp, 15 predicted proteins | sample LarsenN4metaG_FD_184113 | JGI IMG/M metagenome (GOLD analysis project Ga0209172, IMG submission 184113) | Hot spring sediment bacterial and archeal communities from British Columbia, Canada, to study Microbial Dark Matter (Phase II) - Larsen... ... | reverse complement strand
CCGTCGAAGTCCTTCAGCGTGTCGTAGCTCAGCTTCGGGTACAGCGCCGGGTTGACGACATGGCCCGAGCTGTGCACCAGCAGCGTGTAGCCGTCGGCCGGCGCCTTGGCCACCTGCGCCGCGCCGAGCGTGCCGCCGGCGCCGGGCTTGTTCTCGACGATGACCTGCTGGCCGAGCAGCGGGCCGAGCCTCTCGGCCACGGTGCGTGCGACCACGTCGGTGCCGCTGCCGGCCGTGAAGGGCACGACCAAGCGGATCGGTCCCGCCGCAGGCCAGGGCTTGTCGGCGTACACCGGCAGCGCGATCGCCGTGCCGGCGGCGAGCAGCGCGGCCAGGCAGGCGCGGCGTGACAGGGGGACGAGGGATGAAGTGCGTGACATGGGTATCTCCTTCGGGTCATCAGGTTCCGGACGGGGAAGTGACGGGGGCCTGCAGCGGCATCGCCAGCAGCACGGTGGCCGGCTGCTCGCTGCGGTTGATCAACTGGCGCTTCTCGCCAGGCGCGAAGCGGCACGAGTCCCAGCGCGACAGCACGGCCTCCTCGCGCCGGCCGTCGTGTTCGCCGGCGAGCACCAGCTCGCCATCAAGCACCACGTAGTGCTTCTCCATCGGCGAGGCGTCGAGCCCGGTGTGGCCGCCGGGGTCGATCACCGACACGCCGAGCCACAGCTGCTCGGCCGGGCCGGCCTCGCGCCCCTGCAGCCGCAGGCAGCGCATGCCGAAATGGTTCGGCGCAAGGTACTCCGGCGCCGCGTGAAAACGCGTGACGTGCATCGGGGTCTCCTCGGGTTCTAGGGCCGCAGCACGATGCGTTCGGCATCGCCGCCGATCACGCGGCGGTAGGCCTCGGCCGCGCGATCCAGGCCGTAGACCGAGCCCGCGCGCACCGGGAAGGGCTGCAGCGCGCCGCTGTCGAAGCCATCGCGCATCGCATCCAGCCGCTGGTTGCTCTCGACGCAGTCGAAGGCCAGCGTGTCGATGCCGACGTAGGTGTGCATGCCGCGGTAGAAGGTGAAGATGTCGAACGGCACGGCGCGTTCGGCGGTGGCGATGAACACCTGCGTCGCGCCCTTGGCCATGACGCGGTTGGCGGCCTCGAAGTAGGCGCTGCCGACGGTGTTGAACACCAGGTCGGCGCCGCGCCCGCCGGTGGCGGCGCGCACGCGCTCGGCGATGTCGCCTTCGCGCGCGTCCACCACCTCGACCGCAGCGGCGGCATGGCCCTGCAGCGTCGCGCTGCGCTGCACCGCGACCACCGTCGCGCCGGCCATCGCCGCCAACTGCACCGCCGCCTGGCCGACCTTGCCGTTGGCGCCAAAGACCGCGACCACCTGGCCGCGCTGCGGCAGCCCGGCACGGCGCCAGCCTTCGTAGGCGGTGACGAAGGGCACGCCGACGCTGCCGGCGGCGTCGAAGCCCAGCGCGCGCGGCTTCTCGCGCAGCGCGGCCACCGGCAGCAGCAGCCAGCCGGCGTGCGTGCCGTCGCGCGTGATGCCGAGGTCGCCGCCCGAGCCCCAGACCTCGCGGCCGACCCACTCGGCCGGCCCGTCGACGACGACGCCGGCGTAGTCGCGCCCGGGGGTGCGCGGCCACACCACCTGCGGCATCATGCCGAGCGCGGCCTTGACGTCGCTGGGATTGACGCCGGCGCTCTTCACCCGCACCAGCGCCTGGCCCGGCTGCAGTTGCGGCGGGGCGACGGCCTCGATGCGCGGGTGCAGCGCGTCGGCGCTGTCGGCCTTGGCGGCCAGACGCACCGCGTTCAGTTCCATCCGTTCGACCTTCATCGTGTTCACCTCTTCAGACCGATGGCCTCACGCGCCTCGCGGGCCGACATCAGCCGGCCGCCGAGGTCCTCGACGATGCGGCGCGCCTTGGCCACCAGCTCGGCGTTGCTCTTCGCGAGCACGCCCTTCTCCAGGTAGATGTTGTCTTCCAGGCCCACGCGCACCTGGCCGCCGAGCAGCCAGCTCTGCGCGACGACCGGGAACTCGTGGCGGCCGATGCCGAAGGCCGACCACAGCGCCCCGGCCGGCAGCAGGCCGCGCGCGTACTGCAGCGTCTCGGGGCTGGCGCCGAAGCCGTACTTGACGCCGGTGACGATGGTCCACAGCCCCGGCCCGGCGAGCGTGCCGTCGGCGATCAGGTCGCGCGCCAGGTGGATGTCGCCGGAATCGAAGACCTCGAGCTCGGGCACCACGCCGGCCGCGCGGATCGCCTGCGCCATCAGGCGCACGTTGCGCGGCGTGTTGATGACCACGTCGCCGCCGGAGTTCATCGTGTTCAGGTCGAGCGAACAGACGTCGGGCTTGATGCGCGCGATGTGTTCGACGCGCTCCAGCGGCGGGCGCAGCGAGGTGCCCGGCGCGGCCACCTTGGGGTCGTGATCGCTGGGCACGAAGCGGCCACCCGGGCCGGTGGTCAGGTTGATGACCAGCTCGCGGTTCTCGCGGCGGATGCGGTCGACGACCTCGCGGTACAGCTCGACCTCCATCGACGGCTTGCCCGTCTGCGGGTCGCGCACGTGGATGTGCACTGCCGCGGCGCCGGCCTCGGCCGCGGCCAGGCTCTCGCTGGCGATCTGCTCGGGCGTGATCGGCAGGTGCGGGGTCTGCTCGGGCCTGGTCAGGTTGCCGGTGACGGCGCAGGTCAGCAGGGTCTTGTTCATCGCGAGTCCTCCGGTCACAGGTGGCGGCCGCCGTCGACCACGATGCGCGTGCCGGTGGCGTAGCGCAGCGTGGTCGCGCAGGCCTGGACGGCGGCGGCGACGTCGTCGACCGTGCCGACGCGCTGCAACGGGATCGACGACGCCGCCTTGGCATTGAAGTCGCTGCCGCGACCCGGCACGAAGCCGGAATCGACGACGCCGGGCGATACCGACAGCACGCGCACGGCAGGCGCGAGCGCACGTGCCAGCGCATCGCCGACGACATCGACGCTGGCCTTGGCCGCGACGTAGCCGAGGTTGCTGCCGACGCCGGTGAAGCCGGCGATCGACGACAGGTTGATCACCACCGCGTCGCCCGAGGCGCGCAGCAGCGGCAGGAAGGTGCGGATCGTCGCCACCACGCCGCGGAAGTTGACACGCAGCATCTCGTCGAGCAGTTCGTCGGTCAGCGCGTCCAGGTCGGCGGCCGGCACCGACTTGGTGTAGCCGGCGCTGTTGACCAGCACGTGCACCGCGCCGAAGCGCTGCTGCACCGCCGCGGCGGCAGCGAGCAGCGAGTCGCTGTCGGTGATCGACGCCTGCAGCGCGAGGTGGCCCTCGCCGGGCAGCGCCGCGGCCTTGGCAGCGGCTTCGGCCGGGTCGTCGTGCAGGTACAGCAGCACGCAGCGCGCGCCGAGCGCGGCCAGCCGGCGGGCGCTGGCCCAGCCGATCGCGCCGGTGCCGCCGGCGATCACCGCGACACGGCCGTCGAGGCGCTCCAGCGGGGCGAATGTGGATGAACTCATCGTCGTGGCTCCTTCAGGGGTGTGGGGTGCGCGGTCAGGGGATCGGCGGGTGCGGGAACACCGTCTCGCCGGCCGCGAGCCGGAAGTCGTGCTCGAGCCGGGTCACGCGCCGGCCGTCGCGCTCGACCTCGTCGAAGCGGCCGACCAGCGCGGCGGTGACGCCGAACACCGGGTCGCTGTCGAGGTAGCGGTCGTTGCCGGGGAAGACCTGCGTGACCAGCACCTTGTGGCCCGGCGCCGAGACCATGAAGTGCAGGTGCGCCGGCCGGTACGGATGGCGCTGTTGCGCGCGCAGCAGTTCGCCGCACGGGCCGTCGGTCGGCACCGGGTAGCCGGCCGGGGTGACGGTGCGGAAGAAGTAGCGGCCCTCGGCGTCGGTGGTGAAGCGGCCGCGCAGGTTCATGTCGGGCTGCGTGGCATCCTGGCACTCGTACAGCCCCGTCGGCGAGGCCTGCCAGACATCGACGGTGACACCGGCGAGCGGCTTGCCGTCGCCGCCGTAGACCGTGCCGCGCACGTCGAGCGGCGTGCCGTCGACCGCGCAGCGCGAGATGTCTTGGCCGGCCTCGCACAACGGCGCATTGGCGCGCCAGAAGGGTCCCAGCAGCGCGGCCGGCGACTCGGTGTTGCCGTCGCCGGCCGGGTTGTTCAGCAGCGCGACCAGGGTCGACACGCCGAGCAGGTCGGCAGCAAGGATGACCTCGTTGGTCTTCGGGCCGGTGGCCTGGCCGATGGCGATCAGGAACTGCACCGCGCGCTCGAACTCGGCCTCGGTCAGGCGCGTCTCGAGCACGAAGCGGTGCAGGTGCGTCGTCAGCGACGCCAGCAGCTCGCGCAGCCGCGCGTCGGGGGTGCGCGACATCGCCTGCAACACGATCGGCAGCAGCGACTCCGGTGTGGTGGGCAGCGAGGGCGGGGTCGTGGGCATCGGCGTCTCCTTTGCAACTTGAACGCAACCGGTTGCATTAATGTGCCCGGAATGGGCGACGCTGTCAAGCGGCTGCGCACTGCTCAAGAAGTTTTCAACGGGCCGACCCGGCAACAAGCGGTTGCACTACGATGTGCCATGTCCCGCGTTCAGGCACCGACCATCGACGACCTTGCCGCGCACCTCGGCGTGCACAAGTCGACCGTCTCGCGCGCGATGGACCCGGCGCGGCGGCACATGATCAGCGCGCCGATGCTGCAGCGCGTGGAGGCTGCGGCGCGCGAGCTGGGCTACCGGCCCAACCTCGCGGCGGCGACGCTGTCGACCGGGCGCTCGCGCACGGTCGGCGTGCTGCTGCCGGACATCACCAACCCGGTGTTTCCGCCGATCCTGCGCGGCATCGAGGACGCGCTCGACGCACGCGGCTACTTCGCGCTGCTGGCCAACACCGCGCGCCGCGACAACGCCGCGCAACAGGCGGTGCAGCGCATGCAGCAGCAGCGCGTCGAGGGCTTCATCATCGCCAGTGCGACCCGGGACGACGGCTGGCTCGAGGGCCTGCGCAAGACCGGGGCGACGATCGTGCTCGTCAACCGCACCGACGGCCGCGCCGCGCTGCCGGCCGTCATCAGCGACGACGCGATCGGCATGCAGCTCGCGGTGGACCACCTGGTCGCGCTCGGCCACCGTCGCATCGCCCACCTGGCGGGGCCGGCAGCGCTATCCACCGGCTTGGCGCGGCACCAGGGCTTCGAGCGGGCACTGGTCGCGCACGGCCTGACGCCGGCAGGCATTGTCGAGTGTGCGGCTTATTCGATCGATGGCGGCGCAACGGCGATGCGCGCGCTGCTCGACGCTGTCGGGCGAGCGCAGCGCTCACGAGCGCGCGCCGGTGCCTCTGCGGCATTCACCGCGGTGGCGGCGGCAAACGACCTGATCGCGCTTGGCGCGCTGCAGGTGCTGCGTGAGCGCGGCATCGCGGTGCCGCAGGTCCTGTCGATCGTTGGGCACAACGACATCCCGCTGCTCGACCAGATCAGTCCGCCTCTGACCACCGTGCGCATCCAGCACTATCAGATGGGCTTCAGGGCCGCGCAGTTGCTCCTCGACGCGCTCGACGGCTCACCGGGCAGCGAGATGGCGACGGTGATGTTGCGGCCGGAGCTCGTCGTGCGCGGCTCGACCGCCGCGCCGCCTTGAGGGGGCACGCCCTTCCGCGAGCCGCGCCGCCAGCTGCGCATTTCGATGCGAGGACGACCTGCGCACGTCCCGATGCCGACCCCACCTGTTCGGCGCGCGGCGGCAGTTCGACCGCCCGAACGGAACCGACCCTTACACGACGCCGGCCCTACAACCCCTCCATCCGCACCGCGTACAGCGCCAGCTCGACATCGTTGCGCACGCCGGTCTTGTCGAGGATGCGCGCACGGTAGGTGCTCACGGTGTTCGCGCTCAGCACCAGCTGCTCGGCGATCTCGCCCACGCTCTTGCCCACCGCGAGCAGGCGAAACACCTGGTACTCGCGGTGCGACAGCCGCTCGTGCAGCGGCGCCTCGTCGCCCGACCCCTTGCGCGAGCCACGGCCCGCGCCCACCGCGCCGGCCAGCTGCTCGGCCACGCTCGGCGTGATGAAGAGCTGGCCGCGGGCCACGCGCCGCACGGCATCGATCATCTGCTCGCTGTCGGCGCTCTTGTTCAGGTAGCCGGCCGCGCCGAGCTTCAGGCTGCGCACGGCGTACTGGCGGTCGGGGTAGGTGGACAGCATCAGCACCGGCAGCTTCGGGAACTCGCCCTTCAGCGCCTTCAGGATGTCCAGGCCGTCGCGCTGCGGCAGCGCGACGTCGAGCAGCACCACGTCGGGCCCGGCCGCACGCGCTAGCCCGGCGCGTGTCTGCGCGATCGCCTCCGGGCCGGTGGCGGCCTCGCCGATGACCTCGATGTCGCCGGCGTCGCCCAGGACCTGGCGGATGCCCTGGCGCACGATGAGATGGTCGTCGCAGACCAGCACGCGCACCGTCATGCCGCCTCCTCCCCGGGCCCGGGCAGCGGCAGCATCAGCCGCACCGTGGTGCCGCGGCCCGGCGCGGTGTCGATGCCGACGCGGCCACCGAAGTGCGCCGCGCGCTCGCGCAGGCCCATCACGCCGTAGGCCTGCGGATCGGCCAGCGCCTCGGGCGTGGTGCCGACGCCGTCGTCGCGCACCTGCAGGTACAGCACCGGCGCCGGCGGGGCATCGACGTCGATGCGGATCGCCACCTGCCGCGCCCGGGCGTGGCGCGCCACGTTGCTCAGCACCTCCTGGAGGATCCGGAACACCGCGATGGCCAGGCCGCCGCCCGGCGGCGGCACGTCGGCGGCGACGAACATCTTGAAGTCCACCTTGCAGTCGTCGGCGCAGGCATCGGCGAACTCCTGGGCCTGCCACTCGAGCGCGGCCCACAGGCCCTGGTGGTCGAGGATGCTCGGCCGCAGGTCGGTGATGATGCGGCCCACCGCGTCGACCGCGGTGTCGACCAGCCCACCCATGCGCTGGCACTTGGCGGCCAGCGCCGTTCGCTGCGCGGCGTCGCCCACGCGCCGCTCCATCCAGTTCAGGTCCATCTTCAGCGCCACCAGCAGCGAGCCCAGTTCGTCGTGGATCTCGCGCGCGATGCGCTTGCGCTCGGTCTCGCGCATCGCCTCGAGGTGGTTGGCCAGCTCGCGCAGCTCGTGCGTGCGCTCGGCCACGCGCTGCTCGAGCTCGTCGCGGCTCCGCTTCAGCAGCTCCTCGGCACGCTTGCGCTGGCTGATGTCGACGAAGGTGACGACGGCGCCACGCACATGGCCGTCTTCGACGACGGGGTAGCTCGAGTACTCGGCCGGGAAGCTGGTGCCGTCGCTGCGCCACAGCACCTCGTCGTCGATGCGGCAGGGCAGGCCGCGGCGGAAGGCGTTGAAGATCGGGCAGTCGCACTCGGGGTAGTGGCGGCCGTCGGCGTGCGAGTGGTGGATCAGCGCGTGCATGTTGCGCCCGAGCACCTCTTCGGTGCGCCAGCCGAGCGCCTGCCCCGCCGCGCGGTTGACGAAGGTGCATCGGCCGTCCATGTCGATGCCGAAGATGCCCTCGCCGGTGCTGTCGAGCAGGAGGGTCAGCGGGTCGGCAGGTTGGGCGGCAGGGCTCACGCGAAGGCTTGGTGCAAGGGGCGGGCCAGGTGTTGCGGCCCTGGGGCGGCCGGCAGGCAGAACAGGAGCCGTCCAACCGCGTCCCATGCAGAAGCGCGCGCGGCGAGACGCGCGCCCGATTTGACATCGTCAAGGCCGCCCGGATGTGCGCCGCGGTGCCGCGGCTGCTCAGTCCGGCCCGGCCGAGTCGCGCGCATGCCGAGCGCCGGCAGGGTGCACCGCGTGCATACGCCGCGTCCACCACCCGGAGCACGAGGCCGTGCGGATCGAGAACCAGGAGGCGCTCGCGAGGAGCCAGTCATGGACGCGATCAACCTGGCCGAGAAGCTGTCCAGCTTCGCCGAGCACTACCGCCCCCGCACCGTAGGCGAGTTCAACGGCCACGACCTGATGGTCGTGAAGGTGAAGGGCCCATTCAACTGGCACAAGCACGACGACACCGACGACTTCTTCCTGGTGCTGAAGGGCCGCCTGACGATCCAGCTGCGGGATCGGAACGTCGAACTGCGCGAAGGCGAGATGTTCGTCGTGCCGAAGGGCGTCGAGCATTGCCCCGTCGCCGAGGAGGAGGCCCATGTGCTGCTGATCGAGCCACGCGGCACGCCGAACACGGGCCACCGCGGGACGGCCGCGCCGCGCGTGGTGATCTCAGCCGGCGCGTCTCAGCGTTCGGCGCCGCCGTCCGAGGCCAGACGCATCACGTCGCGCCGCGCCGCCAGATGGCGACGCAGGCTCTCGTCGCCGGTGAGCGCGAGCGCCGCCTCGAAGGCCCGTGCCGCCTCGGCGTGGGCGCCGGCCATCGCGAGCAGATGGGCCCGCGCCGCCCACCAGGGCTGGTGGCCGCGCATCGTGGCCTCGTCCATCGCCTGCAGCAGCGCGATCCCGTCCTGCGGCACGTCCCGTGCATGGGCCAGCGCGATCGCGTGCGCGATCCGCGCACCGACGGTCGGCCATCGCGCCAGCAGCCGCTCGTAGAGCACGGCGATGTCGCTCCAGGGGGTGGCGCCCGTGCGTGCCCGGCTCGCATGGGCGAGCTGGATCGCCGCCTCGATCTGCAGCGGGCCGCGCTCCTGCAGCGCTGCCGCACGCCGCAGGCAGGCATCGGCCCGGGCGATCAGCGCCGCGTCCCAGCGGCGCGGGTCCTGCCGGTCGAGCGGAACGAAGGTGCCTTGCGCGTCGCGCGAGGCGTCGCGCCGTGCCTCGCAGGCCGACAGCAGCGCCAGCAGCCCGAGCGCCTCGGCGTGCTCGGGCAATTGCGCCGCGACCAGCGTCGCCAGGTAGAGCGCCTCGTCGGCCAGGGCGCCGCCGGCCACCACGTCGGCCACGCCCCAGTGCAGCGTATACGCACCGTAGATGGCTTCCAGCACCGCCTGCACCCGCTGCGGCAGTTCGCGCGGCTCGGGTTCCTCGAAGCGGATGCCGGCCTGGCGGATCTTCGCCTTGGCCCGCGACAGCCGCTTGCCCATCGTGTCGGCCGGTACAAGGCAGGCGGCGCCGATGCGCGCGGCATCGAGTCCGAGCACGGTCTGGAGCATGAGCGCGCTGCGGATCGGTGGGTCGATCGCCGGATGCGCGCAGACGAACATCAGCCGCAGCCGGTCGTCGGGCAGCGCAGGCCGCTCGGGCGCCGACGTGTGCTCGTCGGGCCACAGCACGGTGAGCGTGGGGTCCTCCGCCAGCTTGCGGCGGCGTGCGGCCAAGGCCAGCTGGTTCTTCGCGGCGGTCATCAGCCATCCCTCGGGTGACGCGGGCACGCCGTCGCGTGGCCAGGTGGCCAGCGCGGCGGCAAAGGCGTCGCCGAGCGCGTCCTCGGCCGCAGCGATGTCGCGCCACTGCCAGGCCAGCCACGAGAGCAGGCGGCCGTAGCTCTGGCGCGCGGCGCGCTCGGCAGCCTGCTGCGGCGTCAACGGGGCCTCATCCCGGTCTCATCGGGGCGAAGGCGCCACCGGCCGCACCTCGGTGCTGCCGGTCGCCGCACTCGGGCTCTTCGCCGCCCAGTGCAGCGCCTCGTCGAGCGAGGGCACGTCGATCACCACGTAGCCGGCGGCCAGTTCCTTGGTGTCGGCGAAGGGGCCGTCCTGGATCACGCGCGCGCCGTCCCGGATGCGCACGGTCGACGCCGTCCATGGCGGCGCCAGACGGTTGCCGCCCCGCATCACGCCAGCGGCGACCATCTCGCCCATGTAGGCCTTCCACGGTTCGAGCGCGGACGGGCCGAGCTGCGGGTCTTCGTGGCGCTCGATCTCGGCCAGCGGCTGGTTGAAGGTGAGCACGAATTCCATGTCGGATCTCCTCGTCACTTCGGTATGTCAGGCCCAGGGCTCGAGCACGATCTTGCCGACGACCTGCCGCCCCTCCATCCGCCGGTGCGCCTCGGCGGCCTGCACGAGCGGCAACCGGGTGATGGGCGGCACCGCAATGGCGCCGCCAAGCACGCTGCCGATCAGCTCGCCCAGCGCCGTGCCCGCCGCCTGCGGACGCTGCATGAACCAGCCGCCGAGATTGAAGGCCTCGACGGACTGGTTGCGCGCCGGAGCGTAGAGCAGATGCTCGATGTCTGCCGGCCCGAGCGTCGCCGCGAGGCCGCTCGCCGCGCCGTAGACGATGGCCCGACCAAAGGGCGCCAGTGCGCGCAGGCCCTGGGCGAGCACGGCGCCGCCTGCCGATTCGAGCAGCAGGTCGACGCCGGCGCCATCGGTGGCGCGCAGCACCTCGTCGGCCCAGCCGGGCCGGGTGTCGTCGATCGCCACATGGGCGCCGAGCGCCAGCGCGGCCTGGGCACGCGCCGGCGAGCTGGCCGTGGCGATGACGAGCCGCGCGCCGCGCTGGCGGGCGATTTGCACGGCGTACTGACCCACGCCGCCGGCCGCGCCGGGAATCAGCACCGTCTCTCCGGACGCGAGCCGCCCGGCGTCGCGCAGCAGCAGCATCGCGGTGCCGCCGGCGATCACGAGCGCGCTCGCGCGGGCCGCGTCCAAACCCGGCGGGATGGCGTTGAGCTGCGCGGCGACGGCCACCGCGTACTGGGCGTAGCCGCCGCGTCCGTCGCCGCCGGCCAGGCCGAACACCGGCGTGCCGGGCGCGAAGCCGTCGACGCCCTGCCCGCACGCTGCCACCGTGCCGGCGATCTCGCCGCCCGGCGTGTAGGGCCAGTCGGTCGGGAACGGGTAGACGTCGCCGCGCCGGCGCTTGACGTCGGAGAAGTTGACCGAGGCGGCGTCCACCCGTACCAGCACCTGGCCGGGGCCGGGGCGCGGGACGGGAACGGCGGCGGCCTGCAGCACGTCGGCGGCGCCGGGTGCACCGGCGCAGATCGCAAGCATGGTGGCGGGAATGGACATCGAGGCACTCCTGGGGTGGGAGGCGGTGCACCGTGCGCCGCCTTCCAGCCCTGGATGCGCGAGAAGTCCTCGAACGGACATTCGATCGATGCGCTTCGCACCTCATCGGCAGCGAAGGTCAACAGTTCGCCGTCGGCGCGCGTGCGTACCAGGTTGCCTGCCGCGGCACGCTGGCCGTTGACCGACACCCCGCCTTCGATCACGAATGCGAAGGCGTTGTCGCCCGCAGAGAGCCGGTGGGCCCAGCTGCCCTGAGCACGCAGGGTTACATCAACCAGGCCCACCGTCGTCGGTAGGCTCAACGGCGATTGAAGGCCCTCGATCTCGCCCAGAAGCACACGGATCTCGCTGCCCTGCAGGGCTTGGCGCGGCACCGCATCGGCGCCCAGGTGCAGAGCCCGTGGCGCGGTCTCGCGTTCGGCGTCCGGCAGGTCGCGATGTAGGTCGCCACCATGAAGCCGGCGTGCGGATGCGGCGGGAAGGTCGGCCCGCTCACGTCGTAGAGCGAATCGTTGGCCGGTGGGAAGTTGCGATGCGGCCGAGGTTGGGGCGGCGCAGCGGGAGCGACAAGCCGTCCGCGTTGAACACTCTGTCCAACCCACCGGACAACACGAGGGCCGAAGACCTGAGCGCGCCGCCGCGCCGGGCGCACCCGCGCCCCGCGCGCTCAGCGCCGCGGTCCGGGACCACGCCTGGCGGCGCGGTTCACGTGCGCCGCCGCGCGCACCAGCTCCTGCAGCGCCGCCTCGTTCACCGCATCGCCCTCGTGGAAGTCGATCGCCCGGCGCGTCTTGCCGTCCAGCGAGGCGTTGAACAGGCGCGCCGGGTCGGCCAGCGCGGCGCCGCTCATGAAGGTCAGCTTGACGGCCTGCTTGTACGTCTCGCCGGTGCAGATCACGCCCTCGCACGACCACACCGGGGTGTTCCACTTCCACTCCTCGACGATCCCGGGGTCGGCGGCGCGGATCAGCGCGCGCAGCCGCGCGAGCAGCCGGCCGCGCCAGTCCGGCAGCTGGGCGATGCGGGTGTCGATGTTGGTCGACGCCGGGGCGTCGGGATCGCTGGGCAGCTTGTTCATGGTGGCCGCCATGGTGCAACGGGCGGGGCCCGCCTTGAAGCACCAGTTCATTGCGGCAGCCCGGGTCCAGCGGCCCGCTAGCATCGCAGGCCTTCTCTTCTGCGCCGCCGGGGCCCACGGGAACGCGGCCACGGCAACGGCAGCGGCAGCGGCATGTTCCTCGAGCTCGACGGCAACGGCGACCTGTACACCCAGCTGGCGCGCGCGCTGCGCCGCGCCATCGTCGAGGGCCGCATGCCCGTCGGCACGCGCCTGCCGTCGACGCGCGCGCTGGCGCAGGACCTGTCCCTGTCGCGCAACACGGTCCTCACGGCCTACGAGATGCTGCACGTAGAGCAGCTGCTGGAGTCGCGCACCGGCGCCGGCACCTTCGTCGCCGCCGGGCCTTCGGCTGTGAAGTCCGCCATGCCGCGCGCCGCCGCGGACGCCGCGGACGCCACGGTCGCCGCCCCGTCGCGCTACGCCGCCCGCCTGCGCAAGCTCGCGCCGCTGCGCCTGCGCTCGCCGGCGCCGGCGCCGCGCTACGAGTTGCAGTACGGCGAGCCGATCGTCGACCTGCGCCTGGCCACCGCCTGGCGCCGCGCGCTCGGCCGCGCGGTCACGCGCTCGGACCTGCGCTACGCGCCGGCCGCCGGCCTGCCCGAGCTGCGCCGCGCGATCAGCGAACACCTGGCGCGCCGGCGCGGCATCACCTGCGCCGCCGACGACGTGATCGTGGTCAGCGGTGCGCAGCAGGCGGTGTCGCTGGCATTGCGCGTGCTGGTCGACGAGGGCGACGGGGTGGCGATCGAGGATCCGGGCTACCCGCTCATCGACCGCGCGCTGCGCGCCCATGGCGCCAGCGTGCGCGCGGTGCCGGTCGACGCCGCGGGCCTGGTGGTGGCGCAGCTGCCGGCGGCGGGCGTGCGGGTGGTGCTGGTCACGCCGTCGCACCAGTTCCCAACGGGCGCCGTGATGTCGCTCGAGCGCCGCCGTGCGCTGCTCGCCTACGCCGGCCGCCACGGCGCCTGGATCGTCGAGGACGACTACGACGGCGAGTTCCGCTTCGGCGGCCCGCTGCAGCCCGCGCTGCGCTCGCTCGACGCCGCCGGCCGCGTGCTCTACGTGGGCAGCTTCTCCAAGGTGCTGTTCCCGGCGCTGCGCCTGGGCTACCTGGTCGTCCCGCGCGGCCTGCGCGACGACCTGCTGCGCGCCAAGCTGCTCGACGACCTCGGCTGCCCCGGCCTGTCGCAGCTCGCGCTGGCCGAGCTGATGGCCAGCGGCGCCTTCGAGCGCCACCTGCGCCATGCCACGGCCGAGCTGAAGCGGCGGCGCGCCGCGCTGCTCGCCGGCCTGGCCGCGCACTGTGCGCGCCACGTCACGGTGCACGACGCGGGCGCCGGCATGCACGTGGTCGGCTGGCTGCGCGGCTGGAGCGAGCCCGAGGTCGAGTCGCTCGTCGGCCTGGCTTTGGAGCGCGGCGTCGGCGTGCAGTCGATCGGGCCGCACTTCCGGCGCGCGAACGCGCCCTGCGGGCTGCTGCTCGGGTACGCCGCCGCATCGGCCAAGCAGCTCGGCGCGGCCACGGCGCTGCTGGGCGCCTGCCTGGACGAGGTGCGGCCGCGCCGGGCGCTTCGGGCGCCGGCATGAGGGATTCGGTGGACCCGGCGGCCCCGGTGGCCCCGGGCTGCGGCGCCCGATTGGACCTTGGAGGGTGCCGCCCGCCGGCCTAAGGTGCGCACCGCACGTCTGTCGATTCGGCGCCCCCTCGACCGTCGTGCAGGCGGGACCGCTTCGTCCCGCACCCCCACCCGGAGAGCCCCATGACGAGCAAGACCATCCTCTGCCTGTGGTACGACGGCAGCGCCCTCGAAGCCGCGCAGTTCTACGCGAAGACCTTCCCCGACAGCCGCGTCGGCGCGATCCACCGCGCCCCCGGCGACTTCCCGTCCGGCCACCAGGGCGACGTGCTGACCGTCGAGTTCACCGTGACGGGCATTCCCTGCGTCGGGCTGAACGGCGGGCCCGCGTTCAAGCACAGCGAGGCCTTCTCGTTCCAGGTGATCACCGAGGACCAGGCCGAGACCGACCGCCTGTGGCACGCCATCGTCGACCACGGCGGCCAGCCCAGCGCCTGCGGCTGGTGCAAGGACAAGTGGGGCCTGTCGTGGCAGATCACGCCGCGCGTGCTGCTCGAGGCGATCGCCGACCCCGACCGCGCGGCGGCCAGGCGCGCCTTCGAGGCGATGATGCAGATGGGCAAGATCGACATCGCCGCCATCGAGGCGGCGCGGCGCGGCGCGGCTGAGCACGGCGCGGCCGCTTTAAGGACGCCATGAGTTCGAGCACGCTTCCCGAGCCCGCCGCGGCGCCCGCGCCCTCGTTGTGGGCCGACCTGCGCGCCGCCTTGCGCGGCACGAACGCCGACTACACGCGCATCCCGCTGCAGCGCGCCGTGCTGCTGCTGGCGGTGCCGATGATGCTGGAGCTGGTGCTCGAGTCGACCTTCGCGGTCGTCGACATCTTCTTCGTCGCCCGGCTCGGGCCCTCGGCGGTGGCCACCGTCGGGCTGACCGAAACCTACCTGTTCCTGCTGTACTCGATCGCCATCGGCCTGTCGATGGCGGTCACCGCCATCGTCGCGCGGCGCATCGGCGAGCAGCGCGGCGAGGAGGCCTCGCTGTCGGCGGTGCAGGCGATCGCCGTCGCGCTCCTGGTCTCGCTGCCGTTCGCCGTGGCGGGCATCGTGTGGGCGCAGGACCTGCTGCGCCTGATGGGCGCCGACGCCTGGTCCATCGAGCACGGCTACCGCTACACGCAGTGGATGCTGGGCGGCAGCGCGGTGATCACGCTGCTGTTCGTCATCAACGCCGTGCTGCGCGGCGCCGGCGACGCGGCCGCGGCGATGCGCGTGCTGTGGGTGGCCAACGGGCTGAACATCGTGCTCGACCCGATCCTGATCTTCGGCTTCGGGCCGATCCCGGCGCTCGGCATCGAGGGCGCGGCCATCGCCACCACCATCGGGCGCGGCGCCGGCGTGCTGATGCAGCTGTGGATCCTGGCGCGCGGCAGCGAGCACCTGCGCATCGTGCGCGCCAGCCTGCGCGTGGACGGCGCCACGCTGGCGCAGATCGTTCGCACCTCGCTCGGCGGCATCGGCCAGATGATCATCGGCATGACGGCCTGGATCTTCCTGATGCGCATCCTCGCCAGCCTGTCCACCGAGGCGGTGGCCGGGGCGACGATCACGCTGCGCATCATGATGTTCACGCTGATGCCGGCCTGGGGCCTGTCCAACGCCGCGGCCACGCTGGTCGGGCAGAACCTGGGCGCCGGCGAGCCGGCGCGCGCCGAGGCGGCGGTGTGGCGCATCGGCTGGATGAACATGGCCTTCACGCTGGCCGTGTCGGTGGTCTTCTTCGTCTTCGACGAGCAGCTGATCGCGCTGTTCACCGACGACGCGGCCGTCATCGCCTTCGGCGGCGAGTGGCTGACGATCCTGTCGTACTCGTACTTCGTCTACGGCTGGTGGATGGTGTCGGTGCAGGCCTTCAACGGCGCCGGCGACACCGTCACGCCGACCTGGATCAACGCCGTCTTCTTCTGGCTGATCCAGATCCCGCTGTCGTGGGCGCTGGCGCTGCCGCTGGGCTGGGCCCACTCCGGCGTGTTCTGGGGCGTCTTCGTCTCCGAGACCGCCGTCGGCCTGTTCACGCTGTGGCTGTTCACGCGCGGCGGCTGGAAGACGGCCAGGGTGTGAGCGGCGCGCCGCGGCGCCCGCTTCAGGCCGGGTCGAGTTCGAAGGGCGGCACGCGGCGGCCGTCGACGTCGGTGAAGCCGTACTCGGCCGCGAGGTCGGCCACGCGCAGCACGCGGCCCGACTTGGCCAGCACCGCCGGGTCGGCGGCGAGCGCGACGACGGCGCGCCCCAGGTAGCGCGGCGACTCGGTGCGCGCCAGCGCCGGCCGCTCGTGCCAGTTGCTCTCGTCGGCCTGGTGCCCGGCCAGCACGAGCTCGGTGCGCATCCAGCCCGGCGAGACGGCGAGCGACGCCACGCCGAACGGCCGCAGCTCCTGCGCGATGCCGAACGACAGCCGGTTGATGGCCGCCTTGGCCAGGTCGTAGTAGAGGTTGCCGCGCAGGTAGCGGTCGCGGTCCCAGAAGGTCGTGGCGACGATCAGCCCGCGCCGCTGCTGCACGAAGAGCGGCGCCGCGGCGCGTGCCGCCAGAAGGTGGTTGCGCACGCCGCGGTCCAGCATCGAGTCCCAGTGCGCGAGCGGGTGCTGCCAGAACGGCGCGTCGAACACGCCGTCGAAGCTCTCGTGGCCACCCCAGGCGTTGTTGACGAGCAGGTCGAGCCGGCCCTGCTCGTCGCGCACGCGTTCGACGAGCGCGGCCACCTCGTCGTCGCGCGTGTGGTCGCAGCGCACGGCGATTCCGCGGCCGCCGGCCTCGGTGACCGCCTGCGCCGCCTCGTCGATCGTGCCGGGCATGCGGCTCATCGTCGACAGCGCGAGCAGGCCGGCGTAGCCGTCGGCCGGCCGCTCGGCGGTGCTGCGCGCGGTGACGTAGACCGTGGCGCCGGCGGCGCCGAGTT
>Ga0209172_10005058_pt1 | contig 16538 bp, 15 predicted proteins | sample LarsenN4metaG_FD_184113 | JGI IMG/M metagenome (GOLD analysis project Ga0209172, IMG submission 184113) | Hot spring sediment bacterial and archeal communities from British Columbia, Canada, to study Microbial Dark Matter (Phase II) - Larsen... ... | reverse complement strand
AACAACTGTCCCGCGCGGCCCACGAAGGGCCGGCCGGTCTCGTCCTCGGTGGCACCGGGGCCTTCGCCCACCACCACCAGGCGCGCGTCGGCCGGTCCCTCGCCGGGCACCGCGTTGGTTCGCGCCCGGCACAAGGCGCACCGGGTGCATTGCCGGACGGCGGCGGCGAGCTCCGCGAGCCCCATCCCGCTCAGCGGGTCGGTACTGAAGAGGTCCTTCTCGGCTGCTGGGACCACGATGCCCGTGGGTGGGACAGCCGGGGCGCCGCGGCGCCAGCTCTGCGCGGCTGTCCGGCCAGCCGGCGTCCTGAGCGGCGTCCTCGGACTCGGCGGACTTGCCGAGCTCAGCGGAGCGGGGGGCCTCGGCGGTCTGGCTGGGCCAGGCGTGTCCGCGCTGGTCACCGGCTCCGCCGAGCCCGCCAACGCAGGCGCCGGGGGGGGAATCTCGAGGATGACCGGCCCCTCACCCAGTTCCTGGCGCTGCCTCAGGTAGGCCGCGAACAGCTCCCGGGGGTCCGTCACAGCAATGCCTCCACGGCCTGGCACACCGCCTCCGCGACGTCACGCTTACTCATCAGCGGCAGCTGCTGTTCTCCGGCGGCGGAGAGGAGGGTGACGCGATTGGTGTCCACGTCGGCCCCGGCCCCCGGCTCGTCCGCGCGGTTGACCACCAGCAGATCGAGACCCTTCGCCGCGAGCTTGGTCCCAGCGCGGCTCATCGTCCCCTCAGTCTCGAGCGCGAAGCCCACGATCACCGCGCCCGTGCGGCGCTGCGGTTTGGTGGATTCCAGGATGTCGGGCGTCGGTTCGAGCGCCAAGGTGAGGGGTCCCGCGGCTCGATCGCGCTTCTGGCGGCTGGACGTCGCCGGCCGGAAATCCGCGGGCGCGGCCGCCATCAGTAAGACGTCAGCGCCTTCGAGGACCTGGGCCACGCGCTGCCGCAGGTCCTCGGCGCTTTCCACCCGCTGGACCTCGATCCCCGGCGGGGCGGGCAGCGTCGTGGGCCCGGCGATGAGCAGGACCTCGGCGCCGCGCGCGAAGGCCGCCTCGGCCAGCGCATAGCCCATGCGTCCACTCGATCGATTGGTGATCACGCGCACGGGGTCGAGCGCCTCCCGCGTGGGACCGGCGGTCACCAGAACCCGCTTCCCCGAGAGCCGACTCTGGGGCCCGCGCAGCAGCCGCTCGACGTACGCCAGGATCTCTTCCGGTTCGCTCATGCGGCCCGGCAGCTCGCTCTCGCCCTCGGCGAGCGGGCCCGGGGCGGGTCCCACGATGGTCCAGCCCCGGCTCCGCAGCGTGGCCAGATGCTGCTGGGTGGCGGGGTGCGCGTACATCTGATCGTTCATGGCCGGCGCCGCCAGCACCGGGGCGGTGCCGGCGAGCAGGATGGCCGTGAGCAGATCATCGGCCAGGCCCTGTGCCGCGCGGGCGAGAAGGTTGGCGGTGGCGGGGGCGAGGACGATCAACTCCGCGTCCCGCCCCAGCCGGACGTGGGCCAGGGCGGGGCTGCGATCCCAGAGCGAGGTGAGAACGGGACGGCCGGTCAGCCCTTCGAAGGTGACCGGCCCCACAAACTGCGCGCCGCCCTGCGTCAACACCACGTCTACCAGGGCGCCCGCTTCCGCGAGGCGCCGTGCCAGCACGCAGGCCTTGTAGCTCGCGATCCCGCCGGAGACGCCCAACACGACGCGCCGGCCCGCGAGCCTCACGCTTCGTGTCGGCGCCGCCGTACCAGTCGGTAGGTGAGTCGTCCGGACGCCAGCTCCTCGAGTGCCCGGGTGGTGAGCTTCTTCTCGAACTCGACGGTGCGGTCGCGGGGGAAATCGTTCACGAACCGCGCGAACTTCGCGGCAACGAGCACACCCAAGTACTTGTTGCCCGCGCGCCGGGCAAGCTCCGTGGGGGTAAAGATCCGCATCAGCCCTTTCCTTGGTTGGAAGCCGGCCGCGACAGGTCGCCGAGCAGCTCGGTCAACCCGCGGCGCAGCTCCTGAACTCGGTCTAACGAAACCTGCTGCCGGCGGGTGCGCCGGCTCTCGGCGTCAATGATCGCCGCCACCTCGGCGACGGCCTGGGTACGGTCCTCATTGACGACGAGATAATCATAGTGACGGGCGTCGCCCAATTCATCCGCCGCGCGCCGGAGGCGTTGCTCCAGGTCTGCCAGGCGGTCGGTGCCCCGCCCGCCCAGCCGCGCCAGCAGCTCTTCCACCGACGGCGGCAGCACAAAGATACTCACAACGTCCGGCCGGCGCTCCCGCACCTGCCGCGCGCCCTGGACCTCGATATCGAGGATCACGTGCCGTCCCTGGGCCAGGACCCGGTCCACCTCAGCAACCAGCGTGCCGTAGCGGTGGCCGCCGTATTCCGCCCACTCCAGGAACGCCCCAGCCGCGCGCCGCCGCTCGAACTCGCCGGGCGTGAGAAAATGGTAGTCCACGCCGTCCACTTCGCCGGGGCGCGGGGGGCGGGTGGTGGCCGACACGCTGAAACCCAGGTCGTCCCGCGCCGCCAGCAGCGCCTTGGTGATGGTGGTCTTCCCGGTCCCGGAGGGTGAGGACAGGACCAACAGGAACGGCGTCACTCCAGGTTCTCCACCTGCTCGCGGAATCTCTCCAGCTCGCCTTTCATCGCAATCACGGCCTGCGTGACCGCCACATCGTTCGCCTTGGAGCCGATGGTGTTGATCTCGCGCAGCATCTCCTGACCCAGAAACCCCAGCTGGCGGCCCACGGCGGTGGACTGCGTCAGCGCGGCCCGGGCTGCGGCCAGGTGGGCTCTGAGTCGCGCCATCTCCTCGGCGATATCCAGGCGCTCGGCCAGCAAGGCGATCTCCTGCGCCAGGCGGTTTTCGTCCAGCCTGCCACCCTCGAGCAGGGTCGCCACGGCCTGCCGCAGGCGATCGCGCTCGGCCAGCAGCCGGTCCGGGGCCCGGCCCTCCACTCGGCCCAACTCCACCTCGATGGCCGCGAGGTGGCTGCTCAGCTCGCGGACCAGCGCCTCGCCTTCGGCGTCGCGCATCGCCAGCAAGGCGTCCGCCGCCAGGTCCAGGATCTCCAAGACTGGTCGCGGCTCAAGCGAGGGCTCCGCCGTGGCATCGGCGCTCAAGACCTCCGGCTGCCGGACCAGCCAGCCGAGGTCCAGGCCCCCCGGCAGATCCAGGGCGCGCTGGAGCTGGCGCACGGCGTCCACCCATTCGCGGGCGCGCGCCAGGTTCAGCCGTAGCGCCCCCGGCCGCGGGGGCTCTTCGGTCCACCGGGCCGTGACCGTCACATGGCCGCGCGCGATGCGGGCGCGCAGTCGCTCCCGCACCTCGGCCTCCAGCGGCAGGAGCTCGGCCGGCGCCTTGAGCTGCAGGTTGAAGTGCCGATGGTTGACGGAACGGAGCTCGATCGTGAGCCGCCCGCCCGAGACGGCGCCCTCGGCGGCTCCAAAGCCGGTCATGGAGCGCGGCACTGGTCCCTTCCCTCCTCTGCTGCCGGGGAGCGAAACAACCTATGCCGAAAACGGCAGAAGCGGCAGGGGACAGAGCAGCCGCAGAGGCAGCAGAAGCTGAGGCACGCTCCCAGACGCACGCCACCCTTCTGCTGCCTCTCCCGCCCCTGCCGCTCAGTTCTTGAACTCCCAGCGCACGCCGAACACCTGGGCGTTGTGCGGATAGTTGAGGCCGGGCACGTACTGCTTCTCCTTCTGCGTGGTGACCGCGTCGCGCAGGTCCCAGAACGCGGTGAAGCCCACGATCTGGAAGGCGAGGAACGTCTCCCAGAGTGTGACGCCCGGGAGCTCGATCGGCGCGCCGCCCGGGCCCAGGCCCGCGGTGCCGTCGCTCCAGGATTCCAGCGCGATCTGCACCTTGAGGTCGAAGGCGCCGCTCCGGAATGTGCGCCAGAACTTGGAGCGGAAGGTGAGCTGGGCGCGCCCATGGGTGGGCGGCTGGAAGTCGGCCGCTCCCCTGGGGCCGCCGTCGCGCGGGGTGGCGTACCAGCCGTCGAGCGTCAGGGCGTTGACGGGTTGGAGCCGCGCGTCGGCCACCAGATAGGTCGCCGCGCGCGTGGCCGCCAGCGCCGGGACCACCGGAAGCTCTCCAAAGGGAAGCGGCCGATAGCGGTCCCGCCGCACCAGCGCCACATGTCCCGCCAGCGGACGGGTCTCGACGCCGACCCGGATCGCGTGGTCCGCCGTCTGCTGGGCCGTGTCCGCGGGGAGCGCGGGAGCCTGGACCCCGTCCCGCACGGCCCAGTGACCTGCCACCGAGAACGGTCCCCGATACAGCGCCGCCGACAGGTGCGCGGCGCGGGTCCGGCGATCGCCCTGATGACGCCGCAGCATCGCGTCGGCGGCCAGGGCCAGCCCGGGGAGCGGAGACCAACCCACTCGCGCTTCCAGGCCCGAGGTGGTCCGCGCGTCCGCCAGGCGGCCGGTGGCTTGGGCGGAAAACCGCGGCCCCCGATAACCGACGGTGCCGAACGCCTGGCGCACCTGGCGATCTCCCAGCACGGAATCGTTGGACCAGCGACTGGCACCCAGGGCGGCGCTGCCGCGCAGTCCCAGATCGTGCGCCTGACTGCCGGCGAACAGAGTAAAGAGCGCATCGGTGCGGGCGCCATGGCGCGCCGGCACGCGCTCGAGCACGGCCGTAGCGCCTTCTCCCTTCAGCACGGCGTCGCGGTCGTATTCCTGGCGGCGGATTTGGTAGGCTACGCCGATCGCCGCTGTCGGCAGCCACTCCCCTTTGGCCCAAAGGTCGAAGGCCTGGCTATGGCGGTTGGCATTGCTCGCGCCTTCGCTCCCCACGAAGTTCCCGACCAGGTTGAGCCCCAAGCCTGACGACCAGCGTTTCTGGAACAGCCCGGTGTAGGAGGCGGTGCGGAAATCGCCGCTCATCACGCGCACCACCGTGCGCGGGGGAAGGGTCTCATGTCGCTCGGAGACCAGATACACCCGGAGCTGGGCGGGCAGAACCTCGACGTCCACCCGTCGCAGGTAGGTGAGCGGGAACTGCGAGGGGTCCAGGTACACGGAGTCGCCACCTAGCGCCTCCAGGAGGAGCCCATCCCAGTACACCTCGAGGGCGCTGGCCCCACGTCCGCCATAGACCACTTGCTCAGGAAGGCCCAGGAACCCGGCGCGCGCCAGGTACACGCCCGGGATGGCGGTCAGCAGATCCGCCAGAGTTTGGGCCGACAGCCAGGGGATCGAATCGCGGGTGAACGTATAGCGGGATCCGGGCGGCAGGGGGGCGGGCGGAATCGCTGCGGGCGACGTGGGCAGGACGCCTCGCGCCAGGTACGGCCATCCGGGGAGCGTGTCGCCGCGAGGGACGCGTGGTACCGTGTCCCCGGGCGAGGTGTCCCGCGGCACGGTGTCAGGCCGCGGGGGGACCACCTGGGCGCCGGCGGCGAGCGGGTAGCTGAAGCTGAGCAGGAGAGCGGCCGACCACCAGCGCCGCGTCCGAGTCACCCGCGCACGCGTCCCAGGATGAACTCGGTAAACAGCCGCACGCCCGTTCCCGCGGGACCTTTCGCGAGGTAGGGCCGGTCGGTGTCGGTGTAGGCCGTGCCGGCGATGTCCAGGTGCGCCCACGGGAAGCCGTCCACGAACTCCCGGAGAAACCACGCCGCGGTGATGGTGCCGGCGGGCCTGCCGCCGGTGTTCTTGACGTCGGCGAAGTCGGACTTGTTTTGTTCCCGGTACTCGTCCCACAAGGGCAGCGGCCAGCAGCGCTCTCCGGCCAGCTCGCCCGCACGCCGGACCTCCTCCATCAGGTGGTCGTCGTTGCCCATGAGGCCAATGGCGTGGTGCCCCAACCCCACCACCACGGCGCCGGTCAGCGTGGCGGCGTCGATCACGCAGGCGGGCTTGAAGCGCCGGGCGTAGGACAGCGCGTCGGCCAGGATCAGCCGGCCCTCCGCGTCGGTATTGACGATCTCGATGGTCTTGCCGAAGTGACTGCGCACCACGTCCCCCGGCTTGGTGGCGGTGCCGGACGGCAGGTTCTCGGTGGAGGGGATGAGACCCACCACGTTGATCGGGGGCTTGAGCTGCCCCAGCATCTCGAAGGTGCCGAGCACCGCGGCGGCGCCGGACATGTCGTACTTCATCTCCTCCATCTTGTCGGCCGGCTTGAGGGAGATGCCGCCGGAGTCGAAGGTGATCCCCTTCCCGACCAGCGTCACCGGCGCGGCGCGCGCGGCTCCCTTGTACTCCAGGGTGATGAAGCGCGGCTCCTCCAGGCTGCCGCGCGCCACGGCCAGCAGGGCCCACATCCCTTCCTTCTCCATCTGCGCGCGATGCAGCACCGTCACCCGGTGGCCGTAGGCCTTGCCCAGCATCCGCGCCACCATCGCCAGATACTCCGGGGTGCATACGTTCCCCGGGAGCGCCTGGAGGTTGCGCGCCAGCCGGTGCCCTTCCGCCACGGCCCGGCCGATCCAGCGGCCGCGCTCCATCGCGGCCCGCTCCTCGCGGGTGGCCACCAGGTCCACCTGCTTGAGGGGCGGCTTCTTCTCACTCGCCACCTTGAGGTCGCGAAACCGCCAGCCCCCCTGCATCATGCCCTCCAGCGTCACCTGGCCCAGCGCCAAAGGCGTCACGCCGCCCCGGTACTCGTGCGGGACGTGAAAGGTGAGGCTCTCGACCCCCAGCGAGCCCGCCCGTTTGGCCGCCACGGCGGCGGCTCGGCGGACTGCGCCGCGGGTAATCTCGCCCAGCTTCCCCATGCCGATCACCATCACCCGCTTGGGGCCCCGCACCCCGTAGAAGGTCTGCACGCTGTCGCGTTCTCCGGTCAGGTCGCCGTGAGCGATCGCCCGCCCCAGGGCGCCCTCGAGCGCTTCGTCGAGTCCCAGGAGGCTGGTGGGCACTTTGCCGTTGAGGGTCCCGACGGCGACCGCGAGCAGAGGGGTCGGGAGCCGTTCGATCAGGGCGACCTTGACGGAGGAGTTCACGCGGCCTCGTCCAGTGAGAGATGTTTGATGATCTGATCGGCGAACCCGGAGGTGGGGACCTCGCGGGCACCGGGCATTTGACGGGCCAGGTCGTAGGTGACGGTGCCTGCGGCGATCGCCCGCTCGAGGCCCCGGATGATCGCCTGGGCCACGTCCTGCCAGCCCAGCTCCTCGAACATCATCACCCCGGAGAGGATGATGCTTCCGGGGTTGACCTTGTCTTGTCCCGCATACTTGGGGGCCGTCCCGTGCGTGGCCTCGAAGACCGCGTAACCGTCGCCCATGTTGGCGCCGGGCGCCATCCCCAGGCCGCCCACCTGCGCCGCGCACGCGTCCGAGAGGTAGTCCCCGTTGAGGTTCGGGGTCGCGATCACCGAGTACTCGTCGGGCCGCAGCAGCACCTGCTGGAACATGGAGTCGGCGATACGGTCTTTGATGACAACCCGCTTTCCGCGTTCCGCTGTCCGCTGTGCCAGGTCAGACTCGGTGATGGTCCGGTCGGCGAATTGCTCGCGGGCTACTTCGTAGCCCCAGTCGCGGAAGGCGCCTTCGGTGAACTTCATGATGTTGCCCTTGTGGACCAGGGTGACCGAGGGCCGGCCGCGCGCGATCGCGTAGCGAATGGCCCGGGCCACCAACCGCTTGGAGTTGGCCGCGCTCATGGGTTTGACGCCCAGCGCGCTCGCGGGGGCGATCTTGGCCTTGAACGAGGTGACCAGGAACTCGCGCAGCTTCTCGGCCTCGGCGCTCCCCGCCTGATACTCGATCCCGGCGTAGACGTCCTCGATGTTCTCGCGGAAGATCACCACGTCCAGCTTCTCGGGCTCCTTCACGGGCGAGGGGACGCCCCGGAAGTACCGGACCGGACGCACGCAGGCGTACAGGTCCAGCAGTTGCCGCAACGCGACGTTCAGCGAACGGATGCCGCCGCCCACGGGCGTGGTGAGCGGCCCCTTGATGGCGACTCTATGCGCGCGGATGGTCTCGAGCGTGGCCTGCGGAAGCCACTCGCCCGTCGCTTTGAACGCTCGCTCGCCGGCGAGCATTTCCAGCCAGACCACCTGCCGCCTGCCGCCGGATGCCTGCCGGACGGCGGCGTCGAAGACGCGACGCGCGGCACGCCAGATGTCAGGTCCGGTACCATCCCCTTCGATGAACGGAATGATGGGATCATTGGGCACCTGGAAGGCGCCGTCTTTCCAATCGATGCGGGTGCCGGGCATGGACTCAGACCCTCCGTGCTAACCGAATGTAACCCATTGTGCCGCTGCGATTTGCGCAGCAGGCGCGTCCGCGGGATGGCGGGCCGGAGGGTGAGGGAGATGAACGGCCGTCATGACCGCCCAAACGTTAGCCGAGCGGTCGTGGTGGGGGCAAGTTAGGGCGGCAGCGGCGGGAGGGAGCGGCAGAGGCGGCAGAGGACCTGCTCTCGCGGACCGCATCTTCTGCTGCAGCTTTTGCCGCTTCTGCCGCTGCTCTGTCTAGTGCCAGGTCAGGCCCAGCGTGAACAGGAAGACCGTCTCAGTGCCGCCCTCGATGACCTGAACCAATGCGTCCACATTGGGCGTGAGGTAGATGTTGCGCCCGAGCTTGACGTCGAATCCGGCGCCGAACGTGCTGCCGAAGCCGTTTTCGGTCGCGGTAATGGTGACGTTCCCACTGGTCGCGGAAGCCGTGACGGTGGCAAAGCCCAAGCCGGTCTTGAGGAAGAAGCCGCCGTTGAGACTCGGATAGAAAAGGATGTTGCCGGTGAAATTACTCTGGCTCACGGTGACGTCGTTCTCGGACTTGGCCCACGCGATGGCTTCACCGCCCACCAGGAGCAGATTCGTCGGCGTGCCGCCCATTCGGAGATAAGCGGCGCCCCCGCCCTCTTCGTTGGCGACTCCTCCGCCCAGCCCAAACCCGATCCAGAAACCGTCGTGGCGTCCTTGCGCCAGCGCCGGAGCGGAGAGGATCCCGACAAGCAACGCGGTCACGAGCCACGTCTTGGTGCGCATAGTGCTCTCCGTGAGCCCAAAGGTTAGCTGCTAGAGTAACGTCGCCCCGCGAGGTCCCGCCAGTACGAAGGAGCGGCGAGGCGGCCCTCCGGCCTCTAAGGCAGCTGCCTGCGTTCCCGGGCTGCGCGCTCCAGGTCGTCCCGAAACCGCGGGTCCGCGATCGCGATCAGCGCCTCCGCGCGCTCCCGCAGGTTCTTGCCGAACAGGTTGGCCACGCCGTGTTCGGTCACCACGTAGTGCACGTCCGCGCGGCTGGTCACCACGCCGGCGCCTTCCTTGAGGTAGGGGACGATCCGGGACACCTGCCCGCCTTTGGCCAGGCTAGGCAGCGCGATGATCGGCCGCCCCCCCTTGGAGCGGGCGGCGCCCCGAATGAAGTCCACCTGCCCGCCGAACCCCGAGTAGATGTACGATCCGATGGAGTCGGAGCACACCTGGCCGGTGAGATCGACCTCGATGGCGGAGTTCACGGCCACCAGGTTGTCGTTCTGGGCGATAATGACCGGATCGTTCACGTAGCTCACCGGGTGGGCCTCGATCAACGGATTGTTGTCGAGGAAGTCATAGAGTTGGGTGGTGCCCCAGGCGAAGGTGATCACCACTTTGCCGGGATGGAGGCTCTTCCGCGTCCCCGTGACCACGCCGCGCTCGATGGCCCGCATGGCTCCGTCCGAGAACATCTCGGTGTGAATGCCCAGCTCCAGATTGCCTTCCAGAAACTCGTACACCGAGTCCGGAATACCGCCGATGCCCATCTGCATGGTGGCGCCGGGCGGGATGAGGGGCACGGTGTTGCGGGCAATGGACCGCTCCACCTCGGTGGCGGGTTCAGGCGGCCGCTCCGGCAGGGGCTCGGTGTGCTCCACGATGGCGGCCACCCGGTTCACGTGCAGGAAGCAATCGCCCAGCACCCGGGGCATCCGCTCGTTGACCTGAACGATCACGGTCTTGGCCGCTTGCGCCGCAGCCAGCGCCGCCAGCGTTTCGACGCCCAGGCTCACGAAGCCGTGCTCGTCCGGGGGCGAGACGTGGAGCATGGTCACATCGAGCGGGATGATCCGCTCGCGGAACAGCCGGGGGATCATGTGCAGGAAGACCGGCACGTAATCGGCCCGGCCGTCATTCACCGCTTTGCGGTCGGCCGGCCCCACGAACAGCGAGTTGTGGCGGAAGTGTCCCTCCATGTCGGGCGTGCACAGCGGGTCGTCGCCCAGCAGGAGCACGTGATTCAACCGGACGTCCCGCAGCTCATCCCGGCGCTGAGCCAGGGCCCGCACCAGCGCCTGGGGGGTGGCGGCGTTGCCGGCGTAGTAGACGTGGTTGCCGCTCTGGATCTTCGCGACCGCTTGGGCGGCGCTCATGCACTTGGAGCGGTAGTCGTCCATCCAGTTCATGGTCTACGGCCCTCGGGCCTCCAGCGCCGCGTCCAACGGCGCCGGTGGCCGACCCAGCACTTGGGCCAGCTGCTGGTTCACCAACCGGCCGTGGTACAGATACACCCCCGCGGCCAGGCCCGGGTCGCTCTGGATCGCCCGCTCGACGCCGTTGGCGGCCAGCGAGCCCAGCAGGCCCACCACCACGTCGGATAGGGCGCGGGACGCGGTGCGCGCCACGTTGGCGGTCATGTTGGGCACGCAGTAGTGCACCACGTCGTGGATTACGAACACCGGGTTCTCCAGGGTGGTCGGCCGGCTGGTCTCGACACAGCCGCCCTGGTCAATGGAGACGTCAATCACCACGCTGCCCGCCCGCATGGCCTGCACCATCTCCTCGGTGATGAGCAGCGGGGCGCGCGCCCCGGGGATGAGGATGGCGCCGATTACCACGTCGGCGATGGCGGTGAAGCGCGCCAGCCGATCGGTGGTGGCGAGTTGGGTTTCGACGTGGGGTCCCAGCTCCTGGTTCACCGAGCGCAGTTTCCCGAGGTCCTGATCCAGCACCACGACGTGTGCGCCCAGCGTGAGCGCCCGGCGGGCGGCGGCGCGGCCCACGGTGCCGGCGCCCAGGATGAGCACCGTCGGAGGGGCGATGCCGGGCACATGTGAGAGCAGGATGCCGCGGCCGCGCTCTTGGTTCTGGAGGTAGTGGGCGGCGGTGAAGACGGCCATCTCTCCGGCCATTTCGCTGATCGGCGTGAGCACGATGCGGTGGCCCCACGCGTCCTGGACCAGCTCGTAGCCGATCACCGTCATCTCCAGCTCCTGGAGGCGCTCCACCGTGGCCCGCGGGGCGACCACCAGGTGCTGGAAGCCGCACAGCACCGACCCCGGGCGGAGGAGGTCCAGCTCCGCGGGGGAGACCAGCCCCACGCCGCAGACGACGTCCGCTCGCTTGAACGCCTCCTCGTGCTCGTATACCACGGTGGCGCCGGCCTGCTGGTACTCCCGGTCGCTGAAGCGGGCCGCCTTCCCGGCGTCGTGTTCCACCACGAGCGCGTGACCCTGGCGCACCAGCTGCTGGGCCGCCCAGGGCGTGAGCCCGACCCGCCGTTCGTGCCTGCCGGTTTCGCGGGGAACCCCGAAGTTCATTGGACGGTCTCCTCCAGTCATCGTCACGGGCGGCGAGCGCGCGCCCCAGAGCGGCGGCGCCCCAATACTCCGGCACTCGCTGCAACCCTGGCAAGGGGGCCTACCAGCCCGGCGGCGGCGTTCCTCTCCGCCTTCCTGGTGGGGTTGTACCGCCTGCAGTGGATTCTTGGGGTTGCTCGACGAGCTGGAGGCGACCGTGAAGGAACTCGAAGATCTGGGCTGGCGCGACGTTCGCGATCGTTTGCTTCTAAAGAAGATGCCCGAGGAGAGAGTCGAACTCTCACGGGGTTGCCCCCACGGGATTTTGAGTCCCGCGTGTCTGCCATTCCACCACTCGGGCCTGGCGGCAATATATCCAGCCGACCGGGCCCGTGCGCAGCCACCAGGAACGAAGCACGAACGAAACGGGAATGAAAACGATGGAGGGAGAGGGCTTACGGCACCCATCTCCCTCCGTCGTCCCTGATCTCGCTCGCTCTTCCCGTCACATCGGGCGATCCGGGAACGGCATCGTATCCATCGGCATTCGCCCCGGCCGGGCCTGCATCTCCATCCGCCGGCGCATGACGTCCTCGATCTGCCGCTGGAAACGCTCCGCCATAAGCGTGAGTTGGGCCCGCTGCACCGGTGTGAGGAACTGCGCGTATTCGCGCTGCTCATTCCGCGCTTGTTCCAGCATCGCTGCCCGCTGCGCGATCACGCCGTCCAGGAGCTTGGTGACACTGTCCGGGTTGGCCGCGACGCCGGGCCGCATCTGCGCCTCGAGCGCCCGCCAGAGCTGCCGCTCCCGCTGTTGGATCTCGCCCCGCTGCTCCAGCGAGCGCTTGAACACTTCCGTGAACCGGCGGTCCTGCTCCGGGCTGAGGCCCGCCTGATTGCGGTACGTCGCCAGGAACTGCGCCATGACCCGCTCCTGCAAGGCCCGCAAGCCAGGGGGTGGTGCCTGCTGGGCCAGGAGCGGCGACGCCACGCTCAGCAACGCCAACGTCCACAACTTGCGCATCAGCCCTCCATCAGGCGCAGCAGCTCCCTGAGCTGCGCCTCGTTCAGGCTCTCGAGGCCCACGGCCACGCTTTCGTGGACCGGGGCCTCGACGCCCAAGGAATCGAAGACTTCCGTCAGCTCGTCCGCCGAAAGATCTCGCAGGATGGGCGCGATAATAGCCGCCGGCTCGGCCCCGTTCTCCAGGGCGCCCCGCACCAGGACGCCCCCCGTCACCAGCACCGCCAGGGCCGCCGCCAACCGGAGGACCATCGGCGCACGCCGCCACAGGCGCGCGGGCCGCGGGACGGCGGCGTGATCGGCGCGGAGACGAGCCACGACGGCCCCGGCCACGCGTTCGACATCCAACCGTTCGGCAGCCCTATCGCCCAGGACCTTCGCTACTCGCTCAATCTGGTGCTCGTCCATCGGGCGTTTCCCGTTATCCGTTCTCCGTTATCGGCCGCGACAATCCGTCAGCCCTCGGCCACGCGCTTCAGCCGCTGCACCGCGTGGTGATAATGCACTCGCGCCGCTCCCACCGTCGTTCCCAGGGTGCTCGCGATCTCTTCATACTCCAACCCCTGCTGCGCCCGCAAGAGGAACACGTCCCGTTGCATCCGGGGCAGCTCGGCGATCTCGGCCTGGAGCCGCGCCGCGAGCTCCCGGGTCACCAGCTCCTGGTGCGGGTCGGCAGAGCCGGCGATCTCCCGGTCCTCCAGCGGCACCACCGGCCGTCGCCGATGGCTGCGACGCCGGTCCTTGAGCGCGTTCGACCCGATCGCCATGACCCAGGTCCGAAAACTGGCGCCGCCACGGAAGCCGTCGATCTTGCGGAACGCCCGGTAGAAGGTCTCCTGCACCAGGTCCTCCACCTCATCCCCGGCCCCGGCGGCGCTCAAGTATCGCGCCACCGCCCGCGCATGGCGGCGGACCAGCTCCGCAGCCGCCGCTTCGTCGCCCCGGCGCCAGGCCTCGATCAGCTCCGCGTCCGATGCACCCGTATCCGGCATCGGGACGGTCACACTGGGGAGACGAGCATGGTGGCAAGATGTTAATGGGGCGGGGGATGGCGCAGGAGGGGTTGCGGGTTGTTGTGGGGAGCGAGTAGTTTCGAACGAGCGTTCGAATGGCCACCATCCCCTACGACGAACGGCTCGAGCACCTCCTGACGACCGCCGCTCGGGTCTTCGCCGACAAAGGCTACCACGCCACCGCCATGCGGGACCTCGCCCGGGCCACCGGGATGAGCCTCGCCGGCATGTATTACTACGTCCAGGGCAAGGACGATCTCCTGTTCCAGATCCAGGAGCGCTGTTTTCAACAGGTGCTCGCCGGCGCGACTGCGGCCGTGGCGGAAGGCACCACGCCGGCAGAACGGGTGACCCGATTCGTCCAACATCACGTGGGGTTCTTCGCCAGCCACATGAGCGAGATGAAAGTGCTCTCCCACGAGGCCAAGAGCCTCCGCGGTCCCCGGTTGGACAAGATCAACCGGCTCAAACGTCGCTACGTGGACCTGCTGGCGGGCCTGATCGCCGGGTTGGAGACCGACGGGGACGGGCCCCGCTCCGGAGCGGAACGGGTCGGGCGGCTGGATCCCCGCCTTGCCGCCTACGGGCTCTTCGGCATGATGAACTGGATCTATACCTGGTATGACCCCAAGGGGCCGGTGTCTCCAGCGACGCTGGCCGAGACCTTTGCTCAACTCTTTCTCGCCGGCGCGGCGGGCATGCCCTCCGCCGTCGCGCCAGGAGGTTTGTGACCATGGCAACGACCGCGACTCCAAAGCCGACGCCAACGCCCGCCGGGTCCCCCGCGCCCGCCACGTCCGACGGCCGCCTGGTGGAATCCCGAGTGGAAGACGGGCTTGCCATTCTCGAGCTCAACGATCCGCCGGCCAACACCTACACCTATGAGATGATGCGGCAGCTGGACCAGGCCATCCTCGACGCCCGCATGAATGACGACGTCTGGGTCATCATCCTCCGCGGCAAAGGCAACAAGTTCTTCTCGGCGGGCGCCAACATCAAGATGCTCTCGGAGGTCACCCCCCGCTTCAAGTACTTCTTCTGCCTCCACGCCAACGAGACGCTGAATCGGCTGGAGCACACCCCCAAGCTCACCATCGCCGCGCTCAACGGCCACACCGTGGGCGGGGGACTCGAAATCGCCATGGCGTGCGACATCCGGCTGGCCTGTCAGGACGCGGGGAAGATCGGGCTCCCAGAGGTGAACCTCGGCGTGCTCCCCGGAACCGGCGGGACCCAACGGCTGTCGCGGCTGGTGGGGAAGTCCCGCGCCATCGAGATGATGGTCAAAGGCGAGACCTTCTCGTTCGAGAAAGCCCAGGAGTTGGGCTTGGTCAACCAGGTATTCCCGAAGGACGAGTTCTGGGACCAGGTGCTCATGTACGCCCGGCAGTTCTGCCCGCCCAACAAGGCCGCCAAGGCGGTGGGCCACATCAAGCGCGCGGTCTGTTCCGGCCTGGAGGTGCCGTTCGAGAGCGGACTGGCGATCGAGCGCGAGTTGCAACAGCTCCTGTTCCAGAGCGAGGATGCCAAGGAAGGGCTCGCGGCCTACGTCGAAAAGCGGGTGGCCGAGTTCAAGGGGCGGTGAGATGAAGGCAGGGGCAGGAGGGGCAGGAGGGGCAGAAGGGGCAGCGGCCGGATTGCGCACCGGGCTGTTCATCAACAACGAATGGCGGTCGGCGATCTCCGGCGAGCGGTTCGAGGTGATCAACCCCGCCACGGAAGAAGTCATCGCGGAAGTGGCGGCGGCGGGCCCCAGGGACATTGACGACGCCGTCGCCGCGGCCCGGGCCTGCTTCGAGGGAGAGGCCTGGCGCTCTCTCTCCCCGCGGCAACGGGGTGCCCTGCTCTACCGGGCAGCCGACCTCCTGGAGCGACAGAGCGACGAGATGGCCCGGCTCGAGACCCTCCACAACGGCAAGCCCCTGTTCGAGTCCAAGATTGACGTCCAGATGACGGTGGAAACCCTGCGCTACTACGCGGGCTGGGCCGACAAGCTGGGCGGCCAAACGCTGCCGGTGGACGGTCCGTTCTTCGCCTACACGCTGCGGGAGCCTACCGGCGTGGTCGCGGCGATCGTGCCGTGGAACTTCCCACTCAACCTCGCCTCCTGGAAGTTCGCCCCCGCGCTGGCGGTGGGCTGCACCGTGATCCTCAAGCCCGCCAGCGAGACGCCGCTCACCGCGCTGGCCATGGCGGACATCATGCAGCAGGCGGGCTTCCCCCCGGGGGCCTTCAACGTGCTCAACGGGGGGGGCTCCACCGTGGGGGCCGCGCTGGTCAAGCACCCCGGCGTGGACAAGATCGCCTTCACCGGGTCCACCGAGGTAGGCAAGCAGATCATGCGGGAGGCCGCGGACACGCTCAAGCGGATAACCCTGGAGCTGGGGGGAAAAAGCCCCAACATCATCTTCGCGGACGCCGATCTCAAAGCCGCGGTGCGCGGCGCTCAGACCGGCATTTTCTACGGCAAGGGCGAGGTGTGCGCCGCGGGCTCGCGGTTGCTGGTGGAGCGCTCGGTCCACGACCAGGTGATCGAGGAGTTGGTGGCAAGAGCCAAGAAGCTCACGCCTGGCGATCCGTTCGATAGCAACACCCGCCTTGGCGCGGTGGTCTCCCAGAAGCAGCAGCAGACGGTGCTCTCGTACATCGACGCCGGAAAGAAAGAGGCGAAGCTGGTGGCGGGTGGAAACCCGGCCAAGGTGAACGGCAGGGGGTACTTCATCGAGGCCACGGTGTTCGATCAGGCGACGCCCGGCATGAAGATCGTGGACGAGGAGATCTTCGGGCCGGTGCTCGCGGTGCTCACGTTCGACGGCGTGGACGAAGGCATCCGACTCGCCAACCAGACCATGTACGGCCTGGCCGCGGGGATCTGGACCAGGGACATCCAGAAGGCGCATCGCGTGGCGCAGGCCATTCGCGCAGGCACCGTCTGGATCAACACCTACAACTTCTACGATTCGGCAGCGCCGTTCGGGGGTTACAAGGCCAGCGGATTCGGGCGCGACTTGGGGCGGGAAGCGCTGGAGGGGTACACGGAAGTCAAG
>Ga0209172_10005057_pt1 | contig 16540 bp, 14 predicted proteins | sample LarsenN4metaG_FD_184113 | JGI IMG/M metagenome (GOLD analysis project Ga0209172, IMG submission 184113) | Hot spring sediment bacterial and archeal communities from British Columbia, Canada, to study Microbial Dark Matter (Phase II) - Larsen... ... | reverse complement strand
CGACTACGGTCGGCTACGCCTCCCTGCGTCGGGCATGAGGTCAACAACAACCCAAATCAACCGGCAGTACTAACTTTGTGAGTACTACAGTTGAGGGGGCAGCACCACTCGATTTATACATTCTAAAACAAACTCTCGTTTCCCAACAGTGGAAGAAATCGGAAATCAAATCGATTTTATAGCAGAACAGCTTAAAGAATCTACGCGCGATGCGCTTGGCACGGAGATTCAAAAATGTAATCGTTCATACGCGTTCGCAACAGTTTCTCAAAAAGCTAGTGAGCGAATTGAGAGCGTATGGAAGTCAAGTCATGGGCGTTGGAGCATTATTCCTGGAAAGGAGGCGTTTGCCCGGCTGTCGTGTTGGTCGAAATCCTCATTCAATGTTTCATTCAGTGCTGTAAACATCGCAAGAGAGATTTTGCCTGAAGAGATAGATTCGGAAATAGTCGAAGTGCTGACATGTATCGAAATGGATAGAGCTTTTGTGTGTCGTGAGCTGGGAGATTGACCTATCTCTCGTTTAGAAATCAGGCCGGCATGAGGCTGACTGGATGATGTTTACTGATCTGCCGTCACCCACTGCGGCGATAACTCATGAGGCTCTTGCCAGGAGATGGAGTGTCTCAGACTTCGAGGAGGGCGAGGGCGGGGGTTTCGATGGCTTCTTTGATGCGGACCAGGAAGGTGACGGCTTCTTTCCCATCGACCTGGCGGTGGTCGTAGGTGAGGGCGGCATACATGATCGGACGGATTTCGACGTGGCCGTCGATGGCGACGGGGCGGTCCACGATGTTGTGCATGCCGAGGATGGCGCTCTGGGGCGGGTTGACGATGGGGGTGGAAAGCATGGAGCCGAAGACGCCCCCGTTGGTGATGGAGAAGACGCCGCCTTCCAGGTCGCTGAGGGCGATCTGGCCGGCTTTGGCCTTCTTGGCGTAGTCGATGATGGCTTTCTCGATGCCGGCCAGGCTCATCTGGTCGGCATTGCGGAGGACGGGGACGAAGAGGCCCTTCTCCGTCGAGATGGCGATGCCGATGTCGAAGAAGTGGTTCTGGACGATTTCGTCGCCCTCGATGCGGGCATTGATGTTGGGGACCTGCTGGAGGGCGTAAACGGCGGCTTTGACGAAGAAGGACATGAAGCCGAGTTTGACGCCGTGTTTTTCCACGAACCGGTCCTGGAATTTCTTCCGGAGGGTCATGGTGGCGGACATGTCGATTTCGTTGAAGGTGGTGAGGAGGGCGGCCTGGCGCTGGGCGGAGACGAGGCGGTCGGCGATCTTCTTGCGCAGCTGGCTCATCTTCTTCCGCGTGGTGCGGGTGCCGGGGGCCGATGCGGCGGCGGAGGCGGGGATGGAGACGACTTCCTTGGGAATGAGGGGCTGGACGACGGGCTGGGGGGCGGGGGTGATGGCGGCGGCCTTCTTGCGGGCCTCGATGAAGTTGAGGATGTCTTCCTTGATCAGGCGGCCGTCTTTGCCGGTGCCGGGGATTTGGGAGGCGTCGAGCTGGTGTTCTTCGACGAGGCGTTTGACCGCGGGGGAGAGGTCCAGCCCGCCTTCGCCGTTCGGCTTCGGCGCGGCGGTTGGTGCTGCGGCTACTGCCGCTGCACCAACCGGGGCTTTGGCGGTTTCGTCGATTTCGGCAACGACCTGGCCGACTTGGATTTCGGTGCCGTCACCGACCAGGGTTTTGATCACGCCGGCGGTGTCGGCATAGACTTCGGTGGTGACTTTCTCGGTTTCGAATTCGAAGAGGACATCGCCGGATTTGACGTAATCGCCGGGCTTCTTGCGCCAGGCGCCGAGGACGCCGGAGGTGATGGATTCGCCGACGGAGGGGACTTTGACAGGGATGGCCATAAAAAATGCGAAATTCGGAATTCGAAATGGGGAATTGAAATAGGGAATCAGTTTTCGAAGGCTTGGCGGACGAGGTCTTGTTGTTCGAGTTCGTGGATGGCGAGGGCGCCGGTGGCGGGGCTGGCGGAGGCGTCCCGGCCGGCGTAGGTGATGTCCCTGCCGAAGTGGGCGCGGAGGCGGGGCTCGATGTAGCTCCAGGCCCCCATGTTCTGGGATTCTTCCTGGCACCAGACGACTTTGGCGTCTTTGAATGCCTCGGTGGCGGCGCGGAGTTTCTCGCTGTGGAGGGGGTAGAGCTGCTCGATGCGGACGAGGGCCACGTCTTCGATTTTGTTGGCGGTGCGGTGGGCTTCGAGGTCGTAGAAGACTTTCCCGGTGCAGAGGATGAGGCGGGAGGCCTTTTTCGGCGGCGCGGGATCGGCGAGGATTTCCTGGAGGCCGGCGGAGGTGAAGGCGTCGAGGGGGGAGGCGATGCGCTTGTCGCGGAGCATGCCTTTGGGGGTCATGAGGACGAGGGGCTTGCGGAATTTGCGCAGGACCTGGCGGCGGAGGAAGTGGAAGTGGTTGGCGGCGGTGGAGGCGTAGGCGACCTGCCAGTTGTCCTCGGCGCAGAGCTGGAGGAAGCGCTCGAGGCGCGCGCTGGAGTGTTCGGGGCCCTGGCCGTGGTAGCCGTGGGGGAGCATGAGGACGATCCCGGAGGTGACACCCCACTTGGACTCGGAGGAGGAGATGAACTGGTCGATCATGACCTGGGCGCCGTTGGCGAAGTCGCCGAACTGGGCTTCCCAGATGCAGAGCATGTTGGGGTAGTCGAGGGAGTAGCCGAAGTCGAAGCCGAGGACGCCGGCTTCGGAGAGGGGGCTGTTGTAGATGCAGATCTTCGCCTGGCTGGGGGAGATGTTCATCAGGGGGATGAAGCGGTCGCGGGTGGCGAGGTCGTAGAGGACGGCGTGGCGCTGGCTGAAGGTGCCGCGGCGGACGTCCTGGCCGGAGAGGCGGACGGGGATCTGCTCATCGAGGAGGGTGCCGAAGGCGAGGAGTTCGGCGAAGGGCCAGTCGATGGGCTCCTTGCCGTCGGCCATGGCGCGGCGGGCCTGGAGGAGCTTGGCGAGCTTGGCGTTGAGCTTGAAGCTGGGGGGTTCCTCGGTGATGGCGCGTCCGACGCGCTGGAGGCGGTCGAGGGGGACGGCGGTGGGGGTGGGATCGAGGACCTCGGGGGTGGCGAGGGCGGGCTTGATGCGGGGCTTGATCTCGCGGGTGGCGGCTTTGGCCTCGTTGAGGGCGGCTTCGAACTGGTCCTGGAATTTCTGGACGTATTGCTGGGCGCGCTCGTCGGTGATGTCGCCTGCGGCGACGAGCTTGGGGATGAGGATTTCGCTGACGCGGGGCTGGGCGTCGATCTCTTGATAGAGGGTGGGCTGGGTGAAGTTGGGTTCATCGCCCTCGTTGTGGCCATGGCGGCGGTAGCAGCAGAGGTCGATGACGATGTCGCGCTTGAAGGTCTGGCGGTATTCGAAGGCCATCTCCATGACGTGGACGGCGGCGACGGGGTCGTCTCCGTTGACGTGGAAGATGGGGATGCCGTTCATCTTGGCGATGGAGGTGCAGTAGATGGGGGAGCGGGCGTCTTTGGGGACGGTGGTGAAGCCGATCTGGTTGTTGATGACGAGGTGGATGGTGCCGCCGGTCTTGTAGCCCTCGAGCTGGGCGAGGTTGAGGGTTTCCTGGACGATGCCCTGGCCGATGAAGGCGGCATCGCCATGGATGAGGATGGGGAGGACTTTGGAGCGTTCCTCGGTGTCGTTGAGGATGCGCTGCCAGGCGCGGGCCTTGCCGAGGACGACGGTGTTGACGGCTTCGAGGTGGCTGGGGTTGGGGGCGAGGGAGATGTCCACTTCCTCGCCGGAGGGAGTGGGGACGTTGGCCTCGTAGCCGAGGTGGTATTTGACGTCGCCATCGCCCTGGACGGAATCGGGGACGTAGTTTTCGGCGAAGCCGGAGAAGAGGGATTTGTAGGATTTGTTGAGGATGTTGGCGAGGACGTTGAGGCGGCCGCGGTGGGCCATGCCCATGACGATGCGCTGGACGCCGAACTGGGGGGAGCGCTGGACGACGGCGTCGAGCATGGGGATGAGGGTCTCGCCCCCTTCCAGGCCGAAGCGCTTCTGGCCGACGTAGCGGGTGTGGAGGAATTTCTCGAAGAGTTCGGCGGCGAGGATGCGGTTGAGGATGCGGCGCTTGGTCTGGCTGGAGAACTGGGGGCGGTTCTGGGTGAGTTCGACTTTGTCGCGGATCCAGCGGCGGATCTTGAAGTTCTGGATATGCATGTATTCGACACCGATGGTGCCGCAATACGTGTTCTTGAGGACGGAGAGGATCTCGCGCAGGGGGCGCTCGCCGCCGCCGGCGAGCTGGCCGGAATCGAAGACGGTGTCGAGGTCGGACTCGTCGAGCTTGAAGTGCTTGAGGTCGAGTTCGGTTTCGACAGGTTTGGCGAGTTCGAGGGGGTCGAGGCTGGCGAGGTGGTGGCCGAGGGTGCGGTAGGCGAAGAGGAGGTTGTAGATGCGGGCCTGCTTGAGGCGGTAGATGCGGTCGGTTTGGGCCGGGGAGGAGGTGGCGGGTGCGGAAGGGGCGGCGCCGTCGAGGCGGGGTTCCTGCTGAAGGCCGAGTTCAAAGCCCTCGAAGAAGGCGCGCCAGGAGGGATCGACGGTTTCGGGGGCGATGCGCCATTGCTCGTAAGTGGATTCGAGGAGTTCGGCATTGCCGCCGTGGGCCAATCCGCCGCGCGCGCGGGGATTTGAGGGGGTGGCGGCACCTGACAAAGCGCCCAGGGAGGACGCGGCGTCACCACTCAGGTTGAAGTCGTGCATGGGATTGACATTCAACCTAGGGGGGTGGGGCGGGGATGTCAAACCGGGCCGGAGAAAATAAAGTCCACAGGGACAAGGACTTGCAAAAATTGACGAAGCGGGATTAAGGGTGCTAATGGGTTAGGTTGAGCGATGGGGCGGAGGGGTCAAACGCGGGGCAAGGTGATTTGGTGGGACTGGCGCTGGTATTTGCCGGCGCGGGCGCGGTAGCTGGTGGTGCAGGGTTGGCCGCGGAAGAAGAGCATTTGCACGACGCCCTCGCCGGCGTAGATGCGGCAGTCGGCAGCGCTGCTGTTGGAGAATTCCAGGGTGAGGTGGCCGTGCCAGCCGGCCTCGGCGGGGGTGACGTTGGCGATGATGCCGCAGCGGGCGTAGGTGCTTTTGCCCACGCAGATGGCGCTGACATCCTCGGGCAGGTGGAGGGCCTCGACGGCGACGCCGAGGCCGTAGCTGCGTCCGGGGAGGATGAAGTAGTGGCCGTGGTCATCACGGTGGAGGCGTGCGGGCTCGAGGTTGGCGGGCTGGAAGGATTTGGGATCGACGACGGTGCCGGGAACGTGGCGGAAGATTTTGAATTCCTTGGCGGAGAGGCGCAAATCGTAGCCGTAGCTGCTGAGGCCGTAGGAGAGGACCGGAATTTGTCCGGCCTGGCGGACGAGCCGCGGGGCGAAGGGCTTGATCATGCCCTTGCGGGCGAGGGTGGTGATTTGGGAATCGTTGAGCAGCATGAACTTTGATGGTGCCTGCCGTCCCACGGTTGGCCAGCCGAAGATGTGTTGCCTGGTGGGGAAGCTTTCAGGGCCCGGCGGAGGAAGGAGGCTGCAAGGCAAAAGGCGGGATGGGGACCTTGAATTCTTGTCCTCCGTCCAGGCGCATGACGTAGTGACCGGAGGCCTCGGCCAGCCTGTAGGCGCGGAAGAAGCTGTCGTAGGTGAAGGATTGTCCAGGTGCGATCCGGGGCTGTTCGCCGGCCACGCCGTCTCCGGTGATCACGCGCGTGCCTTTTCCCGCCTCATCCACCTCCCAGTGCCTGCGGACCAGAGTGGCGGATGTCTGACCCTCATTGCGCAGGGTGATGACATATCCAAACAGCCAGGGAGTGTTCTCCCCTTCTCCCTCACGGCCCAAGACCTGAACCGAATCCACCTGCACCCGGATTTCCGGTGTGGCCACGCCTCTGGGAGTTGCGGCTTCTTCCCGGTTGGAGCATGCCGCGGAGCAGGCAAGAGCCAGGGCAAGGGCGATCCAGCGCATGGGCATCAGTCTGCCGCGCCTGCGGCCCGTGGACAGCCCTGTTTGAGAAGATCACCGATTTGTCACTTCGGCGGGAATCAGGCTTTCAAGCCGAGGGTGAAGTCCACCATCAAGTCGCTGGTGATTTTTTCCAGATCGGCGCGGAGCTGGGCGGGGGTGCAGGATTCGGGGAGGTGGATGCGCAATTTGGCCTCGAAGAGGGGTTCGCCGGTCCAGGGGGCGCTGGTGCGCTCGGTGTGGAGTTCCTCGACGTTGACGCTGCGGGCGGCGAGGGCGTGGGAAATCTGGCGGACGATGCCGGGGCGGTCATTGCCGACGATGTCGAGGACCATGGCGCGGGAGGGGGCGGCGGGGGCGGCGGCTTCATCCCGGGTGACTGTGACCTGGAGGCCGCCGAGGCCGAGGTCTTTGACGGTGCCGCGGAAGGCGTGTTCCTGATCGCCGGGGATTTCGACGCGGACGATGCCGGCGAATTGGCCGCCGAGGTGGCACATGCGGCTTTCCAGCCAGTTGCCGCTGTGGGCGGCGACGGCGGAGGCAAGGGCATCGACGTGGCCTGGGCGGTCGGGGCCGATGACAGTGAGCACCAGGGAAATGGACATGGGGCAACGCTGCAAAGCATGCGGGAAAAAGCAATCCCGGATGGCAGCATCCTGCCTTTGACAAGTGCGCCGCGGCGCTTAGCCTCGCCGCGTGTCCCGGTTGTTTTACGGCTTGAATCCCCCCCAGCGCGAGGCGGTGGCGACCACACGCGGCCCGGTGCTGATCCTGGCCGGGGCGGGCACGGGCAAGACCAAGGTGATCACCCACCGCATGGCTTATCTGATCGAGGAAGGCGTGGCTCCGCGCAACATTCTGGCGCTGACCTTCACCAACAAGGCCGCGCGGGAAATGAAAGAGCGCTACCAGCGCCTGCTGGAGGGCGTGCGCCCCCGGGAACAAACCCGGCAGCTTTTTGCCGGCACCTTCCATTCCTTCTGCGTGCTGGCGCTGCGCCGCCACATCGACCGCCTGGGCTACAAGTCCAACTTCACGATTCTGGATGAAGGCGACCAGATGGGCATTCTGAAGAAAATTCTCGGTCCTTCAGCCGGCAAAGGGGGGGATGATGCCAACCGGGTGAAGTTCCTCATTGGCCTGGCCAAGAACAAAGGCATCCGCCCGGAACAGGCCACCACAGACGCGCTGCTGGCGCGGGTTTACCGGCGCTACCAGGAGGAACTGAAGGCGCTGAACGCGGTGGACTTCGACGATCTGCTGGTTCTGATGGTGGATCTGCTGGACCAGCATCCGGATGTTCGGGGGACGCTGCGGGCGCAATACAAGTTTCTGATGGTGGATGAATACCAGGACACCAACGGCCTGCAGTATCAGATCGTGCGCCAGCTGGCCTCCGACACCCATGATGTCTGCGTGGTGGGGGACGATGACCAGAGCATCTACAGCTGGCGCGGGGCGGAAAACAGCCACATCTTGGAATTCGAGCGTCATTTCCCCGGGGCGAAGATCATCAAGCTGGAGCAGAACTACCGCTGCACCCCGCGCATCCTGGCCGCGGCCAACCAGGTCATCGGCCACAACGCGCGCCGCCGGGGCAAGAAACTGTGGGCGGACGGCCCGCCGGGCGAGCCGATCCGCCTGGTCAATGCCACCGACGAGCAGGATGAAGCGGCCTGGGTGGTGGGTGACATCCTGCGGGCGCGGCAGGAATGGAATCTCCGCTGGGAGGACATGGCCGTGCTTTACCGGGCCAACCACTTGTCCCGCGCTTTTGAAATGGAATTGCGCCGGCTGCGGGTTCCCTATCGAATCGTGGGCGGCCAGGCTTTCTATGAGCGCCGCGAGGTCAAGGACATGCTGGCCTACCTGCAGATGGTGGCCTCACCGGACACGGATGCGGCGCTGCTGCGCTCGGTCAACACGCCGGCGCGCGGCGTGGGCGCGGCCAGCCTGGAAGCGCTGATCCGGATGAGCCGCGAGGCCGGGTCCTCCATCTGGCAGGTTTTGCAGGGCGACCTGCCGGCGATCGCGCCGCGGGCCTATCCCGGGCTCACGTCTTACCGGGAGCTGGTCCGGGATTTCCAGGGGCGTTATGCGGTTTCCACGGACTGGGCCGGCACGTTCCGTGAGATGGTGGACGCCATCGGCTATTTCGAGGACCTGAAGCGCAGCTGCAAGGACCACGAGGAATACCAGAACCGGGCGGAGAATGTGCAGGGCCTGGCCAGCTCCCTGGCCACTTACAAAGAGAAAGACCGGGAGGGCACGCTGCACGGCTTCATTGATGCCATGCTGCTGAACGACCGCGAAGAGAAGGACGAGAAAGAAGACGATGGCTACGGGGTGACCCTGATGACCCTGCACGGGGCCAAGGGCCTGGAGTTCACCCGCGTCTATCTGGTGGGCCTGGAAGAGGGCATCCTGCCCCATGACCGTGTGAAACTGGAGGGGAACATCGAAGAAGAGCGCCGGCTGTTCTATGTGGGCATCACCCGGGCGAAGAAGTGGCTGACCCTTACCCGCTGCGACACACGCAAGCGCTATGGGAACAACGAAATGAAGCATCCCTCCACCTTCCTGGATGAGCTGCCGGAGGACGGAATTGAAAGCATGAGCGCGGCCTCCACGCGGGTGAAAGTGGAATCGACCGCGGCGACCAGCCAGCTGGGCGCGCTGCGCGCCCGCCTGGCAGCCCAGGCCGAGGGCTGAGCGGAGGGATTACGGGGACATCTGGCTTTGCGGCAAAGCAAACCGTCCCCGTGCTGGGCCTGCCTGTTTGGAGTGCCGGCAGGGGAGCACCGCCTAAAATCAGCCGGCTGCCGGACCGCCCAGCACCACCCGCAGGCGCGGTGCGCAAGGGAAGAGAGTTGCCCTGCGGACCGTGTTCCTTAACGTCGGGCGATGGAGACGATTGGCGCGCATTTTACTTTGCTGGATTGGGGGGTGGTGGTGGTGCACCTGGCCCTGACAACCTGGGTGGGGCACCTTCTCTCGGGCAAACAGGCCACGATCAAGGAATTTTTCCTGGCCGGGCGCCGGCTGCCGTGGCCCGCGGTCTGCGGATCGATTATTGCCACCGAGATCAGCGCGCTGACCTTCATCGGTGTGCCGGCGATGGTATTCGCGGCGGGGGGGGATTTCACCTACCTGCAGTGGGCGCTGGGTTCGGTGCTGGCGCGGGTGCTGGTGGCGTGGTTCCTGGTGGACCGGTATTACGGGGAGGGGATTTACAGTCCGTATGATTATATGGCGCAGCGGCTGGGTCCGGGGGTGAAGGGCTTCAGCACCGCGCTGTTTTTCCTGGGGTCGATATTGGGGCAGAGCGTGCGCTTGCTGGTGACCGCTCTGATTCTGCGCACGGTCACCGACCTGCCCTTCGTCTGGTGCATCCTGCTGATCACCGCCTTTGCCGTGGCCTGGACCTGGCTGGGCGGCATGACCACGGTGATCTGGACCGACGTGATGCAATTCGCCCTTTTTGTTTTTAGTGGATTGTTGGCGATGGGGTGGCTGGCCGCATCCGTGGACGGCGGCTTTGCCGGCATCCTCCAGGCCGCGGGCGAGGCGGGCAAGCTGCGGGTGCTGGATCTGCGGACTGATCCGGCGCTGGAATTCACCCTCTGGGTGGCCCTGCTGGCGATGCCTTTCCAGAACCTGGCGGCGTTCGGGACCGACCAGCTCAACGCCCAGCGGATGCTCTGCTGCCGCACACCGGGCGAGGCCAAGCGGGCGATCCTTTGGAGCAGCGTTTCCCAGGTCGTGACTTTGCTGATGCTTTTCGTGGGGGCGGGGTTGTTCGTGTATTACCAGCAGCATCCGCCCACGGAAGCGGTGGCGGCGCGCTGGGCGGAGTCCAAGGATGCGGTCTTTCCCGTGTGGATCACGACGGTGCTGCCGCCCGGGCTGACAGGCCTGGTGCTGGCGGGGGCCTTTGCCGCGGCGATTTCGAGCCTGGACAGCGTGCTGACGGCGCTGACGCAAGCCAGCCTCTCGCTGGCCGGGCGGCTGCGGGAGGGGATGGACCAGGTCCGAGTGGTGAGGGAATCCCGCCTGTTGGTGGCTGCCTGGGGCGTGGCACTGGCGCTTTGTGCCATGGGCTTGGATGCGATGCGGGAGGGGACGAACCTGATCAGCCTGGCCTTTGGCATGGTGGCCTATACCTATGGCCCGCTGCTCGGCGTGCTGCTGCTGGCGCTCAGCCCCTGGAAGGTGCGGATGGGCGGCATTTGGGCGGGATTTGTGCTTTCGGTGGCGCTGACGCTCTACGTGCGTCCGGATGTGTATTGGATTTTCGAGAACCGGGGGCTGGCCTCCAAAGAAGCACTGGAAGCCTTCCGGCCCGATCTGGTCTATGCCTGGCTCTATCCGATCACCTGCGGGATTATGGTTTTCTGCGGGTGGGCCAGTTCGAAGGGCAAAACCGCTTGGAGCCGATCCGGATAGGCTCTTAACGCAAAGGCGCAAAGAGGAATGGCAGCCCCGGTGGGGGTTTGTTTGCCTGATCAACTGGATTGTTTGCGTTCTTTGCGTCTTGGCGTCTTTGCGTTAAGATAGGGGGGTGAAGCTTGTGCTTATTGCCCTGGTCCGGGGCTACCAGATTCTGTCGGCGCCGGTCTATGCGCTGATGGGCGGGGCGGTCTCCGCGTGCCGCTTCACGCCCTCTTGTTCCCATTACGCCATCGAAGCGTTGCAGAGGCATGGCAGCTTCCGAGGGACGTGGCTGACCGCCCGCCGCCTGTGCCGCTGCCACCCCTGGGGCGGACAGGGCTTTGATCCCGTGCCGCGGATGGCCCGGAAAATTCACTTCACCGAGGAATCCGATGCGCAATCCCTATCTTCAAGCCGCCATTGACGAAGCCCGCAAGGGGCTGGCTGCGGGCGGCATTCCGATCGGTTCGGTGCTGGTTTACCGGGGGGAGATCATCGGGCGCGGGCACAACCAGCGGGTGCAGCAGGGTGACCCCGTGCTGCACGCAGAAATCCACTGCCTGCAAAACGCCGGGCGGCAGCCGGCTTCGGTTTACCGGGAGTGCCTGCTGGTCTCGACCCTTTCCCCCTGCCCGCTGTGCAGCGGGGCGGCCCGCCTTTTCAAAATCCCCCGCATTCTGGTGGGGGAAAATGTGACCTTCCAGGGGCCGGAGGAGGAAAGCCGGCGCCACGGCATCGAGGTCGAAGTGGTGCAGGACGAGGAATGCATCACCCTGATGCGGGATTTTATCCGCGAGAAACCGGAGCTGTGGAATGAGGATATCGCAGTCTAATCTTCCTCTTCCTCCTCGTCTTCCTCATCCATCTTTATTATGAATCCGCCGAGCCAGACCAAGAGGAAGACCGAGAGGAAGAGGAAGATGAAGAAGGACGGGATTTTTCTGGAGGAGGCGGTCCAGCTTTCCCGCCAGGGGATGCGGGCGGGAGAGGGCGGGCCGTTCGGGGCGGTGGTGGTCCGCAAGGGGCGGGTGGTGGGCAGGGGGTGGAACCGTGTGCTGGCCGCGCATGACCCCACCGCGCATGCGGAAGTGGTGGCCCTGCGCGAAGCGGGGCGGAGGCTGAAGCGCTTCGATCTTTCCGATTGTGTGATCTACGCCAGCTGCCAGCCGTGCCCGATGTGCCTGGCGGCGATTTATTGGGCCCGGATCGGGCGCGTGGTCTATGCCAACACCGCGGCGCAGGCGGCCTCGATCGGCTTTGCCGACCAATTTCTCTACCGGGAGCTGGCCCGGCCGGCGCCGCGGCGGAAGCTGAAGGCGGTGCGGCTCCGTTCGGCGGAGGCGGCGGAAGTGTTCCGCGAGTGGAAGGATAAGGCGGACAAGACGCCGTATTGACAGCGCAGGCCTCAGCCGCGGGGGGCGAGGGAGGGGCCGTCCTGCCAGGCCGGGGTGATGACGAGGCGGGCGGGACTGGCAGGCAGGCCGCGGGAATTGGTGCAGATGTGGTGGTCGAGCAGTTCCATGGCCCGCCGGCCCACCTGGTCGGCCTCCGGGCGCAGTCCGGCCAGGTTGCCCTCATTGCGTGTGAGGAAGAGGGAGGCAAAGCCGATGCCGCGGGGCCCGGCCAGGCCGGCCGCTTCCAGCCAGGAATGGAGGAGCGGGGTGTCGGCCACGATTGCGTCGGGCTGGTTTTCGGAAACCCAGTGGAGGAAGGGTTTGGCGTCCAGGGGGCTGCCGATATAGACCGGGCAGGATTCCGCGCCGTGCTGGAGGCAGGAAAGCTGGAATCCGGAGAGGGTATCCTCCTGGGTTTTGCCTCCGGAAGCCTGGACCAGAGCCAGGCCGGGGCGGCGGTAGCCGGAGCCAAAGACATGGCGGAAGGCCAGCTGGGTGCGGTTCAGGTGGTCGTGGCCGACCCGGTCGGTTTCGGGATGGCCGGTGCCTTCGCCAAAGGCGACCAGGCTGAAGAGGGACCAGTCCACTTGGAGCCATTCGGCGGCGCAGTGCATCGGGCCGAGGGCCAGGCCGCGGTAATTGCGGGTGACGAGGATTTCTTCCAGCCGGGCGGCATGGGGAAGCTCGGAGGCATCGAGCACGTCGATTTTGTAGCCGCGGAGCGCGGCCACCTCATTCATGCCTTCGAGGCTGGCGATCAGTTCAGCCTCTTCATCGCGGGTGCCGGGGTAGTGGACCAGGGCAACGGAGATGCCGCTGTAGCCGTCCCTTCCCCGCCAGCGTTCGCGGGCGAGGGTGGAGAGGATCGGATCCGGCTGGTAGCCGAGCTTTTGGGCCGCTTCCATGACCACGCGCTGGGTTTTGCGGGCGACATGCTTGTCCCCTTTCAAGGCCCGGGCCGCTGTGGATTTGCCGACACCGGCCGCCTGCGCCACATCGTCCAGGGAGGCGCGGCGGAGGGGGTTGGCGGGCTGGGAAGCACCGGATGAGGGATTCATGGAAGATAGCCAACCTAGAAAATCGCCCGCCAAAGGTCAACGACGCCCTGCGGGTCCGGGTTTCGATGGGGTTATTGCAACCGGCAGCAAGTGCCGGCACGCAGTGGGAACAGCCGGCGAAATCCTGCAGCACTGTCCCCGGGCTGGGCGGCCCCAATTGCGGACAGCTGCTACCGTGTAAAAAGTTAGGCCGCGCCGCCAGCCAGCCTGCGCGCGCTGGAATAGATGGACTCGATCAGGGCGACGGCGGCGCACCCGGCCTGGGCATCGACCAGCGGGGGGCGGTTTTCGCGGCAGGCGGTGACGAAGTCGGCAATCTGGGCGCGGTGGGCATCGCCCCAGACCCATTGCCGGCCGAGCTGCTGGCCGGAGCTGCCCTGGGTGGCGCCGCGGGTGCCGCCGGAGGCGACATCGACGGCTCCAGGGAGGGCATGGCCGTGCTCGGGGGGCTGTCCGTGGAGGGCGATGGTGTGGATTTCATCGCCTTCGAGGATGGCGGTGCCGCCGGTGCCGTAGAGTTCGATGCGGACGGGGAAGCCGGGGTAGGCGGAAGTGGAGGCGAGGAGGCCGCCGATGGCGCCGTTTTCAAACTCCAGGGTGGCAGTTAGGTGGTCTTCCACTTCGATGCCGCGGTGGGCTGCGGTGCGGGTGAGGGCCCAGGCGCGGCGGACGGGGCCGGCCAGCCAGAGGATCAGGTCCAGGGTGTGGATGCCCTGGTTCATGAGGGCGCCCCCGCCGTCCAGGGCATAAGTGCCGCGCCAATCGCCGGAATCGTAGTATTCCTGGGTGCGATACCAGGGGATGCGGGCTTCAACGCCGAAGAGGGTGCCGAGGGCGCCCTCATCCAGGAGGCGGCGGACACGGCGGCTGGCGGGATCGAAGCGGTGCTGGGAGATGATGCCGACTTGCCTGCCACTGGCGGCCTGGGCGGCGAGGATTCGGCCGCAGGCGGCGGAGGAAATGTCCATGGGTTTCTCGATCAGGACGTGTTTGCGGGCGAGGAGGGCCTCGACGGCGGCCTGGGCATGAAGGCCGCTGGGGGTGCAGAGGGTGATGGCGTCAATGGAGGGATCGGCCAGGATGTCCGCCCACGGACGGCTGGTGGTGTGGTGTTCGGCGGCGAAGGCGGCGGCGCGCTCCGGGAGCAGGTCGGCACAGGCGGCGAGTTCGGCCTCCGGGGCGAGGGAGGCGATGGCTTTGGCGTGGGTGGGGGCGATGGTGCCGCAGCCAAGGAGGGCAAAGCGGAAGGGCATGGGGATAGGGAGATTTAAGATTTGAGATTTAAGATTTTAGGGTGTCCACAGTGAGGACCCAGTCGGGGGCGGGATCGCTGCGCGGGTAGTTCGGAAGGGTAATGGATAGGGTGCCGATGTTGGGGGCGGATTTCCAGGGGGTGGACCGGCCGGTGCGGGGGTTGAACCAGGCGAGGAGGAGGGAAGTGGCGTTGAGAAAAGCAGTGGAGGCTTTGAAGGCCTGGCGGACGGGGGTGTAGAGGAGGAGATAGGTGGCGGTGGGCCCGGCGGGCTGGCCATCGCGGGTGGCGGCGATGTGGTCGAGGGGGTTGGCGGGCTGCTGTTTGACGGCTTCGGGCGCGGGCAGGCGCTGGAAGTAAGGGCGGGAAAGGAGGAGGTCTTTGAGGTGGCGGACTTGGGAGGCTCCGGGCAGGTGAATGGCTTCGTGCCAGGGGCGGCGCTCGCCATTGACCTGGGGCCGGCCGTGGTCTGCCATCATCCAGATGGGGTGGCAGCCGTAGGTGTGGCCGCAGGCGCCGGAGAAGGCGGCCCAATAGGCGGCGCGGCGGATTTCATGATCGCCATAACAAAGTCCGCCTTCCAGGCGCTGCCAGTCGGGGGTCATGATGGGGTGGTCTTCGTAGCAGGGCTCGCCATCCAGGACGGGTTTGAAAGGGGGGCGGGCGTAGTCTTTGCAGAGGAGGCGGAAGTTTTCCAGGGAGTTGAGGCAGTGGCCGGACTGGATCATGTTGAAATCCAGCCAGGGCTCATCATGCAGTTGTGCGGAGGAGGACAGGCCGCCGCGGGGGTGGAAGGTGCGGAGGTGGGCGCCGCCATCACCTTCCGCCAGGCCTTCCGCCATGGCGCGGAGGATGGCGAGGTGTCCGGGTGTCTCGACGGGGCGGTCCCCGCCGAGGATCCAGATGAGCCCGGCCTCCCGGTAGCGCTGTCCGAGCCAGCGTCCGTAGGCGCGGGCGTTTTCCGGATCGAAGATGACGGGGCCGGTGCCATAGCCCGCATGCCATTTATCGCCCCAGGTGGGGAGGAAGCCGATGAGCAGGCCGAGTTGGTTGGCCAGGGCGGTGACGCGGTCCACGTGGTCCCAGTAAGCCTCGTTGGGGCGGGTGGGATCGGCGTTTTCCAGCGGGCAGTGGCCGTGGGCATTCGGCGTATGGAGGCCGTCGAGTTCGGCCAAGGCGACGGCCTGGATGACGTTGAAGCCTTTGGCGGCGCGGTCGCGCAGGTAGAGGGCGGCTTCGTCGAAGGTGAGGCGGTGGAAGAGTTCCCAGGCGGTATCGGCGAGGTAGAAGAAGGGGGAGCCGTCGGCTTGCTGGAGGAAGCGGCGGTTGGCGGAAACGCGGAGGCGGAGCATGGAAGGGGAACCGGCGCGTCTGGGAGAGATGGAAGTGCGGCTGTTTCGGCCAGATCAAGGCCAGGCTGCGGCGTGGCTGGGATCAGCCGTAGCTCTTGGTGAATTTTTTCTTATTTTCCTCCGGGGCGGCTTCGGCAGGCGCTGCCGGGGCCGGTGCAGCGGGTGCAGGCGGTTTGGCGGCGGAGGGCGCAGGGGCGGGGGCATCGTCTTCGAAGCCATCAATGGGCAGTTCCTCGTCGTCGCCCGGGAAGCTGTAGGCGGGGCCGCGGTCGGGCATCATGCTGGGTGGGGTGCCGCCGGAGGCTTCGACGAAGGCGAGGCGGAGCTGGGCCAGGGCGTCCTGGAGGAGCTTGGCTTCCTGGGAGGAGAGATTGCCCTTGGTTTTGTATTCGATGGTTTCGAGCTGGTCGATGAACATCTTGGCCGAGGCCAGGTCCGGGGGGAGGGCGCGTCCGTCCGGGGTGGGAATTTTACCCAGGACATAGAGGACGTTCTGCGCCTGCATCATGACGAACTGGACGAATTTCTGCGCCATCTCGCGTTCTTTGGCGGGGTCTTTGGGGGTGGGGTCTGCCATGGAAAGAAGATTAGAGCATGGGTCAAGGGGGGCGAGGAGAATTGCAGGGTTTCACACTTGGGGGCCGGTGCGGCCGGCGCCAGGTTCTTGCGCCAGAGAGGGACAGCTGGCGAACGCCTTCGGAGCGGTCCCCTGGCTGGGTCGCCAGGGCCGGAAGGCCCGCATGTGGCCTTCGGCTGAAGCCAGTGGGTTGCCGCCAAACTCAATGACACTCTGGGGGGAGATGGAAACAAGAAATGGGCTTGTCGGGACCGGGAAGTTTGGCTAGAGCATTTCCGTATTAATATGATTTAATTGTCTGTACAACTGGTCTGGAAGTCCGTACCAAGCTTGGAATGCAACCTTATGGAATGGATTTAAGGAGACGGATCATCGCGGCCTGTGAACAGGGCCAGCGGGTGGTGGATATCATGGAACGGTTTTCGGTCAGCCGCAGCACGGTGGATCGTTATTGGAGGCGCTACCAAGACCAGGGTCATTGTCGGCCCGG
>Ga0209172_10005056_pt1 | contig 16540 bp, 11 predicted proteins | sample LarsenN4metaG_FD_184113 | JGI IMG/M metagenome (GOLD analysis project Ga0209172, IMG submission 184113) | Hot spring sediment bacterial and archeal communities from British Columbia, Canada, to study Microbial Dark Matter (Phase II) - Larsen... ... | reverse complement strand
CGATCGTCATCTGCTTGCCTCCTCGGGGCCACGGCCCACGAGCGCATCAGATCACAAATCGCTCGATCCGTCGATCCTTGGCTTGCAGATGACTCTTTCACGGCAATTAAACCGATCGGCGTTCTAGAGGGTTGCCATGAGAGCCGTGGCGACGATACGCTCTCCCCTCGAGCATCTATGGGAAAGACCGGTTCCGGCGAGCTCGTTCAAGGCACGCTGCCACTGTTGATCCTGCGCACCCTCGCGCCGGGCCCCAATCACGGGTTCGCCATCGCCCGGCGTATTCAGCAGGTGTCGAAGGACGTCCTGCACGTCGAGGAAGGATCGCTCTACCCCGCACTCCACCGGCTCGAAGTCCAGGGCTGGATCGAGTCGGAGTGGCGCGTCACCGAGAACAACCGGAACGCGAAGTACTACCGGCTGACACGCGCGGGCCGGAAGCAGCTCGGACGCGAGGCGCTGCGCTGGAATGCCATCGCCGACGCCATTGCCGCGATCCTCCGGGAAGCGTAGACAGGAGGCCTGTTCCATGAGCGCGTGGCGCACTCCGCCAACGGTTTCCCGGGATGGACGGCCTATCCCGTCTTTGCCGCGGAGGTGTTCGGAGGCGCGGCCCTGGTGGCCGGCTACTTCACGCGCGTGATCGCGATCGCGCTGCTGCCGGTGCTGCTCGGCGCGTTCACCGTGCACTGGGGAAACGGATGGTACTTCGGCAATGCGAACGGCGGATGGGAATACATCGCGGTTCTCATCGCCGGCCTGCTCGTTCAGGCCGGTCTCGGGGACGGCGCGCTCGCGCTCGCAGCGGTGAGGCCGAGCTCCCGTGCCGCAGCCGGTGGGGCGAGCTCGCCCCGCGAACGATTCGCAGGCTCGCACTGACGGCGCGCGTCATGCGACGCCGCCCGTCGTCAAGAAGGTGCAGAAGGCGGTGCCTGTGGGCACCGCCATTCAGGGCCCGCCGTTCGGCGGGGTGGCACCCAATCATGCAGGGGGAGCGACAATCGGTGAGCCCTCCCGGAGTCACTTCAGTGACTGAGCGCGCAGCATTCGAAGACCGCGCCGCATAGACGGTCCGGCTCGAGCGATACTGCGGTCCGGCTGAAGCGCTATTGCGGTCCGGCTGAAGCGCTATTGCGGTCCGGCTGAAGCCGGACACTACACACGTTGCACGGGGTCCGGCGTCGATTGAGGGCATCGCGCGCGCACGCGTCACAATCGCGCCCCGTGGCGCCGCGACAGCGTGAACGAGAACGTCGCACCGCGGCCCACGGCGCTGTCCGCCCAGATGCGCCCGCCGTGCCGATCCACGATCCGGTGCACCGTCGCCAGCCCGATGCCGGTGCCGGGAAAATCGGACTCCGAGTGCATGCGCTGAAACGGCTGAAACAGCCTCTGCGCGAACTGCATGTCGAAGCCGGCGCCGTTGTCGCGCACGAAATAGACGGGATCGTCGCCCTCGCGCCGGATGCCCAGCTCGATGCGCGGGCGCTCGACGTTGGCCGTGAACTTCCAGCTGTTGCCGAGCAGGTTCTCGAGCACCACCCGGATCAGACGCGGGTCGGCATTCGCCGGCACGTCGTCCGGCGACACGAACTCGACCCGCCGCTCGGTCCGCTTCTCGAGATCCGCAATCACCTGGCTCGCGATCTCCGCCAGGTTCACCGGGACGGGGATCAGCTCCGCGCGGCCGACGCGCGACAGCTCCAGCAGGTCGTCGATCAGCTCGCTCATCCGCTCGGCCGCCTCGCAGACGCGCTGGAGGTATTCGCGCGCCTCGGGCTCCATCGTGTCGCCCCACGACTCGAGCACGATCCGGCTGAAGCCGTCGATGGCGCGCAGCGGCGCCCGGAGGTCGTGGGACACGGAGTAGCTGAACGCCTCGAGCTCCTTGTTCTTGCGCTCGAGCTCCTCGGCCAGGGCCGCGCGCGCTTCCGCAAGCTGCCTCGCCGCATGCGCCTCCGCCGCCTCGATCTCCTTGCGCAGCAGCTCCTCGCGGACCCGCCGGTGCTCGTCCTCGAGCTGCCGTCGTCTGATCTGCGCCCGGACGCGCGCCTTGAGCACCTGCAGGTCGGCCGACTTCGAGATGTAGTCGTCGGCGCCGGCGCTGAGGCCCTGGATCATGGCCTCGCGATCCTCCAGCGCCGTCAGCATGATGAGCGGGATGTCGCGGACCGTCGGCGCGGCCTTGATGCGCTCGCACGTCTCCCGGCCGCTCAACCCCGGCATCATCACGTCCAGGACGATGCAGTCCACCTGCTGGACGGCCAGCAGCTCGAGCGCTTCCTCTCCCGAACGCGCGAGGATCACGTCGTAGCCCTCGGCCTTGAGCGCGTCTCCGAGCGTCTGGAGGTAGGTGGGGCTGTCGTCCACGGCCAGGATGCGCTTCAGGCCGACGAGGCTCTTCGTCGCGTCATCCCTGTACAGACGCGCCGGCGCCTGACGGAGCATGGCGGCCACGCGTGCGAGGATCACGTCGAGATCCTCTTCCTTGCGGACGAAGGCATCCGCGCCCGCGTCGAACGCCTGCAGCTCCGAGTGCCTGCTTTCGGATCCGGTCAGCAGCAGACACGGCACGTCGCGCAGCGCGGCGTCGAGCCGCACGTGCCGGATGACCGTCGGGCCGTCGATGCCGGGCAGCTCGCCGTCCACGACGATCGCGTCCGGACGCCGCGCGCCCGCCATCCGGAGCCCTTCTTCGCCGTTTCCCGCGGTGAGGACGACATATCCGGATTCCTCGAGCGCCCGGCCCATCACGTCGCGGAACGTCGGACTGTCGTCGATCAGGAGGAGCGTAGTCCTGTCCTCCGGCCGCCGCGTGCGCACCAGCTCTTCGACCCTGGCCACCAGGTAGCCGACGTCGTACGGCTTCCCGACGTACTCGTCGGCGCCGGTCGTCAAGCCGCGGATCCGGTCGGCCACTTCGGCTTCGGTCGACAGCATCACCACCGGCGCGGCCGAGCGCTCGGGCGAGCCGCGGATCTCCTGGAGCAGATCGATCCCGTCGCCATCGGGCAGCAGGACGTCGAGCACGATCACGTCCACGGGCTCGTCCGCCAGCGCTCGACGCGCATCCGCCAGGCTCTCGCACAACGTCACCTCGAAGCCGGCCGCCGAGAAGGCATCGGCCAGATCCATACGAACCGTAAGGCTGTCGTCGACGATGAGGACGGTGGGTTGAGAGGTCATTTGCGTGTGCACCTCTCCATCACCAAGCTGAGCTGCGGGCCAATCTCCGACAACGGCAGCACCAGATCCGCGGCATCGAGCAGCACGGCTTCCCGCGGCATGCCGTAGACGACCGAGCTGGCTTCGTCCTGCGCGATCGTGAATCCGCCCACACGTCTGATCCGGAGGAGGCCGGCGGCGCCGTCGCGCCCCATTCCGGTCAGGAGACACGCCACGGTGGCCGCGCCGACGTCCTCCGCCAGCGATTCGAACAGCGTGTCCACGGACGGGCGGCAGGAATGACGTTCGGGATCCCGCGTCAGGCGGAACCGGCCGCCGCGCACTTCCATGTGCAGGTCGGGAGGGGCCATCGTCACGCGTCCGGCCGCAGCGGCAACCGGCTGTCCCTCCGTCGGATACGACACACGGAATCCGGTCTGGCCGTCGAGCCATTCGGCAAACGTGGCCGCGAACGGCTCGTTGATGTGCAGCACGAGGAGCACCGGCAACGAGAAGTTGCGCGGGAGCGCGCGCAGCACCTGGAGCACCGCACCGGGCCCCCCCGTCGACGCGCCGATGGCGACGACCCGATAGTCCATCGTCGGAGGCCGCAGCCTGGATGACGGAGGCTCGACCGGCGGCCGCAGCGGCACCTGACCCAGCGCGCCGAGCCGCCCTCGCAGGTGAGTCACCGTGCGGACGCGCGCCACCATCTTCACGGCCGCGACGAACTTCCGTTCCCACTCGCCGTCGGGCTCCGCCCCGAGCGGCTTGTCCAGGACATCGACGGCGCCGGCAGCCAGCGCGTCATACGTCCTGAACAGCTCGCCGCGGTTGGTCGACGACGAGACGATCAGAATCGGCGTGGGACAGTGCGCCATGATGTACTCGGTCGCGCCGAGCCCGGTCATCACCGGCAGGATCATGTCCATCGTCACCACGTCGGGCCGGAGCGTTTCGCAGAGGTGAATCGCCTGCTTCCCGTCCCCGGCTTCGCCGACCACCTCGATCGCCGGGTCGGCGGACAGCACGTCGCACAGGTGGCGCCGGACGGTCGTGGAGTCCTCGACAACGAGCACGCGCAGACGCATCAGTGCACCAGGCTCTCAATCTGTTCGAGCAGCGCGCGCTGATCGAAGTCGCCTTTCACGATGTAGCCCTGCGCGCCGGCCTCGCGGCCGCGGCGCTGGTCCTCCGCCGATGCCCTGGACGTCACGAGGATGGCGGGCGTGGTGCGAAGGTCGGGATCGGTGCGAATCCGTTCGATGAAGGTGAAGCCGTCCATGCCCGGCATCTCGACGTCGACCAGGATGAGGGCGAAGCCGCCCTGGCGGGCCTTCTGGAGCCCCTCTTCCCCGGAGCTCGCCACGCTCACGTCGTACCCGGCGGACTCGAGGATGCTTTGTTCGAGCATTCGAGTCGTCAGCGAGTCATCGACGACGAGAATCGAGGGCCGGCGGCGGGGTTGGGGCCAGGTTGCGCGGGCGCGCTCCGCTTCCGCGATGAGGCGGGCGGAGTCGAGCACCAGACGGACTGTGCCGTCCACGTCGAGCGACGCGCCGACGATCCACGGCATCGCGGGCGCGAGGGTCGGGAGCCGGTGCACCACGACGTTCGCGGTTCCCAGCACACGATCGACCACGAACGCGGCGCTCCGGCCGTCGGATTCGAGCACGAACGCCGACGACGCCGAGGCGGGCCTCTCCCGATTCGGACGAAGGAGGGGCCCGAGCCAGGAGAGCCGGACGGTGCTGTCGTCAAAGGCAATGGAGAGCCCGTGGCCGGTGTCGATGATGGTGTTCGGACTCACGTGCACCATCCGCCGCACCGCGTCGAGCGGGACCGCCGCCGTCACGCCGGCGGCCTCGACGAGCAGCGCCGGAAACGCCGCGAGCGACGACGGCACGGTCAGCTCGATGGTGGTGCCCTTCTGCGGCGTGCTGTGGATGGCCACCTGTCCGCCGAGCCGCTCGCTGGCTTCACGCACCACGTCCAGCCCGATGCCGCGGCCGGCCACGTCGGAAACCTTCTCCGCGGTGCTGATGCCGCCCTTGAGCAACTGGCGGAGCAGCTCGTCGTCATCGAGCGCCTGCGACTCGGTGAGCCGAACGCCCTTCTGCTGCAGGATGCGGCGAAGCGCCGCGAAATCAATGCCGGCGCCATCGTCCGAGCACACGAAGACGAGCGACGCGCCGCGGCGGCGGACGGTCACCGCCACGCGCCCTTCCGCGGGCTTGCCGGCGGCGCGTCGCTGATCGACCGTCGCCTCGATGCCGTGCGCCACGGCATTGCGGACCAGCTGCAGGAGCGCGCCCTGCACGACGGCAACGATTTCGCCTTCCAGACGGATGTCGCCGCCGTGGCCTTCGAAGCGGACCTGCTTGCCGAGCGCCTTCGCCGCATCGCGGACCGCGCGCTCGAGGAATCGCAGCAGGCCGTTGGCCGGCAGCAGCCGCAGGCGGGCGGCGGCGTCGCTCACCTGGCGCATCTCCGCGTCCGCCCGATCGACGCTGTACGCGGCCTGGCGCTGGAGCGCCCCGAGACGGCGATTCGCCTCGTCGATCATCGAGAGCGCCTTCTCGACGCGCTGTCCTTCCGACGCCGTCGTGCCGAGGCGCACGCCGAGCCCTGCAAGCTGGTTCTGGACGAGGCCGACCAGCTGCTGAACGGCGGTCAGCTCGTGGAGCCGCGGGCGCAGCGCTGCCAGGTGCGATTGCGTTTCAGCAACGCCGCGCGCGAGCGCTTCGACGTCTTCGACATCGGGACGGAGGACATGGACCACTTCCTGCGCCGGTCCTCCACGGGGTGCCTGCGGCGCCGCCTGCCCGCCGGCATTCAGCTTCGCGAGAAGTGCGCCGACATCGTCGAGCAGGGCGAGCAGCCCGTCGATCTCCTGCCGGGTCGCCGGCTCGCTGCGGCCGCGCAGCGCGGTGAACAGGTCCTCAATGCGGTGCGCGTGCTCGGCAATCTGCGATTGCTTGACGACTCGGGCGGCGCCCTTCAGCGTGTGCGCCACGCGCAGCAGCCGCGCGAGGAGATCGTTCGGCGGCGCGCCCTTCTCGAGATCGAGCGCGCCCTGGCTCAGCTGCTCGAGCAGCTCGCGCGCCTCGACCCGGAAGTACTTGTACGGATCGGCGGCCATCCGTTACGCGGCGCGCTCCGGCTCGATCACCCGCAGCAGGTCCCTGGAGAGCAACGCGAGCTGAGACGCGGTCTGCTGCGTCTGACCCGTGCTGGCCTCCGTCTCGCGCGACGCCTGCGCGATGTTGGTGATCGCGACGTTGACCTGCTCGACCGCCGACATCTGCTGCTTGATCGACAGCTCGATCTCGCGGGCCGCCTCGGTGGTCGTCGTCACCGAGCTGACGATCGCCTTGAACGACGAGGTGACCTGGCCGAACTGCTTCGAGCCGGCGTCGACCGCCTTCGCACCGGTCTCGGTCGCCATCACGGTCGTATTCACCGCGCTCCGCACATCGTCGATGAGGCTGCGGATCTCCTTCGTCGAGCCGCCGACGCGGTCCGCGAGCTTGCGGATTTCATCGGCCACGACGGCAAATCGCCTGCCGGCCTCTCCGGCTCCCGCCGCTTCGATGGTGGCGTTGATGGCGAGGATGTTGGTCTGCTCCGCCAGCTCGGAGACGATGTCGAGCACGGTGCCGATCTGCTGCGACTTCTTTCCGAGCTCCAGCATGTGGCTCACGATGAGATCGACCTGGCGGCGGATGGCGTTGATCGACTCGTGCCCCTGGTCGACGATCTCGTCGCCCGCCCGCGCCGCGGCCGCGGTTTCCTCGGCAATCTGCGCCACGCGGCGCGCGCTCTCGGTGATCTGCCGCGAGGTCGCCAGCAGCTCGTTGATGGTCGTCGCGATCTCGCTCATCGCGGTCGCCTGCTGCCTGGCGCCGGTCGCCTGCTGCGTGGCTGCGGCCTGCAGCTCCGCCGACGAGCTCTGCACCTGGCCGACGGCCGTGCCGATCTGGCGGCGCAGCCCGCGTGTGACGAAGATCCCCGCCGCGACCGCACACAGCGCAACGAGCCCGACCAGGACGGCCGTCAGGTTGATCGCGAAGCTGGCGTCATCGCTCGACGCCTGCTCCGCACGCTCGAGCGCCTGCTCCTGCACCGCCACGAAGGCCTCGATGGCCGCGTCCAGGCGTGCTCGAACGGGCAGGCCCTGCTCGTCCAACGCGCGCGCCACCGGCTCGATGTCGGCCGTGTTCCGGCGCTGGGCAATGAGCGTGTCCATGACCTGCTGATGCGCGGCTTCGGCCTGCGCCACCGAGTCCAGGAGCTGCTGGCCCTCGGCGGTGCCGACCTGCTGGCGAAGCCGCTGCAGCAGGCTGATGAACTGCGTCCGCGATTCCTGCATCGTGGTCAGCTGGCGCTCGTCCCGGACCAGCAGGAACCCGCGGGCGGCGCCCGACTTGCTTTCGACCAGCGTGTTCAGCTGCTGGGCGCCAATGAGCATCTGCGCATTGACGTCGATCACGGCATCCTTGCTCGCGACGACGCCGCGCAGCGCCGTGACGGTGACGACCCCGATCACAATCGCGAGCACGACGAGCAGTCCGATGGCTGCTCCGATGCGTTGGCCGAACGTCCACTGTCGAATCATCAATACCTCACTCGTTGATATGGGCCGCGCGCACGCGGTCCGCGATGGCGTCGAGGACCGAGGCGACCGACACGAGCGCGAGGCTGTGGCCTCCGTCGAGCCGGACGACCTGCTGTACGTGCGGGGAGCCGGAGCGAACTTCAGAAACGATCGAATCGGCGCGGACGCGCAGGTGTCCCTCGAATCGCGCGAATGCCAGGCCGACGGGCGTCCGTCCGGCGGCCACGGCGATCCACCGCGGCGCCGGCTCGGGCGCAACGCCCAGCACGGCGCCGAGGTCGTACACCGGCAGCATCGTGCCCCGAAGGGCCGTGATGCCGAGCAGCGCCGGCACCGGCGTCGCGATCGGCGTGATCTTCGTATCAGCCATCAGGGCCGACAGATCGGTGACAGGCAGGGCGTAGCGGGCCGACCCCACCCTCAGATCCAGCAGATCGTGAAGCGCCGCTGCGTCGACGGACGGCGGCTCGGCAAACGATCGATCGAACGCCTGCCGCAGCGCGGCAGCCGAATCGGCCCTGGCGATGTGTCTGTCGGTCACCGATCACCTCGGCAGCGGCTCAGTTCCGACTGGCACAGCGTGATCAGCGTCTCGCGCGGGAAGCCGCCGCCGAACAACAGCACGCGCGAAGCGTCTTCGCGCTGCAGCAGCACGAGCGCCTGCGCCAGCTCGCGTCCGGCGGACTCACGCTGACCGGTCCGCCGTTCGAGCAGCCCGAGATGCAGGCGAGGCATCGCAAACCCCGGCTCGAGATACGCCGCCACCTGATCGTGATGGCGCGCGCCCGCGAGATCGCCTGCTCCCTCGCGGCAGAGCGCCAGCAGATAGTGGGCGCCGGCGTTGAACTCGTCGATCTCGAGCAGGCGCCTGCAGGTGGCTTCGGCCTCGCCGAGCCGTCCACCGTGCGTGAGGAGCGTCGCGCGGAGCAGCAGCACGTCGGCGTCGCGGCTCGATTCCGGCGGGAGGGCGTCGACGATGGCGAGGGCCTCGGCGAATCGCTCCTTGCGCAGCAGCTCGAGGGCGACGCCGAGATCCCAGGAGGATGCCGGGCTTTTCTGTCCCGCACGGGTGGCTGATCGGGTGCGGGAGGAATCGGTCAGGGCCGCCACGCGCTCCGACGCGCGGCGGATCGCGTCTACCCATGAGTCCGCGTCCGTCGTCAGCGTGGCGATCGCGGCCTTGTCGAACGGCTCCGTCCGCGGCGGCGGGACGAACCCGGCGCCCCGGCCCTTCTTCTGGTAGTAGAAGGTCCCGTGCGTGTGAAGGAGGTGGAACTCCGTCGAGATCCCGCGCAGCGTCTCGGCGTGGCCGAGGAAGAGATAACCGTCCACGCACACGGCCTGCGCAATGCGCGCCACCAGAGCCCTCGCCTGCTCCGGCGAGAAGTACATGATGACGTTCCGGCAGAAGATGACGTCGAACTGCTCGGGCGCCCACAACTGCGGGTCGTCGTCGACGAGGTTGCGCTGCTCGAAGCGCACCGATTCGCGGAGCGACTCGTCCAGCACGTACTCGCGTCCCTGTTCCCGGAACCAGCGTTGGCGGTCGCGGTCCGGCGTCTCGCGCAGCGTCCAGGCCGAGAACCGGCCGCGCCGCGCGCGCTCGATCGCGACGGGATTGATATCGACGCCGAGGATGGAGACGTCCCACCGCGGGTCGGGCAGCACGTCCCGCGCGAGCATCGCCAGCGTGTAGGGCTCCTCGCCCGACGCGCACCCGAGCGACAGCATCCGCAGCCGTCTCACGGCTGCATTGGTCGACGCGCGCTCCGGGATTACGACCTCGGCCAACGCGCGGAACTGATCGATGTTGCGGAAGAAATACGCCTCCGGAACGGTGAGATCCGACGCGAGCGCGCTGATCTCGTCGCGCGCAGGGGCCGTTTCGAGACCGGCGACGTACGCCTCGGCATCGCGGCCCGTCGCACGGGCACGGCGCTGCAGCACCTCGGTGAGCTGCGGCAGCTTGGCGTCGTCGAACAGCAGGCCGAGCCGGTCGACAATCGCCGCGCGAAACCGTTCGACCGTGTCTGCCGGAATGGCGGCGGTCACGCGTGCATCTCGCCGTCGATGGCGGCCCACCGAGCGTCGGGGAGGAGCTTTCCGGATTCGAGGATCATCAGGAACTGGCCGTCGAGCACTGCGATGGACGAAACGGCGTGTTCCTTTGCGGTCGAGAGCAGCGGGGGCAGGTCGGAAAACGTCGACGAGTCGATTCGCCGCACGCCGAGAACCTCATCAACAGCCAGCGCAACGTGGCGGCCGCCGGCCTTGAGCGTGATGAATCGAGCCGAGGGCGAGCTGAAGTCCGTCGAGTCGTCGGTGAAGATGGACGCCGCGTCGACGACCGGAACGGGGACGCCGCGAATGGTGGCAGCGCCGGGAACGAAGGGCGGACTTCCCGATACGGGCCGCACGGGCTGCGGCCGCATCGTTTCGCTGACGTGATCGGTTGGCAACGCGTACAGCGCCGGCCCGACACGGATGATCAGGCACAGCGCGCGTGCATCCGCTGTTCGCCCGCCTGACAATGCCCCCCCCCGTTAAGTGCCCCCCTGACTAGAAGTGGAGGGACAAGGATTCCGCCCATCACGGCGAGTCGATGGCGCCCCTTTTTTTACCGGAAAAATTCCCACTTGTCGAGGCTCCCGGCCGCCTCGATCGGAGGAACACGTTCGACCGCGAGCACCGGGATGGTGAAGCGCCTCGAGAGGCCAGAGCGCCTGAATTTTCCGCGTCGTGGCGACCGCCGTCACAACTGGATCGTTAGCGAGGGTCGGAACCCGATCGCGTGAGGGCACACACCACGCGTGTTCTTGGAACGCGCACGATGGCGCCGCTATGCGCCCGCCGAAGGCTTGTCTTGCGGTGTCGTGCGTCGAATCGCCCGCCGGACCGCCTCGTCGATTCGGGTCCCGATTCGTTCGAACCCGAGTGCCTGCGCGACCTCCCTCACGATCTGATCGTCTGTGAACAGTCCACCGCTCCTGACCCACCGCACCATCTCATTGAGCTCGCCATCGGAATAGCGAGTAATCGATTTGCGGCCGGGTGCCACGGGCGGAGGCGGCCGACGACCGATTGGCGGCGCCTGCACCGCCGGAACGGCCGGGCCGTTGGCACTGTCAGGGCTCGCGCAGCTCCTGGAACCCGGGGGACAGTCCGCGAGGCGTACCGCCTCCTCGTACCGTTGCAGGGTTCGCGCAATCTCCTCATCGCGTCGCAGAAACCAATCCGTCGACCAGATCCGATGAAACAGCCAGCCGAGGGCCTCCAGATGCTGCTGGCGAAGTCGGTCGCGGTCGCGCGCAGTCGGCGACGCGTGATACGACGCGCCGTCGCACTCAATGGCGAGAACCGGCTTCCCAGGCTGCGTCGGATGCATCGCGACGAGATCGATCCGATATCGCGACGTGCCAAGCTGCGGGACGAGCGTCAATCCATGCTTCACGAGCGTGTCGTGGACCGACTGCTCGAAATCGTTCAGCGCCACCGACGTCGCGACGGTACCGTCGAGCCGTTTTCCACCTGACGCCGCGTACTCCAGGTAGGCGCGAAGGAGCTCGACGCCCCTGGCTTTCGAGCGCCCGGGTTCCATATCGTGGTGACTGAACGACGACACCACGTCAACGCGGTGTCGTGCCCGTGTAATGGCCACGTTCAGCCGTCGCTCGCCCCCGTCGCTCAACAGCGGCCCGAATCGGTAGACAAGTCTGCCTGCGGCATCTTTGCCATAGCCGATTGTCAGGATGATTGCGTCGCGCTCGTCGCCCTGGACGCGTTCGAGGTTCTTCACGAAGAAGCGCTCCCGGCGATCCGGGTCAAAGAACTCGTCCAGCTCTGGATGGGCGACACGCGCACGCTCCAGGGCTGCTTCCACCCGGCGGGCGTGTTTGATGCCCATCGCGATCACGCCGAGGCTCGCGTCGGGCCGAGTGACGGCGTGCTCCAGCACCAACTGGACCACCTTTTCGACTTCGGCGCCTGCGCTCTCTTCCGAGCCGGTGCCGGGGGCATGCGTCACGAGGTGGTGCTTGATCGCCGGCACACTTGCCGGACCAGGGAACGTCACGAGCCGGTCACTGTAGATGTGACGATTCGAGAACGCGATAAGCGATTCATCCCGGCTCCGATAGTGCCAGTCGAGCGACCATGCCGGCTCCAGGAATGCCGACATGACGTCCAAGACGCTTTCGAACCCGACAACCTCTGCCGATTCGTCTTCCTCGACCTCTCCCTCGCCGGCTGCGAAGAACGTCGTCGGTGGAAGCTGGTGCCTGTCTCCGGCGACCACCGCCTGACGTCCGCGGAGCAGAGCGGTGACCGCATCCTCCGGAAGAACCTGACTGGCCTCATCGAAGATCACGATGTCGAAGAGCGGACGCTCCGCCGGAATCAGCTGACTGACCGAGAGCGGACTGGCCATCCAGCACGGTCGAAGTGCGAGGAGGACATCCGGCGCTTCCCCGAGCAGTTGCCGCAGGGGAAGATGACGGGACTTCTTCTCGGCTTCGCGGGACACGACGCCGTCCTGGTGGCGGTGCTGGTTCCGAATGGCAATGACCCGCTCCGCATGGGCGCGCTGGACTCGCTGAACCGCCACCTCCAAGCGCTGCCGGTCCAGGGTCTTGAACTCCTCCACGAGCTGGTCGTGGCTCCGGCCGCTGAACGCTGGAATCGATGGATCCTGCCGCCACGCTTCGTCGAGGCAAGAGCGCAACCAGGCGTATGTGAAGACGTCGCCCCACAGCTGGGGCGGCGGTTCGAGACGTCGAATCTCTGCCAGAGTGCGACCACTATCGATGCGTTGCAGTTCGTGTTCGAGCTCCGCGGCGCGGACAATCCGAAACGGCGTCACGCTGTCGTCCGCGAGACGCGGCAGCCATTCAGAGAGCGTGGCGAGCGTCACGGTCTCCAGATGGCGACCCGGAAATGAGAGCATCAGCGCTTTGAGGTCATCGAGCACGGCGCCGAGATCATCGCGCAGGCGCGACGCTTCCGGGATGGCACGAGGGGACGATCCGCCAAGCTCCCGCCACCTGTCGCGCACAGATCTGATTTCGTTCAGTTCTCGCATCAAGGTCGGGATTGACGCCTTGCCGGCCGTTCGTGGCTCGAGGACCGCGGCACGCGACGCGCGGAAGTCGGCACTGGTGCACATTGCCCATGCGCGACGGAAGACATTGCGACCTGTCGTGAGCAACGCCGCGATTCGATCGAGGTCAAGTCCGAACACCGAGACATCGTACCGGGACAGAATGACGTCCACTGCTGCGACCGCATCGAGCACCTTCTGCACGTCCGGGACGGTGGTACAGGGCCGGACGGTGTGCGTCGACTCGAGCGCCTGCAGTGCCGACGTGACCGCTGGCCATCGCTGGGCCAGCCGAACGGCGCGATCCATCGCCTGCTGTGCGCTGGCGACTCCTGTGAGGGCGGCGCCGGTCCAGGGAGATGGATCGTCGGCGGTCACCAACCCCGCAAAGCCGGACGCGAGTTCACGGAGAATGGCGGCGGCCTGCTCCGTTTTCCGTGCATCCAGGGCGCCAAGTTCAGCGCCATTCCAGCGGGCGTCGTTGCGCGCCCCCTCTGGAATGCGTTCCAGCTTGCCCAGGAGAGCGTAGACGCTGAGGCCAGCCGGACCACGCGGGCTGTGCATTCGGCGCACGTGCGCATTCAATTTCTCGCGGCGATCGATGAATTGCCGATGGAGCGACGCCGAGTCGGGCATCGTCATCGATCGAATCAGGTCCAGACTCTCCTTGAGCTGGCGTGCGACGAGCCTGCGAGAGATATCCGCGCCATGGAGGTCCAGACAGAGATGTCCAAGCGCGAGCGCCTTCAAGCGTTCCAGGACGACATCGAGCGCCGCGCGCTTTTCAGCCACGAAGAGAACGGTCTTGCCGCGGGCGACGTGCTCGGCGATGAGATTCGCAATCGTCTGGCTCTTTCCCGTCCCGGGTGGTCCGCTGATGACCCCGTTCCGGCCCTTGAGGGCAAGCGCGATCGCCTGCTGCTGAGTGGAATCCGCGTCCAGAACGAGGAATTCCTCGTCCGGCGCCGCAACGTCGAGTTCACGGGGGTCGCCCAGCGAGCGATCACCGCGCGCGCACTCGCGCGCATGCCGATCCCCTGCGATCCCGGCAATCACGTCGTGCGCGGCGAGCTGCTCGCCGTATTCCTTCAAGTCCCTGACGATGGCCAGCTTCTGGAAATGAAAGTTGCTGACAACGTAACGCGGCGAGATGGCGAAGCCGGGCACGTCCCCGGCCGCGGACCGAAGGCGGTCGAATAGCGGCTCCAGATCGAACTCCTCTCCGTCGTCGTCGCCGAGAACCTCCGCCAGCAGAACATCCGCTTCGACCCTTACTCCATGCTGAATCTCCAGCGCGTGCAGGAGCACGTCGTTCAGGTGCACATCGCCGCTTCGCTTCAACGTCCATGAGCGTGACTCGCGCCCGGACGACGCCGCGACAAGCGGCATCAGCAGGACCGGCGCCTCGGCAGGCCGTCCGTTGTCTTCCGGCTGCCACGTCGCCATCCCCAGTCCCAGGAACAGCGTGTCGAGGCCCCGCTCCTCGAGGTTCATCTGCGCGCGAGCCGAGATTTCCTTCAACCTGGCGGCTGCGGATGTCTGTTCCGGCACGCTGGGCAAGAGCCTGTTCAACGGAACTCCACCAGCACCCTCCCGCCCTGACTGCAGCAGGGAATGAACGGCGTCAGCGGGCGCCGCGGACAGGTCGAGCGTTCCCGTCTGCAGATCTCGATAGAACAGGAGGTTGTTGCGCCGCGAGAGGTCGATCAATTTCCTGATCCACACCTCGCGCGCTCTATCGACTTTCTCACGACGTTCGGGTGTTACCGGATGTGGAGCCGGGGCGTGCATCGGCGAGCTGATCTCTTGTCCGAGGTTGCGGAATCCTTCACAGGATGTCGAGAGCATCCTCGTCCGAGTCCGCCGACGGCTCATCGCCGTGCGGACTCCCGGGCGTGGACGCAGGGACATCGTCCATACCTGAGTTGCGAATCGTCACCTGACCTGAGTCGCGAAGTGCAGTGACCTTGTCCAACGGTTCGAACCTCTTGTTCTCGTTCGTGTTAGTCCATGGGTGTGCACCTCGCGCAGCGTCCGCCGGAAGTGTGACCGGCGAAACAGATGACTTCCTCGACGCCGCGATTTCCAATCAGTGCTCGCGCCTGTTCCGCAACAGTCGCCTGCCACGTCGAGCGCCGGGAGGCGGACATATGCTGCAGGTCCGCCTCGTACGGCTGCAGGACCGTATCGGGCTCCACGAGGCCGTACTTGGTGCTGAGAACCAGAACTGGCAAGTGCTCCCGACGAGCTGCGGCGACGCTGAGACGAAACAGCGGACTGGCATCGTACAGGTCGATGGCCCTGGCAGGCGTGGAGTGCTTCCGCTTTGTGCAGGCGACGATGGCTACGCGCGTGAACGATGGCTGTCGTCGAGTGGCTTCCATAACGTCTTTTGCCGTATCAATGCGGCGCACCAGTCTCGAGCCGAATCAACTGCATCAAGACGAGCTGCGACGTAATCTTTCGGCGTTCGTGACACTCGAGAGCGCCGTTCCGGAGATCAGAGACATGACGCCGCAATAGATGGCGCGCTGCTCTGGCCGAGCGTAGTCTCAGCCCGTTTGTCGAGAACCCTGGGCCAGTCCCTCGTCATCGCTTCGGAGCGGTACGCATCAGTCGACCTTTCTCTCTCCCGTTATCGCGACTCTACGCGCGATATATGACAGCTCAGGTCATACGCTGCTTCTTCGCCGCTCGCCCTCCGCATACCGGTTCGCGTGTGGTCAGCGTCGCGTTGCGTACGGTCGTGACATCATTCGCCCCATGGCTCCGTCATCTGCGCTCCGCTTTGTGATTTGCCAAATGACGCGCTTCGGTACCTTAACGGACGCGACTCGGATCGGCAACGGTCGGTTTCGGTCGGATTGAAAACGCGCGTCGAGACGCGCAATGCCGTGAGGCGCCGGTCGCCCGAGGCGGAGGCCCCGGCCAGAGGCGCCGGGAGTTGAGGGCTGACGGCCGGGGGAAATCTGCGTGGCGGTTGGTTATTCTCCGGTCGCGCTGAACTCCTGCGTTGTGTCGTTCTCGACCCATGCCGCTCTGAGTGCATTCAAAGGGCCTGAAGGTGGAATGGGATATCCGCGCTGGCTATCACGAGTCTCCGCGCGCTTACGGACCTCCGGACAGCACAGCGCGTGATGGGCCCGGTGAGCTCCTGGCACTTATTCCACTCGCGGTCCAACTTGACGACGGGCCTACACGCACCGGAGTGATGGCCGACCTCTCTCGCCGACGCCGCCATAGGCGTTAGTCGGTGTGCCGCGGTATGTGATCACAGGTTGATTTGACGGGACACTACCCGTCAGTGTGTTGAGACAACCCGAATTGCCATGTTTCTACATCCCCTTCAGCTGCCGCAGCGCGCCTCAGAGTCCAACCTGATTTCCCCGAGCTGATATCCGTGCCTGATACGCAGCAATGCCAGGACGTTTATGGCAGGTCGGTCCTTGTTTGTGCGGCGAAGTGCCGGCGAAGGTCGAGGGGCCGAAGAATTTCGGCTGTTCACCGATTTGAGTACAGCGATCTGAGGTAGTACCCGGCCGCCTGCGCGGACCGCGATAGGGGTGGGCGGTCTGCTCGGCGGCCTGGACGACGAAGCGCGATCCCACTTGGCACCGGACCTCCCGGTGTCGTTCTCTCTTGTTGTGCTTGCAACGAGGGAG
>Ga0209172_10005054_pt1 | contig 16544 bp, 17 predicted proteins | sample LarsenN4metaG_FD_184113 | JGI IMG/M metagenome (GOLD analysis project Ga0209172, IMG submission 184113) | Hot spring sediment bacterial and archeal communities from British Columbia, Canada, to study Microbial Dark Matter (Phase II) - Larsen... ... | reverse complement strand
AGCCACAGGCGTCAACCTCCAACGCGTCCAACCAGCGTTCCAGACAAATCCCCGCCGTAAACCCGGCCGATGCTTCACGCCCGTTGTCGAAAGACCGTCGCCGCGCAACTATGGCGAATAAAGCGGGCTAGACGCCCCGCACCTCCATCCCCCAGCAAACCCTCGGGGTTCCGGCCCGCGAGGCAATCGGCGCTTGCGCCGTCCCGGACGCCCGGCGGCCGGCGGGCGGTCCCCGTCACCGGGCAAGACCCCGGACAGCCGCGCCACGGCGCCGCTTCCGGGGACGCGCACAGAGAGGCGTCGACCCGAGGCAGCCGCGCCTCAGCCGGCCGCCACGGTCTCGGCGATGAGATGGTCGACGAGGCCGCGCAGCGCCTCCTCGCGCGAGGCCCCGCCCGCGATCAGCGCCTCGAAGCGCGCCACCTGGCGGTCGGCGCTGGTGCCGTCGGCGACGATCGTGCGCGCGTGCTCGACCTCGGCCCTGCAGCCCAGGGCTTCCGCGTCCTCCGCCACCAGCGCGATCAGCTCCTCGACCAGGTCGCGGAAGGGCACGAGCTCGCCCTTGCCGAGGTCGAAGAGGGTGCCGGCGACGCCGTAGCGCTGCGCCCGCCAGCGGTTCTCGGCGAGCAGGAACAGGGGATAGGTGCGCCAGGACTGGTTGGCGCGGCGGATGCGGTAGAGCATGCGCAGGATGGCCACGTACATGGCGGCGACGCAGGCGGCGTCGGCAACGCGCGTGCACACGTCGGTGATGCGCATCTCCAGCGTGGGGAAGCGCGCCGAGGGGCGGATGTCCCACCAGATCTTGCTCGCGTCCTCGAGGATGCCGTTGCGCACCAGCAGGTCGACGGTGTCGCGGTACTCGCCGAAGCTCTCGAAGCGCCCGGGCAGGCCGGTGCGCGGCAGCTCCTGGTAGGCGGCGAGGCGGTAGCACTTGAGGCCGGTGTCCTCGCCCTCGCAGAAGGGCGAGGAGGTGGACAGCACGAGCAGGTGCGGCAGGAAGTAGCGCGCCTGGTTCATCAGGTCGATCCTGAGCTCGTCGTCCTCCACGCCCACGTGCACGTGCATGCCGCAGATGACGAGGCGGCGGCCGACGCCGGCGAGGTCGCGGGCGATCGCCTGGTAGCGGGCGCGCTCGGTGGGCTGCTGGGCGCTCCAGCGCGCGAAGGGATGGGTGGAGGCGGCGAGCGGGGCAAGGCCGTGGCCGGCGGCGAGCGCGGCCACCGTGCGGCGGGCCTCGGCCAGCTCGGCGGCGGCCGCCGCCACGCTCGCGTGCACCCCGGTCTCGACCTCGATCTGCGACTTCAGGAACTCGCGGGCGACGTGGCCGCGCAGCGCCCGCTCGCACTCCTCGAACAGGGCCTGCGGCATCTCGCGCACGAGGTCGCGGCTCGCCCGGTCGACGAGCAGATACTCCTCCTCGATGCCGATGGTGAAGCTCGGTTCCTTGAGCGGCATGGGGCCATGGTGGCAGGGATTCGTGGGCCCCGCCACGGGGAAGCGGTCGCCGGGGCGCAGGGGGCCGGCCGGCCGCCGGCCTATCCCAGCCGGTCGGCCTCCTCGGGGCTGCCCACAGTGGTGTCGAGGTCGCGCAAGAGGCCGTCGGAGAGCGAGTAGATCCAGCCGTGCACCCACAGCGGCTGGCCGCGCGCCCAGGCCTCGCGCACGAAGATGTCGGAGGCCACGTTCTCCACCTGGCGCAGCACGTTGAGCTCGCACATGCGGTCGATGCGGGCGCGCGGCTCGGGGATCATGTCGATGGCGGCGCGGTGCTGGCGGTAGAGCTCGCGCACCGGATGCAGCCAGTGGTCGACGAGGCCGCGCCGGCGCCCGTCCATGGCCGCGGCCACCCCGCCGCAGCCGTAGTGGCCGACCACCATGATGTGGCGCACGCGCAGCACGTCGACGGCGAACTGGAGCACGGAGAGGTAGTTGGCGTCCTGCGGCGGCGCGAGGTTGGCGACGTTGCGGTGAACGAACAGCTCGCCGGGGTCGAGCCCCACGATCTCGTTGGCGGGCACGCGGCTGTCGGCGCAGCCGATCCACAGGTATTCCGGCGCCTGCTGCGCCTCGAGCCGCTTGAAGAAGCCGGGGTCGGCGGCGACCTTGCGCGCCGCCCAGGCGCGGTTGTTGGCCTTGAGGTGGTCGAGCATGGCCGCTCATTAGCCCCTGCCGGGCCGGGCTGCAAGGCGCCCTGGCGGCCCGCCGGCCGGCCTCACGGCCCAGGGCGGTTGCCGGGGAGCAGCCAGTCGGCGGCCTGGCGCCAGGCGGTGGAGCGCAGCTCGGGGCGGAAGAAGCCGAAGTGGCCGATGGCGGCCACGCCGGCGTCGGCCGGGGCAAGCCGCCACATCGAGCGGTCGACGCTGGCCGTGAAGTGGGCGGCCATATGGCCGACGGCGGCCTCGGTGCCCCAGGGGTCGTCGGCCACCTGCACGAAGCGCACGGGGGCGCGGAAGGCGGCGAAATGGGCGCGCTCGGGCAGGGTCTCGTCGGCGAACAGGAACTCGGGCGTCATGCACCAGCGCATCCATTCGAGGTAGGCGGGGCCGGGCATGTCCTCGCCCCCCATCAGCACGCCGGGGAAATAGCCCTTGAGGCGCACCGCCAGCGGCCCGGCAAAGCGCATGAGGGCGGCCACGCGCCACTTCTCGGGTGCGGCCATGCGCCCCCAGTAGCCGCTCAAGGTGGCGACGTTGAGCTGCCGGGCGATCAGGGCGTTGTTGTGGGCGAGGCCGGGGGCGAAGCCGCCCATGCTGTGGCCGACCCAGTGGATCGGCCGGCGGGGGAAGGCGGCGGCCGCCCAGGCGAGCACGCCGGGCACGTCGAGGATGCACCAGTCGCGCATGCGGATGGTGGAGCCCGCCAGCGAGCCCGTCCGCGAGCCGCCGATGCCGCGGTAGTCGAAGGTGAGCACGGGATGGCCGCGACCGGCGAGATAGGTGGCAAAGCGCGCGTAGAAGCGGCGCCTGACGGCGGCGGCGGCGGCGATGACGACGAGCGGCGCATCGGCGGGGGCGCGCCCCGGCGGCTCGAGCAGGGTGGCGGCGAGCGCGGTGCCGTCGGCGGCGGGCACCGTGAGCTCGCGGCCGTCGGCGGGGGCAGGCGCCCCTTCCAGGGCAGCGGCGAGGTCCATCGCGGGCTTCCCAAAGTTGACGTTTGCGTCAACATAGGAGGCACGCGGGCCGATGCAAGGGCCCCCGCGCGCCGGCCCGAGCGCGTTCTGGCCTTCGACCCGGCTTTCGCCTATAAGGCCGCCAGCGCATGCGGACATCGCAGGATTTCCGGTCGCCGACGCTCCTGGCCAAGGGCTCGGGGGAGCGTGCCGTTTGCCGTTTCGAGGAGTGACGCCATGCCTGCGCCCTGGACCCCCGCGAGCTGGAGGGCAAAGCCCATCCTGCAGGTCCCCGAGTACCCCGATCCGGCGGCGCTCGAGGCCGTGGAGGCGAGCCTGCGCAACTTTCCGCCCCTGGTTTTTGTCAAGGAGGTGCGCGATCTCGAGGAGAAGCTGGCGGCCGTGGCGGCAGGCCAGAGCTTCCTGCTGCAGGGCGGCGATTGCGCGGAGAGCTTCAAGGAGCACAAGACCGACTACATCCGCGACTATTTCCAGCTGTTCCTGCAGATGGCCCTGATCCTCACCTTCAAGGGCGGCCGGCAGGTGGTGAAGGTGGGCCGCGTCGCCGGCCAGTTCGCCAAGCCGCGCTCCTCGCCCACCGAGAAGCAGGGCGGCAGCGAGCTGCCGAGCTACCGCGGCGACATCATCAACGGCCCCGAGTTCACCGTCGAGGCGCGCACGCCCGATCCGCGCCGGCAGATCGACGCCTACCGGCAGTCGGCGGCCACCCTCAACTTCCTGCGCGCGCTCCTCGACGGCGGCTACGCCTCGCTCGCCAATGCTCACCGCTGGGAGCTCAAGTTCATGGAGGGCACCGAGGTGGAGAAGCGCTACGACGCGCTCGCCGACGACATCCGGCGCACCGTGGAGATCAATGCGCTGCTCGGCATGACGGCGGAGAAGAATCTCGAGATGCGCACCACGAGCTTCTACACCAGCCACGAGGCGCTGCTGCTGCCCTACGAGCAGGCGCTCACCCGGCGCGACGAGGCGATGGGCTCGGGCGAGTACCTGGCGACCTCGGCCCACTTCCTGTGGATCGGCGACCGCACCCGCCAGCCCGACGGCGCGCACGTGGAGTTCTGCCGCGGCATCCTCAACCCGATCGGCCTCAAGTGCGGGCCCAGCCTCGAACCCGACGAGCTGCTGCGGCTCATCGACATCCTCAACCCCGCCGACAGGCCGGGCCGGCTCACGCTCATCTGCCGCTTCGGCGCCGACAAGATCGCCAAGCACCTGCCGCCGCTGGTGCGGGCGGTGAAGAAGGCGGGCCGCACGGTGGTGTGGAGCTGCGACCCCATGCACGGCAACACCGTCACCGCCGCCTCCGGCTACAAGACGCGCCCCTTCGAGAGCATCGTCGCCGAGGTGGAGCGCTTCTTCGCCATCCACCGGGCCGAGGGCACGCATCCGGGCGGCGTGCACGTCGAGATGACCGGGCAGAACGTGACCGAGTGCACGGGCGGAGTGACGCGCGTGTCGGAGGCCAACCTGGGCGAGCGGTACGACACCGGCTGCGACCCGCGCCTCAACGCCGGCCAGTCGCTCGAGCTGGCCTTCCTGCTGGCCGAGCGGCTGCGGGAATCGAGCGCGCTGGCCCCTGCGCGCCGCAGCGCGGCAGAGTAGGCCTCGGGGGGGGGGCAGCGGCCGGCGCGTCGTCGGCGCTGCCGTCACCCGGAGCGCGTGGCGATCGCGGCCGCCGCCACCATCAGCGCGCAGGCCGCGGCCAGCGCCCAGGTCGCGGCGGCGAAGCCCAGCGCGATCAGGAGCCCGGTTGAGATGATGGGCGAGGCATAGGAGAGCACGCCGAGCAGCGGCACGCTGCCCCCCTTCATGCCGATGTCCCACAGCAGGAAAGCGGCGCCGACGGGGCCGACGCCCAGGCCCAGCAGCGCCAGCCAGGCGGTGCGGTCGGCAGGCATCGCCCACTGCTCGAAGGCGAGGCTCGCCGCCAGCGCCAGGGCGGCGGTGGCAAGGCAGGATGCGGCGATCGACTCGCTCGGCACCGCCGCCAGCAGCCGGGAGCCCACCGAGTAGCTCGACCACACCAGCGCGCACCCGAGCGCCAGCAGGAAGCCGAGCCGCCGGCCGCCGTCGCCCTGGGCGAGGTCGAGCTGGTCCACCACCAGCACGGCGGCGGCGGCCAGCCCGAGGACGGCGCCGAGCACGTGCCGCCAGCGCAGCCCCGCGCCGGGCAGCAGCCCGGAGAACAGCACCGTGAGCAGGGCCCACAGCGAGGAGACGAGGTGGGCCTCCGCCGGCGGGGCGAGGCTCAAGGCGGCGAAATAGAGGGCGTGATAGCCGAAGAGGCCATAGATGCCGAGTGCGAGCGAGGCGGCGGTGGGCCTGATGCAGTTCAGCCGGCCGCGCACCAGAGCGACGAGGGCGGCCACGCCGGCGCCGATGGTGAAGACGATGGCGGTGGTCTGGAACGGCGGGATCGGCCCCTTGAGGGTCGTCAGCGTGGCCAGCGAGGCCCACAAGAGGATGGCGCCCGTGCCGAGGGCGGTTGCGGTTCCCGGGGATGCCATCTATTTCCTCGCCTCGGTCTGCGGCCAGCCAACAGCCGCGTTGCGCGCCCCGTGCGCGGGGCCCTAATGTCGACCCATGCCAAATGCCATCAAAGACGGCTTCAGGATAGCCCTGGCCCAGCTCGACCCCGTGGTCGGCGACCTCGCCGGCAACGCCGCCAGGCTGCGCAATGCGCGTGCGCAGGCGGCCGCCCGCGGCGCCGACCTAGTGGTGACGCCGGAGCTGTTCATCACCGGCTACCCGCCCGAGGACCTGGTGCGCAAGCCCGCGTTCGCCGCCGCGGCGCGGGCCGCGGTGGAGGCGCTGGCGGCCGAGACCGGCGACGGCGGCCCCGGGGTCGTGGTCGGCACCGTGTGGCCGGAGGAGGGCGGGCTCTACAACTCCGTCGCCCTGCTCGACGGCGGGCGGCTCGAGGCGGTGCGCCACAAGGTCGATCTGCCCAACTACGGCGTGTTCGACGAGAAGCGCGTGTTCGACGCCGGGCCGCTGCCCGGTCCGGCGAGCTTCCGCGGCGTGCGCATCGGCGTGCCGATCTGCGAGGACATCTGGAAGGAGGAGGTGTGCGAGTGCCTGCAGGAGACGGGCGCGGAGCTGCTCATCTCGCCCAACGGCTCGCCCTTCGACTGGCCCAAGCCCGACCAGCGCATGAACGTGGCGGTGGCGCGGGTGACGGAGACGGGCCTGCCGCTCATCTACCTCAATCAGGTGGGCGGGCAGGACGAGCTCGTCTTCGACGGCGCCTCCTTCGCGCTCAACCCCGACGGCGGCCTCGCCGTGCAGATGCCAGCATGGGAGGAGGCGGTGGGCATCGTCGACATGCGGCGCACCGAGAGCGGCTGGCGCTGCCTGCCCGGCGAGCGCGCGCTGCTCGAGGAGAAGGACGCGGCCGCCTATCACGCCTGCATGCTGGGCCTGCGGGACTACGTGGACAAGAACGGCTTTCCCGGCGTGGTGCTCGGCCTCTCGGGAGGCATCGACTCGGCGCTGGTGGCCGCGCTGTCCGCCGACGCTCTGGGACCCGCGCGCGTGCACTGCGTGATGCTGCCCTACCGCTACACCTCCAACGAGAGCCTGTCGGACGCCGCCCAGTGCGCGCGGGCGCTCGGCGTGCGCTACGACATCGTGCCCATCGCCGAGCCCGTGGAGGGCTTCATGAAGGCCCTGGCCAGGACCTTCGCCGGCACGCCGCCCGGCATCACCGAGGAGAACGTCCAGAGCCGCGTGCGCGGCACGGTGCTGATGGCCATCTCCAACAAGTTCGGCGGCATGGTGGTGACAACGGGCAACAAGAGCGAGATGTCGGTGGGCTATGCCACCCTCTACGGCGACATGAACGGTGGCTTCAACCCGATCAAGGACCTCTACAAGATGGAGGTCTACCGGCTTGCCCGCTGGCGCAATGCGCACGTGCCCAAGGGCGGCAAGGGGCCGCCGGGCGAGGTGATACCCAAGAACATCCTGGTCAAGGCGCCCACCGCCGAGCTGCGCGAGAACCAGAAGGACCAGGACTCGCTGCCGCCCTACGAGGTGCTCGACGACATCCTGGCCTGCCTGGTGGAGGGCGAGATGCCGCTCGCCGACATCGTTGCGCGCGGCCACGACCCCGCGACCGTCAAGAAGGTGGAGCGCCTGCTCTACCTCGCCGAGTACAAGCGCCGGCAGGCGGCGCCGGGCGTGAAGATCTCGGCGCGCAACTTCGGCCGCGACCGGCGCTATCCCATCACCAACCGGTTCCGGGAGGAGATCGGCGCCGCCGGCCGCGCCCCGGCCCGGCGCGCGGGCGAGGCCGGGCAGGTTCCCCGCACGATCAAGCCCCGCGCCGACGGCGGCGAGGTGTCCTGAGCCCCCGTCACGTCCTGTCCCGGCGCTCCTGCTCGGCGCGGGCGAGCGCCGCGCGCAGCGCGCTGAGCTGGGCCTGCGCGTAGCGGCGCAGCGACGGGTTGCCGTAGGCGAAGGGGCTCACCCGCGTGCCCTCGATCAGGCCCTCCATGCGGGCGATGAAGCGGTCGATGAGCACGCGGCCGTCGGTCTCCCGCTCGGAGGCCAGCAGATAGAGGGTGAGCTTGGCGCGCAGGGTGAGCGCGTTGCCGGCCTCGCTGCCGGCGGCCCAGGTGGCCTCGAGCAGGGCAACGGCCTGCGCGCGGCTCGGTCAGGCCTCCGGCACGCGCGCAGGCGCCGGCGGCCGGGCGGCGAGGCCGGCGAAGGCAGTGATGATCTGGCGGCGCGTCAGCATGGCCATGGCGGCCCTCCGGGTTCGGACGGCGCGGGGGCGGCATTGAGCAGGCGCGCCGGGCGGATTTGTGGCGGACGCCGGCCCCCATTGCGGGGCCGCCGGCCGGCCTCAGCCGACCGCCACGTCCTCCCAGAAGCCGATCCAGTGGTCGACCTTCTGCATGGTGGGCCTGGGGGCCTCGTAGGACCAGGCCGCGCGCGGGCTGCGGTCGCCGGCGACGGCGACGTCGTAGAACTGCACGCCGTGCGGGCAGGCGCGGTCGCGCTCGGTGCGAGGCGCCGGCACCAGCAGGTCCATGCGCACGCTCTCCCGGGGGAAGTAGACGTAGCCGCCGACCTCGAGGGTGCGCTCGCTCTCGGCCAGCACGTGCCCGCGCCATGTGGCCCTCATGGTGTCCTCCTCCGCCTCCGGACGAGAGGGGTGCGGCGCCGCCCGCGCCCCGGCCCGCCGAGCTTGCCGGCCCTGCCCCGCGGTCGTCAATCGATGAAGCCGGCCGTGCTGTCGGACTGCTCGCCGAGGGCGTAGGAGCGGGCGACGAAATCGATGCTGAAATAGGCGACCAGCGCCATGCAGGGCAGCGTAGCTCGGGGCCGCCGACCCGCCCGGGAGAGCCCCGGCCGCCGCGGCGCCTCGGCTTCCTGGCGCCGCCGTCACCCGCGGAACGCAGGGTGGGTGCGCCACACCGGCTCGAGGGCAGCGAGCGCGGCGGTCGGAAGCGGGCCCATTTGCGCCGCCTTCAGGGCGTCGTCGAGATGCCAGGCCTCGGCAACGCCGACGACGATGGTGGACAGTCGCGGGCAGGCGAGGCCGAAGCGCAGCGCCGTCTGCGCCCGGTTGCCGGCCTGCGCACCCAGGGCGGCGAAGACGGCCGCGGCGCGCGCCTCCTCGGCGGCATTGTCGGCGTTGGCGGTGATCGGCATCTCGCGCCCGTGGCGTTCGCTGGCGGCGAGGTGGCCGGCGGCGAAGATGCGGATGCCCATGACGCCCATGTCCTGCCTGGCGCAGCGCTGCAGGAGCCCGTCGAAGTCGGTGGAGTTCCAGCCGGGACCGGCCGGCGCCATGGCCGATGGGTTGATGAGGTTGTAGTAGATCTGGGCCACGTCGAAGCGGCCGCTGTCGACCACCTCGGCCAGCGCCGGCGGGTCGCCGAGGCCGGTCAGCCCAATCCAATCGCACACTCCCTTCCTGCGCAGGCCGTCCATGATGTCGGCCACCCCGCCGCTGCCCAGCACCTCCGCGGGCGTCAGGCTGCGCTTGTCGCGCCCGGGCCCGGCGTCGGACACGATGCGGCTGTGCAGGATGAGCACCTGCACGCGGGCAAGCCCGAGCCGGGCGAGGCTTGCGGCCACCGAGCGCTCGATCTGGCCGGCGAAGTCGGGGGCCGAGGAGTCGACGTTGAACTTGGTGGAGATGCGCGGGCGCGCGGCGGCAGGCTTCTTGGCCAGCCACTGGCCGATCACGGTCTCGGAGGCGCCGTTGCCGTACTGGGCGGCGGTGTCGATCCAGTCGATGCCGGCCGCCACCGCGCGGTCGAGCAGCGCCTCGCGCTCGGCCTCGCCGGCGCGGATGATGTAGCCGCCCACCCAGCCGCCGCCGTAGGTCAGCGCCGGCACCTCGAGACCCGTCCTGCCGAAGCGTCGTCTGTCCATGCTCCTCCCCAGCAATTGCCGGCCGATCGCCCGCGCCCAGTGTGCCTGCACCGGGCGGGAAAGCCAACGCGATTGTGATCGAACGTGATGGCGCCCGTCCTGGACGCGGGGTGGCGTCCCACCCATGTGCCCGCGCGCGAGCAGTTCGAACAAGAGATGATCATGAGCACCCATCGCAATCGCCTGCCGCAGCTTGCCGGCGGCCTGTTCCTCACCGACGGCGGCATCGAGACCGACCTGATCTTCAACGACGGGCTCGAGCTGCCGCACTTCGCCGCCTTCCATCTGCTCAAGGACGAGCGCGGCACGGCCGCGCTGCGCGCCTACTTCGTGCGCTATGCGCGCATCGCCAAGGCCCGCGGCACCGGTTTCATCCTGGAGAGCCCGACGTGGCGGGCGAGCCGCGACTGGGGCGACCGGCTCGGCTACTCGAAGGCGGCGCTGGCGGACGCCAACGCCCGCTCGATCGCGCTCCTCGACGAGCTGCGCGCCGAGCTCGCCGACGCGCGCACGCCGATGGTGGTGAGCGGCTGCGTCGGCCCCCGCGGGGACGGCTACGACCCGGGCAGGCTGATGAGCGCGCAGGAGGCGCAGGCCTACCACGACGAGCAGATCGCCACCCTGGCGGCGAGCGGTGCCGACATGATCGCCGCCATCACCATGACCAACGCCGCCGAGGCCACCGGCCTGGTGCGCGCGGCCAAGGCGGCGGGCATGCCGGTGGCCGTGTCCTTCACGCTCGAGACCGACGGCCGCCTGCCCACCGGGCAGAGCCTCGCCGAGGCCATCGACGAGGTCGACGGCGAGACCGGCCGCTATCCGGCCTACTTCATGATCAACTGCGCCCACCCCACGCACTTCGCCGCCACCCTGGAGCCGGGCAAGGCGTGGACGCGGCGGGTCCGCGGCATCCGCGCCAACGCCTCGCGGCGCAGCCATGCCGAGCTCAACGAGGCCCCCGATCTTGATGCCGGCGATCCCGACGAGCTCGGCGCGCAGTATCGGCAGCTGATGTCGCGCCATCCCCACATCAACGTGCTGGGCGGCTGCTGCGGCACCGACCACAGGCACATCGCGGCAATCGGCGGGGCGTGCGCCAAGGCCGCGGCCTGACGCGGGGCCGGTCGAGCGCGCCGCCGCCGCGGGTTGCGGCCGCGGCCGGCGCTCACATGAGCCGCGACGGCCGCGCCTCCGCCGGCAGCTCCTTGCGCAGGAACGTCACCGGCAGGGCGCACTCGGCCGAGAAGGTCTTGATGCCGCGCGAGACGGCGCCGTAGCCCAGGCGCTCGAAGAAGGGCACGGCGCCGGCAGTGGCGTAGACGGTGAAGCGCCGGAAGCCCGCCTGGACGGCGCGCTGCTCCACCTCGCCCACCAACCAGCGGCCGATGCCCAGCCGCTGGTGGCGCACGAACACGGAGCCGATGCGGGCGGCGGCGCCGGCCCCGCCCGTCCCCTGCCAGGATGCGGTGCCGACGAGCTCGCCGTCGAAGCGCGCGCCGTAGAGCTGCTCCCTCACCAGCAGGTCGCTGTAGGCGGGCGAGCGCACGAGCCCCAGGAAGGCCTGGATCTCCTCCTCCGACAGGGCATCGAGGGCGGGCGTGGCGAGCGCGCGGCAGTGGAGGTGACGCACGTCGGAGAAATGATCAAGTCCGAGGGGCTCCAGCACGAGCCTGTCGCCCAGGATACGCTGCAGGTCACTGTGCATCCTACGCCTACTCGACACGTCACACTGCCGTCCGCCCGACAGCTTGGGCGCCGGCCTCCGGGGGCCCGGTGAGGGGCAGCGCGCGGCTAGCGCGCATCGAGCCGCGCCGTGGAGCCGGTCCGCGCCGGTGCTGCCGCCGGAGCCTCGGCCTTCTTCTCGCCGCTCAGCTGCTGGGGCTGGTACTCGGCCGCCTTGCACGAGCAGCCCTGCACGAACTCCTTGCGGTAGCGCCACGCCGTCTTGAGGCTGGTGTAGGGCTGCTGGCCGTTGACCGACACCATCTGCTCCACCGCCCCGCCCGGGTTCTGATGATAGTAGAGCTCGGCCGGCGCCGCGCACTGCGACTGGCACTGCTCGGCGTCGCGCTGGAAGTGGTTGGGCAGGGTGGAGAAGCTCACGGGGAAGTAGTAGCCGTCGCACAGGCGCACGCACAGTGTGCGGTAGGTGGCGAAGGGAAGGTTGCCGAACTGGTTGGGATTGCCGCGCGGGCCATCGCTCTCCTCGCCCCACAGGACGGAGAAGGGGTTGCGGGCGGCGTCCCGCCGGCGCGCCTCCTGCGTGTACTGGGAGCCGCAGCCGTTGCGGGCGAGCTCGCGGATGATGTCGTCCTGGAAGGAGCGGTCGCGGGTGCCCAGGATCTGGCGCCGCTGCGCCTCGAGGTCGGCGAGGCGCTGGCGGGTGCTTTCCACGTCGCTGGCAAGGCGCACGCAGCGCGGCGTGCGGCGGAGCGTGCGCGAGAACAGGAACTGGTCCCAGCAGTCGGCGCGGTTGAGCTCCAGCTGCGCCGTCTGATGCTGGCGCTCCAGGTTGCGCATGTCGGCCTCGATGCGCGGCAGCAGCTCGCGCCCCTGGTTGCCGCCCTGCGTCTCCTGCACGAGGCGCTGCTCGAGCTGCTGGCAGATGGCGGAGCCGCGCTGCCCGTAGGTCTGGCCGGGCGGCGGCGGCATGGCGCCGGGCGGCGGCTGGCCGGGGCGCAGGTCGGGCGGCGGGCGGTAGACGGGCTCGCGCGGCACCGGCCGCGGCTCGCTCTGGCCCCACGGCCACCAGCTCCAGCCCTGGGCCAGGGCATCCGCCGCCGACAGCCCGAGCGCCAGTGCGGCGCCCACGGCAAGCGCGGACAGGCGCAGCCTTCGCTCCCTCGATGTGCCTTCCATCACTGGAGAATTCCCAAGTCCCAGGCGGCGCTGCGCGGAGAACTTGCCGCCCGAGTATGTGGGTCTTGGCCTAACCGGTCAATGCAGCGCAATTGCGGCCGCGGGCCTCTCCACTGCCTTGACGCGCCACGAGAAAGCGCCGATAAGGCGCCATGACTGCGCCGCGCATACGCGCCGTAAATGTTCAGTGCGGCATTATTGCAACGAGCTAGCAGACGCTGGCGCGCGGCCGCTTCTTTGCCCGATCCCGAGACAGAGAGACGCCCCGCCAGCGGCGAGGTGACATGGCCCTTACGCTCTACAACACGCTGACACGGCGCAAGGAGCCGTTCCAGCCGATCGACCCCCGCAACGTGCGCATGTACGTGTGCGGGCCCACGGTCTACGACTTTGCCCACATCGGCAATGCGCGGCCGGTGATCGTGTTCGACGTGCTGTTCCGCCTCCTGCGCCACCTGTTCGGGGCCGGGCACGTCACCTACGTGCGCAACATCACCGACGTCGACGACAAGATCAACGCGCGCGCCGCCCAGGAGCACCCCGCGCTGCCCCTCAACGAGGCGATCCGGCGCGTCACCGAGACCACCGAGCGCCAGTTCCACCAGGACGTGGCGGCCCTCGGCGTGCTGGCGCCCACCGTCGAGCCGCGGGCGACCGAGCACATCGGCGAGATGAAGGCGCTGATCGAGACCCTGGTGGCCAAGGGCCACGCCTACGTGGCCGAGGGGCACGTGCTGTTCGACGTGGCCTCCATGCCCGACTACGGCCGCCTCGCCAACCGCAGCCTGGAGGAGATGGAGGCCGGCGCGCGCGTGGAGGTTGCGCCCTACAAGAAGGGCCCCATGGATTTCGTGCTGTGGAAGCCCTCCAAGCCGGGCGAGCCGGCCTGGCCCTCGCCCTGCGGGATCGCCGCGCCGGGCCGGCCGGGCTGGCACATCGAGTGCTCGGCCATGGCGGGCCGGCACCTCGGCCAGGTGTTCGATATCCACGGCGGCGGCATCGACCTGGTGTTCCCCCACCACGAGAACGAGATCGCCCAGTCGCGCTGCGCCCACGGCACGCCGGCGATGGCCAGGGTGTGGATGCACAACGGCTTCCTGCAGGTCGAGGGCGAGAAGATGTCCAAGAGCCTGGGCAACTTCATCACCATCAACGAGCTCCTGCAGGACTGGCCGGGCGAGGCCATCAAGCTCGCCATGCTGTCGAGCCACTACCGCCAGCCCATGAACTTCACCGACAAGGGCTTGAGCGAGGCCCGCCGCACCCTCGACCACTGGTACGAGCTGACGGCGGAGGCGGCCGACGGCGCGCCCCTGTGCGCGGACGTGCTCGAGGCGCTGGAGGACGATCTCAATACGCCCCAGGCCATCGCCGCCCTCCATGCCCTGCGCTCGGAGGCGGCCAAGGGCACGAGGCCCGCCGCCGCCTGCCTCAAGGCCTCGGCCCGGCTGATGGGGCTGCTGCAGATGGCGCCCGCCGACTGGAAGGAGTGGCGGCCGGCCTCGCTCGCCGTCGAGGAGGGCAGGATCGAGGCCCTGGTCGCCGCCCGCAGCGCCGCCCGCAAGGCGAGGAACTTCAAGGAGGCCGACCGGATCCGCGACGAGCTTTCCGCCATGGGCATCCAGCTCAAGGACACGCGCGACCCCGCCACCGGCGAGATCGCCACGACGTGGGAGGTGAAGCGATGACGGCCGCGGAGCGCAGGGCTCCGGAGGACTTCGTCGCCACCGTCCATCGACGCTGCGGCAGAGAGGTTTCCGGTCGCAATCACGAAGGGTGCCAGCGATGAGAAGTGGCACGTGGATATTCTTGTCATGACCGCCGCCCCCGAACCCGGCGACCCCGAGGTGCGCCCGCCCTTCTGGCGCCACCGCTACTACTACCTGGCGCTCAAGCTCGTCGTGCTGGCCGCCGGCATCCTGGTGGCGCTGCGCATCCTGAGCTGGTTTGCCGCGTGATGACCGCCCGCCCTGCAAGCTGCGAGGAGAGCGCCGGTGCCTAAAGAGCGGCTCTATCTCTTCGACACCACCCTGCGCGACGGCGCGCAGACCACCGGCGTCGATTTCTCCCTCGAGGACAAGCGGCTCATCGCGCGCACGCTCGACGAGCTGGGGGTCGACTACATCGAGGGCGGCTATCCCGGCGCCAACCCCACCGACACCGAGCTGTTCGCGGCCGACCTCGGCCTCAAGCAGGCCGTCTTCACCGCCTTCGGCATGACCAAGCGGGCGGGGCGCTCGCTCGCCAACGATCCAGGCTTCCGTGCCACGCTGGAGGCCAAGGCCGGCGCCGTCTGTCTGGTGGCCAAGGCCTGGGACTACCACGTGCGCGTGGCGCTCGGCATCACGGAGGAGGAGAACCTCGAGGGCATCGCCCAGTCGGTGGAGGCGGTGGTGGCGAGCGGGCGCGAGGCCATGATCGACTGCGAGCACTTCTTCGACGGCTTCAAGGGCAACCGCGACTATGCGCTGGCCGTCGCCACCACCGCGCTGGAGGCGGGCGCGCGCTGGGTGGTGCTGTGCGACACCAACGGCGGCACGCTGCCGAGCGAGATCGAGGCGATCGTGGCCGAGACCGCGCGCCGCGTGCCGGGCAGCCGGCTCGGCATCCACACCCACAACGACACCGAGAACGCGGTCGCCAATACCCTGGCCGCCGTGCGCGCCGGGGCCCGCCAGATCCAGGGCGCCCTCAACGGCCTGGGCGAGCGCTGCGGCAACGCCAACCTGACCTCGATCATCCCCACGCTGATCCTCAAGCGCGAGTTCGCCGAGCGCTTCGAGACGCGGGTGACGCCGGCGCGCCTGGCCCGGCTCACGCACGCAAGCCGGCTGCTCGACGAGCTCCTGAACCGCGCGCCCAACCGCCAGGCGCCCTACGTGGGCGAGGCGGCCTTCGCCACCAAGGCCGGCATCCACGCCTCCGCCATCCGCAAGGAGCCCGCCACCTACGAGCACGTCTCCCCCGAGGCGGTCGGCAACCGCCGCCGCGTGCTGGTCTCCGACCAGGCCGGCAGATCCAACCTCCTGCACGAGCTCGCCCGCCTCGGCCTTTCCGTCGACAAGGACGACCCCCGCCTCGGCGGGCTGCTCGAGGCGGTCAAGGCGCGCGAGGCCACCGGCTATGCCTACGAGGGCGCCGACGCCTCCTTCGAGCTGCTGGCGCGGCGCATGCTGGGCAGGGTGCCCGAGTTCTTCAAGGTCGACGGCTTCCGCGTCATGGTCGAGAAGCGCCACAACGCCAGGGGCGAGCTCGTCACCGTGTCGGAGGCCTCCGTGCGCGTGATCCTCGACGGCGGCGAGGAGCTGTGGTCGGTGGCGGCCGGCAACGGCCCGGTCAACGCCCTCGATCAGGCGCTGCGCAAGGACCTCGGCCGCTACCAGCGCCACATCGCCGACGTCGAGCTCGTCGACTACAAGGTGCGCATCCTCACCTCCGGCACCGGGGCGGTGACGCGCGTGCTGGTGGAGAGCCGCGACAAGGGCACGGGCGAGCGCTGGTTCACGGTGGGCGTGTCGCCCAATATCGTCGACGCCAGCTTCGAGGCCCTGACCGATTCCATCACCTACAAGCTGCTCAAGGCCGGCGCGGGTGCGGGCGACTGAGAAGGCCGGTGCGGGCCGGTGCTGGTCGCGCGGTGCGGCGCCAGAGCCGCAGACGGCGCCGGCGCGGCGGGCCAGCAGCGGACGTGCCAGGCAGCGCGCAAACCTCACCCGTTGTGTCCCCGGCCGCAGCCCGGAGCGATCGCAGATCGCGTCCGGGCGTGCAGAGCCGGGGTCCTGCCCGCTGCTGAGGACGCCGCTCGCGCGCCGTGCGGCAGCGCCGGGCAAGATCCCGGACAGCCTCGCACGGGGGCTGGCGCCCCGCGCTCGGCTTCCGGGAACGCAAGGGCATGACGTCACCTGGCGCGAGCCCGGGTCCGGGCCCTAGCTAGGGTCCGGACTCAATTGAGCCACCAGGTCACGGCGGCGGCGATTGAGGGCGCCGGCGAGGAAGTTGCGGGCGAGCTTGTCGTAGCGAGTGGCGACCCGTCTGAAGTCCTTGAGGCGGCAGAACATGCGCTCGACCAGATTGCGCTTGCGGTAGGCTCGCGCGTTGTAGGGGATGGGCGCGCGCCGGCTCGCGGTGGAGGGAATGACCGCGGTGGTGCCCTGTTGCG
>Ga0209172_10005051_pt1 | contig 16549 bp, 12 predicted proteins | sample LarsenN4metaG_FD_184113 | JGI IMG/M metagenome (GOLD analysis project Ga0209172, IMG submission 184113) | Hot spring sediment bacterial and archeal communities from British Columbia, Canada, to study Microbial Dark Matter (Phase II) - Larsen... ... | reverse complement strand
AGGCTCGCCGAGCGCTGGGGCTACGACGAGGTCAACCTCAACTGCGGCTGCCCGAGCGAGCGCGTGCAGCGCGGCGCCTTCGGCGCCTGCCTGATGGCCGAGCCCGAACTGGTGGCCGACTGCGTGAAGGCGATGCGCGACGCGGTGGCGCTGCCGGTGACGGTGAAGCACCGCATCGGCATCGACAAGGAGGAGCGCTACGACTTCGTGCGCGACTTCGTCGGGACGGTGGCGGCGCGCGGCGGCGCCGAGGTCTTCGTCGTGCACGCGCGCAACGCCTGGCTCAAGGGCCTGTCGCCCAAGCAGAACCGCGAGGTGCCGCCGCTGCGCCACGAGCTGGTCTACCGGCTCAAGCGCGACTTCCCGGCGCTGACCATCGTGCTCAACGGCGGCGTCGTCGACGACGCGTCGATCGAGCAGCACCTGCGCCATGTCGACGGCGTGATGCTCGGCCGCCACGCCTACCACGAGCCCTGGGCGATGGCGGCCTGGGACGAGCGCTTCTTCGGCGCGCCGCCGCGCGTGGCGGGCCGCGACGAGGTCGAGCAGCGCATGGTCGCCTACATGCAGCGCGTGGCGGCGCTCGGCCAGCCGCGCCTGGCCGTGTCGCGCCACATCATGGGCCTGCGCAACGGGCAGCCGGGCGCGCGGCGCTGGCGCCAGCTGTGGTCGGACGCCTCGCTGCGCGCGCTCGACGCGGCCGAGGTGTCGCGCCGCGCCCGCGCCGCCCTCGATGCCACGCTGGCCATGGCCTGAAACACGACCACCCGAGGACCCCCATGCTTGCGATCATCGGCGGCAGCGGCCTGTACGACCTGCCCGGTCTTTCCGACACGCGCTGGCAGACGGTGGACACGCCCTGGGGCGCGCCGTCGGACCAGATCTTCCGCGGCCGCCTGGGCGACGCCGAACTCGCCTTCCTGCCGCGCCACGCACGCGGCCACCGCATCCCGCCCGGCGAGCTGAACTACCGCGCCAACATCGCGGCGCTGAAGATGCTGGGCGCCACCGACGTGCTCTCGCTGTCCGCCGTGGGCGGGCTGCGCGCCGACTGGCCGCCGGGCCACTTCGTGGTCGTCGACCAGTTCATCGACCGCACCACGCGGCGCGACAAGAGCTTCTTCGGCCGCGGCCTGGTGGCGCACGTGTCGATGGCGCATCCGGTGTGTGCGCGGCTGGGCGCCCACGTGGCGCGCTCGCTCGCCGCGGCCGGCGTGCCGCACGCGCGCGGCGGCACCTACGTGGCCATCGAGGGGCCGCAGTTCTCGACGCAGGCGGAGTCGGCGCTGTACCGCAGCTGGAACGCCGACGTGATCGGCATGACCAACTGGCCCGAGGCGGCGCTGGCGCGCGAGGCCGAGCTCTGCTACGCCTCGGTGGCGATGGTCACCGACTTCGACTGCTGGCACCCCGAGCACGACGCGGTGACGGTCGACGCGGTGATCCGCGTGCTGCTGGCCAACGCGCAGACGGCCAAGGACCTGGTGCGTTCGCTGGCCGGCGCCATCGCCGGCGACCTGTCGGGGGCGGACTGCGCCTGCCGGCACGCGCTGGACCACGCGCTGATCACGGCGCCCGAGGCGCGCGATCCGGTGGTCGTCGAGCGGCTGCGCCCGATCGCCGGCCGCGTGCTGAAACGGCCGCGATGAGGCTGCCGCGATGAAGGTGCAGGGACGCGATCTGCGGCCGATCCGCGGCCGGCCGGGGCGCGACGCCGTCGAGATCATCGACCAGCGCGCTTTGCCGCACCGCCTGGTCTTCGCCACGCTGGCCACGCCCGAAGACGTGTTCACGGCGATCCGCGACATGTGGCTGCGTGGCGCGCCGCTGATCGGCGCCGCGGCGGCGTACGGCCTCGCGCTGGCGCTGCGCCAAGACGCCGGCGATGCCGCGCTGCACGCCGCCGCGGGCCGGCTGCGCGCGGCGCGGCCCACGGCGGTGAACCTGGCCTGGGCCCTCGATCGCTGCGTGCGCATGCTGCAGGGCGTGCCGGTCGCGGCCCGTGCCGAGCGCGCCTGGCTCGAGGCCGAGGCCATCGCCGAGGAGGACGTGCAGGTCAACCGCCGCATCGGCGAGCATGGGCTGGCGCTGCTGCAGGCCGTCGCGGCGCGACGCGGTGACCCATCGAGCCCCGTGCGCGTGCTCACGCACTGCAACGCCGGCTGGCTGGCCACCGTGGACTGGGGCACCGCCACCGCGCCGATCTACCTGGCGCACCAGGCCGGCCTGCCCCTGCACGTGTGGGTCGACGAGACGCGCCCACGCAACCAGGGCGCCAGCCTCACGGCCTGGGAGCTGGCGCAGGCCGGCGTGCCGCACGCCGTGATCGCCGACAACGCCGGCGGCCACCTCATGCAGCGCGGCGAGGTCGACCTCGTCATCGTCGGCTGCGACCGCGTGGCCGCCAACGGCGACGTGTGCAACAAGATCGGCACCTACCTGAAGGCGCTGGCGGCGCACGACAACGGCGTGCCGTTCTACGTGGCGATGCCGACCTCCACGCTGGACCTGGCGCTCGCCGACGGGGCCGGGGTGCCGATCGAGAACCGCAGCGCGCGCGAGGTCACGCACCTGACCGGGCTGAACGAACGCGGCGAGGTCGTCGAGGTGCGCCTCACGCCGGCGGCAAGCGGCGCCGCCAACCCGGCCTTCGACGTCACGCCGGCACGCCTGGTGAGCGCCCTCGTCACCGAACACGGCGTGATCCCGGCGCGGCCGGATGCGCTGCGCGCGCTGCCTCGCTAGCATCGGCGCATGCCCGCCATGCCGCCTGCGGCCCCGGCTCCCGACGCACGCGAGTCCATCGTCCAGGCGCTGCGCCAGCTCGACGCGCGTGGCCTCAACCGCGGCAGCACCGGCAACCTGAGCCTGCGCGAAGGCGAGGGCATGTGGATCACGCCCACCGGCATGGGCGCCGACGACATGGCGGCCGACGACCTGGTCTGGCAGGGCTGGGACGGCGCCCTGCGCGGGCGCTGGCAACCGAGCTCCGAAGCCCCGTTCCACCGTGCCATCTACGCTGCGCGACCCGACCTGCACGCGGTGGTGCACTGCCACTCGGTGCACGCCGCGGCGCTGGCCTGCCTGCGGCGCGAGCTGCCGGCCTTCCACTACATGGTGGCGGTGGCCGGCGGCGACAGCGTGCCCTGTGTGCCCTACCACCTGTTCGGCAGCGCGGCGCTGTCGGCGGCGGTGGCCGCGGCCTTCGCCGAGCGCACCGCCTGCCTGCTCGCCAACCACGGCCTGGTGGCCGGCGGCACCACGCTGGCGCAGGCGCTGAAGGTGGCCGTCGAGATCGAGGCGCTGTGCGAGGTCTACCTCAAGGCGCTGGCGGTCGGCGAGCCGGTGCTGCTGACGCGCGCGCAGATGGCCGAGGTGATCGAGCGTTTCGGCCGCTACGGCCGGGCCGCGGCGCGTTCGCCGTGAAGCCGGCTGCTGTCACGGGCGCCCTGTTCGCACGGGCCGTGTTCGCGCGGGCCATGTCCGCGCTGGCCATGTTCGCACTGGCCCTGCTCGCGCCGCCGGCGTGGGCGCAGCCGAACGAAGCGCTGCGCCTGGTCAAGCCGGCCGAAGAGGCCGAGCTGCGCCGCGTGCTGGCCCAGCCGGTGCCACGCAACGCCACCCTCGACGAGCTGCGCCGCGTTCTCGACGCCCGCAACGAGGCCGCCCGCCGCCTCGGCGACCATGCCGCGCGCCGCGCCATCGTGGCCGAGGCGGTGCAGCGCCTGCCCGAGGCGCGCTGGCCGGCGCAGATGGGCTCGCTGCTGCGCGCCGAGGGCCGCTGGGACGAGGCGCGCCGCCAGTACGAGCTGGCGCTCGAGCGCGCCCAGGGCAGCGCCGAACGCGCCTTCTACGGCGCCACCTTGATCGAGCACCTGGTCGAGCGCCACGCCGCCGGCGCCGCCGACAAGGTGGCCGCCGCGCGCGTCGAGGCCGAGGCGCTGCTCGCGGCGGGCCCCACGCACGCCGAGCGCGTGCTGCTGCTGCGCGCGCTGGTCGCGCTCGAGCTGGCCGAGGCCCAGCGTCTCGCCTGGCGCGGGCGCCTCGTCGAGCAGGTGGACGCCGCCGAGCGCGCGCGCCAGCGGGCCGCCGCGGCGCTGGCGCTGCTCGAGGCCGAGGCCGCGCCGCGACCCTCGGCGCTGCGCCCGGCGGCCGGCGACCTCGGCCGCGCCCAGAAGCGCCTGGCCGGCGCGCTGCGCCAGCTCGAACGCGACGCCGAGGCCGAGGCGGTGCTGCTGGAGCACCTGAAGACGATCGAGAAGCACCCGGTCGGCGCCGACTTCGCCGCCGGCGCGCACCACGCCCTGGCGCTGCTGCGCATGGGCCAGCGCGACCATGCCGCGGCGGCGCGCCAGCTGCGCCTGGCGCTGGCGGTGCTCGACCGCGTCGGCGTGCCGCCCGGCGCCACCGTCTACACCGACAAGTTGTCGGATCTCGCGCTCGCCCTGTGGGCCCAGGGCCGCGGCGAGGAGGCGCTGGCCGAACTCGCGGTGCTCGAACGCCACCTCGCCAACGCCAACGCGCCGGCGCTGCGCTACGCCTTCGAACGCGGCCTGCTGCACCTGGCGCTGGGCGATGCCGCCAAGGCCGAGCCGCTGCTCGCCGAGGCGGCGCGCCAGCGCCTGCGCGACTGGGGCGCCGGCCACTTCTACACGGCGCTCTCGCAGGGCCTGCACGGCGCGGCGCTGTGGCGCCGCGGCGGGCCGTCGGGGCGCGAGCAGGGCGCCGAGCAGCTCAAGCAGGCCGTGCTCGACCTGCACGCGCCGCGCAACATCGGCGAGCTCACCGACCGCGGGCTGCGCCGCCCGCTGCGCGAGCTGCTCTACCGCGCCAACGTGGAGGCGATGACGGCGCGCGGCGGCCTGCACGCGCTGTGGGCGATGGGCATCGCCGACCACCTGCGCGGCGGCATCACCGCGCAGGCGATGGCCGACGCCGCGCTGCGCGCCGCCGCCGCCGACCCCGAGCTGGCCGACCTGGTGCGCCAGGAGCAGGACGCGCGGCGCGAGCTGCAGGCGGCCGAGGAGGCGCTGCGCTCCAGCGAAGGCGCCGCCGCCACGCCGGAGGCGGCGGCCGCGCTGCGCGCCCGCATCGCCGAGCTGGAGGCGGCGCGCCAGCGCGTGCAGCAGCGCACGCGCGAACGGTTCCCCGGCTACGACCGCCTGGTGCGCCCGCCGCTGCCCGACCCGGCCGAGGTGGCGCAGCGCCTCAAGCGCGGCGAGGCCTTCGTGATGCTGATGCCCGGTGCGCGCGAGCTCCGGAGCTGGATCGTCACGCCCGACGAGCTGCCGCGTTTTGCCACGCAGCCGGTGTCGGCGCAGGAACTCGCGCGCCTGGTGGCGCGCGTGCGCGCGCCGCTCGGCTTTGCCGGCGGCAAGCGCCCGGCGCCGTTCGACCGCGCCGCGGCACAGGCCCTCTACAGACACCTGCTGGCGCCGCACGAGGCGCTGCTCGCCAAGTCGAGCCAGCTCGTGATCAGCGCGTCGGGGGCGCTCGCCACCTTGCCCTTTGCCGCGCTGGTCACCGGCGCCCAGGCCGACGCGCCGTGGCTGGTGCGCCGCCACGCCATCACCCAGGTGCCGAGCGTGGCGGCGTGGCTGGCGCTGCGCCAGAGCCCGCGCGGGCAGCCCGCGCCCGAGCCGCTGCTCGCCTGGGGCGACCCGCAGTTCGCCGGCGCGCGCGGCCGCACGCGCGGTGCCCCCGAGACCGGCGCCGAGCGTGCGGGCAAGGTGCCCGCCGGCGGCGCGCTGCGCTACGCCGACCTGCCGCCGCTGCCCGAGACGCGCGACGAGCTGCTGGCCATCGCCGCCGCGCTCAAGGCCGACGTGCAGCGCGACCTGCGGCTCAGCGCCGCGGCCACCCGCGAGAGCGTGCTGCAGGCCAGCCGCAGCGGCGAGCTGGCGCGCAAGCGCGTCGTCGTCTTCGCCACCCACGGCCTGATGGCGGGCGACCTGCCCGGCCTCGCGCAGCCCGCACTGGCGCTCAGCGCCACCGGAAGCGATTGGCGCGCCCACCTCGTGACGCTGGAAGACGTGCTCGGCTTGAAGCTCAACGCCGACTGGGTGGTGCTCTCGGCCTGCAACACCGCCAGCGCCGACGGGCGCGCCGAGGAGGCCTTGTCGGGCCTGGCGCGCGGCTTCTTCTACGCCGGCTCGCGCAGCCTGCTCGTCACGCAGTGGGAGGTGGAGACCGAGTCGGCCCGCCTGCTCACCAGCGCCACCTTCGCGCACCACGCCCGCGAACGCGAGGCGAGCAAGTCCGAGAGCCTGCGCCAGGCCATGCTGCAGGTGATGGCGATGCCGCAGTACGCGCACCCGGCCTACTGGGCGCCCTACATGCTGGTGGGCGATGGCGCGCGCTGAAGGGGCGAACGGCGCGCCGCGGCGGCTGCGCGGGCTGGCCGCCGCGCTCGCGCTCGCCGGCTGCGCGACCACCATCGACAACCGGCCACAGAACCTGCCGATCACGCCCGCCTTCGTCGAGCAGGCGCAGCGCGAGCGCGGCATCGTCGGCAGCAACGTGGTGGCGCTGTCGCTGTCGGGCGGCGGGCTGCGCGCCGCGGCCTTCGGCTTCGGCGTGATCCAGGCGCTGGCGCGGTCCGGGCCGGCTGGCGACGACCTGTTCGGCGACCTGACCTTCATCTCCAGCGTCTCGGGCGGCTCGCTCACCGCGGCCTACGTGGGGCTGCACGGACGCGCCGCGCTCGGCCGCTTCGAGCGCGAGGTGCTCGTGCGCGATTACGAGCGCGAGCTGCGCACCTCGCTGTGGTCGCCGGCCAACCTGCTGCGCCTGGTGGCCGGCGGCCTGAACGACCGCAACCACCTCGCGGCCACGCTCGATGCCGACGTGTTCCGCGGCGCCACCTTCGCCGACCTGTACCGCGCCAACAAGCCCGACGTGTGGATCAACGCCACCGACCTGTTCAACCGCACGCCGTTTCCCTTCACGCCGCCGGTGTTCATGGGGCTGTGCAGCGACCTGGCGCAGCTGCGCGTGTCCGAGGCGGTGGCGGCGTCGATGGCGGTGCCGCTCGTCTTCGCGCCGGTGGTGCTCAAGACCTGGCCCGAGCATTGCCTGAGCGAACCGCCGCGCTGGGTGGCGCGCGCGCTCGAGCCGGGCGACGCCACGGCCAGCGTGGTCGGCGCCACCGCGCGCGCCGTGCTGCGCTACCGCAACCCCGAGCGCATGCGCTACGTCAAGCTGGCCGACGGCGGGCTCACCGACAACCAGGGCCTGGCCAGCATCCTGATGGCGCGCGCGGTGTCCGAGACGCCGCACGGCCCGTTCACGGAGACCGACGCGGTGCGCATCCGGCGCATGCTGTTCCTGATCGTCGACGCCGGCCGGCCGCCGAGCGGCGACTGGGCGCTGCGCCCCGACGGGCCATCGGGTGTGGAGGTCGGCGTGGCCGCGGCCGACGCGGCGGTGGACTCGGCCACGCGGCTGTCGGCCGCCGCCTTCCGCACCATGGCCGAGGACTGGCGGCGCGCCATCGTCGACTTCCGCTGCGCGCTGCCGCCCGAGCGCGCACGCGCGCTGCTGCCGCCGGGCAGCGAATGGCGCTGCGACGACGTGCGCTTCTACATCGGCGTGGTCGGCTTCGAGTCGCTGGCGCCGGCGCGGGCCGAGCGCCTGCGCACGATGCCGACCCGGCTGGCGCTCTCCGCGGCCGACATCGAGGCCGCGGTCGGCGCCGGGCGCGACGCCGCGCTGGACCACCCCGTGCTCAGGCGCTACCTGAGCGAGCGCATCGGCCCGGTCGGGCCCGCGGTCAGCGCGGCGAGCGCGCCGGCCAGGTAGCGAGCAGCAGGCCGGCCAGCGCCAGCGCGAAAGCCACGCCGTGGCCGGCGCCGAAGGGCTCGCCGAGGAACAGCACGCCGACCAGCGCCGCGCTCACCGGCAGCATCACCGTGAACACGCCGGCGCGCGGCGCCGGCACGTGGCGCAGGCCCTTCATCCACAGCCACACGCTGACCATGCTGGCGGCGAGCGCGTAGAACACGAGCAGGGCCCAGGTGGCGGGGCGCACCGCGGCGAAGTCGAACGCGAGCGCCTGCCACAGGCCGAACGGCGTGACGAGCGCCAGGCCCCAGAGGTTGATGAGCGCGCTGATGCGCGCCGCCGAGTGGCGGCCCGCCAGCCGCTTGCCGATCACGACGTAGCTCGCCTCGCAGAATACGGCGGCCAGCAGCAGCGCGTAGCCCCACCAGGGCGCACCCGCACCGGCAGCGGCCTGCGGGCTCTTGGCCAGCGCCAGCAGCGCGATGCCGAGCGCGGCGCAGGCGATCGCCGCGCCGGTGCGCGCGCCGATGCGCTCGCCGAGGAAGACGCGCGCGAGCAGCGCCACGGCGGCCGGGATGGCCGCCATCACCACGCCGGCGGCGAGCGCCGAGGTCGCCATCACGCCGTAGAGCATGGTGATGGAGAACAGGAAGTTGCCGAGGAAGCTCTGCCAGAAGGTCAGCACGCGCTCGGTGCGGGTCATCGCCGGCTCGCCCGGGGCGCGCGGCACCCAGTGCAGCATGGCCAGCGCGGCGATGCCGAAGCGCAGCCAGGCCAGCAGGAAGACCGGGAACACCGCCACCAGGAGCTTGGACAGGCCGACGTAGCTGCCCACCAGCGCCATGCTCGCGGCGAGGCTCGTGTAGGCGAGCAACGGCAGCGTCGCACCGCGCGCGGAAGGGGAGGCGGTGACGGCGGGGTCGGGCATGGGCGGGGTCCCGAGTGTGCCAAATCACACGAACGCGACGGCGGCCCGCCGGCCGTGCGCGTCTCAAGAACCGCAATGAGGCGGCCGAAAGACCCTGTACACCGGGGACCGCGGGTCCCCTGACGCTTCGACACTTCATGGACATGCCGCCGCCCCGGCGCGGCCATCGCGAAAGGACATCGATGTATCCGCTTCATACCGCCCGCACGTTCGCTGCCCTGGCCGTTGCGGCCGCGTGTGCTCCCGTTGTGGCCAGCGACGGCCTGAGCGCCGCCGAAGTCAAGATCGGCATGGTCAACGTGCAGAGCGGCCCCGCCTCGGGCCTCGGCAAGGGCATGCGCAGCGGCGCCGAGGCGGTGTTCAAGGCCGCCAACGCCAAGGGCGGCGTGCACGGCCGCAAGGTCAACCTGCTGGTCGGCGACGACGGCTACGAGCCCAACCGCGCGGTCGACGAGACGCTCAGGATGATCGAGGAGCAGAAGGTCTTCTCGCTCTTCGGCTACGTGGGCACGCCGACCACCAACGCGGTGCTGCCGATCGTCAAGGAGATGAACGTGCCGCTGGTCGGCGCCTTCACCGGCGCGATGAGCCTGCGTGCGCCGGTCACGCCGCAGGTCTTCAACGTGCGCGCCAGCTACGACGACGAGTCGGAGACGCTGGTGGCGCACTTCCTGGCCAAAGGCGCCAAGAGCGTGGCCGTGTTCTACCAGGACGACGGCTTCGGCCTGGCGGTGCTCTCGGGCACCGAGAAGGCGCTCAAGAAGCGCGGCATGGCGGTGGCCGCCAAGGGCACCTTCCAGCGCAACACGATGGCCATCAAGAGCGGCCTGGCGGCGATGCTCGAGGCCAAGCCCGACGCGGTGGTGATGGTCGGCACCTACGCGCCGCTGGCCGCCTTCATCAAGGAGGCGCGCGCCGCGGGCCTCAAGAGCCAGCTCGCCACGGTCAGCTTCGTCGGCACCGACAACCTGGTGGCCGAGGTCGGCAAGGACGGCGACGGCGTGCTCATCTCGCAGGTGGTGCCGTTCCCCGAGGACAACGACCTGCCGCTGCAGCGCGAGTGCCGCGAGGCGCTGGCCGCGCACAGCGGCGAGAAGCTCGGCTTCGTCAACTTCGAGGGCTGCATCACGGCCAAGGTGATGCTGGCGGCGCTCGAGCGTGCCGGCAAGGAGCCCGCGCGCGAGGGCCTGATCGGCGCGCTGCGCTCGATGAACGGCGTCGACCTGGGCGGCATGAAGCTCGCGTTCAGCGAGAACAACCACCAGGCCTTCAACGACGTGTTCCTGACGCAGATCCAGGGCGGCCGCATCACCAAGATCCGCTGATCCCGCCAATGACGCTCTCGCCATGAAGATCTCGCACCGCCTGCTCGCGCAGGCCGGCATCACCGCGCTCGGCCTGGTCTGCGTGGCCGCGGTCAGCGTCTGGTCGGTGACCTCGATCCAGACCGACCTGCGCGCGCTGACCACTCAGGCCGGCCCGCTGCAGACCAAGACCTACGAGCTGCAGGAGCGCACCGAGCGCGCGGTGGGCGGCCTGCTCAAGCTGAGCCTGGCGCGCAACAAGGACGAGGCGGCGCGCGCCGGCGCCGAGCTGACGCGGCTGGACGCCGGCATCGGCAAGCTGCGCGACGAGTTGCGCGCGCTCGATCCGAAGACCGCGTCGAGCCAGACGCTCGACCTGGCCGGCACGCAGCGCGAGATCATGGCCGCCGTGGAGCGCCGCCTCGGCGACGACGAGGCCTACCGCGTCGAGGCCGAGCAGGCCCGCGCGGCGCTCAAGAAGGCCGAGGACGCGGTGGGCGCCACGCGCAGCGCGGTGCAGCAGATCGGCGTCGAGGCCGGTCAGGCGGCGGACCGGGCGCAGGACCAGTCGCGCCGCATCGGCCAGACCGTCAAGCAGCTGCTGTCGGCGCAGACGCGGCTCAAGGAGCTCGCCATCGTGGTCGGCGACGTCGACACGGTGACGAGCCGCTTCCGCCTGGCGCCGATCAAGGAGCGCGCCAAGGCGGTGACCGACGCCATCGCGCGCCTGGAGCCCGAGGCCGGCACCGAGGACGCGCTTAAGGAGGTGCGCGCCCTGGCCGCCGCCACCTACGAGCAGATCGCCAAGGACAACGGCGGCCTGCTCGCGCTGCGCGCCGCCGCGCTCGCCGCCAAACCCGAGGCCAAGGCGGAGGCCGAAGCCGCCTACCAGAAGCAGCGCCGCGCCGTGCTCGGCCCGGCCGACGAGCAGGCCACCAAGCTCGGCACGGTGATCGACACGCTGGAGGTGCAGGCGGTCAAGCAGCGCCAGGCGCTCGAGGCGGCGCTCAGGCTGCGCAACGAACCGGGCGGCGTGGTCACCACCAGCGAGGAGGTGTCGCTGGCCATCCGCGACATGGTGGCCCAGCTGCGGCTGCTGATGCTCGCCGGCACCGTCGAGGAGGCCGCGGCCACGCAGGGCGCGCTGGAGGCCGGCGCCGACAAGCTCGTCAGGCAGATGAAGGCGATGCGCGAGGGCCTCGTGCGCATGGGCCGCCCGCCGCTGGCCATGCAGGTCGACGCGGCACTGGCGGCGATGGAATCGGTGCGCGCGTCGATCGGCAAGGTCGGCGCGGCCAAGAAGAGCCTGCTCGGCAGCGAGGCCCACATGGCCGGCATGCTCGACAAGCTCAAGCAGACCGCGTTGGCCCAGGCCGCCGCCGGCGAGAAGCAGGTGCAGGCCATCGCCGAGCGCCAGCGCCAGGTGAGCGCGGGCGTGGACGGGCGCGTGAACTCGTCGCTGACCATCATCCTCGGCATCGCCGCGCTGGTCATCGTGGCCACCGGGCTGTTCAGCCTGCGCACGGTGCGCGCCGTCACGGCGCGCCTGAACGGCGCGGTGCAGGTGGCCGAGTCGGTGTCGAGCGGCCACCTCGTCGACGTGCCGCGCGTGAGCGGCAACGACGAGACGGCGCGCCTGATGAACGCCATGGCGACCATGGTGGACAAGCTGCGCGGCATCGTCGGCGACATCAGCCAGGCGGCGCAGCAGATCCACAGCGGCTCGGCCGAGATCAACCGCGGCAACCAGGACCTCTCCGAGCGCACCGAGCAGCAGGCCTCGCAGCTGCAGCAGACCGCGGCTTCGGTGGAGCAGCTGGCAAGCACCGTGCGCAGCAACGCCGAGAGCGCGCGCAGCGCCAACGAGCTGGCCGGCAGCGCCAGCGAGGTGGCCACGCGCGGCGGCGCGGTGGTCGAGCAGGTCGTCAGCACGATGGCCGAGATCGAGGCGCAGTCCAAGCGCATCGGCGACATCGTCGGCGTGATCGACGGCATCGCCTTCCAGACCAACATCCTGGCCCTCAACGCCGCGGTGGAGGCGGCGCGCGCCGGCGAGCATGGGCGCGGCTTCGCGGTGGTGGCCGCCGAGGTGCGCGCGCTCGCCGCCAAGAGCGCCGACGCGGCGCGTCAGGTCAAGGCCATCGTCGAGGCCAGCGTGAGCCGCATCGACGGCGGCTCGGCCCTCGTGCGCGACGCCGGCACCACGATGCAGGAGATCGTGACCCAGGTGCAGCGCGTGACGCAGATCATGGCCGAGATCGCGCGCGCCAGCGAGGAGCAGGCCACCTCGGTGGGCACGGTGGGCAGCGCGGTCAACCAGCTCGACACGCTGACGCAGCAGAACGCCGCGCTGGCCGAGCAGAGCACCGCGGCGGCAGCCAGCCTGACCCAGCTGGCCGAGGGGCTGACGCAGGCGGTGGCGGCGTTCCGGCTGGAGACCGGGCCGGGCACCCAAGGCGCCCAGGCCGCGTAGGACACCCAGGGCGCTGACCGCGCCCGGGGCCGATGCAACGGCCTGCCCGCGGGCAGGCCGCCGCGTTCAGGCGGCGCGCCGGATCGCGCCGCGCAGCGTGTCGACGATGCGGTCGATGTGCGACTTCTCGATGATCAGCGGCGGCGACAGCGCGATCGTGTCCCCGGTGGTGCGGATCAGCAGGCCCTTGTCCCAGCAGTCGAGGAAGACGCTGAACGCGCGCTTGGCCGGCTCGCCGGCGATCGGCGCGAGCTCGATGCCGCCGACCAGGCCGATGTTGCGGATGTCGACCACGTTCGGCTCGCCCTTCAGCGAGTGCACAGCCTCGGCGAAGTAGCCCTCGAGCGTTTGGGCGCGCGTGAGCAGCCCGTCCTCGGCGTAGGTGTCCAGCGTGGCCAGGCCGGCGGCGCAGGCCAGCGGGTGCGCGCTGTAGGTGTAGCCGTGGAAGAACTCGATCAGGTGCTCGGGGCCCTGCATGAAGGTGTCGTAGAGGCCCTGGCGTGCGATCACCGCGCCCATCGGAACCGCGCCGTTGGTCAGGCCCTTGGCGCAGGTGATGAGGTCGGGCGTCACGCCGAAGGTGGTGGCGCCGAAGGCGTTGCCGGTGCGGCCGAAGCCGGTGATGACCTCGTCGAAGATGAGCAGGATGCCGTGCTTGGTGCAGATCTCGCGCAGGCGCTGCAGGTAGCCCTGCGGCGGCACCAGCACGCCGGTGGAGCCGGCCACCGGCTCGACGATGACGGCGGCGATCGTGCTCGCGTCGTGCAGCGCGACCAGGCGCTCCAGGTCGTCGGCGATCTCCGCGCCGTGCGCCGGCTGGCCCTGGGCGAAGGCGTTGCGCGCCGGGTCGTGGGTGTGGCGGATGTGGTCGACGCCACCGAGCAGGGTGCCGAAATGCTTGCGGTTGGCGACCATGCCGCCCACCGAGATGCCGCCGAAGTTGACGCCGTGGTAGCCGCGCTCGCGGCCGATGAGGCGCGTGCGCGAACCTTCGCCGCGCACGCGGTGGTAGGCCAGCGCCATCTTCAGCGCCGTCTCCACCGCCTCGCTGCCGCTGTTGACGAAGAACACCTTGTCCATGCCGGGCGGCGCAATGGCGGCCACGCGGTCGGCGAGTTCGAAGGCCTTCGGGTGGCCCATCTGGAAGGGCGGCGCGAAGTCCATCTCCGCGGCCTGCTCCTGGATCGCGCGCGTGATGCGCGGCCGGGCGTGGCCCGCGTTCACGCACCACAGGCCGGCCACGCCGTCGAGCACCTGGCGGCCGTCCTTGTCCCAGTAGTACATGCCTTCGGCCCGCGTGAGCAGGCGCGGCGCCTTCTTGAACTGGCGGTTGGCCGTGAAGGGCATCCAGTAGGCGCTGGACTGCAGGCTGCCGGTGGCTTCGGCGGCTTGCATCAGGCTCGGGTCGACGGGCTTGTTCATCGCGATGCTCCTCGAGGCGACAGATGGCCGAGTCTAGGCAGAGGGCGGCGCAATGTGCTTGCGAGCCGAATTCGGGTTCACCCTAGGTTGTGCAATCGGGTGCGAGAATCGTCGGGGCTCGCGCAAGGTTCTGCGAAGCGGAGGCGTACCGATGCAACTGGATGCGATCGACAAGGCCATCCTGAACCAGCTGCAGGCCGACGGCCGCATCTCCAACCAGGACCTCGCGGGCCGCGTGCACCTGTCGCCTTCGGCCTGCCTGAGGCGCGTGAAGGCGCTCGAGGACGGCGGCGTGATCGCCTGCTACGTGGCCTTGCTCGACCCGCGCGCCGTGGGCCAGCCGGGCACCAGCTTCACCATCATCAACCTGGAGAGCACGCAGCCGGCCAAGCTCGAGGCCTTCGAGCAGGCGGTGCGTGACGCGCCCGAGATCCTCGACTGCTTCTACGTCGCCGGCACCAACGACTACCTGGTGCGCTTCACCTACCGCGACGCCGACGACCTGGCGCGCCTGCACGCCGAGGTGCTGCAACGCCTGCCCGGCGTGCTGCGCAGCAACTCGATGCTGGTGCTGCGCACGGTGAAGAGGACGACGGCGATCGCGCTGTAGCCCGTTCGCTCAGCCGCGGCGCGCGGCGCCCGCCTCGAGCGCCGCCTGGCGGCGCCGCGCCTCGGGGTAGATCAGCGACTCTTCGAGCCCGATGTGCTCGACGTAAAGCGCGCGGAACACCGGCAGCGCGGCCTTGAGCATGGCCAGGTCGTACCAGTTGTCGCCGCGGCTCACGGCCTCGATGGGCGGCGCGAGCTCGAGCCAGTCTTCCTCGAGCCAGCCATGGTCCTGCTGCAGGCGCTGCACCTGGGCCACCAGCGCGGCGTCGCCGCCGGTCAGCAGGGCCGGGAAGACCTGACGCTCCTCGTCGGCGTGGTGCTGCCGCGCATGCGAGGAGAAGAACTCGTGGATCTCGAGGGCCAGCGCGCGCGCCTGCGCATCGGGGCCGTTCGCCTCGAGGTGCGTGAGCAGACGGTCGAACTGGTCGAGCAGTTCGAGCACGCGGCGGTGCGTGCGGTCCAGTTCGTCGAAGGCGGGCAGGGGCGGTGCGGGCTCGCGTGCAGGACGCGCGCTGCGGCTCGTCCGGGAAGAGGCTGCTTTCATCGTCGGCTCCGGGAGTTGCAGCCGATTCTTCGCGCGCGACCCCGGCCGCCCTTGCGACGGATCAAGGATCGATCAGGGTGCGCGGCCCGCTCAGCCCCGCGGCGCGGCCAGGCGGCCGCACAGGTAGGTCCACACGCAGTGCGCGGCGGCGTAGCTGGTCAGCTCGGCGTGGTCGTAGGCCGGCGCCACTTCGACGCAGTCCATGCCCACGAAGGGGAGGTCGGCCGTCTCCTCGAGCAGCGTGAGCACCTGGTTGGTGCTCAGCCCGCCCGGCTCGGGCGTGCCGGTGCCGGGCGCGAAGGCGGGGTCGAGGCAGTCGATGTCCAGGCTCAGGTACAGCGGCGGCTGGCCGTGCGCGGCGAGCCGCTCGCGCACCGCGCGCACCAGCGGGGCGAGGGCGCTCGGGCCGTCCAGTCCGCGCAGGTCGCGCGCGGTGAAGATCTGGCCGCCGCGTGCGCGCACGAACTCGCGCGCCTCGCGCGAGGCGGCCGAGCGGATGCCGATCTGCGTGAAGCAATCCGGCACGACGAGGCCTTCCGCGAACGCCTCGCTGACCCAGGTGCCGTGTCCGCTCGGCTCGCCGAAGTGGTCGAGCCAGGTGTCGCAGTGCGCGTCGAAGTGCAGCACGGCGAGCGGCCGGCCGAGCCAGGCGCGGTACGCGCGCAGCAGCGGCAGCGTGATCGAGTGGTCGCCGCCGAGCCAGGCCATGTGATGGCGGTGGATCAACTCGGCGGCCCGTGGCGCGAGCGCCTCGCGCATCGCGGCCAGCGAGGTGTTGGGCAGCGTCAGGTCGCCGAGATCGGCGAGCGCGCCGAGCGGGCTGACGTCGAACAGCGGATGCACCCCGTCGCACAGCATGTGGCTGGCTTCGCGGATGGCGCGCGGGCCAAAGCGTGCGCCCGGGCGGTTGGTGGTGGCGCCGTCCCACGCGATGCCGGCCACGGCGTAAGGTGCGGACGTCGTGGACGTCGCGGACGACCCGGCCGCCTTCAGGAAACGCTGGTCGGACAGGAAGGCGAACGACGACATGCGCGGGCATGATAGCGACGACCCTCCGTACGAAACCCCTTGCCGACGTCCGCGTGAAGCCGATCCTGATCCTGCAGAACCAGACCGGCGACGGCCCGGCCTACCTCGGCACGTGGCTACGCCAGCGCGGCGTGGCCTTCGACGTCCGTGACACCGAAAGCGGCGCCGCCTATCCCGCCGACCTGAGCGGCCACGCCGCGCTCGCGTTGCTGGGCGGCGAGATGAGCGTCAACGATGCGCTGCCCTCGCTGCGCCAGGCCGAGAAGCTGATCCTCGAGGCGATGCGCGACGGCAAGCCCGTGCTCGGGCATTGCCTGGGCGGGCAGCTGATGGCGCGCGCACTCGGTGCCCGCGTCGCCGCCTCGCCGGCGCCCGAGATCGGCTGGCAGCCGGCGCGCGTGCTCGACGGCTACGCCGCGCGCGCCTGGCTCGGTGCGTCCGGGGCGACGACCTTCTTC
>Ga0209172_10005050_pt1 | contig 16550 bp, 18 predicted proteins | sample LarsenN4metaG_FD_184113 | JGI IMG/M metagenome (GOLD analysis project Ga0209172, IMG submission 184113) | Hot spring sediment bacterial and archeal communities from British Columbia, Canada, to study Microbial Dark Matter (Phase II) - Larsen... ... | reverse complement strand
CTTCGCCGGGCCCTCGCGGTCCTCGCGTTCGCGTCCGTCCTGCTGCCCGCAGCCGCCCAGACGGCCGCCGCCCCGGCCGCGCCGGCCCCCGCCGCCGCGCCCGCCAGCGCACCCGTGCCGAGCACGCTGGACGCGCGCATCCAGGAGGTCAAGGGCGACGTGATCCGCCTCAACCGCGACCTGCTCGTGCTCGAGGAGGAACTGCTGTTCCCGGCCAACACGCAGGTGGCGCTGTTCGTCTCGATGGACGTGGGCAAGCTGTTCCAGCTCGAGTCCGTGCAGATCAAGCTGGACGACAAGCTCGTCACCAACTACCTCTACACGCCGCAGGAGGTGCTGGCGCTGCACCGCGGCGGCGTGCAGCGCGTCTACCTCGGCAACCTGCGCGCGGGCGCGCACGAGCTGGTGGCCTTCTTCACCGGCCAGGGCCCGCACGAGCGCGACTACAAGCGCGGCGCGACCGTGAAGTTCGACAAGGGCACCGAGCCGAAGTACATCGAGCTGCGCATCAAGGACTCCACCGGCAAGCTGCAGCCGGAGTTCGACATCAAGGTCTGGCAGTAGGCGTGCGCATGTCCGTGAAGTTCCCGCTGCCCCCGGCGCGGCCGCTGGTGCGACGGCTGCTGGCGGCCTGCGCCCTGCTCGCCTGCGTGGCCGCCGGCGCGGCGCCGCCCCGGCCCTGGCCCGTGCCGGCCAACGAGAAGGCGCGTGCGGTGGAGGCGCCGCACCACGGCGACGCGCTGTTCCACTTCTTCCAGGACCGCTACTTCACGTCGATCACGACGCTGATGGCCTCGCAGCACTTCAGGCGCGTCGCGCCGCACGACGACGAGGCCGAGGTGCTGCGCGGCGGCATGCTGCTGTCCTACGGCCTGCACAAGGAGGCCGGCGAGATCTTCGCGCAGCTGATCGACAAGGGCGCCACGCCCGCGGTGCGCGACCGCGCCTGGTTCTACCTCGCCAAGATCCGCTACCAGCGCGGCTTCATCGCCGAGGCCGACGACGCGATCGGCCGCATCGAGGGCCGCCTGCCCGGCGCGCTGGAGGAAGACCGCCTGCTGCTGCAGTCCAACCTGCTGATGGCGCGCGGCGACTATGCCGGCGCGGCGGCCCTGCTCGAGGGCGTGGCCAAGGAGAGCCCGATCGGCCGCTACGCGCGCTTCAACCTCGGCGTGGCGCTGGTGCGCAGCGGCGAGGGCGAACGCGGCGCAAAGCTGCTCGAGGAGCTGGGCCTCGAACCCGCCCCCGACGAGGAGATGCGCGCGCTGCGCGACAAGGCCAACCTCGCGCTCGGCTTCGCGGCGCTGCAGGGGGGCCAGCCCGAGTCGGCGCGCCGCGCGCTGCAGCGCGTGCGGCTGCAGGGCATGCAGTCGAACAAGGCGCTGCTCGGCTTCGGCTGGGCCGCCGCCGAGCTGAAGCAGCCCCAGCTCGCGCTGGTGCCCTGGCTGGAACTGGCCGGGCGCGACGCGAGCGACGCCGCCGTGCAGGAGGCGCGCATCGCCATCCCCTTCGCCTACGCCGAGCTGGGCGCCTACGGCGAGGCGACCGAGCAGTACAACGCCGCGATCGCCGCCTACGACAGCGAGGCCGGCCGGCTCGACGAGTCGATCGCCGCCATCCGCGGCGGCAAGCTGCTGGAGGGGCTGATCGAGCGCAACCCCGGCGAGGAGATGGGCTGGTTCTGGAACATCGCCGAGCTGCCCGAGATGCCCTACGCCAGCCACCTGACCCAGGTGATGGCCGGCCACGAGTTCCAGGAGGCGTTCAAGAACTGGCGCGACCTGCGCTTCCTGGCGAAGAACCTGAAGGACTGGGAGGACAACCTGGGCGTGTTCGGCGACATGCTCGAGAACCGCCGCCGCGCCTATGCCGAGCGCCTCCCGGCGGTGCAGGCGCAGGCGCGCGCCGTCAACCTGCAGGCGCTGCAGCAGCGCCGCGACGCGGTTGCCGGCGAGATCGAGCGCGCGCTGCGCGAGCAGGATCCGCAGGCCTTCGCCACCGCGAAGGACCGCGAGCTGCTCGAACTGATCGACGGCGTCCGCCAGGGCCTCGAGGACCTGAGCGACGCCGCGCAGGCCGAGCGCCTGCGCGAGCGCACCCGGCTGGTGGCGGGCGCGCTCAGCTGGCGCCTCGCGCAGGAGTACCCGGCACGCAGCTGGGAGGCGCAGAAGGACCTGAAGGTCATCGACGCCGAGCTGGCCCAGGCACGCGAGCGCGAGGCGGCGGTGGCGCGCGCGCAAGTCGAAGAGCCGGCGCGCCACGAGGCCTTCGCCAGGCGCATCGCCGAGCTGGCCGCGCGCATCAAGGGGCTGATCCCGCGCGTGGCGGCGCTGTCCGAAGACCAGCGCAAGGAAGTGCAGGAACTGGCGGTGGCCGAGCTGGGCCGGCAGAAGGAGCGTCTGGCCGCGTACTCGCAGCAGGCGCGCTTCGCCGTCGCGCAGCTGTACGACCGCGCGACCTCCGAGCCGCAGAAGAAGGACAGCCATGCGCCGGCCCAGTGACCTCGTGACGCTCGCGATGCGCCCGCTGGTCGTGCTGATGCTCGCCGGGCTGGCCGGCTGCGCAAGCCAGAAGAAGAGCTACCCCGGCGACGACCAGCCGACGCTGGCCTCGCTGTCCGGCCGCACGGTCGAGGTGTCGCGCGACAAGCGCATCGTCTCCAACGAGGAGCAGACGATCGCGGCCTACCGCAAGTTCCTCGACGTGGCGCCGAAGGCGCCCCAGCGCGCCGAGGCGATGCGCCGCCTCGGCGACCTGGAGATGGACCTGGCCGACCAGCGCGCGGCCGCCGGCCAGGGGCCGGCCAGCGGTCCCGACTACCGCGCCGCGGTGAAGCGCTACGAGGAGTACCTCAAGGCCCATCCGGACGAGAAGGGCAACGACCGCGTCCACTACCAGCTCGCGCGCGCGCAGGAGCAGGCCGGCGACCTGGAGACCTCGCTGAAGACCCTCGACCGCCTGGTGGCGAGCTACCCGAACACGCTCTATCGCGACGAGGCCAACTTCCGCCGCGGCGAGCTGCTCTTCTCGCTGAAGGACTACGCGCGCGCCGAGCGTGCCTACACCACCGTGCTGGCCGCGCCGCAGCGCTCCGAGTTCAACGACCGCGCGCTGTACATGCAGGGCTGGTCGCGCTTCAAGCAGGGCAAGCTGGAAGACGCGCTGCAGTCCTTCTTCGGCGTGCTCGACGCGCGCGCCGCCGGGCTCGCCGAGGAAGGCAGCCTGGAGACGCTGCCCGGCCTGTCGCGCGCCGACCGCGAGCTGCTGGAGGACACCTTCCGCGTCACCAGCATCAGCCTGGCGAACCTGCAGGGCGCCGAGAGCATCCCCGCCTACGTCGACGACCCGAAGCGCCGCACCTACGAATACCGCGTCTACGAGCAGCTCGGCGAGCTGTACCTCAAGCAGGAGCGCGTCAAGGACGCGGCCGACACCTTCGGCGCGTTCGCGCGCCGCCACCCGCTGCACGCCCAGGCGCCGCAGCTGCAGGCGCGCGTGATCGAGATCTACCAGGGCAACGGCTTCCCGGCGCTGGCGCTGGACGCGAAGAAGGACTACGTGTCGCGCTACGGCGTGGGCAGCGAGTTCCGCCGCGCCAACCCGGCCGGCTGGGAGAAGGCCCAGCCGCTGGTGAAGACGCACCTCACCGAGCTGGCGCGCCACTACCACGCGAGCGCGCAGAAGAGCAGGGCGAGCGCCGACTACCAGGAGGCGGTGAAGTGGTACCGCGCCTACATCGCCGCGTACCCGAACGACCCCGAGACGGCGCAGAACAACTTCCTGCTGGCCGAGCTGCTGTACGAGGACAAGCGCCTCGCGGAGGCGGCGGTGGAGTACGAGAAGGTCGCCTACCAGTATCCCAACCACGCCAAGGCAGCCGACGCCGGCTACGCCGCGCTGCTGAGCTACGCCGGGCAGGAGAAGGCCGCGCAGGGCGAGGCGCTGGCCGCGCTGCAGCGCACCAGCGTCGACAGTGCGCTGCGCTTCGCGAAGGCCTTCCCGAAGGACAGCCGCAACGGCAGCGTGCTCACCAACGCCTCCGAGAAGCTCTTCGCGCTGCGCGACCCGGAGCGCGCCGAGGCGGTGGCGCAGCAGGTGCTGCAGCTCGACCCGCCGGCGGCCGCGGCCCAGCGCCGGGTCGCCTGGACGGTGGTCTCGCACGCCGCGTTCGACAAGGGCCGCTTCGACGATGCGGAGCGCGGCTACCGCGAGGTGCTGGCGCTGGTGCCGGAGCAGGACCCGGCGCGCAACGACCTCGTCGAGCGCCTCGCCGCCTCGGTGTACAAGCAGGGCGAGAAGGCGCGCGCGGCGGGCGACAACGCGGCGGCGATCGGCCACTTCAACCGCATCGCCACGCTGGCGCCGGGGTCGAGCGTGCGCGCCACGGCGCAGTTCGACGCCGCCGCCGCGATGATCGCGATGAAGGACTGGGAAGGCGCCTCGCGAACGCTGGAGGACTTCCGCAGCCGCTACCCCAACCATCCGCTGCAGGCCGAGGTGGGCAGCAAGCTCGCGCTGGCCTACCTGGAGCGCCAGCAGTGGGGCCAGGCGGCCGGCGAGTTCGAACGCGTGGCGGCGACGTCCAGGGACGCCACGGTGGCGCGCGAGGCCCTGTGGCAGTCGGCCGAGCTGCACGAGAAGGCGGCCGATGCGAAGAGCGGCTCGCGGGCCACGGCCGCGAAGGCCTACGAGCGCTACCTGAAGCAGTACCCGCAGCCGCTGGAGCGCAACCTGGAGGCGCGCTGGCGCCTCGCGAAGATCGCCAAGGCGGACGGCGACGCCAGGCGCGAGGCCGCCCTGATGAAGGAGATCTTCCAGGCCGACCAGGCGGGCGGCGGCGCGCGCACCGACCGCACGCGCTACCTCGGGGCGAGTGCGGCACTGGCGATGGCCGAACCGGTGGTGGCCGAGTACCGCAAGGTGCGCCTGGTCGAACCGCTGGCGCGCAACCTGAAGACCAAGAAGGCGAGGATGGAGGACGCGCTGAAGGCCTACGCCGTGGCCGCCAACTACGGCGTGGCCGACGTGACCACCGCCTCGACCTTCCACATCGCCGCGCTGTACGAGGACTTCGGCCAGTCGATGCTGAAGTCGGAGCGACCCAGGAAGCTCTCCAAGCTGGAGCGCGAGCAGTACGACGTGCTGCTCGAGGAGCAGGCCTACCCCTTCGAGGAGAAGGCCATCGAACTGCACGAGACGAATGCGAACCGCGCCTCGCAGGGCATCTACGACGCGTGGGTGAAGCGCAGCTTCGAGGCGCTGGCCAAGCTGCGCCCGGTGCGCTACGGCAAGGCCGAGCGGGCGGAAGGGGTGGTCGATGCGATCCGCTGACGCCCTCACCCTGCGCCTGGCCGCGCTCGGCCTCGCCACGGCCCTGGCGGGCTGCTCGACGATCTCGAGCGGCATGCGCTCGATCCAGGACAGCGTGGTCTCGCCCGTGGCGAAGGCGCTCGCGCCGGCCGAGCCGGCCTCGGCGCCAGCGCCGGCCACGCCGGCCTCGGCCGCGCCCGCGGCGCGCGTCGAGCCGCCCGTGCCGGCGGCGGCGCGCCGTGCCTTCGACGACGCGCTGCGCGCGATGCGCGCCGGCCGCACCGACGACGCCGAGCGCGGCTTCAAGGCGCTGGTGCAGTCGAACCCGGAGCTGGGCGGCCCGCACGCCAACCTGGGCGTGATCTACCGCCAGGCCGGCAAGTTCGCCGAGTCGGTGGCGGCGCTCGAGCGCGCCACGCAGGCCAGCCCGGACCAGCCGGTCTACTTCAACCAGCTCGGCATCAGCTACCGGCATGCCGGCCAGTTCGAGAAGGCGCGCACGGCCTACGAGCGCGCCCTGACGCTGGACCCGAACTTCGCCGCCGCGCAGCTCAACCTCGGCATCCTGTTCGACCTGTACCTGCGCGACAACGCCCGCGCGCTGCAGGCCTACGAGCGGTATGCGGAGCTCTCCGGCGGCAAGGACGCCACCGTGGCCAAATGGGTCACGGACCTGAAGAACCGCAAGCCGGCGCAGGGCAACGCGCCCGCAAAGAAGGAGCAGTCATGAAGGTCTGCACCGCCTCGATCCTGCTGCTGGCCGCGGCCGCCACAGCCTCGGCCCAGACGGCCCGCAAGCCGGCCGCGCCGCCGGCACCTGCCCCGGCGGCGCCCGCCGCCGGCGCCACCGACCGCGCCGACATCGACCGCCAGCAGATCATCGGCAACCGCGAGCTGCCCAAGGTGCTGTACATCGTGCCCTGGAAGAAGCCGCTGCCCGGCGACCTCGCCGGCCGCCCCACCGGCGGCATCCTCGACGAGGCGCTCGCGCCGGTGGACCGCGACGTGTTCCGCCGCCAGGTGCGCTACGACGCGCAGTTCGCCGCGCCGAAGACCGAACCATCCACCCCGGGCGCCGCCCCCGCGCGCCCCTGAACCCCGCATCACACCCACACCGTCGTCACAGGAGAAGCCCATGAGCGTGTTCGAGTTTGCCGTCAAGTTCTTCCAGGACAGCGGCGTCGCCATCTACTTCAGCATCGCGATCATGGCGGTCGGCCTCGCGATCGCCATCGAGCGCTACGTCTTCCTGCAGCGCGCTCGCAGCGAGAACCGCAAGCTGTGGGCCAAGGTGCTGCCGCTGCTGCAGAGCGGCAAGTTCAAGGAGGTGCTGAGCGTGGCCTCCAGTTCCGACGCGGCCATCGGCAAGATCGTCGCCAACGGCCTGGAGCGCATGCAGAGCCCGGCGCGCCGCGAGGACATCGACAACGCGATGGAGGAGGGCATGATGGAGATCGTGCCGCGCCTGGAAAAGCGCACGCACTACATCGCCACGCTGGCCAACGTGATCACCCTGGTCGGCCTGCTGGGCACCATCATCGGCCTGATCAAGGGCTTCACCGCGGTGGCGGCCGTGAACCCGGCCGAGAAGGCGGAGCTGCTGTCGGCCTCCATCTCGATCGCGATGAACAACACCGCCTTCGCGCTGTCGGTGGCGATCCCGTTCCTGCTCATCCACGCCTTCCTGCAGGCGCGCACGGGCGAGATCGTCGACGGCCTGGAAGCCGCCAAGATCAGCTTCCTGAACGTGGTGCAGCGCGTGCGCGCCGAGGCGGCGCCGACCGGGACGCGCTGATGATGTACCCCCAAGCTCACATTCGTTCGCTGCCCCCCGCGGGGGCGCCGGCCTCCCTTGGGGCGGCCCTGCAGGAGGCCTGACATGAGGATCCGCCGCCCGCGCAAGCCGGTTGCGCATCTCGAAGTCACCGCGTTCATCAACGTGATCGTGGTGCTGGTGCCGTTCCTGCTGTCGACGGCGGTGTTCTCGCGCCTGGCGGTGATCGAGCTGTCGCTGCCGGCGCAGAACTCCGGCGTCGAGCAGCTCAAGGTCGAGGACCTGAAGCTCGAGGTGGTGATCCGTCCCGACGCGCTGGACGTGGGTGACCGCATCGGCGGGCTGATCCAGCACATCCCGAACAACGCCCAGGGCTACGACCTGGCCTCGCTGTCCACGCTCATGCAGCAGGTCAAGGCGAAGTTCCCGGAGACGAAGACGGCCACCGTGCTGGCCCAGCCCAACACCTCGTACGAGGTGCTGGTGCAGGTGATGGACGCGGTGCGCGAAGGCGTGCCCGCGGGCGTCGACCCGAAGGCCAAGGCCGCGTCCGTCGAGCTGTTCCCCGACATCTCCATCGGCGACGCGCCGATCAGCGTCGCCAAGAAATAGCAGGGGCCGTCATGAAGCTGACGCCGATCCAGAAACGCGCCGCCCGCAAGGAGCGCAACCACTCGGGCCTCGACATGAACCTCGTGGCCCTGATCGACATCTTCACGATCCTGATCTTCTTCCTGATGTCGAGCACCGGCGTCGAGATCCTGTCGACCGCGCAGGCCATCAAGCTGCCGCAGTCGACCGCCGAGAAGACGCCGCGCGAGATGCTGGTCGTCACGGTGAGCGCCACCGACATCCTGGTGGACGGCCGCAAGGTCGCGACCGTGGCCGAGGCGATGGGCACGGAAGGCGACCTGATCGCGCCGCTCAAGGCCGAGCTCGATCTGCACGCCGGCCGCACCGTGCTGCTCAAGGCCAACGAGGCGCAGAGCAAGTCGGTGACCATCATGGGCGACAAGCAGATCCCCTACAGCCTGCTGCGCAAGGTGATGTACACCGCAGCACGCGCCAACTACAGCGACGTCTCCTTCGCGGTGTCGCAGAAGGCGGGGAAAGCGTGAGCGCCGCGACGATCTCCTTCCGCGCCTCGGTGCTGCCCTGGGCGGTCTCGCCCGAGGACGAGGCGCGCTTCAAGCGCATCCTGCGCACGGTGCTGGCGCTGTGCGCCCTGCTGTGCGTGATCCTGCTGCTGATGCCCAAGCCGCAGGTCGATCGCGCCGCACCGCCCGAGGTGCCGCAGCGCCTGGCCAAGCTGGTGCTCGAGCAGCGCGAGCCGCCGGCCCCGAAGGCGCCGCCCGCGCCGGTGACCGCGGCCACGCCGCAGCCCAAGGCCGACACGCCGCCCGAGGTGGCCAAGCCGCTGCCCGACGCCAAACCCCTGCCCAAGGCAGTGGCGCCCGAGGCGCGCAAGCCGATTCCGGGCAAGCCGCCGGGCGAGATCGAGGGCGCGCGGCGCAAGGCCGCCGGCGTCGGCCTGCTGGCGATGAAGGACGAACTGGCCGAATTGCGCGGCGCGCCCACCGCGGTGCAGCTCAATCCGAACATCAAGGCCGGTCCGGGCGTGGGCGCGGGTGTCGGCGTCGGCGTCGGCGCGGGCTCCGATCCCGGCCTGCCGGCGCGCAACCTGATCACCTCGAACGCCACCGGCGGATCGGGCGGCATCAACACCGCGGCCTACAGCCGCGACACCGGCGGCGGCGGCCTGGCGGGCCGCGCCACCACGCTGGTCGAAGGCGTGGCCGGCGGCGGCGGTGGCGGCGGCCCGGGCGGCGGCGGCAGTTCCGGCCGCGGCGGCACGGGCACCGGCGTGGGCGGCGGCGCGGGCGGCACGCTCGCCAAGGGCGGCGGGGGCAAGGCTTCGCGCTCGCTGGAGGAGATCCGCCTCGTGTTCGACCGCAACAAGGGCGCGATCTACGCGATCTACAACCGCGCCTTGCGCGACGATCCGTCGCTGCAGGGCAAGGTGGTGCTGAAGCTGACGATCTCGCCGTCCGGCCAGGTGACGGACGTCCGCATCGAGTCGAGCGAACTGAAGGCGGCCGAACTGGAATCCAAGCTGCTCGCGCGCATCCGCAGCTTCGACTTCGGCGCGAAGGACGTCAACCCGATGACGGTGACCTACCCGCTGGACTTCCTGCCCTCCTAGGGCAGGCGGGCGAACTCAGGCGCGCAGCAGCAGCACCTGCGCGCTGCGCCGCGGCGCGCAGGCGGGCTCGCCGCGCCGCTCCCACCACCGCGCGATCCGCGCGAGCACACCGGGTCGCGCCAGCGTCGGCAGCGGCGTCGGCGCGCGCATGCGGCGCGGTGCGGGCAGTTCCGAGATCACGACGGACGCGTGCAGGAGGTCGGAGGCGCGAGACAGCATGGTGGTCACCCGTGGCGGAATGCCGTGAAGGTAACCACGAGTTACCGGTCCGGCCATCCCCGGAAGCGGGGACGGCGCCACGGCGCGCACCACTCAGGTGCAGGGCGCCATCACCGGATGCCGCGAGGTCTGCAGCGTGACGTGGGCGATGCCGAAGCGCTGGTGCAGGCAGGCGGTGGCCGCCTGCAGGAACTCGTCGCCGGCGGGGGGCTGCGGCATCACCAGGTGCGCGGTCAGCGCCACGTCCGAGGTGCCCATGGCCCAGACGTGCAGGTCGTGCACCTCGGCCACCCCGGGCAGACCCCGCAGGCACTCGCGCACCTCGACGAGGTTCACGTGGGCCGGCACGCCGTCGACCATCAGGTGCAGCGACTGGCGGAACAGGCCCCAGGTGCCGACCACGATCACGCCCGCGATCAGCAGGCTCGCCACCGGGTCGACCCAGGTCCAGCCAAGGAAGATCGTCAGCAGGCCGGCCACCACCACGCCGGCCGACACCAGCGCATCGGCCAGCATGTGCAGGAAGGCGCCACGCAGGTTGAGGTCGTGGCGGCCACGCAGGAACAGCAGCGCCGTCACCGTGTTGACGACGATGCCGATGGCCGCGACCACCACCACCGTCGTGCCCTGCGTCGGCTGCGGCGCCTGCAGCCGCCCGATCGCCTCCCAGGCCAGCGAGCCCATCGCGACGAGCAGCAGCAGCGCATTCGCGAAGGCGGCCAGGATGCCGGCGCGCTTGAAGCCGTAGGTGTGGCGCGCGTCGGGGCGCAGCCGCCCGGCGGCCGCGCCCGCCCACGCGAGCACCAGGCCGGCCACGTCGCTCAGGTTGTGGCCCGCATCGGCCAGCAGGGCGAGCGACCCGGCGCGCCAGCCGTAGAACGCCTCGATGGCGACGAAGCCCGCGTTCAGCGCGATGCCGATCGCGAAGGCGCGGTCGAAGCTGGCCGGCGCGTGGACGTGCGCGTGCCCGTGGTGGCCGTGATCGTGGTGATCGTGGCCGTGGTGATCGTGGTGATCGTGGCCGTGGTGATCGTGGTGCGTATGCGTCGAGCTCATCGGGGATCGGCGTCCGGCAACTGCCACATCCAGGCGGCCACGGCGAGGCACACCACGGCGGGCAGCCAGCGCCATGGCTCGGGCAGCGCCCACCAGGCCCAGGCGCTGCCGAGGGCCATCATCGACCAGGCGAGCTGCTTGGCCCGCCGCGGCACGGCGCGGCGCGCGCGCCAGTCGGCCACCATCGGCCCGAAGCGCGGGTGCGTGACCAGCCAGGTCTCGACGCGCTCGCTGCCGCGCGAGAAGCAGAAGGCCGCCAGCAGCACGAAGGGCGTGGTCGGCAGCAGCGGCAGGAAGATGCCGAGCACACCGAGTGCGAGGCTCACCGCGCCGGCCGCCGTCCAGCTGGCGCGCTGCCAGAGCGGGCGGTGCGGTGGCGGCGGCAGCGTCATCGCGGTATTGTCGCCGGGGCGCCGCGTCGCGCGCGCATCTCGTCGCCCATGGCCTGCAGCGCCGCCGCATCGCACAGGCTGCGCGCCGCCGCGAACACCAGGTCTTCCTCGACCGGGATGTGCGCGGCATACAGCGCACGGAACGCCGCCGCGTCGGCGCGCAGCCCGTCGCCGACCGGCCCGCTGGCCGTGTCGCCCGCCCAGCCCTGCAGCACCGGCCGCAGCCGCGCCCACAGCTCGCCCATGCGCCGGTGATCGTCGCGCAGGCGCTGCACGGCCGCGGCCAGGCCCGCGTCGTCGCCGCCGAGCACGCGCGGGAACACATGACGTTCCTCGTCCTCGTGGTGGTGCGGCGCGGCCAGCTCGAAGTAGCGCAGCACGTCGTGCGCGGCCGAGCGGCTCTGGGCATCGTGGCCGCTCGCTGCGACGTGATCGACCAGGCGCGCGAGCAGGTCCAGGCTGCGCTGCACGCGCTCGTGGCAGGCCTCGAGCATCTCGAAGGGCTGCTCGAAGCCGACCGCAGGGCTGCGGTGGAAGAGGTTCATCAGCGCCACGCGAAGGCGGGTTGCTCGAAGTGGGCGACGCGCGTGTCGCGGCCCAGCAGCACCCGCTCGCGGAACTGGTAGAGGAAGGCCGCGGTCGGCGCCGCGATCCAGCTGCGCCCCACCGGCATGCGCAGCACCGGGTGCTCGGCCTCGTGCTCGTGCTCGAGCATCGGTGCGTCCTCGCGCAGCAGTTCGGCGAAGGGAATGCGGTGGATGGACGCCACCTCGGCCTCGTTCGCGCGCAGTTCGCCGGCCGGCCCGGCCCACACGACCACGGGCGTGACGAGGTAGCCCGAGCGCGTGGCGTAGTCGTCGAGCCGGCCGAGCACGGCATCGGCGGCCAGCACCAGGCCGACCTCCTTGGCCAGCTCGCGCAGCGCAGCCTGTTCGGGCGTCTCGCCGGCGTCGATGCGGCCGCCCGGCAGCGCCCACTGGCCGGCGTGACTGCGCAGGCCCTCGGCGCGGCGCGTCAGCAGCAGCGCGGGCGCGTCGCTCCAGCGCGCGTGCGAGGCCAGTCCCGGCACGCCGGCACCGAAGCCCGCCTGCGTGACGGGCAGGGCCACGGCGGCGCGGCGTTGCCTCGCGGCCGGCAGCGCCCGGGCCGGGAACGCCGCCAGCCGCTCGTGCACCCGCGCGCGCAGCGCATCGCCTCCGGCATCCATGCGCATAGCATAGGACGGCCGCGATGCGGCGCCCGACCATGGCCGGCAAGACCCCGCCGCGACGCACGCGACACCATCACCACGTCTATGTGGTCGAGCTCGACCCGCGGGTGTGGAACGAACCGCGCTTTCGCCGCGCCAACCCCGACCACGACATCACCCGGCCATGCGTGTACGTCGGCATGACCGGGCTCGACCCGGACCTGCGCTTCGACCAGCACAAGGCCGGCATCCAGGCCAACCGCTTCGTCTTCGCCTACGGCCTGCGCCTGCTGCCGGCGCTGTACGCCGTCTACAACCCGATGCCCTACGAGGCGGCACGCGAGATGGAGGTGGAGCTCGCGATCGGCCTGCGCGAAGCCGGCTACGCGGTCTGGCAGGCCTGAGGCCGGGCTGCGCTCAGCGCGGCGGCGGCAACGGCTCGCCGAGCGCGCGCCGCCACAGCCAGGGCAGGCCCCGCGCCACGTCGGGCCGCGTGCCGACCTGCTCGGGCACCGCCAGCGGCTCGGGCGGGCTGGCGCGGCGCGCGATCACGAAGGTGAAGATGTAGGCCGGCTCCTGGCCCATGCGCAGGTCGGACAGCAGCACGCGCCCGTCGGACTCCCGCAGCCGGTAGAAGCCCTTGCTGAAGGCGGCGATGCGCGCCAGGCCGTCGTGGCCCGGCAGTTCGGCCTCGAGCGCCTGGCCGCGCGGGAAGCGGTCGAAGCTCATCTGCGGCTGCGCGTCGAGCAGCGAGCGGAAGCCCTCGTGGTAGGCGTCGCCCTGCACCGCCACCACGCGCCACAGCACGGTGTTGAACGCCGTGGGCGTGACCAGCACGCGCTCGGCGGCGATGCCCTGCGCGGCGAGCGACGCGCGCGCCACGCGCTCGACCTGCGCCTGCGCCGCCACGCCCCAGCCGAGGTAGGCGGTCGACAGCACGAGGCCCGCCGCATTGGCGGTGAAGGCCCGGCCGCCTCCGCGCGCGGCCAGCGCCCAGCCGGTGCCCACCAGCAGCGGCAGCGTGTACAGCGGGTCGATGATGAAGACGCTGCCGACGCCGAACGGGTGGTTGCTGAACGGCAGCGCGAGCTGCGTGCCGTAGACCGTCATCGCATCGAGCAGCGGATGGGTGACCAGCGCCAGCCACATCGCCAGCCACCAGCGTCTCCACTGCGCCCACTCTCCGCTGGCGCGCGCCACCAGCATCGCGAAGGGCAGCGAGAACAGCGTCAGCCACAGCGGCGCGTGCGTCTCGGCGCGGTGCAGCACCATGTTCAGGATCGGGTCGCCGTGGTCGATCAGCACGTCGAGATCGGGCAGCGTGCCGGCCACCGCCCCCCAGGCGGCCGCCTTCCACACCGCGGTGCGCCGGCCCATCACCGCCACGCCGACGGCGGCACCCAGCGCAATCTGCGACAGCGAATCCATGCGTCGATTCTGAGGGGCGGGCAATGCCCGCGCCCGGTGCCGGATACTGCGGGCTTTCGTGCGAACCGCAGGGAGCTCGCCCCGATGTCATCACACCTTCGCCGCACCGCGGCGCTCGCACTGTCGTGCCTGCTGCCGCTGCCGGCGCTGGCCGAGGTCGCGGCCGACTGCGTCGCCATGGCCGAGCCGGCCGCGCGACTGGCCTGCTACGACCGCCTGCACGGGCGCACGGAAACGGCGACCGCGCCTGCAACGATGGCGGCGTCGGCCGCTCCTGCCGCGACACCGGCACCGGCCGTCACGCCCGCCGACGACGACTCCAAGCTTTCCACGCGCTGGGACCTCGACGGCCAGCGCCCGCCACTGTTCGCGCCGCGGGCCTACAAGCCCGTCTACCTGCTGCCCGCCACCTGGACCGACCAGGTCAACCGCGAACCCGGCTCGCCCTCGCCCGAGCACAGCGTGAGCTCGCCGCTGGTGCTCAAGTCGATCGAGGCCAAGTACCAGATCAGCCTGAAGGCCAAGTTCGCGCACTCGGTGTTCGGCACGCCGCTGAGCCTGTGGGGCGGCTACACGCAATCGTCGCGCTGGCAGGTCTACAACGGCGCCGACTCGCGGCCATTCCGCGAGACCAACTACGAGCCCGAGGTGATGCTGGTGGCGCCGCTGGACGTGGACCTGCTCGGCTGGAAGCTGCGCATGGCCTCGCTGTCGCTGAACCACCAGTCCAACGGCCGCGCGCTGCCGCTGTCGCGCAGCTGGAACCGCGTGATCGGCGGCCTGGCCTTCGAGCGCGACGACTGGGTGGCCGAGCTGCGCCCGTGGAAGCGCATCACCGAGGCGCCGGAGGACGACGACAACCCCGACATCTCCGACTACGTCGGCCGCGTCGAGCTGCGCGTGGCGCGCTACTGGGGCGAGCATGCGCTGTCGCTGCAGCTGCGCCATTCGCTGCGCGGCGGCACGCGCTCGCGCGGCTCGGCGCAGCTGGACTACGTGTTCCCGCTCGCCGGCGCGTTGCACGGCCAGCTGCAGCTGTTCAGCGGCTACGGCGAGAGCCTGATCGACTACAACCTGCGCCAGACCAAGGCCGGGCTGGGCGTGACGATCGCCGGTTGGCGCTGAGCGGGCACCACGTGCAGGCCGCGCTGGCGCAGGGCGCCGCGCAGGCGCTTGCGCACCTGCAGCAGCTCGGGGCCGAGCCTCGAGATGAACACCTTGCCGGCCGCGTCGCGCCGCTGCTGCCCGTGCAGGGCCTCGAGCGCGACGGTGAGGTCGGTGGCCATGCGCTCCCGGTCGCCCTCGGCGTCGCGCTTGGGGTTGAGCTCGCGGAAGGCGCGGTCCTCCCAGACGAAGAACTCGTGGCGGTCGAGCTCCTTGTGGCACTCGTCGCTGTCGAAGCAGGTGGGGCTGAACAGAGCGGGGAAGATGCCGGTGGACTCGACCGCCTCGGCGATCTCCGGGCGCCAGGCGTCGCCGGCGCGCGGCACCTCGGTGTCGCGCCACATCTCGACGCCGCCCATGCGGTCGCGCAGTTCGCTCAGCAGGTTGCTGCAACAGCCGTCGACCCAGCGGTCCGGCGATTCGTCGGACACACTCCGGTGGCTGACACCTCACCCCGGTCGTGATCGGGGACGCAGGTTGCCGCTCACGCCGGTGGATGAACAGCCCCGGCATCCGCCACAGAACGGAGATGCGCCCCCTCGGTCCCGGACGGGGGAGAGCGGCCTACCAGCGCGCCTGCAGCTCGATCGCCACGCGATCCGGGGCCAGCGAGGGCCGCACGGCGACGTCGCTCCCGCCCGCAGGCTCCACCAGCCACCAGCTCGCCGCCCCGGCGACCAGCAGGCTGCCCGCCACGTCGCCCCAGCGGTGGCGGTCGGCATGCACGCGCGTCCAGCCAACGTAGCCGGCGGCCGCGTACCAGGGCCAGGCCTCCGCCCAGCCATGGCGGCGATGCATGGAGGTGGCCGCGCTGAAGGCACGGGCCGCATGGCCCGAGGGGAAGGCGTCGCTGCTGCTGCCGTCGGGCCGTCGCGCGTGCACCTCGCTCTTCAGCACGCGCGTGGCCAGCAGCGTGACGACGAAGGCGCCTCCCAGCTGCAGCGCGCCGTCGCGATCGCCTCGCCACAGCTCCATCGCGGCCGCGCCGGCCGGCAAGGCGTTCTCGAGCACGTCGCCGGCGCGGGTGTGGTCGAAGGCGACCGCCGGCGCCGCCAGCAGCGCGAACGTGGCCCCCGCGACGGCGGCCGACGGTCTCACCCGCACTGCCCCACGTAGCCGCAGGCGGTGCAGAAGTCGCAACCGTCCTTGTGGATCACCGTCGGGTTGCCGCACTCGGGGCACACCGAGCCGGCCTGCAGCGCCGGGGTGGTGGCGGCGCCGCCGCCCTTGGGCGACTCCAGCACGCCCATGTCGCGCAGCGGGAAGCCCTGTTCGTCGAGCACGCCCAGCATCGCGTAGCGGTGGATGATCAGTCGCGCGAGGTAGGCCACCGTGGACGGCCACACCTGCTGCCGGCGCTCGCCGTGCGGCAGTCCCGGCACGAAGGCGAGGAAGTGGCCGAGCGGCTCGGCATAGTTCAGCAGCTTGCGCAGCTTCATGCCGATCCAGGCCGGGTCGATCACGCGCATGTCCAGCGAGAGGATGCGCGCCAGGCCGTCCATCGCCCGCGGGTAGTTGCCGCTGAAGCCCACCGCGCAGGGCCGCGTGACGGTGCCGCCGTCGGGGCCGGGCAGGGTCACCTCCTTGAGCGTGAGCGTGAAGTTCTCGCCGGTGGCCGGGTTCTCCACGTCCACCGACCAGGCGAGCGTGCCGGAGGGCCCGGTGCGCGGCTCGTCGCGGCTGAACATCGCGTCGATCACCGGGGTGGCCACCTTCTGGCCCAGGCGCGGCAGCGCCCGGAGCTGCTCGCAGCGCCAGCGGATCACCGCCGCCGTGGCCGCCACCACGCCGGGGAACAGGCGCTTCTCGCCGTGC
>Ga0209172_10005049_pt1 | contig 16552 bp, 15 predicted proteins | sample LarsenN4metaG_FD_184113 | JGI IMG/M metagenome (GOLD analysis project Ga0209172, IMG submission 184113) | Hot spring sediment bacterial and archeal communities from British Columbia, Canada, to study Microbial Dark Matter (Phase II) - Larsen... ... | reverse complement strand
GTCCCCCGCGATGTCCACCGCGAGCGCCGAGGTCTTGGAGGTCATCGTCGCCCGGATCCGCTGCTGGTACTTCCCCCAACCGAGCTGCACGAGCGAGGCCTCGTTCAGCCGGATCCACGGGATGTCGCGGCTCGCCGCCTCGTCGACGATCGCCTGGGTGGAGGGGCCGAACGCCCGCCGCTCGGCGAGCAGGATCAGCCGCTCGAGCTCGGCCTGGAAGTCGAGCTCCTTGTCGGGCTTCACCAGGTGGTTGACCAGGCGCACCGCGAGGCGGCCGGCCTCCAGCCCGACCTGCTCCTCCCAGTAGCCGTAGATCACGTTGTAGCGGCCGGGCTCCCCGGTGCCGCGGGTCTTGCCCCGGTACACGTGGGCCCCCGACTCGCGCTGGAGCTCGATCGCGATGTGCTCGGCAACGTGCCCGGCCCACGTGCCGTCCACGAGGCGCTCGCGGAACCCGCCTCGCCGGCCGAGCGAGCAGGAGTGCTCCCCCACCCCCGGCAGGAGCTCGAGCAGGCCGTCGACGAACCCCGGCAGCGTGTTGGAGGGCCAGTCCTCGAGCGAGCCGAGGTCGACGAGCAGCCGGACCGCCGGCTCGTACGACCAGTAGTTCGGACCGCGGAAGACCTGGGTCTCGACGATCGTCAGGTCCGGCTTCGCCTTGCGCTTGGCCTTCGTGGGCTCACGCTTGGCCCTCTCGCGCTCGGCCTTGGTCTTCGCCTTCGCCGGGCTCACTCGGAGGCCTCCCGCGCCTCCAGCGCGTTCGGGCCGGCGAGCAGCCCGCGGGCGCGCAGGTCGAACCAGTACCCGGCGGGCAGCGAGTGCAGGACGGCACCGCTCACCATGAGCGGCCGGTACCCCTTGCCCTGGAAGGCATCGGTCTTCACGTGCGAGCCGTCGACGACGGTGACCGCGCCCTTGCCGATCACCTGGAGCGTGCGGTCAGGGTGGACGATCGCGCAGGTGTCCTCGTCCACGCCGATCCCGAGGAGCGCGGGCGACTGCGCCACGAGCGCGAGGAGCCGCCCGATCCGCCCCCGCTGCTCGAAGTGCTGGTCGATCACCAGGTTCTGCAGGATCCCGAGGCCGGCCGACAGGTGGACCATCCGGTTCTTCGGCGTGGGGCCCGAGGAGCCGAACGCCACCATGTGGCTCGCCATCGCGCTCGCGCCGGCAGACGTGCCGGCCAGCACGACCCCGCGATCGTGCGCGAGCAGCAGAGCGTCGGCGAGCCTGGTCCCACCGACGACCTGCGTGAGCCGGGACTGGTTCCCGCCGGTGAGGAACACGCCCGTCGCGTCGGAAAGGAGCTTCGTCACGACGGGGTCGTTCGCCTCGGCCCGCTCCTCGGGACGCAGACCCGAGACCCGCCCGATCCCCAGGCCTCCGAACAGCTCGCGGTACCGCTCGGTGGCCTCCTCGCCCAACGACGAGGCGGTGGAGATCACGACGACGTGGCCGTCCGCGCCGCCCGCGAACCGCGCGAACCGCGACAGGATCGCCTTGTGCCGGAGCTTGTCCTCCGCCCCGCCGATCACCATCACCGGCCCGGCCGCGAGGGCGGCGAGCCTCGCCGGTTCCGTCATGCGTTGCTCCTATGTCAAGCCGCGTCCGCGGTCAAGCGATCCGCGGGCTGGTTCATCGACATCATCGTGGTGAACACCGTCCTGGTGATGAGGCGCTTGAGTGCTCGGATGGCCTCCGTCTTGGTCTTGCCCTCCGCGCGCTTCCTGGCGAGGTAGGCCTGCGCCGGAGGATGGATGCGGATCTGTGTCACAGCGATCCGGTGCATCGCCGCGTTCAGCTGACGGTTGCCGCGGCGGCTGAATCGCTGACGATGTCGAGCGCCGGAGGAAGCGGGGATGGGCGCGGTGCCCGCGTAGCGGGCGAAGTGGCCCTCCGTCGGGAACCGTGACACCTGAGCGGTCTCGGCCACGATCTTGCCGGCCGTGAGCGCCGAGCAGCCGGGGATCTCGAGCAGCGCCGGGGCGTGGGAGCCGACGAGGTCACGGATCCGCCGCTCGAGCTCGTTGGCCCGGATGGTGATCTGCCGGCACCGCTGCACCAGCTCCAGGCACAGCTCCACGGCCACGATGGGACCGAGCTCCTGGAGCCTGGCCTCCAGCCGGTCCAGCGTCGCCAGCCGGTCGAGCGTGCGAAGCGGCGGTGCGAGGTCGGGGTCGAGGTCGTGCAGCAGCCAGCGCAGCTTGCAGATCCGGTCCGTACGCTCGTTGACCAGCATCTCTCGGTGGCCGACGAGCAGCCCGATCTCCCGCTCGACGCCGGCGAGGGTGGCGACCGGAAGGTCCGGATGCGACAGCGCCGCCCGGGCGACGGCCGCGGCGTCGACGGGGTCGGACTTGCCCGCGACGCGGTCCGTCCGGCGAGCCTCGCCCATCATCCGGGGTGGCACCCGGACCGAGCGCTCGCCGTGGGCGATGAGGCAGCGCTCCAGGTGCCCGGACACGTGCCGCCCGTCCTCGATCGCGAAGCACCGCTCGGCATCGAGGCTGCGCGCCCAGGCGAGCAGCCGGTCGAACCCGGGCGTGCGAGCCCTCACGGTGAGCTCGCCGAGCACCCTCCCGGTCGCCTCATCGACGGCGACGGCGGTGTGGGTCTGCTTGTGCGGGTCGATCCCCACTACGATCACTCCCGGGCCCCCCTTCGGAGCTCCTACCGATGGCAGGACCACCGGCGGACACGCCTCAGTGGGGCTGAGTGCAAGCTCCTATGAAGTCACGCCGGCAGGCCTTCGCCGACGGCGGGCGGCACAACGCATGCAGGTCATCCCGCTCACGGGAGACACGCAGGGTACGAGCCAGCCCGCCGCTCGGCGGAGGCTACCCCGAGAAGCACCCGGGATCTCTCTGCGTGGCCACCCTGACACTGAGCACAGGGTACGGCCGAGCGGTCCCGACGGGTGCGGGACGCCGAGCGGGTCGCGTCCGTGCGCGACCGCCATACTTCTGCCGATGGGAGCGGACGACTTCGGGGACCTCTCCCGGCCGAGCGGCGCTCGCGGCGCCGGGCCGCTGGCGGAGGAGATCAGCGCGGCCCTCGGCGAGCCGCCGGGCGACGTCGCCCTGGAGGCCGAGGACGAGGAGATGGGGTGGATCGTCCGGGACGGGGTGCGCCTCTCGCGCGTGAACCTCCCCGCCGTCGGCAGCGCGGACCCCGAGCGACGCGCGCGGTTCGTGCAGGCGATCGCCGACCTCGTGACGCGCTTCGACGCGATGCGCGGGACGATCGACGCCCTCGAGGTGGGGCGTCGGTACCGCGTCGACTACCAGCACGAGCGGCTGCGACGGACGTTCCGGGTGACGGGCGAGCTCCTGGAGGTCTCCCCGTGGCACCCGGCCGACGGCCCGACCGGCGGCGGGTGGACGCTGACCCTCGAGTCTCGCCCGCGGTTCGGCCGGCCGTCCCGCTTCCGGATCCAGACGGACGTCGTGACCGACATCGCCCCCGCCTGAGCGGCGGGAGCAACCGGAGGCCACCCCGGCTAGACTCCGGCTCCTGGCTGGAGGTGCCTCCATGGGCAAGCGGGACGTCGCCGACCTCGTGGTGGTCGGCGCGGGGACGGTGGGCGGGTGGGCCTCGTGCTTCGCGCGCCGGGCCGGCGCCAAGCGCGTCGTCGTGCTCGAGCGCGACCTCGCCGGGCAGGGGGCCTCGAGCCGCGCCGCGGGCGTCGTCCGCGCGCAGGGCGGCACCCCCCAGACGGTGGCCCTCGGCCGGTGGTCGATCGCCTTCTACCGACGCCAGCGCGAGCTGCTGGGGACCGACTCGGGCTTCCGTGAGCTCGGCTACCTGATCCTCGCCGTGACCAAGCGCGAGGAGCGCGACGGACGGGAGCGGGTCGCGATGCAGCGTGAGGCCGGGCTCGACGTGCGCTGGCTCTCGGCTGCGGAGGCGTGTGAGCTGAACCCGACGCTGGCGGCCGAGGGACACCGCGGCGGCTCCTACGCGGCGACCGACGGGTGCATCGATCCGCTCAGGAACGTCCGCGCGTACTCGCTCGCGATGCGTCGGCTGCGGGTGGACCTGCGGGAGCGCACCGCCTTCCTCGGTCTGCGCCGGACGAAGCGCGGGAAGGTCACCGGCGTGCGGACCTCGGACGGGGTCGTGACCACCGAGCGCGTGATCCTCACGGGCGGCCCCACCCTCCGCGAGGTCGCGCGACTCGCCGGGCTCCGGGTCCCGGTCGGGGGCGCCCGGCACCAGGTCGTCGTGAGCGAGCCGCACCGCGCGTTCGACGTGGAGCGCCTCCCGATGGTCTTCGACCTGGGACACGGGCTGTACTGGCGCCTGGAGGAGGGCGGTCTCCTGTGGGGCATGTCGAACCCTGCCGAGGCGCCCGGGCCGGCACGGGCGATCGACTGGCCCTACCTGCGCGCGATGCAGCGGCGGCTGAACCAGCTCGTGCCGGCGACGCGTGGCCTGGGGATCCGCAGGGCATGGGCGGCGACGATCGACTACACGCCCGACCACCTCCCGATCATCGGTCCGGCCATCGCGCCGGACGGCGAGCCGGTCGAGGGGGTGACGGTCGCGAGCCCGGGCGGGCACGGGATGATGTGGGGCCCGGCCGTGGCGAAGATCGCAGCGGACCTGGCCGTGAAGGGCCGGACCAAGGTGGTCGACGTCGAGGGCCTCGGGCTGGACCGGTTCGACGCCGCGGGGCGATCGGAGCGCATCGACCCGATCGCGCTCCCGTTCCCGCACGCGTTCGACGACTGAGGGCGACGGTCCGGGCCCGGCGGCGGGGTCCGGGTCAGGACCCGAGCGCGACGTCGACGAGGATCAGCTCGGTCGTGGCGGCGGCCGCGATCCCGACCGCGTCCTCATCACGGATCTGGGCGGCATCGCCGGTCGTCATGCGCTCGCCGTTCACCTCGGCGTCGCCCTCGATCACGTACAGGTAGACGCCCCGGCCCGCAGGGAGCGGGTGCGTCACCTCGCTCCCCGGGTTCAGCCGCGAGATGAGCACGCGCGCGTCCTGGTGCACGAGGACCGCCTCGCCCCCGTCCCCGCTGATCGCCTCGAGGAGCCGGTCGGTGCGGTCCTCGGCCGTGAACACCTTCTGCTCGACGCCGGGCTCCAGGCCCCGCTCGGCCGGGATGATCCACATCTGGATGAACCGCATCGGCTCGGTCGCGGACGCGTTCTGCTCGGAGTGCCACGCGCCGCGGCCGAGCGTCATCCGCTGCACCGATCCGGCGGGCAGCGGACCGTGGTCGCCGCCCACGTCGTCCTGGTGCCCGAACGAGCCCTCGACGACGTAGGTGAGTCCCTCGATGTCCCGGTGCGGGTGGAGCGGCCAGACTGCGCCCGGCACGAGCCGATCGTCGTTGAACACGCGGAGCGTGCCGAAGCCCATGTACTCGGGGTCGTGGTAGGTGTCGAACGAGTAGTGCCAGCGGGCGCGGAACCACCCGCCGTCGACGTCGGGGATCTCGTGGTCGCGCCGGATCCTCATCATCGTTCGGGCTCCCGGGGGACGACGGGTACGACCCGGGGACGCCGGGCTATGCCCGAGCGCGACCCGGGGGGACCGCGGACGTCAGAGGGCCAGGACCGGGCAGGTCAGCGTCCGGGTGACGCCCTCCACAGCCTGGACCGGCATGACGACCGCCTTGGCGAGCTCGTCGAGATCCGTCGCCTCGCCGCGGGCGATCACGTCGTAGGGCCCGGTGACGGGATCCACGGCGACGATGCCCTTGATGCCGTTCAGCTCCCTGGTGACCTGGCTCGCCCTTCCGACCTCGGTCTGGATGAGGATGTACGCGCTGACCACGGCAACCCCCCTCGTCGGAGACTCGGCCCTATCGTATGCGAACGCGCGCGGGTCCCGCGAACCGGGCCGATCCGGCACCGGCGTCCATCACGGGACCAGGCCGGGCTCCGGGCCGGCACCGGCCTCGACCTCCGGCAGCTCGCGCATCGGACGCGACAGCGCCGGGGGTGACAGGGCGAACCAGGCGACGACCCCTGCCGCGACGGCGACGGCGGAGGCCCCCACGAAGAGCGCCGCTGGACCCGCGTGCTCGTAGACGAGACCACCGATGCCGGCCCCGATGATCGGGCCGATCCCGAAGCCGACCATGCCGGTGACCGAGTTGCCCGTCGCGTACAGCGAGGGCGGGAGGAGGCGTCCCACGACGACCACGCCGGTCGTGAACATCAGCCCGAAGGCGACGCCCTCGAGAACCGTGAGCAAAGACAGCAGCGTCGGGTCGGTGACGGCCCCCCACAGGAGGAAGCCCACCGCGTACACGCCGCAGCCCATCAGGTAGACGGTCCGCAGACCGAGGCGACGCTGGAGGGATGAGGACGCACGCATCGTCGGCACCTCCGCGAGCCCGCCGAGCGCCGTCCCGATGCCGATCAGGAGCGGCCCGCCCCCCTCGTCGGCGATCCGCAGCGAGAAGAAGTTCCACGCGGCGTTGAACGCGGTCCACAGCAACAGGATCGCGGCCAGGAACCCCCAGAAGCGTGGCGCCTCCCGGAACACGGCGCCGACCGCTCCCAGCCGACCGTGCTCCCGCGAGCGCTTCGGCCGGTCCCGGGGGACCGTCATCGACCAGGCGATCAGGGCCACGCCGGCGAGCGCGTACAGCGCCATCTGCCACGACAGGCCGGCGGCCTGGAGGATCGCGCCGAAGATCAGGCAGCCGGCCGCGTACGACAGGCTCTCCCACCCCCGGATGTGCCCGTAGTCCGCCATGCGCTCGGCCCCCAGGTACTCCAGGGCGATCGCGTCGACGTTCGGGCCGGTGGCGACCATGAACGTGGAGATGAGCGTCCCCGCGACCACGACCGCCGCGATCTCCTGCGCGAAGGCCATCGCGACGGCGGCCGTCGCCGCTCCGATCGCCCCCAGCTGGAGCGCGGTCCGCCGTCCCAGCCTGGTGTCGGCCAGGTGCCCCCACACGGGCATGAGGAACACGCGGACGACCGCCATCGCCGCCAGGGCCAGGCCGATCTGATCGGCCCGGAGCCCCTTGTCCTCCAGGTAGATCGTGAGGAACGGGAAGAAGGCGGCGATGACGACCCCGAAGGCGATGAACAGGCCGTGGACCGCGACCGATTCGGACGTCCGGAGCCTCACGTGGCGGGTCCGCGCTGCACGGGTGGGTGCGGGCACATGGTGACCACAGCCTAGGCGGTCGGCCTCGGTGGCGACCGGTCCGGAGGTCTCCGCCGGGACGGGCCGGAACGCGCACGGGCGGGCCGAACGCGCACGGGCGTGCGCGTTCGCACGACCGCGGCGTCGCGCCGAGCCCTACACTCGCCGACGTGACCAAGGTGGCGATCATCGGCGCGGGCAGCGTCGAGTTCACCCGCAACATCCTCACGGACCTGTGCTCCTACGAGGAGCTCCGAGGGACCCTCAGCTTCGCGCTCCACGACATCGACCCCGAGCGTCTCGCCTACGCCGAACGTGCCGCGCAGCAGGTGATCGACCGGCTGGGTGCCGGACACGGGGTCATCGCGTGCCCGGACCGCCGGGATGCGTTCGAGGGGGCGGACTACCTCATCAACGAGATCCAGGTGGGCGGCTTCGACGCCACCCGCATCGACTTCGACATCCCCCGCCGCTACGGGCTCCTGCAGACGATCGCCGACACGATCGGCATCGGTGGCATCATGCGCGGCCTCCGCACGATCCCCGTGATGGTCCAGATGGGCGACGAGATGGCGTCCCTGTGCCCCGACGGGCTGCTGCTCAACTACACGAACCCGATGGCCATGGTGCCGTGGGGGATCTGGGCCGGGTCCGCGTGGCCGGCCTCCCGGACGATCGGCGTCTGCCACAGCGTGCGCGACACGCACGCGTTCCTCGCGCGCAGCGTCGGCCTGCCGCTCGAGCGGATCGAGTTCCGCACGGCAGGCTTCAACCACCAGTGCTTCGTCTACGTGTTCCGCGACCGGGAGACCGGCGAGGACCTCTACCCGCGGTTCCGTGCCCTCGTCGACGCGGATCCGGATGGCCTCGGTCGGCGCGTACGGGTGGAGATCTTCAAGCGCTTCGGCTACTTCCCCACCGAGAGCTCGGAGCACTCCAGCGAATACGTGCCGTGGTTCCTCCACCATCCGGACCAGGTGGAGCGGTTCCGGTGCGAGATCGACGAGTACATCCGCCGGAGCGAGGAGAACCTCGCGACCTGGGAGACGCTCAAGGCCCAGCTCGACGCGGGGGCGCAGATCGAGCTCGAGCGCAACGACGAGCTCGCCTCGCGGTTCGTCTTCGCGATCGAGACCGGCACGCCGACGGAGCTCTACGGCAACGTCCGCAACGAGGGGCTGATCGACGGCCTCCCGACCGATGCGTGCGTCGAGGTGCCGATGACGGTCGACGGGAACGGCGCCGTTCCCCAGACGATCGGCGAGATCCCCCCGCAGTGCCTGGCGCTCAACCGCACCTTCCTCAACACGGTCGAGCTCACCGTCCGGGCCGCGGTCGAGGGCTCGCGCGAACGCGTGTACCAGGCGGCGCTGCTCGACCCGCACACGGCCGCGACCCTGACCACCGAGCAGATCGTCTCGATGGTCGACGAGCTCATCGAGGCGCACGGCGAGCTGATCCCCGAGCCGATCCGACGGGGCCGCTGACGCGCCAGACGCGGACCCAGCGGGACGCGGCGACCGGTCCTGCTCACCGCACGGTCCGGACCCGTGCACGGATCCGGTCTCAAGGGACGGTCTCGACCCGGACCCCCGCCTCGCGGATGGCGTGGAGCTCGCGCACACCGGCGGCTCGGTCCGTGATCAGCTCGTCCACGGCGTCGATCGTGCAGATCCGCGCGAAGGCGGTGGCCCCGATCTTCGAGGCGTCGGCGACCACGATGACCCGCCGGGCGCACGCGATCAGCGTGGCGTTCGTGTGAGCCTCGACCTCGTGGTGGGTCGTGCAGCCGTGCGTCGCATCGATCCCGTCCACCCCGATGATCGCGACATCGAGCTGGAGGCCCTCGAGGGTCCGCTCGGCGATCGGACCCACGAGCTCGTAGGACTCGGGCCGAGCGGTCCCACCCGTGAGGACGAGCCGCAGGTTCGGCCGCACCGCGAGCTCGCTCGCGATGTTGAGCGCATTGGTCACGATCGTCAGCCGCGCGTGCTCGACGAGCGCCCGCGCGACCTCGGTGCAGGTGGTGCCGCCCGTGAGCCCGACGGTCATCCCGTCGTCGATGCGCGTCACCGCCGCCGCGGCGATCCGTCGCTTCTCCTCGCGTCGCCTCGCGCCCTTGTAGCGGATCGGGAGCTCGTAGAGCACCCCGTGCGCGATCGCGCCGCCGTGGGTGCGCGACAGCAAGCGCTGGTCCTGCAGGAGCTGCAGGTCCCGGCGGATCGTGGCGGCGGAGGCGCCGAGACGCCTGGAGAGAGCGGCAACGCTCACCGAGCGATCGGTCGACAGCTCCTCGAGGATCGCCGCCAGCCGTTCGGTCTGCCTCACGATGCGTCATCATAGGGCGAAACGAGCATCCAGATGATCGTTCTTACCTTGCTTCGCGCATGAACGCGCACTAGCGTCCACCGCGATGAGGGCGATCGAACACGAGATCTCGAGTCAGCCCGCGTCATGGCGGCGCGCGCGAGAGCTCGCCCCCGACGTCGCCTCGCTGCTCCCGGCCACCGGCGAGCGCGTGGCGGCGGTGGGCTGCGGCACGTCGTGGTTCATGGCGCAGGCCTATGCGGGACTGCGGGAGGAGCGCGGGGCGGGAGAGACCGACGCCTTCACCGCCACCGAGCTCCCCGTCTCGCGCCGCTACGACCGGGTGGTCATCATCAGCCGGAGCGGCACCACCACCGAGGTCGAGCGCCTCATCCCCAGGCTCCGCCCCCCCGTCACCGCCATCACCGCCGTGGCGGACTCGCCGGTCGCGCGCGCCGCCGGAGCCTCGATCGTCCTCCACTTCGCCGACGAGCGCTCGGTCGTGCAGACGCGGTTCGCCACGACCGTCCTGGCCCTGCTCCGCGCTCACCTCGGTGAGGATCTCGGCGAGGTGATCGCCGACGCGGAGCGTGCGCTCACCGGGCAGCTCCCGATCGACCCACGCACGTTCGATCACTTCGTCTTCCTCGGTCGGGGTTGGACGATCGGCCTGGCGCACGAGGCGGCGCTCAAGGTGCGAGAGGCGAGCGCGGCCTTCTCCGAGTCCTACCCGGCGATGGAGTACCGGCACGGTCCGATCAGCCTGGCCGGACCCCACACGCTCGTGTGGACGCTCGGCGACCTGGACGGGGACCTGCGCGCCGATGTGCGACGGACCCAGGGCACCGTGCTCTCGAGCGACCTCGACCCCATGGCGGAGCTCATCCGGATCCAGCGGGTGGCGGTGGCGCTCGCCGAGGCGAGGGGCCTGGACCCGGATCGACCGCGCCACCTGACCCGCTCGGTGGTGCTGTCGTGAGACGGACCAACGGACGCAGAGGAGGTGCATCACGATGAAGCGACACCACCTCCTGGTGATCGTCGCTGCCCTCGGCCTGCTCGCGGCATGCACGGGAGGAGACGAGGACGGCGGGGCGAGCACGGGGGAGACCGGAGCGACGAGCGGTCCCGCCGGGCCGGTCACGCTCACCATGTGGCATGGGTACACGGATGCGGAGGCCGCCTCGCTCGACGCGCTGCTCGCCGAGTGGAACGAGGCGAACCCCGACATCCGGATCGAGCCCTTGTTCGTGAACAACGACAAGGCGCTGCAGAAGCTCACGGTCGCGCTGCAGGGCGGCGAGCCGCCGGACATCACGTACCAGTACGGCTCATCGCTGCCGCAGCTCGCGGCCGCGCCCGGCCTGGTCGACCTCACGGCATGGACGCAGCAGCCCGAGGTGAACTGGGAGGACTTCGTCCAGGGCGCGCGTGACGCCGCCACGTTCGAGGGCAAGGTGCTCGGTGTCCCCGCCCTCATCGACAACCTGGCGGTGGTCTACAACAAGACGCTGTTCGACGACGCCGGGCTCGCATACCCGAACGACCAGTGGACGTGGGATGACTTCCGGGCTGCGGCCAAGGCCCTGACCGACCCCGCGGAGAAGCGCTTCGGCTTCTCCTACCCGATGGACGCCTCTGAGGACACCGTCTGGCACTACCACCCGCTGCTGTGGCAGAACGGGGGATCCATCCTGACGGAGGATGGATCGCAGGCGGCCTTCAACTCCCCCGAGGGGGTCGAGGCGCTCGAGGTCCTCGTCGGCATGGCCGTCGAGGACGGGTCGGTCTTCCTCGACATGCAGAACTCGCCCTACACGGGTCTGTTCAACAGCGGCAAGATCGGGATGCTCGTGACCGGTCCGTGGGACCTGTCGAGCTTCCCCGACGTCGACTACGGCGTCGAGATCCTGCCAGGGTTCGACGGCGACCACCAGACGATCGCGGGACCCGACATGTGGTGCGTGTTCGACAACGGCGGAGGGCGGGCGCAGGCGGCGCTCGAGTTCATCGCGTGGCTCACCGCGGCCGACCAGATGAAGACGGATGCGCTGGCGACGGGCCACCTGCCGTTCCGCCTGTCCGTGATCGACGACGCAGCCTTCATCGAGGGGTTCGGTGCGGCCTTCCCAGGCGTCGACGTCTTCGCGGAGAACCTGGCCAACGTCGAGCAGGCGCGGCCGGTGCTCGCCGCATATCCACAGGTCTCCGAGGCGATGGGGCTCGCGATCGTGTCAGCCATGCTCGGGGAGAAGGACGCTCAGAGCGCCCTGGACGAGGCTGCGGCGCAAGCCAACGACGCCCTGGCGCTCGCCGGGTAGGCTGGGGCCGCTCCGGCGGGCGACGACGGAGGACGGGTGGATCGGTTCCGGCGGTTCCTGGTCTCGGATCACGCCGCGGGCTGGGCCTTCATCCTCCCCTCCGTGGTCCTGATCCTGGTGTTCGGCATCGCCCCCATCGTGTGGGGGCTGATCCTGTCCTTCCAGGAGGCCGGATTGATCTCGCCCGAGCGCGAGTGGGTCGGGCTGGACAACTACGTGAGGATCGCGAGCGACCCGAAGGTCCGACAGGCGGCGATCAACACCATCTACTACACGGTCCTGTTCGTCCCGACGTCCATCCTCGCGGCGTTGTTCGTCGCGCAGGCCCTGAACCGGAGGATCGCGTTCGTCCGCTTCTACCGCCTGGCCGTCTTCATCCCCGTCGTCACATCCACGATCGCCACGGGGATCATGTTCCTGTGGCTGTTCGACCGGAACTACGGATTGGCGAACTGGCTGCTCGGCAAGATCGGCCTGGGACCGTTCGGCTTCTTCGAGGACCCGGACCAGGCGATGATCGCGCTCGTGCTGATGACCGTGTGGGGGTGGTTGGGGTTCGACACGATCATCTACCTCGCCGCCCTGCAGGGTGTTCCTCAGGAGCTGACCGAGGCCGCGGCGATCGACGGGGCCGGCCGGTGGAGCTCCTTCTGGCGCGTGACGTGGCCGATGCTCGGGCCCGCGACCCTCCTGCTCGTGGTCTGGTCGACGATCAGCGCGATCCAGCTCTTCGATGAGGTCTTCTTCGTCACCAAGGGAGGGCCGCTCGGCCGCACGTCGGTCGTGGTCTTCTACGTCTACCGCCTCGCGTTCGAACAGGGGCTCGGCGCCCTGTCCCTCGCCGGCTACGCGGCCGCGATCGCGTACGTGCTGTTCCTGGTGATCCTCGTGCTCACGCTGGCCCAGTTCTGGCTGGGCAACCGCATCATCCACTACCCGTCATGAGCCCCACGTCCCCTCCCCGCGGATCCACCGGACCCATCGATCCTCGAACGCTCGCAGGAGAGGTCGGGATGGTCGAGCGCCCGCGGCGTCGCCTGTTGCCGTTCGATCCCTGGCACCTGTTCCTGGCTCCGCTCTCGCTCCTGATGCTGCTCCCGATGGTGTGGATGGTGGTGACCTCGCTGGAGACCGAGGCGCAGACGTTCCACTTCCCCCCGATCCTGTGGCCCGGGACCCTGCGGTTCGAGAACTACCTCACCGTCATCCGCGGGTCGGCGTTCGGGACCTGGTTCTGGAACACGACCGTGGTGACCGTCGCGATCGTCCTCAGCAACCTCGTCCTGTGCACCCTCGCCTCGTACGCGTTCGCGCGGATCCGGTTCCTCGGACGCGGGGTCGTGTACCTCCTGCTGCTGGCCACCCTGATGGTGCCGATCCAGGTCGTGCTGATCCCGACGTTCCTGATCGTCAAGGAGCTGGGGCTGCTCGACCACCTCGGGGCGCTGATCGTGCCGCACCTGGCGAGCGTGTTCGGCATCTTCATGCTCACCCAGTTCTTCCGCACGCTCCCGGTCGAGCTCGAGGAGGCGGCGCGGATCGACGGTGCGTCACGGCTGTCGATCCTCCTGCGCATCGTGGTCCCGCTGTCCCTGCCGGCGCTCGCGACGCTCGCGGTGATCCAGTTCATGTGGACGTGGAACGAGTTCCTGTGGCCGCTCGTCACGATCTTGACGAACCAGGACGCCTTCACGCTCCAGCTCGGGCTCGCCACCTTCCAGGGGTCGCATCAGACCCAATGGCACTTCGTCGCGGCGGCGAACATCATGTCCATGCTCCCCATGCTCATCCTGTTCCTCGTGGCGCAGCGCTACTTCGTCAGGGGCATCGCCAGCCAGGGGCTGAAGGGCTAGTCATGGCCGTCGTGAGCTTCGACCGCGTCACCAAGGTCTACCCGGGGCCGGTCGTCGCCGTGGAGGACCTCAGCCTCGAGGTCGCGGACGGCGAGCTCCTCATCCTCGTCGGGCCCTCGGGGTGCGGGAAGTCCACGGCGCTGCGCATGGTGGCGGGCCTCGAGAGGATCAGCGCAGGCACGATCACGATCGGCGACCGCATCGTGAACGACGTGCCTCCCAAGGACCGCGACATCGCGATGGTGTTCCAGAACTACGCCCTGTACCCGCACATGACGGTGGAGAAGAACCTCGCGTTCGGCCTCAGGCGGCGTCGGACCCCCCGTGACGAGGTCCGTCGTCGCGTCGGCGAGGTCGCCAGGATGCTCGGCCTCGAGGATCTGCTCGGGCGTCGCCCGGGTCAGCTCTCGGGTGGCCAGCGTCAGCGGGTCGCGATGGGTCGCGCGCTCGTCCGCGAACCGGAGGTGTTCCTGCTCGACGAGCCCCTGTCCAACCTCGACGCGAAGCTGCGGGTCGAGATGCGCGCCGAGCTCAAGCGCCTCCAGGACCGCCTGCGGATCACGACCATCTACGTGACGCACGACCAGGTCGAGGCGATGACCCTCGGTGAGCGGATCGCGGTGCTCGCCGACGGCGTCCTCCAGCAGGTCGGACCGCCACAGGACGTCTACGACCATCCGCGGAACGTGTTCGTGGCGGGCTTCATCGGGTCACCCCCGATGAACCTGCTGCGGGGCAGGGCGAGCGGAGGACGGATCGTGGCCGGCGACCTCGAGATCGAGGACGTGCACGTTCCCGACGGCGACGTGCTCGTCGGCATCCGGCCCGAGGACCTGCAGCCCACAGGCCGAGATCACCCGGGGCCCAAGCTCGACGTCCGGGTCGACGTGATCGAGCCGCTCGGCGACGAGGTCCTCGTCCACGGCTCGGTCGAGGCGAGCGACGTTGACACGCAGGGAGGCAGCGAGGACGGCGCCCTGCTGGCCGCCGGGACCTCCGATCGGGGGACCGTCCGCCTCCGCCTCCCACCGAGGGAGCGTCCGAGACCCGGATCGACGCTCCGCGTCACGATGGCTCACGATCGGGTTCACGTGTTCGACGCAGCGACGGGGCTGGCGATCGCGACGCGATGAGCGCGACCGCGATCACCGACGTCCGCGGCAGGCGATCGCGTACCGGTCCATCACCTGCATCACGCGGTGACGGATCAGGTCGACGGGCAAGGGCACGAGCTCGCCGGCACGGACCGCCTCGCCCTGCACCGGCAGGAACTGGCTGAGCAGCGTCTCGGGGATCGGCCGTTCGGACAGGTTCGCGACGAGCCGGCGGACCGCCCGGCGGAGGGCGGGTCTGGCCCAGTAGTAGCGGGCCCGGTCGCTGTAGCTGAAGGCCCGGGCGACGCGCAGGGCTCGGGCATCCCCGCTCAGGTACGGCTCCCAGTGCTCGGGGCGCGCGAGCATCTCGGCCTCGAGCACCTCGCGCAGGCGGGATCGCTCGGGGTCGTCCTCACCCAGCAGCTCCCGCTCGATGAGCTCGAGGCCGAACAGGGCCTCGCGCATCGCGAACGTCAGCCACGGGCCCACCTTGAGGATCGCGAAGTGATCGATCACGAGGCGGGAGAGGGCGCCCTGCGTCTGGTAGTCGGTCGAGTGCGCCTCGTACACGAGGTGCGGGTAGCGACCCACGGCCGCGACGAGCTCCCGCGCCGCCTCGGGATCGTACCCATGGACGACCGCCTCCCCGAACTCGACCCCCGGCTGGACGACGAGCGCGATCACGCGCTCCCACGCGTCGCCCACCCCGGCCCGCTGGAACGCCTCCCGCGTGAGCGTCAGCGTCCGATCGACGTCCTCGAGGCCGGTGACCACCGGCCCCTCCGTCTCAGCGAGCTCGCCACCCGGGATCGGGACCTCGGTCCCGATCACGTACACGGGCGCGCTCCCCCCGCGCTCGCGCCACGCGTCCTCCGCCACGCGGCACAGCTCGGCTGCACGCTCCGTCGCGACCCCCTCGTCGAGCGCTCCGGGCGGGTCGTCCGCGCAGCCCATGCTCGTGTCGAGGTGGATCTTCTCGTACCCGGCAGCGACGCAGGCGCGGACGAGCCCCGCGGCCTTCCCCATCGCGTCCGCGGATGGCTCTCCGCGCCACACGTACGGCCCAAGGTGGTCGCCGCCGATGAGGACGCGATCCTCCGCGAGCCCCATGTCGGAGGCCGCGCCGATCACGAGCGCGCGGAAGTCGGCCGGCGTCATCCCCGTGTAGCCGCCGAACTGGTTCACCTGGTTGCACGTCGACTCGATGCACACCAAGCTCCCGTCCCGCGAGGCCTGGAGCATGGCCCCCTCGAGCACCAGGCGCTCCGCCGAGCAGACCGAGGTGATCCCGGCTCGCTCCCCCGAGCGGTTCCGCTCGACGATCGCGAGGAGCTCCTCGACCCCGCTCATCCGGAGACCTCCATGGCCTCGAGCGCCTCCTCCATCGTCGGCTGCGCCTCGGTCCCACCCGCGGCGCGCGTCGAGAGCGACCCACAGGCCACGGCCAGCGCCAGGCAACGTTCGAGCGTCCAGCCCTGCAGCCGGCCCGCGATGAACCCGGCGTCGAACGTGTCGCCGGCCCCGGTCGTGTCCACGACCTCCGCCCCGATCGCTTCGCTCCGCGCCACCTCGTCGTCGCACACCGCCAGGCCGCCGCCCTGCCCGAACTTGACCGCGACCACGCTCCCATGCTCGGCCAGCGCCTCGGCGGCGACCTCCATGTCGTCGATCCCCGTGATCGCGCGGGCCTCGTTCGAGTTCGGGAAGAACAGATCGGTCCGGTCCAGCAGCTCGATGACGCCATCCCAACGCTCCTCGGGATCCCAGTTGGGATCCACCGAGGTCGAGGCGCCCGCCTGGTGCGCGGCGTCGAACAGCGCCGGGAGGTCCTGCTGCAGGTCGCGCAGGAGGAAG
>Ga0209172_10005040_pt1 | contig 16584 bp, 16 predicted proteins | sample LarsenN4metaG_FD_184113 | JGI IMG/M metagenome (GOLD analysis project Ga0209172, IMG submission 184113) | Hot spring sediment bacterial and archeal communities from British Columbia, Canada, to study Microbial Dark Matter (Phase II) - Larsen... ... | reverse complement strand
CCCACACTCCCCGCACTCCCCACACTCCCCACACTCCCCCCGTCCTCCTGTCACCCCTCGCCCCTAGTGTCGCTAATAGAGAAAGAATTCCCGCAACCACAGACCCGGGCAGCATTGGGATTGTGAAAACGGAACCCGCCCCCCATCAAATCCTCAGAGTAATCGATCGTGATACCGTTGATGTGCTTCCAGCTTTGAGGATCCACAACAACGCCAATACCATCACACTCCACCATCACATCCTCGTCTCGTTGAGCCGAGTCGAATTCCAAAGTGTAGTAAAATTCGCAACAGCCACCAGGCGCGATGCCAAGACGGAACCAAGCCGGATGAGCTGGGATGGAGTTTTCCGCCTGGAGTTGGGAACGGTGGAGGCGCTTAACTTCATGGATGGCAGTTGGACTTAAAATAATCATGCCTGTGATTTTTTGGTGATAAACCATCTCGCCCCGGAGGGGCAGCAAATTTTTCTGGGTGTGGAGGAGCGAATGGGGAGGAGCCTTAGCGGCGTCAGCACCTCAGCATTTGAGGCCATGAAAGTTATGGGGTGTTCTTGTCTAGCACTTGGGACCGCCACCGCTCGCGGCGACGCTCGGACTCAGTGACGAAGTGGCTCGCGGGGAAATAAAACCTATTTGCTGCGAGCGTAGTCATCCTGGAAGCGGATTATATCATCCTCTCCCAAATATTCGCCGTTTTGAACTTCAATCAAAACCAAGGGAATGACGCCAGGATTTTCTAGGCGGTGTTTGGTGGTCTGGGGAACGTAGGTGGACTGGTTGCTGGTGAGCATCAGCTCTCGATCGCCACAGGTCACCAACGCCGTCCCCGACACGACAATCCAATGCTCACTGCGGTGGTGGTGCATTTGCAAGCTCAAGCGGTGTCCTGGTTTCACCTCAATGCGCTTGATTTTGTATCCCACCCCTTCTTCCAATACCGTGAACGAACCCCAGGGGCGATCTTCCGTGGCCGCTCCTTCTGATGCTGCCACAGCAGCGCCACTGGGCGCAAGGGTTTCCATATCTTGAGTTTTCAGCATGAAATGTCTCCGAAATAGGTTGGGGTTTGGGCTTGTGGGTTGGTTGCCAGAACCACCAGCCCCGCCAGCGTCTTCGCGGGGGGAAAGGCCAATAAGATTCATATGAATTGCTATTTATCCGCAAATCATATGAATCTTATGTTTGAGCCAGAAAGCCTCTTGCCTATCCCGTTTCGTTTCTAGGTCTTGATAGCTGCACCGACACCTGACGGGGTTCGGGGGAAGTGGCTTCTTGTCACCAAGAGGATTCCAATCTTTGCTACTGTAATTTTTAGTTCCAACTACGTGCGAACCGTCAGGAAAGGCGGCAACTTCGTAATTAAGCGCACAAGGCGATAGAACATTGGCAGTGGAAATAACATGGCTACCCCGTGCTACTATGATCCTCCTTGCGGATTAACGAGTTTTCTGGCAGCCCACAAGCATGCAAGAAGATTTTCCCTAACGGTAGTATCCGAATTCGTCCAACTCCCGCCACTTCAATCATAGCCCATTTGTCATTTGTCATTTGTCCGCAAAGAGAGCTTGTCACTTGTCACTCGGTACGGGCAATTCGCTTTCTCACCCCTACTCACTTATCCAACGAAAAACCACCAAAGACCAACAACGTAGCCCCCCCTCCCAACAATCCATATGAAAGAACAGACAAAATCCCTCCCCTCCATACCCACCGACTATTCTACAGAGCGTTCCTCATGCGGTGTTGGCTTCATCGCCGACCCCAGTGGTATGGGCTCCCATCGTATTCTGGACCTCAGCCTAAATGCCCTCAACTGCATGGAACACCGTGGCGGCTGCGGTGCCGACAACGACTCTGGGGATGGTGCCGGAGTCCTCACCGCCATTCCCTGGCAACTCCTGTCCCAAGATTTGCCCCAACTTCACCCTTACATAAGTGAAAACAGAGATAACCTGGGAGTGGGGATGTTCTTTCTCTCACAAAACCCCGCTCACCGCGAAATCGTCCGCCAGATGACCGAGGCGGTGGTCAGCAGCGAAGGGCTAGAAGTCATCGGTTGGCGCCCAGTCCCCGTGGCCCCGGACAAACTCGGCCCCCAAGCTCGCGCCAACCAACCCCACATCGAGCAGCTAGTAGTGAAACACCCCACCGCCACAGGTGACGAACTAGAAAGGTTGCTATTTATGACGCGGCGGGAAATTGGCCACCAACTGGGACAGCAAACCGAACTGCTCTGGGGCGATGACCTCTATATCTGCTCTTTCTCCAGCCGCACCATTGTTTACAAGGGGATGGTTCGCTCGGCGGTCCTGGGTGAATTCTATCTTGACCTGCAATCTAGCGCCTTTGAAACCCCCTTCGCTGTCTATCACCGCCGCTTCAGCACCAACACTATGCCCAAATGGCCCCTGGCTCAGCCCCTGCGCCTCCTGGGTCACAACGGCGAAATCAATACCCTCCTAGGCAACCTCAACTGGATGAGCGCCCGGGAAACCTCCCTCACTTCCCCTCTGTGGGGAGACCGAATTAGCACGTTATTTCCCGTAGTCAGCCCTCTTAACAGTGACTCCGCCAACCTAGACAATGCCGTAGAGCTGCTGGTACGTTCTGGGCGAACCCTGGCAGAGGCCCTGATGGTGATGATTCCCGAAGCCTACCAAAATCAGCCTGAGCTGGCAGAGTTTCCCGAAATAGTGGATTTTTACAACTACTATGCTGGTCTCCAAGAAGCCTGGGACGGCCCCGCGTTGGTGTTGTACTCCGATGGCAAGCAGGTGGGGGCGGTTCTAGACCGCAATGGCTTGCGACCGGCTCGCTACTGCGTCACCCAGGATGGCTTAGTAATAGTAGCTTCCGAGGCTGGAGTCACCGGTATCCCAGAGGCGGAAATTGTCGAGAAAGGTCGCCTTGGTCCCGGTCAAATGCTGGTGGTTGACCTGGAACATCATCAATTACTGAAAAATTGGGAGATTAAACGCCAAGTCGCCACGGCTCATCCTTATGGTGAGTGGCTGAAACTACGGGTGTCCCTGCCGGAAGGGGACGGGGGGACCATCTCCCCATCTCCCAGTCTCCCCGTCTCCCCCTCTCCCAGTCTCCCCGTCCCCCCCTCTCCCCGTCTCCCCCTCTCCGCTTTCGGCTATACGGCTGAGGATGTGGAAATGGTGGTGGAGGAGATGGCGGCTACGGGTAAGGAGCCGACTTTCTGTATGGGGGATGATGCGCCTTTGGCGGTTCTCTCCCAAAAACCTCGGGTGCTTTACGATTATTTCAAGCAGCGGTTTGCTCAGGTGACTAACCCGGCGATCGACCCTCTGCGGGAAAGTCTGGTGATGTCTTTGCGGGTGTTTTTGGGAGCTAAGGGCAATCTCCTCGACCCCCAACCCGAACACGCCCGCCAGTTGGTGCTAGAATCGCCGGTGTTGTTGCCGCCTTCTTTGGCTGCGCTGCGCATCGCTGGTGTTAAAACTCACTGTCTCTCTACTCTCTATAATCCCACTGCCACGAGTCTAGAAGCAGCAGTAAAAGCTCTGGGGGCTGCGGCTGCGGACGCGGTGGCACAAGGTGCGGAAATCTTGATTCTCAGTGATAATGAGTCTGATTCGTTTGGGCTAAAGCCGAACTCTGAGCCTCTGGCTTATATTCCGCCGCTGCTGGCGGTGGGGGCAACTCATCACCATTTGATTCGGGAACGTTGGCGCGATCGAGTCTCCCTGGTGGTGGAAACGGGACAATGCTGGAGTACCCACCATCTAGCCTGCCTCATCGGCTATGGTGCTAGTGCGGTTTGTCCTTATTTGGCTATAGAGGCGGTGCGCACCTGGTGGGCCAGTGAAAAAACCCAGCAGTTTATGGAGCGGGGCAAGTTGCCGAAACTGGAGTTAGCCGATGCTTTCCACAACTACCGCTCAGCCTTGGAAGCGGGACTGCTGAAAATTCTCTCTAAAATGGGCATTTCCCTACTCTCCAGCTACCAGGGGGCGCAAATTTTTGAGGCGATCGGCATTGGGTCAGACCTGCTGCAACTGGGTTTTCCCGGTACTGCTTCCCGCATTGGGGGGTTAACTGTGGCGGAACTGGAGCAAGAAACTCTCTCCTTCATCGCTAATATCCAAGAAAACACCAAAAAACTGGATAACTGGGGTTTGGTGCAACACCGTCCGGGGGGCGAATATCACATGAATAACCCGGATATGGCTAAGGCGTTACATAAAGCTGTAGCTGGTGGCAGTTATGACCATTACGAGGTTTATAAAGCCCAGTTGCAGGGGCGCCCACTCACGGCGTTGAGGGATTTGTTGGATTTCCAATTGGCGGCGACTCCTATTCCCATTGAGGAAGTGGAACCAGTGGCAGATATTGTGAAGCGGTTTTGCACTGGGGGGATGTCTTTGGGCGCTTTGTCCCGGGAAGCTCACGAAACTTTGGCTATTGCCATGAACCGTTTTGGTGGGAAGTCCAATTCTGGCGAAGGCGGGGAAGACCCGATGCGTTTTGCTCGCCTCAAGGATGTGGATGGGGACGGTTATTCCCCCACCTTCCCCCACTTAAAAGGTCTGCTGAATGGGGATACGGCGGCTTCGGCGATTAAACAGGTGGCTTCGGGTCGCTTTGGCGTCACCCCGGAATACCTAATGAATGCCCAGCAGATTGAGATTAAAATTGCTCAGGGAGCGAAGCCGGGAGAAGGCGGGCAGCTTCCGGGTAAAAAGGTGAGTCCTTATATTGCTGAGTTGCGCCGATCGAAGCCGGGAGTGACTTTGATTTCGCCGCCGCCTCACCACGATATTTATAGTATTGAGGATTTGGCGCAGTTGATTTTTGACCTGCATCAAATTAATCCAGCGGCGGCGGTGTCGGTGAAGTTGGTGGCGGAGGTGGGTCTGGGGACGATCGCCGCCGGTGTCGCCAAAGCTAATGCCGATATTATCCAGATTTCTGGACATGATGGCGGTACTGGTGCTTCTCCCCTTAGCTCTATCAAGCACGCTGGCTCACCCTGGGAGCTGGGACTCACTGAAGTTCACCGGGTCCTGATGGAGCAGGGTTTGCGCTCAAGGGTCCTGTTGCGGGTTGATGGTGGTCTGAAAACCGGCTGGGACGTGGTGATGGCGGCGTTGATGGGGGCGGAAGAGTTCGGCTTTGGCAGCATTGCTATGATTGCTGAGGGCTGTATTATGGCGCGAGTTTGCCATACTAATGGCTGTCCCGTGGGGGTGGCTACCCAGCAAGAGAAGTTGCGGGCTCGGTTTAAGGGTACGCCCGGTCATGTGGTGAATTTCTTTTATTTCGTGGCTGAGGAGGTGCGGCAACTCTTGGCTCGTCTCGGTTATCGTTCTTTGAATGACATTATCGGACGCGCCGATTTGCTGAAGGTTAACCCTGATGTGCAGCCAGCTAAAACCAGTCATTTGGATTTGGGGACGTTGCTCAATTTGCCCGACTGCGGACGCGGACGCACCTGGTTAGAGCATGAGGGCGTTCACGGTAACGGTCCGGTGTTGGATGATGAGATTTTGGCTGACGCGGAGGTGGCGGCGGCTATTTCCCAGCCGACTCAGGTGGAGAAGAGTTTGGCGATCGTTAATACCGATCGCTCTGTGGGCGCTCGCATCGCCGGACGTATTGCCAGCATCTATGGCAATGGCGGTTTTGCTGGGGATATTACTCTGCGCTTCCGTGGCAGTGCTGGTCAGAGTTTCGGCGCTTTCAACCTGCCGGGAATGACGTTAATTGTGGAGGGTGAGTGTAACGACTACGTGGGTAAGGGGATGCACGGCGGCGAAATTATCGTCAAACCGGTTTCTGATGCCCGCCGCAGTGACGCTATCCTGGGTAATACCTGCCTCTACGGCGCCACCGGTGGGATGCTGTTCGCTTGTGGTCAAGCTGGCGAGCGTTTTGCTGTGCGCAATTCAATGGCGAAAGCGGTTATTGAGGGTGCTGGCGACCACTGTTGTGAATATATGACTGGGGGTGTGGTGGTGGTTCTCGGTCCCGTGGGACGGAATGTGGGGGCTGGGATGACTGGTGGTTTAGCCTACTTCCTGGATGAAGATGGCACTTTCCCCACCAAGGTCAACCGCGAAATCGTGAAGGTGCAGCGGGTGGTGTCTGAGCGGGGACGATCGCAACTCCGGGAGATGCTGGAAATGCACGTTTCGAGGACTGGTTCTCTTAAGGCAGGGCAGATTTTGGCTGATTTCTCTGAATGGGTGGAGAAATTCTGGCAGTTGGTGCCTCCTAGTGAGGAGGTGTAGGGAGATGGGGAGATGGGGGGTGAGCCCTCTATCCCCCATCCCCTTTCTCGATCGCGTTCCGTTAGGGGGGGGGGAGAAAGGGGAGTAAGACGGGGAGATGGGGGGATGGGGCGATTCGCGAATTAGCCTATTGACGATCGCACATCTTCGTGTTATCGTACAATTATCAAAGGCGGCGGCATAGCCAAGCGGTAAGGCAGAGGACTGCAAATCCTCCATCCCCCAGTTCAAATCTGGGTGCCGCCTTCAAGGTGAGTAAGGTGGGCAGTGCCTCACCTCGGAGTCTCTTCATCACCAGTAGCAGTAGTGGGCTTCCCGCTTGGCCGGGAAAAAGACCTTGATTCCCGCTTTCGCGGGAATCAAGGTCTTTTAGCAGTAGTCGGGTGGGTAGTGCCTAACCGAGTAACACTATTCATGTTTAATTATGTGGATTTACTTATCAATCATCAATTGATAAACCAAGGATTCTTGGCCACAACTGCCATCCTTGGCCTCTTGTGGCTGCAACCCGCTCAGGCGGAAATTATGGAGCGCATCGACACTACTGGCGTACTCAAGGTGGGTATCAGGCAGAATGTCCTACCCCTGGGGCAGCGCCAAGAGGGTCAATGGACGGGCTATTGCGCGGATATTGCTGATGCTCTGGCGAAGCATCTCAGCCGCGATCGGGCTAGTCCGATTCAGGTTCTCTTCATTACCTCTACTACCCAAAGCCGTTACTCTTTGGTGGCTAACGGCACGGTTGATATGGAATGTGGCCCAAACACTATCAACCCGGAAACGGAGGCTGTCTATGGGGTAAGATTTTCTGCTCCCTTCTTTATCACTGCTACTCAAATCCTCTCCCGTCCGCACTCCCAAGGGGCTGTAGGGGTGATTCCCTCGCCGCCCCTACTAGGTGTGATCAAGGACACGACTAATGAGGCTGACATCAATCAGGTTTATCCTAGGGGCCAAATCAATAACGCTTTTCCTGATTATGAGCGGGGGATAAATGCTGTACTCGGCGGCCAGATATCCGGTTTTGCTAGTGATGGCATCCTCTTGGTAGAAACTGCTCGCCGCCTTAATTTGGAACTAAATCGGGATTATGTTCTGACTACTCTAAGAAATGATTTTGGCAATGCTTTCTGTGCTTCTTATGGGATGATTTTGCCCGGTGGTGCTGATGACTCCCGCTGGCGCAATATGGTAAATTTCTTTCTCTCTACTCATAGGGAGGCTAAGAATATTTGGCGGCGGTGGTTTTCCCGTGTTGATGCTTCTATTGAGGAGGTTTCTTCTCTGTGTCGGTAGGCTGGGAGACGGGGGGATGGGGATGTAGAATATGCAATTTATTGTCTTAATCTATGTTGATGTTTTGCCGCCATTTGCTGACGATTTTCTGGAGGGGTTCTGATAACCAGTGGTCGTATTGGGGGTAGATGGGTAAGCGTTCGGTTAGTTGCCACCGGGCTTCTGCGAGGATGGCGGCGATTTGATGGTGATGGGGATAGTCGGGGTTGACTTCATCTATGGGTCCGATGCCTCCTAGGTCTCTGGCTCCGGCTTCTATGCAGGCGAGTAGGATGTCGCTGCGGGTGATGAGGTTGGGGGGAATTTGCAGGGTGATTTCTGGGGGGAGGATGCGGCGAGCTGTGGCGACTACGGCGGGGAGCTGCTGGAGGTCAAAACTGGGGGCATTCCAAGTTTGGCGGCTACCTGGGCTGTGGGGTTGGAGGATGACTTCTTGGATGTGTTGCCACCGGCGGTGACTGAGGGCGATCGCTTTTAAACTATCCTCCCAATCTGCGGCTGATTCGCCAATGCCCAACAGCAATCCCGTGGTAAAAGGAATCTTCAGTTGTCCCGCCCATTCTAACTGCTGTAACCGCACTTGGGGCAACTTGCTCGGGGCGTGGCGATGTACTGTTTCCAGTAGTCGCGGCGTCACCTGCTCTAACATCAGCCCCATAGACACATTCACCTCCTTTAGTTTCGCCATCTCCTCAAAACTCAGGGGTCCGGCATTGGTGTGGGGCAGATATCCCTGCTCTAGAGCGAGTTTCCCTAGGTCGTATATGCGATCGAGCCAAGCCTGTCTCCTGGAACTCGCCGGATGTACCTCCCCGCTGAGTATGAGAATTTCGATTACCCCCTGGTGTGAAATCGCCTCCAACCGCTTCTGTGCCTCTTTTGGCGTCATCCAGGGACTTTGCCCTGGTTCAACTCGGAAGTTGCAGTAGGTGCAGCGGTTGTAGCATTCGTGGGTTGGCACTAGGGTGTATGCGGGGCTGTATGAGATGATTCGCGATGATTGATAATCTTGGCTTATATTAGACATAAGTATAAATAGAGTAAAAAACCTTAACAGGCTCTTTACAAAACTAAACAATTGGTGGTATCTTGAAATCACGGTAGAGAAAACACTACCTTGCACCTCGAAAATTCATCGCAATCATAAGCAAATGACCACAACTCTTCAGACACGCGAAAGCGTTGGTATCTGGGAACGGTTTTGCCAGTGGGTCACCAGCACCGAAAACCGCCTCTATGTGGGCTGGTTCGGCGTCCTGATGATTCCTACTCTCTTAACCGCCACCACCTGCTACATTATCGCCTTCATCGCTGCGCCTCCCGTGGACATCGATGGGATCCGCGAACCTGTAGCTGGCTCTCTCCTCTACGGCAACAACATCATCTCTGGTGCCGTTGTTCCTTCTTCTAATGCGATCGGCTTGCACTTCTACCCCATCTGGGAAGCAGCTTCCTTGGATGAGTGGTTGTACAACGGCGGCCCCTATCAGTTGGTGATTTTCCACTTCCTGATTGGCATCTTCTGCTACTTGGGTCGTCAGTGGGAACTGAGCTACCGTCTGGGGATGCGTCCTTGGATTTGCGTCGCCTACAGCGCCCCTGTGTCCGCCGCTACCGCCGTGTTCTTGATTTACCCCATTGGTCAAGGCAGCTTCTCTGATGGTATGCCTCTGGGTATCTCTGGCACCTTCAACTTTATGATTGTGTTCCAAGCTGAACACAACATTCTGATGCACCCCTTCCACATGTTGGGTGTGGCTGGTGTCTTCGGTGGTTCTCTGTTCTCCGCCATGCACGGTTCTTTGGTAACTTCCTCCTTGGTTCGTGAAACCAGCGAAGAAGAATCTCAGAACTATGGCTACAAGTTCGGTCAAGAAGAAGAGACCTACAACATTGTTGCCGCTCACGGCTATTTCGGTCGTCTGATTTTCCAATACGCTTCTTTCAACAACAGCCGCTCTCTGCACTTCTTCTTAGGTGCATGGCCGGTTATCGGTATCTGGTTCACCGCTCTGGGTGTTTCCACGATGGCCTTCAACCTGAACGGTTTCAACTTCAACCAGTCCATCATCGACTCTCAAGGTCGCACTATCAACACTTGGGCTGATATCATCAACCGTGCCAACCTCGGTATGGAAGTAATGCACGAGCGTAACGCTCATAACTTCCCCCTCGACTTGGCTGCTGTGGAAGCTCCTTCCATCAACGGTTAATTTGAGATTTAGATAAACAAAGCGCCTCCAATTTGGGGGCGCTTTTTGTTTTTGTCTATTTATTCTGATTCAGCATCGGGGTCAATTCCCATTGCCCGCAGTTTCTCCGCTAGGCGTGCGGCTTTTAGCTCCGCCTCTTCAGCGCGAGTCCGTTCCCGATCGGCTTTTAGCTCCGCTTCTTCGGCACGGGTTCGTTCTCGTTCCGCTGCAGCACGCTCAATTTGGACGCGCTCCCAACCGGTGAGCAACAGATTACCCTCTGCATCCCACCACCGCAACCAGACTTGCTCTTGATTCTGGTAGGTCCCTTGCCATAATCCCAATTCCACTCCTAATAGTGGAATCGGATAATGACCCCGATCGTTCGGCGATATTTTCTGATAGGAAAAATCCTGCCAGTGATAAACTTCTAACTTGCCCGTGGTGATTTCATAAATCCCGTAGTACAGAATCCTGATGATTTGCTCGTACACCCAAAACTTGCCCGGTTTCTGGGTATTGCCTGACGATGATATCGCCAAAGGCGTTTTATCCCTTTCCTCATCACCGTTACCACTAGCCAATTCTAACGCAATTAACGGCGCTCGCAATTCTCGCCAAAATACATAAGAGCGGCGAGTCAAACCTTCTAGTTTTGGTGGTACGTTGGGCACGTAGAACCAATCTGGGGCAACGGCTCCGGCTTGTGGTGGGTCGGTTTCTCGCCAGTAAATACCGCAATCTTGACCTATGGCATATTGTCCATCCGGGTGGATTTGCTCTAAAACTGGCGTTAAGGAATCGGTGAGAATGATGCTTTGAGGATGCTCCTGAAAGTTTTTCACAAAGTTATCGTCTTTGTCTGGCAGTTGGGTGTGGTCGGGAAATGGCGGTGGTAGTTCTATTGCTGTTAATATATCGCTCATATTTTCTCCAAATTCCACCTTAATTATTGTAGCCAGTCCGAGCCAATTTTGTCCAGGATTTGTCTAGCTCAATTTGGCAGATGATTTTTGACAAATTCCCTGATGACAGGTTGAAGCGTGAAAAGTTGTCGGTTTCCGTCTTTGACTATTTCCAGCAAACAACGGCGGCTCAAAGACTGCATAACTTTCAAAAAATCGGTTAGCGGCATTGGCAAATCGGCTGTAATTTTTAAGATTTCAATGGCATTTGGTTGATTGGCAACCCAGGACAGGGCTTTTTTTTCCAACTCCGACAACCGGTGGAAATGCTGGTGTAATATAGCTTCTAAGTCCCCTAAAAATAGGGTTTGATAAGATAAAAAGTCAGAAACGCTGCCAGAGCAGAACTCTTGGATTGTAGCCGCCACGATATTTAACCACAGTGGGTTGCCCTGGTAAAGCTCAATCAGTTCTGACCATTTCTCGTCTGGGGCTAATTCTTTGGCTCGCAATAAAGGCATTGCTTGCTCGCCTAAACCTTTGAGCTGTAAGGTGCGAGCTGGCCGGTTGCTTCCTTCTAAGATGGCAATTTCTCTGGGTTTTTCCCAGCTCAACAAAAGTAAGCAACTGTTGTGAGATGTTTCGGCGATTTTTTTGAAGAGTGTGCCGTAATTTTCATAACCGGGCTGATATTCTCCGGCCCAGGTGCCTGTGGTGAAAATCGTTTGCACATCATCGAATATCAGCAAACAGCGATATGACTGCAAATAGTCGATGAGGTCGGGTAATTTTGTTGGTTGTGAGCCGCTGAGGAATTCAATTAAGTTTGTTTGCAGGGTGGGCAGGGATGGCGCTGTTGCAAGGCTTCGCCAGATGATGAAGTCAAATTCAGCTTGAATTTGTTGGACTAGCTGCACTGCGAGTGCGGTTTTGCCAGTACCGGTCAGTCCCAGTAGGGTGATGAGGCTGGTGTTTGATTCTAAAATCCACTGTTTAAGGGTGGTAAGCTCGTCGGTGCGGCTGTAGAAGATAGCCGGTGTCGGTGCATCTCTTAAATCTATTCTTGGCGATCGGTTTTCGTTGTGGGGCGAGTCAGGGGGAGAGGGGGAGGGTGGATTTCCTCTACAGATGTTGATGTAACCATTGATGTTGCTAACAATCTGTACCGGCTCACCCAGATGAGAAATATTTGAGATACCTTGGTTTTCTAAAACTGAGCGAACATTAGATTTTTTTACCTCTTCTCCGAGGATATCAGAGAGAATATGCCATAATTTCCAAGCCTGTTTTTTTACATGGTCGTAGGTGACATGATGAGTTTTGGCAACTTCTTCGTAATTATGATTATTTAAAATTGCTGATAATATAGATTTTTGTAAAGAATCGAGATGTTGTCCCGTATTTGCCACTACCCGATCGTCCGTCCATTTCAGCAGCTCTTCTAGGTCCATAGGTCAAAGGAGGGTGATGATGGTAATATCCCACTATATACCACATTTTGCCACTTTGTCAACTAAATCCCACTTTTGACCACAATTCCCGGAGAGGTTTTGCCCACTTTATGCTACGAAACAACAGTTGACAGAAGAATCTTACATATGAAATAATTTAGGTGTTAGTTGTGAAGGGCTGCTAGTTTAAGCAGACCGTCTTAATTTCCACAAGCAAGCATTACAAGATAAGAAGCTAGTGGCCAATCGCATCATCTATTTTGGCTTGGCCATAACAATAATGCTAGCGGTACTTAAACAAAAATTAAGCCCAGACTAAGCCGAAAGAGGCTTTGTAGGCGGCAAAAACGTCCAAGTTTTGCGTCAGCCACCGGACAAACCGGAAAGAAACTGCATTCCTCCAAGCTGATAAAGCTGCCGCAAAAGTGTTCAATTTTTGAGTCGCCCATCGCCGTCGGAGTCCACCAGTCAATTTCTGCCACAGAATGAAAGTGTAAGCACAGAACACTAAGGTAAAATGGCGCATAAGGCTTCTTTTGTCTCGCACCTGGTATTCTCTCCACCCCAACCAACCTTTAACTTCCCGGTAAAAAACTTCCACCCAATTTCGCCCAGAATATGTCCTGACAAACCAATCAGCTGTCGCCACTGTTTCTGGTGCATTAGTCATCAGATAATCAATTTCTGTAGCCGACTCATAGGACGCTGCATTCATGACGATAGCAAACGTCTTCATTTTCAGAGGCATCCGGGTTAGAGTGGCGCTAAAAACCGCCACCCATACTTGTTTTGGTTGGTCTAACTCCAAAGTAATTCGCTCAAAGAAGGCGGCTGGCCAACTCGATGCCACCTGCTCTAAACTTAAGGACTCGCACATTCCAGATTCTTTGAGCCACCGGACTTGACGATTTTTGGCCACGCCACCAATGTAGGTCAAATGACGTTCTTCCAGTCCTTGAATAAACTGGCCATTGTTGCCGTAGCCCGCATCCACAAGCACTACCCCTGGTCGATAACCCCGTTCACAGGTCACGTCAATCAGACGTAGTGCCAACTCCGTCTTCTTGAAAAAGTCTTTATCTTTTTTTCCTTCTGGTAAAGTATCGGCCTTATGATATAGAGCTACATCTAGGGGCAGGCTTTTTTTGCCATCCCACAGATGAGTTGTGACACTCACCACTCCATTATCAGTTTTGCCAATTTCGCCAATGTACTGTCTTCCCACACCATTGGTGAAGTTTCCACTTTTGCGGTGTCCAGTGTCATCCACTATCAGAGAAAAACCGCCACTAATTCGGGTTTGCCCACATTCAGCCATCAGGGCTAACCGTTGTTCATTTACCTCCTCGTCAGACCAAGACGCTCCGGTGATGTAGTGATGCAATCGGTTGTATTCTACTCCGACGGTGTTTTTCGCCATTTGAGTGATATTTTTCCGTTCGCTTTCTCCCAGCAATCCCCCCAGATAGTGACGGAATCCAGCCTTTTGTGCTTTGGTTTTGAAGCACCTGTCAAATTTTTGGCACCATCTCTCGAAACAGGGGGGCATTGCTGATGGGGTGGTCTCTCTCATCGGGAGTTTCTCCAACCTGAAACTATTGTCATGTCTTTATTCTAGCCTATTTTAGGGACTTTTTTTGTTTAAGTACCGCTAGTCAATTAATCTGAAAAGAGGAAAAAGCCATGATCAAATTACGCCAGAGTTTTCAAGCAACAGGAACTGCTTTGGCTATATCTTCACTATTATCGTTCCCAGCCAATGCAGGTTCTAACGGTCAGCAACTGGCAATTACGACTACTGCTACCGCGAGACAAATTACAGTAACAGGAAAGAATCAAAGGGGACAAACAGTAACATGGAGACAAATAGCTTCGGGAAATGGTCCTGCTTTGCACAATATAACTGTCCGTACTAATAATTGGTGGTGGCAGGGTAATGTAACAATATCTATAAGCCGGAGCAATGGACCAAACCTCCAATGCTCTACAAATGTACCAAAAATCCAAATAGGTAGCGATTGGAGATCGCTTAACTGTGGTGCATTCACTCTACCTCGGTAATGAGTAGAATTGTACAACTTTACGGTAACGCCACCAGTATGGGCGAGTCTCTTACTCAGAGGCTCGCCTCTTTGATCCATCACCCAACTCTATCTCCGATCGGTCATGCCTTCAAACATACATCGCCTCCCGTTCGACCTGGGGGCGAATTAGGGGTTTGAGCGATCGCCTACTCACCAAATCAACCCGCCTCCCCAGGCAGTCTTCCAGGTAAAATTTGACATCCATATAGCAGTCAAACGTCACCGGACCGTCAAACTCCACTAAAATATCCACATCGCTATCTGGTCTAGCTTCATTCCTCGCCGTGGAGCCAAAAATTGCCAAAGACTTGACACCAAAGCCTTTTAGCCTATCGCGGTGTTGTGCCAAAATTGCCAGGACTTCATCCCGCTGCATAGTTTATCACCTTGGTTGACCCTGTTTCAATACCAATATATTAACTCCTGCCAAGAATTTCCTTAATCCGACTGATAAAAGCAGCAGCAGCCTCGATCGCTTTTTGTGCTTCGTCAGGAGGAACGTGGCGAGTTTCGCCGTAATCAGCGATGCTGCGCAATTCAAACAGCCAGTTTAGGTCTTTCCCTAATTGCTTCTCCAACCGGTCTGTTTTAACAAATCTCTGGTGAATAGCTGCAATTACTCCCTTATGCTGGCTGAATTGCAAACCTTCTTGAAGAACCGCTGCTGTAGCGGCATAAAAAGCCCCATAATAAGCCCGAGACGCCGCAAAATCACAATAACCCCCTGTTTGCAGCACTCTAGCAGCCTGAAGCGACTCTTCCGCCCGATCGAGGTTGGCAACTATTTCCGCCTCATACGGATTAATCATGCGCTCAACCCTTCTTGTTTCGCATTGCGGTAGAGCTGGAGGCTGCCGCGTTCAAATTCATCCACCGCAGCGGGTTTGGCAGAAATCAGGCGCTCAGATTCTAATTGTATGGGGTACAGCAACTCTACAATTGTCCGTAATTCCTGAAAGTAATCAAACGGTTGTTTGAGCAACACGAGCAGGTCAATATCGCTGGAAGAGAGCGCTTCGTTACGAACCACAGAACCATAGAGGACTAGACCGGCAAAGCGATCGCCGTAGCCCTCGGCCAAGACTTTTTTACATTCTTCTAAGAGATTACTCATCTTCTTTCCCTGCGGTAATATCCAGGAGGAGTCAAACGTCTTTTTATGATAACACCTGACCCGTTTCTGCCGCAAAACAGCTTTTCCGGTTAGCCGATCGCGGTGTTGTGCCAAAATTGCCATAACTTCATCCCGCTGCATGGTTTATCCCCAAGGCTGACCCAGATTCAATTATGCCACGATTCGGCTTGGGGGAGCGCCAGAAGTCGCCCTCCCACAGTACCCCGCTGCCAAACAACTCAGGACTCTCCACCCCCATATTAATTTTATCCATCACCCAGCTCCACCTCTAGGGGATAGGTGCAAAATGTGATATCATTAGTTTGATTCAATTGCCAATCGGAGCAATAGGTTGAAACTTCCGAATTATGAGCGAGCCATAGTTCCCCAGAAAAAAATCACCGAATATTTACTGTCCCTGGTTCATCCAGATGGCAAAAGTAAAGCCAAATTTTTTTTGAAGTTTGGGTTTACAGTTGATGACTGGGAAATTATGGCTACATCTTTCATCAATCATGCAGCCAACCATGAATTAGCTAAAATAGAACCTTCCCCTTTCGGAACCCGTTATGTTATTGAAGGTGAAATCATCAGCCCAGATGGCAGAAACCCTGAAGTTCGTTCGGTTTGGTTTATTGCTACCGGAGATGATACCCCTAGACTGGTCAGCGCCTACCCACTAGACTAAACTGATGAAAATTAGCCGAACCAAATGATTACTGAATTAGAGCAAGTCGTTTTAACTACAGATTTACCCGAATATCGCTTAAAAAAAGGCGATATTGGCACAGTGGTATTAGTCCATCAAGAAGGTTTAGGATATGAAGTAGAATTTATCACCCTCACGGGGAAAACTGTAGCAATTGTTTCTTTATTTAATTCTCAAGTTAGAGCTATTGGTGACAGAGAAATTGCCCAAGCACGAGTTATTGCATAATAATTTATTGGACAATACAGCTTGTTCACCAGTCGCTTAACACATTGCCCTCACCCTAAATCCCTCGACCAGGTAGGGAGAGGGACTTTGAGATCCGCTCAGATTATTTCTGAACAGGCTGTCAATAAAAAGGATTTTTACAAAAAACCTTTTGGCGGCGCGGTTTCGGGGTGAAAGTGCGACGATCGCCCCTTTGATCCATCACTAAACTCCCCATCTCCCCATCTCCTATGGAACCCTGAACAATGGCGAAGGCAAAATTTTCCCACTCCGACCGATCGCCTGCTCTATATCCTCCTGCACTTCCCCACTTACCGCGTTAAGAGCATTTCTCAGAGCCAAT
>Ga0209172_10005035_pt1 | contig 16599 bp, 16 predicted proteins | sample LarsenN4metaG_FD_184113 | JGI IMG/M metagenome (GOLD analysis project Ga0209172, IMG submission 184113) | Hot spring sediment bacterial and archeal communities from British Columbia, Canada, to study Microbial Dark Matter (Phase II) - Larsen... ... | reverse complement strand
GAGCGCTACGGCGCGCGCCTCCCGTTCAGCGTCGCCGCGGGGCTCGCGCTCGCCGCCGCCACGCTGCTCCTCACCGCAGTAAAGGAGCCGCGTCGGGCGTAGGCGTGCCCGCGTCGGGCGGTGACGTGTTTGATGGCCCGGTGCATGGCCGCCTCCACGATCAGCACGATCGACCGGGCGACTTCCCGCACATCTCCGCCGAGGATGGCGGCCAGATCGACGGCCACCTCGAGGACGTCGTCTCCCACGACCTCGATCTCGCCCCCGGTGATGCCGATGGCCTGGCCCTCGGCGATGGGGCCCGCCTTGCCGGTCGCGTCCTTGACCGCCGTCGTGACCTCGCCGGTACGAACGGCCGAGGCGGCCTCGGTCATCGCGGCCACGGTCGCGTCGAGGTCAGCTCCCCCGTCGTAGGACAGCATCGCCGAGAAGGCCTCAGGGATCGAACGCGTCGGCACGACGGCCGTGGGCACCGACGCGATGGACGCGGCCGCGTTAGCAGCCATGACGATGTTCTTGTTGTTGGGCAGCAGCACGATGCGCTCGGCGTTGACGCGCGACGCGGCCTCGGCGAGGTCCGCCGTGGACGGGTTCATCGTCTGACCACCTGAGACGATCTCATCGACACCGAGCGAGCGCAGGATGTCTGCGAGCCCTTGGCCTGCGGCGACTGCAACGAAGCCGATGGGCTTGGGCGGACCGGCGTCCTCGTGCTCGTCGGCATCGGCCCTCAGAGATGAGTCACGCGAAGCCTGCTGGCGCCGCATGTTGTTGACGTGCACCTCGGCCACCTCGCCGAGCGACGTGAAGTGAGCCAGGACGGTTCCGGGGTCGTTCGTGTGGACGTGGACCTTGAGTTCACCGGCGTCGCCGACGACCAACTCGCTGCCGCCCATCGCGGAGACGTAGTCGTGGACCGGATCGCGCTCGAACGCGTCGCCGAACAGCAGGAACTCGGTGCAGTAGAGATACTCGTCGTCGTCCCAGTCGTCGACCGGCGTCACCTGCAGCATCGGAGCGACGGCGGAGGACACGTCTGCAACGACCACGCGCTCCCCGCGAGCCGCCGCGGTGAAGCCCTCCATGAGGATTGCGAGCCCGAACGCGCCGGCGTCGACGACTCCGTTGGTCCGCAGTACCTCGAGGAGCTCAGGCGTGCGCTTCACGGATTCGAACGCCTCGGTGGTGACCGCGGCGAGCGCGTCGGGCAGCGCCATGCCTGACTCGGCGGCTTGGGTCGCGGCTGCCGCCGCGTCCTTGACGACGGTGAGCATCGTACCTTCGACCGGCTTGCGCACCGCCTGGTAGGCCACGGCGGCCGAGCGCTCCATGGCAGCGGCGAGCGCGGTGCTGTCGAGGGCGTCGACCCCCGTAAGCCCTTCACACATGCCCCGGAGCACCTGGGACAGGATGACGCCGGAGTTGCCGCGCGCACCCATGAGCGAGCCGCGCGTGACCGCGTGGCAAACCTCGGGGACACCGGCGTCGGCCGGCAGCGAGGACAGCTCCTTGACGACCGCGTCCATGGTCAGGGACATGTTGGTGCCGGTATCACCGTCCGGAACCGGGAACACGTTGAGGCGGTTGACCTCCTCGATGCGCTCCTTGAGCGCCGACGCGGCCCCGTTGATGAGGTCGTGAGCGTTGGTCATGTCGTGTGCCTCAGTTCGAACGGACTTTGACGTCCATAACGTGGACGTCGATGCGGGCGACAGGGACCTCGGCGGTGTCGGTGAGCGTGTAGCGCACGCGGTTCGCCAAGTTGTGGGAGACCTCGGTCAGGTTGGTGCCGTGCTCGATGACTACGAAGAGGTCGACCTCCACACCGTCGTCCGTGCCGGCGATCTTGACGCCCTTGCGTAGCTTCTGACGCGGCAGCAACTGCGCCACACCGTCAGCGAGGGTGGGCGACGCCATGCCCACGACCCCGTAGGATTCCAGCGCGGCGTAACCGGCGAGATCAGCCAGCACGTCGTTGGCGATATGTATGGTTCCGATCGGCTTGTCGGCCATCATCGAGACTCCTCCTTGACCTCCCCGCCTGCGGCGGAGCTGAGCGCTTCGAGCAAAGCACCGGGATCGAGCTCGTGAGCGTTCGCGACGTCCGCGACCGTTTCAAGGCTCGAGGCCAGGCACGAAGAACACGGCAGACCATGCTCGGCAAGTACCGCAGCCGTCTCCGGATGGGCGGCCAGCACGTCTTTCACCAGCATATCCGTGGTGATCATGCGATCGTTCCCCCGTCCGGTCGGGCTTTGAGGCTGCCGTTGTGCCAGTATAGCGAACGCAAGCCTGCGCAGACCGCCACAAGTCAGCGCTTGTTGCCCTGATTCGACCTGTGGTAGCATCTCATGCGCTTTGCGTTCGAAGTGATCGCGGTGTCATGTGTGATACCGCTCGTGATGACGAGGAGTTCTTCAGATGTCGAAGGTCTGTGCCGTTTGCGGCAAGAGCCCGTCCGCCGGGCGCAACGTGAGCCACTCTCACCGCGTTACCAACCGCACCTTCCGTCCCAACATCCAGAAGGTGACCGCGGTGGTCGAGGGTCACGTCAAGCGTGTGAACGTCTGCACCAAGTGCATGAAGGCCGGCAAGGTCAAGCGCGCGTAGCACGTACACCATCTTGCAACATCTCGACGGCCGTCCCCATGGGGCGGCCGTCGTGCTTTTGATGCCTAGAAATCGCGCGAGTGCTGCGGCTGGCCGCCGAGGATCTCGGTGAGCGCCCGGACCACCTCGGGGTCGTACTGCGTGCCCGCGAGACGCGACATCTCCGCGAGAGCCTCCTCGGCCGTCATCGCCGGACGGTACGGGCGGCTGGAGGTCATCGCAACGAACGAATCGGCGACAGCCAGTACGCGCGCGCCGAGCGGGATGGCGTCGGCCTTGAGCCCTGTGACGTAGCCGGTACCGTCGTACGACTCATGGTGGTGGTAGACGATGGGAACCGAGTCTCGCAGCGCCGGAGCTTGCCTCAACACGTCGGCAGCGATGACCGGGTGGGTCTTGAGCAGGCTCTGCTCCACCGTGGACAGCGGGCGGTCGACGACCGCACACACGTCGCCCGCGGCACTCATGCCGATGTCGTGCAGCAAAGCCGCCACCTGCAAGGCGTCCTGCTCGGACTCAGACAGCCCCATCGCCGACCCCAGCTGCTCGGCGAGCTCGACGATTCGCTCCGTCGTCCCGCGCGAGTACGGGTCCTTGGTCTCCATGGCCAACGCGAGAGCCTTGAGCGTCTCGAGAGACAGGTCGTGCGTGGCGGCCTGCGCAGAGGCGTTCCTCAGGGCGATCGCCGATATCCGGCACAGCGTCTCGAGCGAGGCGGTCTGAGACTCGGAGGCGGCCGCGCCATAGGCGGCGCTTCCAACGTTGAGGACACCGATCACGCCGTCATCGTCGGCTATCGGCAGCGAGACCGCCGAGCGGACCCCGTGACGCCTTCCCCGCTCACCGGTGTTCTGCAGGTCCTCGACGACCAGCGGCCTACCGGTTGCCGCGACCCAGCCGGCGATGCCGTCACCGGGCCTGACCCGCGTGTGCTCCTCGACACCGTCGGGCAGTCCGCGGGCGACGACTATCTCGAAGTCTCCGTCTGAACGCTTGAGCATCACGCTTCCCGACTGCGCGCCCGCAAGCGCGAGCGAGCGGACCAGCAGGGTGCGAACGATCACGTCAGGATCGAGCGTGCCCGCAATGACCTGGGATGCCTCGATGAGGTCTCGGGCGACGGCCGCCTGGCGCTGGGCTCGGACCAGTGAGACGGCGGCCTCGCAGAACGGGCCCAGCTCCTCGAAGGCGGCGGCCAGAGGAGGCGTATGCGGCTCCTGCCCGACGATGTCGGCCGCTGCTACCCCGATCACGGCTCCGCGGCCGACCGGCTGGGCGTAGCGCCACACGGTCTGCGGCGAGCCCTCTAACGACTGACGCTCTATCCGCTCGAGCAGCGGCCCTTCTCCTGATGCGACTCGGCCAACGACGCCGTCGCCCACGACGACCGGCTCCGTGCCGGGCCGACGCGAGCCCACGGCGGCGATCTGCAACAGGCGCTTGCCGCCGTCGTCGAGGCCCCACAGGTGAACGGCATTGACCTGCGCGACCACCTGCACGCGCCGGTGCAGCGTCTCGCATACCATCTGGGGCTCGACCGACTCGGGGAGCTCACCGGATGCTCCCCGTCGCTGCGTAGCGGGAACAGCTCGGCCGACGACCCAGCGAGCCAACACGGCGACTGCGGCAATGCATGACAGCGAACCGAGCGCCGAAACCGAACCCGCGCCGGCGCCAGCGCCGTAGACCGCGGCGAGCAGTCCGGCGAGGGCGACGATCGAGATGACCACAACGGCGACGGGCTTCACAGGGCGTACCTCCAGGCGCCTGTGACTATACCGCGCCGGGGCGGTTCTCACTCACGCGCGAACCGTCACCACCACGCAGCGACCGCGATGTACGGCGATGTGGGCGTCGTCGTCTGCGACCCGGTTGCTGAGCCCCAGCGAAGACAGTGGCTCGAGCACGGCGCGGTCCAACGGCCAGCGCGCACCAGTGACACTGACCGTGCACTCCCCGCCCAGGGCGACCACCGAGAACGTGACGTCGTCCCCTGACACCACGCACCCGCTGCGAGACGCACCCAGGAAGTCGATAGTCACGTCGCGCTCGACCACACTGACGGGCAGGTCGGTCTGCAGCGTGCCGAGGTTGCACAGCAGGTGGTCGACCCGGCCACCGACGACCCCGGTCGCCGTGAGGGACGTCGCACCACGCGCCAGGGCTTCGTCGACTCCGAGCTGCAGGTCGTTGAAGTCCTTCTCGGCGGGGACCTTGACCAGCTCGACGCCACGGAGCTCCAGAGCAGTGAGCGTATGCGGATCAACCGAGTCCATGTCGCCGACCACGAGGTCCGGCGTCAGTCCGGCAGCCAGACACAGCCCGGCGCCTCCGTCGACGGCGATCAGGAGGCAGCCGGGAGTGACGATGCGGGCCAGCGTGTTCGGATCGCCGTCAGGCGCGGCACCGGCCAGGACGGCGAGCATCAGTCTCGGTCCCTCGAGCCGGGTGCGACCGGAACGGCGCGCTGAAGGACCGGGACGAGCACGAACACGGCCACGGCACATGCCAGCGCCGAAGGCAGCAGGTAGCTCAGGTTGTAGACCGCCGAGTAGAGCCAGACCGGCTGGCCGGCCGGCGCGTTGGCGGCGAAGAAGACGATGCCCGAGACGAAGGCGGCTGCGAACCGGCCGGCGCTGCCCACGAGGCTCCACACGACGGCAGCGACCGCTGCTCGCCCTCCGAGGCCCTCGGAGAACAGGCGCACGACGCTGCGGCTCCCGAGTCCGGTCAATCCCACGGCGCCGAAGGCGACCGGGTAGTCCAAGACGAACTGTGCGGGGTGTACGACGTACGGCTCGAGCGCCACGTCGATCAGGCCGAACAGCGCGCCCGCCACGACTCCCGCGAACACACCGCGCCTCAGTGCGACGATCATGATCGGCAGCATGGCGAGCGAGATCGAACCGCCGGCGATGTTGATGGGCAGGCGGATCCCGAGGTACTGCAGAGCCGCACACAGCGCGATCGCGAGCCCGACCTCGGTGATGACGTGGACACGAGTGCTACGCATGAACCCGACCTCCTTGTGCGCTGGACAGCGCGGTTGGTGTCGGGTGACGACGGCTCACGAGCCCGGGCCGGTCGTTGGTCACCAGCCGTGCTGCACGCCCCGCATTACCGGGACGGTCCTTTCGGTCGCGGATTACATCCGCCTCTCAGCCGCCTCGATGGCAGCTCCCGACACGGTCTTCAATTGAGATCCATGCTCGCACAGCCGGCGCCGAGGGGCAATGCCGATCAGGGCTGGGTTCCCAGGGCGAACTGCTCTCCGAGGCTGACGTAGACCGCGCGGGCGACGCTGTCAGCCCACCGTGGGTCTGCGAACGACTGGGTGTCCGGGCGTGCGGCCAGCGAGCCGAGCCGGACCCTGAGCCACGGGACGATGCTGCGGTTGAAGACCGGGTCAGAGGTCGACGCCTCCATGATGGCCGGTGGGGCCACGCGTGCGAGTTGCGTTGTCGCTTCGCTAGCCAGCTGGCGAGCAGAGGTCACCACTGCGGGTTGGCCGGCTACCGGGTAGCCGACGATCCGTCCGGCCGCTCCAGCCGCCTCCACATCGAAACCGACGAGCGCGGTCGCACTTGCCTCAAGCGCGATGCGCTCTCGAGCCGCGACGTCGACAGCACCCGTGGCGGTCGTGCTTCGGGTCAGGATGACCGTGGCGCCCGAAGCCTCGAGCAGACTGCGCAGGCGACGGGTCACCTCCATGGCTATGTCGCTGGGCGATCCCTCGGCGGGCGCCGGCGAGTCGATCACAAAGACGGTGCCGCCGAGCGAGTACGGCTTGAGGACGTCGCCGTTACCCGACGGCGTGGCGACGGACAGGGTCACGACGTCACCGGTGCGGACAGGTGAGTTTGCCGAAGGAGTCGAGGCGATCACGGTGTCGCTCGGCAAGTCCGAAGGTATGGGGTCCACCCGCACGACGAGGCCGCGCCCCTCGAGGGTGGAGGTCGCAAGCGCGACGCCCTCCCCGACGACGTCAGGCATCTGGAACTCCTCGGTGCCGCCGGACACGACGACCAAGACCGTGTCGCCGCGCCGCAGCTCGCTGTCAGCGGCCGGTGACTGGGACAGCACCTGGTCGACCGGTTCGGAGCTGAAGCGCCGCTCCTCGACCTCGATCGTCAACCCGACCTGGGCCAGCCGGGACTCGGCGACGCCGAGCGCCACCCCAGTGACATCAGGGACTGTCACGCTCGCCGAAGAGGCGAACAGCATCACAGCACCGACGATGACGCCGATGACGCCGACGGCCGCTGCCAGCGCGCCCCAAACCCACATCGGGATGAAGCGCCGGCGCTCCGGACGGTCACGGATCAGATCCGGCGGCAGCTCCCACGACTGGACGCTCTTGAGCTCGCTCGGAGTGTCGAACAGCCAGCCTTCGCCATCCTCGTCCGCGGTCTGCTCGTCAGTGTCGGAAGGCTCGTCCGCAGCCGCCTGTTCGTCGCCATCGGGCTCGGGCTGCTCGGCCGGTACGTCCGCTGCAGCCTCATCGGCGGAGTCGGAGGTTCCGGCATCGGGCTCGTCCTCGACAGCCTCGTCATCGGCGGGCGAATCGGCCTCGTCGGCAGCGGGCGCCTCCTCGGCGAGCGGCTCCTCGTCCTCGGAGCGTGCCTCCGCGTCGGGGGTCACGTCATCCTCAGCCTTGGAATCGGCGGTTTCGGGATGTGCGACGGAAGCGCCCTCGTCGGTCTGCTCGGCGAGGTCGTTGATTTCGTCGTCTGGGCGGGTGTCAGTCATCATCGGTCCAGTGTAGTGCATTCCCGCAGACGGGCGGGTGCGAGATGGCAGGCTCCATGCTAATCTCACATGCTCGAAGAGACCGGCCGTGACGGGAAGGAGTTCGACCGCATCATGCCCGCCTACGACTACCGCTGCACCGTGTGTGACACCGTGTTCGAGGTGAACAGAAGGATCGGTGAGACCGCCGAGGAGAGCTGCCCCGAGTGCGGGGGCGCCACCAAGCGTCTCTTCACGCCCGTCGGCGTGCAGTTCAAGGGTTCCGGATTCCACAACACGGACTACAAGCCCCGGCCCAAGGAGAGCGAGGGTTGCTCGGCGAAGAGCGACTCGCCCAAGTGCGCCGGTTGCCCAGCGGCTGACTCCTGATCCACGCTCGACGCCAGATACATCAAAGGACCCCGGTCACCAGTGGCCGGGGTCCTTCTCGTTACGCGCGTCGTATGACCTAGGCGGGGCAGGACGCGGCGATATCGCGGTTGGTGACGCTAGTCCATGCGGACCCAGAACTTCTCGGCGCCGGTGCGGTAGACGGTCTCGATGAAGCGGACCGTGCCGGTCTTGTTGTCCATCGCGACCGAGTGCGTGCGTGCACCCTGGCCGAAGTACTTCACGCCGCGCAGCATCTCGCCGTCGGTGACGCCGGTGGCGATGAAGGCGGCCTCGTCGGAGCGGACCAGGCAGTCCATGTCGAGTACGCCGTCGATGTCGCAGTCACTCATCTGCTCGGCGCGGGCACGCTCGTCGTCGTTGCGGAAGTTGAAGCGGCCCATGAAGCAGCCGCCGATGCAGCGCATCGCGGTGGCGGCCAAGACACCTTCGGGGGCGCCGCCCGCGCCGATGTAGAGGTGGATGCCGGTGCCCTCGATGGCGGTCGCGACCGCACCGAAGACGTCGCCGTCGCTGATGAGGCGGATGCGTGCGCCGGCCTGCCGGACCTCGGCGATCAGGTCGTTGTGGCGGTCGCGCTCGAGGATGCACACGACGATGTCCTCGACGTTGCGCTTGAGGGCCTTGGCGACGTTTTGCACGTTCTCGGTCGGGCTGGCGTCGATGTGGATGGCGTCGGCGGCCGCGGGGCCGGTCGCGATCTTCCACATGTAGGTGTCGGGGGCGTGCAGCAGCGTGCCCTTGGGAGCGAACGCGAGCACCGCGAGCGAGTTCGGCTGGCCGTATGCGGTCAGGTTGGTGCCCTCGAGCGGGTCGACGGCGATGTCGATCTCCTCACCGCCGCCACCGACCTCCTCACCGATGTAGAGCATCGGCGCCTCATCGCGCTCTCCCTCACCGATCACGATCCGCCCGGAGATGTCGATGGAGTCCATGGCCAAGCGCATGGCCTCGACCGCGGCTTGGTCGGCAGCGTTCTTGTCGCCCTTGCCCATCCAGCGACCGGCAGCCAGAGCAGCGGCCTCGGTGACCTCGAGCATCTCGACGATACGCGTATTGAGCACGATTCGATCCCCTCTCTCGCGGCGCGACAGCGCGCCGTGGCCGGCTAGCCCTTCCTGATGAGACGAGCCACGAAGTGGCCGTCCGGACCTCCCTGTGTGGGCAAGGACTGAAACATGCCGTCCTCGCCGAGCCACCGTTCCCATCCAGCGGGGACGTTGGCGGTGACCGTGTCGTAGGCGAAGCCCTCCCCCGCCTCCGAGGCAAGAAACTCCTCGAGCACGCCGCGGTTCTCGGCGCGGGTCACCGTGCACGTCGAGTACACCATGAAACCGCCGGGCTTCACAAGACGAGCGGCGCGCTGCAGGAGCGCACTTCCGAGCAGTGCCAGCGTCTCGATCTCCTCGGGCTTGGCCTTCCACCGACGATCGGGGTGGCGGCGCAGCGTGCCAAGACCCGTACACGGGGCGTCGATGAGCACGGCATCGGCCGAGCCGTCGGCCGGCAGGCCCGGAGCGTCTGTCGTCGCATCGGCGACGCACGTCGATATCTCAGGCAGCCCGAGGACCGACGCGGTATCGCGCAGCTCCTTGAGCTTGAACGCATGGGGATCGACGGCCGTCACGCGGAAGGCAGGTCCGCCTCGGCGACGCGCCATCGCCGCCAGCAGCACCGACTTGGTGCCGCGACCGGCGCCGATCTCGACGATCCATGCGCCGGGACCCGACGGGACGCACGAGACGGCGAACTGAGCCGCGGCGTCGCAGACGAGCACGTCTTTGCGCTTGAGCGCCTTGGACGCGATCGCACGCGAAGGGACACGTGCCTCGATGCAGCCGTCGATGGCGGTCTCGACGGGGTCGGCCCCGTCGCGGTTCAGTGAGTCGAGTACCTCTTCGAACGAGCGCTCGAGGCTCGCGTGCGCGAGATACAGCGGTGCGGGCTCGTTGTCGGCCTCCATGAAGGCGGCGGCGGCCTCATGGCCGAACTCGTCGACGAGCAGCTGTGCGAGCCACGTGGGATGCCCGTGGAGCCGAGCGAGCGCCTCGATGTCGGTGAGCGGGTCGCCCCACGGGAACGTGGGGGCGTCTGCAGCCAGCTTCCGCAGCACGGCGTTGGCCAGGCCCGCGGCAGCGGGACGAATCGCCTTGACGAGCTCGACGCCCTCGGAGACCGCAGCATGGGCGGCCTTGCCGCTGAACAGCAGCTCGTAGGCGCTGACGGCGAGCGCGTCGCCGACCATCGGCTCGAGCTCACGGCCTGGCGACAGGTAGCGCACGACGGCCTCGTCGAGCGTGCCCCGGCACGAGATGGTGCCGTAGGCGAGCATGGTCGCGAACCCGCGGTCCCGCTCGGAGAGCTTGGACTCCTCGAGTGCCGCAGACAGCACCTCGTGCGCGTAAGCGTCCCGTACGCGGACCGCCGTCACGACTTCGCGTGCAAGCGTCCTGGCCATTGTGGCACTCATGAAAGCCCCTCCCACATCGCTTCAGGCGCAAGACGCGCGCCGCGAGCCCACGCCGTGGCCTCGGTGTCCGCACGGCCTTGTGGCCGCAGGGTCGTGATCTTGAGTGCGCCATCCGTGAAGCCGAGAAGAACGCCGTCACGGTCCACGGCGATGCGGCCCTGCGCCGGACCGTCTCCTGCCCGCATCGCTTCGGCGACGACGACCTCGTGACCCGCGAGCACGGCGCGCGCGGGTGCGCGGCGCGAGGACGCGCGGACTCTCCTGAGTGCCTCATCGACGCCCAGCACAGGGTCGAGCAGCAACTCCGGCTTCTCCAGCTTGGCCGCGTACGTCACGCCGGCCTCTTCCTGCTGCCGCCACTCACAGGTGCCCGCCTCGATGCGGCCCAGGGCCTCGATCAGCGCCTCCGCGCCGAGCGACGCGAGCTCGCCGGTGAGCTGAAGCGCGGTCTTCTCGGCGACGGGGGTCGATGCCTGGACGCAGTACGGGCCGGTGTCGAGCCCCTCCTCCATCCGCATGATGGACACGCCGGTGACCTCGTCTCCGGCGAGGATCGCACGTTCGATCGGTGCGGCACCCCGCCAGCGGGGCAGCAGCGACGCATGCACGTTGATCGCACCGTGGGGTGCGGCCACGAGAACGCCGAGCGGGAGGATGAGACCGTAGGCGGCAACGACGATGACGTCGGCGTCGTGTGCCGCGACCTGATCGATGACATCGGGATCTCGAAGCGTTTTGGGCTGGAAGACGGGTACGTCGGCGGCAACGGCGACGGTCTTCACCGGCGTGGGCCGCAGCGCCGAACCGCGGCCGGAAGCCGCGTCAGGCCGCGTGTAGACAGCAACGACTTCATGCACGCGCAGCAGCGCCTGCAACGAAGGCACGGCGAACTCGGGCGTGCCCATGAACACGACCTTCACGGGCTCATCTCTCCCCTCGGTTGTACGGCGCGCACCGGCCCCGGGGGTCGGTGCACAGCCGATCAGATACTGGTCTGGCCCGGGCGCGCGCCGGCTTCGACGGCCTCGCGGTAGCGCCGCAGCGCAGCCTTGCGCTCCTCGGCGTCGGCCCGGTCGATGATGAGCACGCCGTCCAGGTGATCGATCTCGTGCTGCAGCAGCCGTGCGTGCAGCCCGTCTGCCTCGACCGAGACGGGCTTGCCGTCGATGGTGAGCGCCTCGCAGCGCACACGGCACGCGCGGTTGACCGGCACCGAGATGCCGGGCAGCGACAAGCAGCCCTCATCGTCGGTCTCGCACTCGTCGCTGGTCTCGACGATGACGGGATTGCACAAGACCTGCAGCCCGTCGCCGCCCTCATCGTCGAGGTCGTAGACGATGACGCGCTTCAGCACGCCGATCTGCGGGGCGGCCAGGCCGATGCCCGGGGCGTCGTACATCTCGCGTGCCATGCGGGCGATGAGGTCGAGCAGCGTGGCGTCGGCCGTGGGATCGACCTCGCACGCGCGCTCGGCCAGTGCGGGGCTGGGATGTGCCAAAACGTTCATACGGAAGAAGCATCCTGTTCAAGTCGGGTTGCGGGTGTCCGCCACGGGTGCGACGGCACCACGGTCTCCTGCAGGTATTGTACCAGCGCTGCAGGCCGGCTTGAGGCGGTCGCCGTCTACAGCAGGTCTGTCGGATCCACGTCGACGGCGAGGTGCACGCCGCTGGCCGGCTTGACCGTGGCGAGTGCGCTCTCGATGGCGGGCTGGAAGTGCGCTCCGACGGGCGCCTTAACGAGGATGTGCCAGCGCCAGACACCCTTCGCGCGAGCCAGCGGCGCAGGCGACGGCCCGAGCACCGTGAACGCCTCGTCTCCCGCTGCGGCCAGTGCGCTCGCGGCAGCAGTGGCCGCGGCGACCACACCGTGCTCGGACGCTCCCCACACGAGAACGTTGGCGAGCCTGCCGAACGGCGGATAGCCGAGCTCCTTGCGTGCGGGCTTCTCGGCGTCGTAGAAGGTGGCAGGGGTGTGGCTGGCCGCGGCGACGATCGCCGGATGCTCGGGCCAGTAGGTCTGCACGACAACGTGCCCCGGGCGCTCGCCTCTGCCGGCGCGTCCGGCGACCTGCTCGAGCAGCTGGAACGTGCGCTCGGGCGCGCGGAAGTCGGGCAGGTTGAGACTGACGTCCGCCGAGATGACCCCGACCATCGTGACGTCGGGGTAGTCGAGGCCCTTGGCGATCATCTGCGTGCCGAGAAGCACGCCTGTCTCAAGCGACTCGAACTGGGCGAGCAGGCGCTCGTGTGCCCCCTTGCCCTTGGTGGTGTCGGCGTCCATGCGAACGACCGGCCACCCGGGCAACATCGCCTCGAGCTCTGTCTGGACGCGCTGGGTGCCCGCGCCGAACTTGCGCAGATACACGCTGCCGCACTCGGGGCAGACCGCCGGTGCGGGTCTCGTCACCCCGCAGTGGTGGCACTTCAGGGTGCTGCCGACCTCGTGGTAGGTCATCGAGACGGAGCACGCCTCACACTCCGGCACGTGCCCGCACTCCCGGCACAGCAGGAAGCTCGCGAACCCTCGGCGATTGAGGAACAGCACGGCCTTCTCGCCTGCGTCACGCGTGGCCTCGAGGCGGCTCGTCAGCGGGCGGGAGAACATCGAGCGGTGCCCTGCTGCGAACTCAGCCGCCATGTCGACGACCGTGACAGGCGGAAGGGGGCGTCCGTGGACGCGCTCCGGTAGCTCGACCCGCAGCCACTCCCCCTGCTCGCAGCGGGCGACCGACTCCATCGACGGGCTGGCGCTGCCCAACACGAGCACGGCACCGCACTCGCGCGCGATGCGTGCGGCGACGTCGCGGGCGTGGTAGCGCGGCGAAGAGCCCTGCTTGTAGCTGCCCTCGTGCTCCTCGTCGATGATGATGAGCCGGAGCCGCTCCATGGGCGCGAACAGCGCCGAGCGAGCGCCCACGACCACCGAGGCGACGCCGCTACGGACCAGATCCCACTGGTCGTAGCGCTCACCTGGCGAAAGCCGCGAGTGCAGTACAGCGACGTCGTCTGCGAACCGGGAGCGGAATCGTCCGACGGTCTGAGGTGTGAGCGAGATCTCGGGGACGAGAACGCACGCCCCGCCACCGGCCTGACGGCAGGTCTCGATGGCCCGCAGGTAGACCTCGGTCTTACCCGAGCCGGTCACGCCGTCGAGCAAGACCACGTCACCCGGCTTGGCGGCCTCGATCGCGGCAAGCGCCGCGACCTGACCGTCAGTGAGCCGCTCGTGGCGGGGTGCGGGCCTCTCGGCCACGCCGTGGTCGCGCATGCGGCGGCGGTGCTCGACGGCGACCGCACCGGCATCGGCGAGCGCGCGTACCGCGCCGTCGACGTTACCCAGGTCCGCCGCGAGCTCGGCCACTCGGACCGGGCCAGCCGCCAGGGCATCGAGCACGGCGCGCTGCATGGTGGCGTTGGCGCGCGGCACGAACTGCGCCGCACCGGACACAAGGCTGACCCAGCGGTCGTCGACGGGGCCGACACCGGCGCGTCGAAGTTCCCAACCCGGACCCTCGGCGGTCTCGACCCGCACTGCCTTGGGGGTGCCGCCCGGCGGCAGGAACAGCCGCAGACACTCCGAGAGGGGCGCGACGTACTCCTCGGCGATCCATGAGGCGGTCTGCACGGCGTGGGCCGGGAACAGCGCGTCGTCGAGCACCTCGATGACCGGCTTGAGGCGCGCATGCGTCGAGGAGGGCGCAAGGCCGACCACGTAGCCCACGACGGGGCGGTTGCCGAAGTCGACGAGCACGCAGGCGCCGACCTCGACCCCGGAGAGGCCCTCGGGGATCGCGTAGTCGAACGGCGCGTCGACTTGACGGGCCGGGACGTCCACGATCACGTGTGCGACCGATGCGGGAATCTCGATGACCTCCTGAGAGCCGGGCGGGCAGCAGGCCGACGACGACCTGCACGCAGCATAGCGAAGGCCGCCGACATCGAGTGACGCCGGCGGCCCGCTTGTGCGTCTTGCGTAGTTGCTACTCGTTCAGACCCGCGGCGTCGGCCAGGGCGTCTGCGCGATCGGTGCGCTCCCACGTGAAGTCACGGTCCGCACGGCCGAAGTGGCCGTAGGCCGCGGTCTTGCGGTAGATCGAACGGCGCAGCTCGAGATCGCGGATGATCGCGCCCGGGCGCAGGTCGAAGACCTCACCCACGGCCTCTCGATCTGGCCGACCGGCACCTTCTCGGTGCCGAAGGTCTCGACGAGCACGGAGAGCGGGTGCGCCACGCCGATGGCGTAGGCGAGCTCGATCTCGCAGCGGTCGGCAAGGCCGGCGGCAACGACGTTCTTGGCGACCCAGCGCGCGGCGTAGGCGGCCGAACGATCGACCTTGGTGCAGTCCTTGCCCGAGAACGCGCCGCCGCCGTGACGGCCCATGCCGCCGTAGGTGTCGACGATGATCTTGCGGCCGGTGAGACCGGTGTCGCCCATGGGGCCACCGATGACGAAGCGGCCCGTCGGGTTCACGTAGATCTCGGCGTTGGCGTAGCTCAGACCCTCGAGTTCGAAGACCGGCTTGATGACGTGCTCGATGAGGTCGGGGCGCAGCTGCACCTCGATGTCGACGCCCTCGGCGTGCTGGGTCGAGATGAGGATCTTCTCGACCGAGACGGGCTTGCCGTCGACGTACTTCACGGTGACCTGCGTCTTGCCGTCGGGGCGCAGGTAGCCGAGCACGTCGGCCTTGCGCACCGCTGTGAGGCGCTCCGCGAGACGGTGCGCCAGGTAGATCGGCATCGGCATGAGCGCCTCGGTCTCGTTGCACGCGTAGCCGAACATCATGCCCTGGTCACCGGCGCCGACCAGGTCGATCGGGTCGACGCCCTTGCCGTGCTGGACCTCGAAGCTCTCGTCCACGCCCATCGCGATGTCGGCGCTCTGCTCGTGGATGGTGCTCATGACGCCACAGGTGTGGGCGTCGAAGCCGAACTTCGCGCGGTCGTAGCCGATCTCGGTGATGACCTCGCGCACGATCTTCTGGACGTCGACGTAGGCGCGCGTGCGGATCTCGCCGCCGACGACCACGAGGCCGGTCGTGATGAAGGTCTCGCACGCGACGCGGGCATCGTCGACGGTGCCGCGCTCGTCGGGACCGATCTCGATCTCACGCGCGAAGATGGCGTCGAGGATAGCGTCCGAGATCTGGTCGCAGATCTTGTCTGGGTGACCCTCGGTCACCGACTCGGATGTGAACAGGTACTCGCGTTCCGACATTCGTCCTCCTTCTTGCGCGGCCGCCCGGCGCGGTCCGCGACACTCGAAGCCGGGGGCACAAAAAAGCCCCCGCCTGGGACAGACAGGGGTTTCGCTACGCACGCGTGAACAGGCGCGAGTGGCTATCCCTCATCTTCCAGGCCGATTCGCCTGCCGAGAAGTGGCACCGTGCGGTTGTTCTTCCGTCGGTTGCCGGGGTGTCGTCGGGCTCGGTCCCTCGACCCTCTGCAGCTGTTCAGCAGCTGCCTCTTGATGAGCCTCCCGAGTGTAGCGCACGAACGCCTGACGCGCCACAACGGGTATGAGCGACACAACACAACGGCCCCAAGACATCCACGGAGCGCGCATGGACCGGTTCGAAAAGCCCCTCGGCTACGCCATTCTCGCCATCGAGTTCTTCGTCTCGGCGGTTCTGATCGTGCTGTCTCTGGCGGCGGCATGGACGCTTGTGACCGACGTCTACAACCTTGCCACCAGCGGATTCATCATGCGCACCCCGGAGTTCAACGCGATCATCGGCACCGTGCTCGAGATCTTCATCCTGGTCGAGCTGTTCCGCATCGCGATGGCCTACATGCAGCACCGCAACGTCATCCCCACCGTTCTTGAGGCGGCTCTGGTCGCCGTGGCGCGGAAGTTCGTCGTCTTCGAGGGGGCGACCAACTACCTGCAGTACGCACTGGGGCTCTCGGCGCTGCTGCTCGCCGTGGCGGTGAGCTGGTGGCTGCTGGACCGCGCTAACGCCTGCGAGCTCAACGAGTAGACCCACGCTCGCGCACGAAGCGGTACCATACGCACGCGCACTGACCACCAGCTACCGAGGAGCACGCTTTCCGTGACTGATACCGTCCGCGTGAGGTTCGCACCGTCCCCCACCGGCCACCTGCACATCGGTGGCGCCCGCACCGCGATCTACAATTGGGCGTTCGCGCGCCACCACGGCGGCGTCTTCGTGCTGCGCATCGACGACACCGACCCCGAGCGCTCGACCCAGGAGAACACCGACGCGATCCTGCGCGCGATGCGCTGGCTCGGCTTGGACTGGGACGAGGGTCCCGAGGTCGGCGGCGAGCACGGTCCCTACTTCCAGATGCAGCGCTCCGAGAAGTACGCTGAGGCGCTTGAGGTTCTCAAGGGTAACGGCCACGCCTACCCCTGCT
>Ga0209172_10005031_pt1 | contig 16614 bp, 17 predicted proteins | sample LarsenN4metaG_FD_184113 | JGI IMG/M metagenome (GOLD analysis project Ga0209172, IMG submission 184113) | Hot spring sediment bacterial and archeal communities from British Columbia, Canada, to study Microbial Dark Matter (Phase II) - Larsen... ... | reverse complement strand
GCCCCCCGCGGCGCTCGGGAGCGAGCGACACGACCCGCCCGCCGCGGCCGCGGAGCCCTCGCCGCCCGAGCCCCGCGCCGCGGCGCAGCTCGACGCCGCGCAGCTCGACGCCGCGGCGCAGCTCCGCGACCGCGATCCCGCCGTCGCGCGCTCGCTCGACGCGCACACCGAGGCGATGGAGCACGCGCGGGCGACCGCCGAGACGTTCGCCGCCGCCCTCTCGCCTCACGGCCCTGGCCCCGAGGAGCCCGGCGCGCGGGCGACCTGGGTGCGCGCCCTCGCCGAGCGCAACCCCGTCGTCGCGATCGCCGTCGTCGCGACCCTCGCCGCCCTCACGGCCGCCGAGCATACCGCGGCGCAGCTCGCCGCCGCCCTGGGGCCGCACACCGCCCGCGCGCCGCCCGGCGCGTAGCCGCTCCCCGCGGCGCAGCTCCAGGAGCACGACGAAGCGCGCGGCCGGACCGCCGAGCGCCGAGGCCCCCGCGCGCTCGCCGCTCCCCTCGACCGACACGGCCCACCCCGTACGTCATCCCCGAAGCAAACACGCCCCCTCTGTACGTCATCGCACCGCACACCCCGCGCGCTACGGCCGAGGCCCTCACCGCGCCCCCCGGCCGGTGAGACACAGGGCACCGGCCCCAGGGGCGCACGGCTCTTGCAGCCCTGACTTGCAGACTTGCAACAGAGGTGACTTGCACGCGAATCCAGGTGCAAGACCACGGCGAATCCAGGTGCAAGACCTCCGCGGCACGTGGCGCAACCCCCGTGCACACCCTTTCTCGCGGCCCTCGGGTGACACGGCCCCATCCAGGATGCAGCCTTGGCGAATCCCCCTCCTACCGCCGCCGCTGCGCGGCCCTGGTGCCCCCATGTCCATGCTCGGAACGTTGCTCGACCTCGCCCGCCGCGCGTGGCGCGCGATCCGCCCGATCGCGCACCGCTTGATCGGGCCACTGGCCAAGATGGCGCTGTCTCTGGTCTCTCGCTTCCGCCGCAAGAAGCCGGCGGAGGGCGCGACCGCGAGCGCCCCGAGCGCCCCCAGCTCGCAGACAAGCACGACCGCGAGCCCGGCCCCCAGCTCGCCGAGCATGGCACGGGCGCCCAGCTCGCCGGCCTCGACCCCGAGCACTGCGATCCGGTCCTCGCGCGTCGCCGCGGCCGCCGGCACGGCCGCACCGCTCGCGTTCGGCTGGCAACGGCTCGCGCGACGCCTCGCACAGATGGACGACGCCTCGACGGCTTGACGGTTCGCCCCAAGAGCACGACGACGCGCCGGCCGAGCCGCCAAGCGCCGAGGCCCCCTCACGCTTGCCGCTCCCCTCGGCCGACACGGCGCAGGCTCGATGAGCACCGCGGCCCGGTCCTCGCGCGTCACCGCGTCCGCCGGCTCGGCCGTGCCGCTCGCGTTCGGCTGGCAACGGCTCGCGCGGCGCATCGCTCACATGGACACGGCCGCGACGGCTTGAGCGGCTCCCTCGCAGGACATCACGGTTCTGGCCAGTCTTCCAGCGAGCCACCGCCGGCCTCTTCCGTGAACTCCTGCAATAACCCTGGTACGGCGGCGGCGCTGCGCTCCAGCGCGTGAGCCCACGTCTCGCCCTGAATCCAGTGCTCCTCGCGCACTTCCGCCGTCATGAGCGTGACAAGACAAGCCCACTGGCCGGCGACCTCTTGCGGAGGGGCGATGGTGATGGACACGGTTTGCCGCTCGCTCCCGTTCGAGGGCTGGAACGCCCAATAATGCCTCGGGGGCGTTAGAAGGGGGAAGCCCAAGTTGTCCCCCTCAAGCCAGGTAAGACGGCCGCCCTTCTCGACGCGAGCATGGAGGATTACCGGTGCAATCGAAGCCGCGGTAAGCACTGCGCCGAGAGGATCCACCTGCTCGAAGGGCGCCGCGTAGGGTGGACCGAGCCCCTCAAACGACAATGTCGATTGATAGTTCCCCTCAGGTGTTGGCACGGGTGCGCCAATCGTCACGCGAACCGTCACCGGCGCCGCAGCTTGAGGTGCCCAGTATTCTAGCAGCCGTTCAATCATCTTTTCCGCCCTTCCACCGAGGCGGGTGGCCAGTCTGTCCACCCGTCTTGACGCAGTATGCTAGCCGATCAGCCTGAATGGCGCGACATTGCGCCGCGTCCGTCTTCTTGTGGAAGCGGTTACAGTAAGCTGTGTCCTGCTCGTATTGGAGGTCGCATTCTGGCAGCTCGGACCACTTCCCTTGCTGGTCGCAGTCAACCGCATTCGATTCGTCCTGCGGTTCCGGCGGCGCCTCCCCGAAGCCGCCCCAACCGGGCCCGATGGGGCCACCTCCCGCGCCCACGCTTCCGCTATCTTGGCCATCGATCCAGCATGACCCTTCGGTGTAGTTGCAAGCGGTCACCACCACCAACGCCGCGATCCCTGCGAGCTGAAGTACACGTCTCATCCCATCACCTCTTCACCCATCGGAGCACCGGCCCGACATTCACCGTCACCGCCACGCCTCCAGGAAGCACGGGGCTACTACCGCCAACGTAGTCCACACTGGCGTTCACCGACACCCCCAGAGGACCAACGAAGTACAGATTCGCCTGTACGTGACCGCCCGGCGCGACACCAACGACGCGCCCACACAGCAGCGCCCTGTTACACGCTGGCATGGAGTAGATCGAGAGTGCCGGGCCGACCCTTAGATTGAATCGCTCCGTCCCGTATCCGAGCACAGCGGACGTCTGGCTGTAGACCCCGGCCCCATGCCTGTCAATCGCCGGTAGAACACTGAGCACCTCATGGGCCGCAAACAAGGCGCCGCTTTCTAGGCGCCATGTTATCCCCACCTGGGGTGTCACGGCAAAGCGCGGCTTGGATCCGGCGAGGACTCCACCCAAGCTCACGCCGCCGCTCAGCTCGAACGCTTCCGCCGAGGTCGGTGCGACGAGGAGGAGCAGGCCGATGCACCGAAGCCGGCGGCATCGGACGCCGCGTGGACGCTGGCCAAGTTTTTTCCGCGACAACCCGCCATCGGTCCCTTCCGTTCCTCGCGTCATCCTGGCGCGCGCCTGCAAGGCTGGATTGGATGCCAGATGGATCCGGCGATCCAGTGCGCAAATTGGGTGCCATCGTCGCGCGGTCGGGCGCCCTTGTTTTCGTATACAGAGTCACCAGGGCGACCGCGTGCAGCTCCCCGCGTCGTCCCCTCGCGTCGATCGGCGCGGCGTTTCCGTATACCAAAACCGAACCCGCCCTTTCGACTCTCTCCCAGGATCGGACTCGTCCACGGAGCCCACCCGCCGCGCCGCTCCATCCGTTCGCCGGAGCGGCGTTTTCGTATACAGAAACCACCCTCCCCTTTCGAGCCCCCGCGCGGCAGGGCGGTCCGGCGTCCGATAAATAAGGGCACGTTATCGGACGCCGGCCCCCGGGAGTGACACCGGCGGCGTTTGTGTATACTAAAACGCCACGGCTCCCCCCTACTCCCAAGGGGGCATGGCGCCCCCCGCCGGAACGTGCTTCGCCCCCGGGCGGACCCTGGAGAGACGCGCAGCGTTTCTGTATACCAAAACCCGTCCCGTCCCTGTTGACCATCCTTCCGGGAGACAGAAACCCGACCCGAGCACTCTTCGTCCCGCCGGCGATTCCGTGCTCAGTTTGGCGCCCTTTGAACAACCTGTGAGCGACTTGAGCACCACTCCTGAACAGGCTGTGAATGGCCAGCGTGCCAGATCCGCAAATTTGCTGGATTTCTAGCCACGTCTACGATTCCGGCGCAGGTTGACCACATCGCGCAAACTGTTCTTTACAAGTGGTCGAAGCTGTGTCCCCTTGATCCCCAGTCGTCTCGGCAGAGAGGCGGCGCACGAATGGATCCGTGCGCGCTTTCGCGAGGCAACCCATGCAAGAGTGGTCGATCGGTTTCCTCCTAACCGTGTTGGCTTTGGCGATGCTCCGTATCCCGTGGCGCCGCGCACGTTCGATCCGTGTCGAGAGCCGGATCGTAACTGCCGCGGTGCGCTTCGATCCCCTCCCGCCCGTGCCGCGTCCAGCCCCCCCACAGGCCGCACCATCCCTCCGCGGTAGGACAGAGTTCAGATCACCCGATCGTCAGAACCGCCGTAGACGCTCGCGTCGGGCGTCTCGATCGTCGTGCTCTTGACCCTCTGCACCTCTTTCTCGTACTCGGCGAGGCTTCGTAGGTCATTGTTCTTCGCGTCCCGAGCGGCGATGGCACATGCGATGGTCGACTCGACGGAAATTGACGAAGATCCATGACCCGCGATGCTGCCGCCCGCGGACCGCGTGAACGCGAAGAGGTACTCGTCGTAACGAGACTCGCGGGCACGCTTCGCAAATGCTTCGTCAGCGCTTCCTTGCTTGGTGGTGGGGGCGTCCTTCTCCATGCCGCCCCGTTATCACCCTTAGCGCTGGGAAGGGCCCCCATTCGCTCTTTCCATCGGGCCCGCGCTGCGATCTGCTCCCTCCATGCCGCCCGCCGCCCTCGTCCCTTCCGCCCCTGCCCCCGCCCTCGCGCTCGCCGAGCTTGACGCGCGCGCCCGCGACTACGCCGCCGCCGCCCACGCCCCGAACACCCTGCGCGCCTACGCCTCCGACCTGCGCGCGTTCGCCGCGTGGTGTCGCTCCCTCGGGGTCGCTTCGCTCCCCGCCGAGCCGCGCACCGTCGCGCTCTACCTCGCCGCCCTGGCCGACGCCGGCCGAAGGCCCTCGACCATCGGCCGCGCCCTCACCGCGATCAACGTCGCCCACGTGCGCGCCGGGTTCGCGTCGCTCCGCGAGGCCGCGGACGTGCGCGACGCGTGGCGCGGCGTGCGCCGCGTGCTGAGCGTCGCTCCGCGGCAAAAGGCCCCCCTGCTCGTGGAGGACCTTCGCGCCGTCGCGCTCGCCCTGCCGAGCACCCTGCGCGGGATCCGCGACCGCGCGATCCTCGTCCTCGGGTGGGCCATGGGCGCGCGCCGTTCCGAGGTCGTTGCGCTCGATGTCGCCGATCTGCGCCTCACGGCCGACGGCTTCGAGGTGACCATCCGCCGCAGCAAGACCGACCAGGAGGGCGAGGGGCACCGGCTCGGGGTGCCGTTCGGCTCGACGCCGGCAACCTGCCCGGTGCGTACGGTGCTCGCGTGGCGCGCGGCCGCCGGCATCGAGGCCGGGCCGCTCTTCCGCTCCCTCAAGAACGAGCGGCCGACCGCGCGCCCGCTCGATGGCCGCGACCTGGCGCGCATCGTCAAGGCCGCGGCCGCGGCCGCGGGCCTCGCCGCGGCCGACCTCGCCGGGCACTCGCTTCGCGCGGGCCTGATCACGCAGGCGGCCCGGCAGGGCAAGGCCGAGCGCGACATCATGCGGCACACGGGGCACCGTTCCGCCGCCACCTTGCGCAAGTACATCCGCGCCGCAGAGCTGTTCGCGCCGAGCAACCCCGCGCAGGGGATCGGCCTCTAGCCTGTCGCCTTGGGAGCGACCAACGGTGAACATTCAACCGTTGAGTGTTGGCGATCCCGGTCACAAGCTTCGCACGGGAGCGCAGGATGGAGCGCGAGGCGCATGGAGCGCGAGGGGCAAGAGGAGCGACCGGCCCGAGACGTTGCGTAGGCGTTCGATTTCTGTACACGGAAACTCCCACCTTCGCCGCGCGCCCCTCGTGACCCGCACGGCCGTCGCAGCTCGCCGCGGCGCCCCTATCGGAGTCGCGAGGTGCGGGGTTTCTGTATACCAAAACCAGGCCCCTCCCCTTTGACCCTCTCCACCCCGGCGCGACTCTCGTACACGGAAACTCCCACCTTCGCCGCGCGCCCCTCGTGACCCGCACGGCCGCCGCAGCTCGCCGCGGCGCCCCTATCGGAGTCGCAAGGTGCGGGGTTTTTGTATACCAAAACCAGGCCCCTCCCCTTTGACCCTCTCCACCCCGGCGCGACTCTCGTACACGGATCGGCGGGGGAAGCTCCTCCGGAAACGGTCGCTTCCGGTGCAGGGAAACGGGTCAGTTTCCCGCCGTCCGTTGTCCGTTTCTGGGGCCGGCGCGCGCCGAGCTTGACGGCGGAGGTCTAGGCCGCGCCCCGGCCCCCGGCCCCGCGCCGGGCATCGCCGCCATGGGATGTTCTGCGTATGGCGTCCTCGCAGCGACGTGCGGCCGCACCTGTCAAGCGCTGGCGCACCATCGGCGCACACCCCTACCGGCACGGGGTGCCGACACGGGGGGCCCTCGAAAAACCTCGCGTCTTAGCGGACTTAGGGCTTAGAGGGCCCCCCCTTAGAGCTAAGGCGCCCGCGACGGGGGCCGCTAAGGCTCTAAGACACCGCGGGGGCGGCGCAGCTCGACCCGGGCGAGGGCGCGGGGAGCGCACGCAGGGGCGTCGATTCGCGTCGTATCGCCGCAGAGTTTTGGTATACACAAACCATGGCACGACCCAAAGGCCCCGAAGAAACGACCCCTGTACACACCCGCCTCACCACCTCGCAGCATGCGGCCTTTCGCGAGTACATCCGGCGTCAACAAGAGCAGATCAAGCATACGGGCGTGCAGCTCACAGAAGCCGCCGCGCTGCGCGGGATGGTGCTTCGGTGCCTGGACCTGGAGCAGATCGCGCACAGCTCCGCGCAGCAGTCGCTAGGATTCGCGGGCGCGGCGACCTCGAGCACCGCGACGCCTGCGACGACCGCGGCCCCCGCGGCCCCCGCGGCGCCCGACGCGCCTGCGGGCGACACGGCCCCGCGCGAGGTTCCGCCGGTCGACGTCGACGAGGCGCCCGCGCCCCCCGCAGCTCCGCCGGCCGAGATCCCCGACGAGGCGCCCGCGGGCGACACGGCCCCGCGCACCGCAGCTCCACCGCGCGAGGCTCCCCCGGCCGACGTCGACGAGGCGCCCGCGCCCCCCGCAGCTCCGCCGGCCGAGGCCCCCGCGAAGCCGCGCGCGGCGAAGGGAACGAAGGCCCCCGCGGCGAAGCCGAAGGGCGCGGCACCCTCGGCCGAGGCGCGCACGGTGAAGGGAGCGAAGGCCCCCGCGAACGCCAAGAGCGCGAAGAAGGGGCCGGCGACGACGACGACGACGGCCAAGGTAGTGACCAGGCCAGCGAAGCGAGGGCGGTAGATGTTCCGAGACGAAGCACAGACGCACCGGGCGATCCGCACGTTGCTCGACACGATCCCGGGGCTCGGCCGGTACTGGACGGACACGGGACCGACCGAGGAGGCCGCGCGCGTGGTGGCGCAGTACGGCGCGGCGCTGTCGTCCGGGGAATGGCTCCTGTTGCGGGTGGGATTCGACCTGTGGAACGGCCGTGGCGGGGCGGACTTCGGGCGCGTGGTGCACACGCTCGGAAGCGAACCGCTCGCAGCGCTCGGAACGCTGCTCGTGGCGATGAGCGGGCCCGACGACGCGGCGATCGACGCATGGATCGCGCGGACCGCCCGGCGCGCGGTGTGAGCCGTCGCGCCGAGGGCGCGCAGCTCGCCGGGGGGGCCGGCCCGGGGGCGGCCCGGGGTGTACTACGAACGTATCCCACGCGAGCGCGCCGCGGGGCGCGCGTGCGAGGATGGAGCCGCCGGCCCCTCGCGTGCGTCGCCTCACGCCGTCAAGCACCCCGAGGCGCGCGGCGCGAGATCGACGGGATGGCCCGGCAGCGGTGCCTGGATGGCGCATCCTGGGAGCGCGCGGGGCTCCATCCCGTCGAAGTGAAGGCGCGCGGCGCGCGCGCTCTTGACGCGTCCAGCGCGAAGAGCGGTGCGACGAGCGACCGGCAGAACGGCGCACGGGGCCGGGGTAGAACGGTCGTTCTACCGGGCTCGCGAGGGTCGTTCGACGGCCGCGCGCTCGCGCGGAGCAGCGCCGCTACGTGCGCCGCGATGGTGCGCGCCGTCGTCGCGGTGCTCGGCGTGCGGGACGCTCGCGAGCGTCGCGGAGCAGTGGCGCAGCGGCGGCCGTCCACGGGGCCGCGGTGGTGCCCTCGTCGGGCGGCTCGGGCTCGCGGCCGTCGAGAGGCGCGAGAGGCGCGGCAAGGGCCAGCAGCGCGGCGAGGAGGGCGAGCCGTTCGCGGGGGCGCGTGGCGAGGCGCGCGCGATCACGGTGGCGTGTGCGGTTGCGGCGGGCGCGCCGGTGCTCGGCGCGCTCGCGGGCCTCGGCGTCGATGCGCTCCAGCTCGGCGCGGATCTCGGCCGTGACGCGGTGCCCGCGGGGCGGGACGGCCGCGCGCGGGGCCGGCTCGGGGAGCGACGCCGGCAGCTCCCCCGCGGCCGCGGTGTCGTGCTCCTGGTCGTCGAGGTCGGGGAGCGACGCCGGCAGCTCCCCCGCGGCGACGGCCGCGGCGGTGCGGGCGCGCAGCTCGGCGCACGCGGTGCGAGCGGCGGCCGCCTCCATCGCTTCGACGTGCCGCGCGGCTTCTTCGAGCGTGGCGGTGAGGTCGGGCGGCTTGCCCGGATCGAGGGCATCGCACCACGCTTCCAGCACGCGCAGCCCGAGGGCGCGCAGCTCGCGGGGCTTGTTCTCGTCGGTGGCCCAGAGGCCGCCGAGGGGGTGGAGGTGCTCACGCAGCCAGCGGCGATCCTGGCGCATGTACTCGCGCACGATGCGGGCGGTCAGCTCGACGCGGATCGCGTCGGCGGTGAGGTCGTGGCGGTGACGGTCGAGGGCGAAGGCGAGGCCGCGTGCGGCGAGGCCGCGCAGCTCGGCCGCGACGTCGCCGCGGTGTTCGCGGCGGATGGTGCCGGCGTCGCGAGGGTCGTAGGGCTCGCCGCGGCGTTGTGCGGCGGGAAGGTACTTCGCGGCGTGGGCCTCGGCGTGCGCCCGGGCCAGCTCGACGAACGCCGGATCGTCGTCGTTCGATACAAAAACGGGAACCGGGGTGGCGGCGCTCGTCGTCGCGTGCGCGCGAAGGTGATCCCCGTCTTCAGGTAGATCCAACGATCCAGGACAAGAAGACGGATCCAGAAGAGAAGAGGGATCCCCTTTGTGGCGGGATTTCGGAGCCTGCGGGCTCCATTCTTCGGAATAGGGCGGCGGCGGCGGAGTGATGCCAGCGAGTCGGAAAAACGCCTCGGTGAACCAGAAGAGGGACGAGCGGTTGTGCCCGTGCTCGTCCCGGCGGTGCGTCCAGAGGACGAGCCCCAGCGCGCAGAGGTCCCCCAAGCACTCGTAGGCCGTGCTCGGGCTCACCCTGGCGCGCGGAGCGAGGCGCGACTTGACCCCGGGGTAGATCCCCCGGGTGCCCCAGAAGTGGATCAGGGCGAGGAGCATCGCGAGCCGGCGAGGGGCGAGCGCGAGGCGTTCGGCCGCGCTGCGTAGCAGCTCCTTCGCGCGGCGCCTCGTGATGGGCCGGCCCTTGGTGTCGGTCAGCTCGGGGGCCGGGCTCTGCTCGGTCGGAGGAGGCTCGGGGGGTTCGAAGCGGGCGCGGCCCGCTGCGATCGGTTCGGTCGGCATGTGACGGCCTCACGGCGCGCCGCTCCCAGGGCCAGCCCGGGCGGGCGCACGTCGAGGCACCCCCGGAGGGGGCGCGGGTGGACGGTTGCGCCGCCCCGTCGCGGGACCTGCCCGCGGGAAGGACGGCGACACGCGCCACCGGCTAGAGCGTCCATGCACCCCCACGGCACCACGAACGCCACGAACGGCCGGGAAATGCCCGGCCCGCGGCGTCTTTTTTCGTTTCGCGTTTCGCGATTCGTGGTACTCATGAGGGTACACGAGCGCCCTCAAAAGCGCTTGGGAGACCCCGCAGGGAACGCCGGCAAAGCATCCTGCGGGGTCGCTGGCTTTTGTGGGTCCGAAGTCCCAAACCGGGACGGATGCGCAGCCATACAAGCGCCGATCGGGCCGGATCCGCAACCAATTTTTTCGGTTGGTGGCCATAATGGTGGCCAAAACCCGGTCCATGACGATCCACCCACCGCCCCACGATCGCGCGATGAAAGACGCGAAAAAGCGTAACTAGCAACGCGTTCAACCGTTGACAGTTGTTCGCAACGTCTAACCGTTGGACGTTGGCGGGCTCCGGGTGTACCGTCCCGCGCCCATGATCGTCGCGTTCGTCGGGCAGAAGGGCGGCTCAGGAAAATCGACGCTCGCGATCTGCGTCGCAGCCGAGCTTGCGGGGCAGGGGCGAAACGTTCTCCTGGTGGATGCCGATCCGCAGGGGACCGCTACCACGTGGCACGACGTCGCGAGCGAGAAGGGACACGCGGACGCGGCCCCCACCGTGGTCGCGATGACCGGCAGCCTGCACAAGCCCGAGCAGATCCCCAAGCTCGCGGCGGCATACGATGAGATCGTGATCGATACCCCGCCGCGCCTCGCCGACGTCCAGCGGTCCGCGCTCATGGTGGCGCACCTGGCGATCCTTCCGTGCGGTCCGAGCGCGCCGGACGCGTGGGCGCTCGCCGAGTCCATCCGCACCGTGACGGAGGCGATCACGTACAGACCCGACCTCAAGGCCGCGATCGTGATCAACAGGAAGCGCACCGGAACGGCCGCAGCGAAGGGAGCGCGGGAAGCGCTCGCAGCCGCAGGGCTGCCCGTTCTGGACGCGGAGATCGGCTTGCGGCAAGCGTTCCAGGAGGCGCTGGCCGCGGGCTTGGGGGTGTGCTCCTACGCGCCCCGGGATGCGGCGAGCGATGAGCTGCGCGCGCTCGTGGAAGAGATCCGCAGGACCACAGGAGGCAAGAAATGGCGAAGCGTCCAACGCTCGAAGTGAGACCGCCCAAGAACGCGGACGAGTTCGTTTCCGGGGGAGCGCCGCCGATTACACGTCAACCGTTGGCGGTTGCATCGCCAACGGTTGACGTTCCGAAGCGGGGCCGAGGACGGCCGCGCAAGGACGGTACCCCCGCAGCTCCCAAGCTGACGAAGGCGAAGCGTAAGCGCGGGTTCGTGGTACGCGCGGACGGAACGCAGCTCACCCAGCTTTCGATCTACCTGGAGGCGCCCGTGGGCGAGAAGTTCCGTCGCTACTGCTTCGAGAACGGGCTGAAGATGTCCGAGGTAGCCGCAGAAGTGATGTCCAAGTTCATCGCGAAGCTTTGAACCTTCAACCGTTGGCGGTACAACTGCCAACCTTCAACGGTTGTAGACGGGGTGCTGATGTCTTCCTTCGCGCGCGCGTTCGTGGTCTTCGTCGCGGTGCTCTCGGCCGCTGCGCCGGCCCGCGCGCAGGATGCTGCGCCGGTCGTCCTGGTGGAGTCGGTGATCCCGACGCGGCTGGAGTACACCGCGGCGCCCGGGTGCTACGACGCAGAGGCGTTCCACCACGCCGTTGCGAGCTTCATGGACAAGGGGCGCGATCCGTTCGATGCGAGCGCGCCCGTCGTGCTGCGCGTGACGTTCAAGAAGGTCCGCGGCGGCTACCGTGGCAGCCTCCAGAAGATCCCGGCCAACGGCGAGCCCTGGCCGGAAGAGGACTGGACCGGGCCCACGTGCGAAGGCGTGTTCCGCGAGATCGCCAGGCTCGCGAGCATGAGCGTGCTCGGCCCGCCGAAGCCTGTGCAACCGCCCCCAGCTCCCGCGCCGCCCGACCCTACGCCATCCCCCGAGCCTCCCAAACCGTCGCCCGATCCGGTACCCTCGCAGGGGCCTCGGGTCGCGCCGGTCACGTTCGCACAGTTGCCTTTCAAGCCCCCCAAGCCGCCGCCGCCCCCGATGGACCTGACCGTCACCCTCAGCACCGCCTTCGTTCTCACGGCCGGCTTCACGGCCGACGTGGGGCCCGCGTTCCAAGTGGGCGCCGGCCTCCGCCATGACTGGTTCTCGCTCGATCTGGAGCTGCGCGGCGTGTTGCCCGGCAGGGCCGTTGCGAGCGAGCAGCTTGACCCCAGCAACCCGCGCAGCCCGGTAACGTTCGACCTCAGCCAACTGAGCGCGCAGCTCGTGCCGTGCGCGCATTTCGCAACCTACTTCGCGGGGTGCGGCGTGGTGAGCGCCTACACGCTCATCACGCAAGACCGCAGAAACGGAACAAACTTTCTCCCCAACTGGAGCTTGGGCCCTCGGTTCCACGTCGAGGTGCCGTTCGCCGAACGCTTCGCGGTGTTCGGCTTCGCGGAAGCGCTCTTCGCGCCCGGTCCTGGGCTTGTGCGTTACCGCGAGCAAGAAGACTCGCCCGGCACCATCTGGAAGCAGTCGATCGTGTCGGGCTTCTTCGGGGCCGGGGTGTCGGTGAAGTTCGAGTAAGCGGGGTGTGCCATGCGTGGCTTGCGGTTCTTGTTCGCGGTGCTTTTCGTCGGATGGTTGGTCCTGCTTGCCGGTTGCAGCCCGGCCCTGGATCTTCCCCCGCCTCTCTCCGATGGAGGCGCCGCCGGCAGCTCCACGACCGCGAGCACCGGCGAGGGCGGTAGCGGCGGCGGCAGCTCCACGACCGCGAGCACCGGCGAGGGCGGTAGCGGCGGCGACCTCTTCGGCACCACGAGCAGCACCGGCGGCGAGGGCGGCGGGCCGACGTGCGGCGGGGAATGCTACCTGTGGAAATCGGCTCTCTTTGAAGACCTCGGGATGTTCTGGATCGGCTCCGGCGAGGCACCGACGTGCCCGGACAACGCGCCGGTCGTGGGCGCGGTGCTCCATGCGGATCCGCTGCCCTCACCGTACATGTGCCCCGCGTGCTCGTGCATGCCGGCCGGCTGCGCGCTCCCTGAAGAAATGCACGTGTCCGCGGCGAAGTGCCCCGCCATCGGCGCCGCGTCGATCGCGTGGGGCTCGCCCGCGTGGGGCGGGAACTGCACCGCGGAAGGCGCGATCGCGCCGGGCCTGATGTGCTCCGGGGTGCCGTGTACACAGAGCCTCACGATTGCCGCGCCCATGGTCGAGCCGTGCGCGCCGGTCTCGGAGGGCACGGAGGCGCCGACCGATCCGGCGTGGGGCCTGACGGCACAACAATGCATCCTCTCCCCGCTCAGCGGCGAGGGCTGCGGTGGGAGCGAGGCTTGTCTACAGCCCCCGCCGGAAGGCTTCTCGTTGTGCCTCTACCGCTGGGGCGACGATCTGACCGCCGAGCACTGCCCGGCGGACTATCCGCGCTATCTGGTGATGTACGCTGATCACGACGATGCGCGCGGCTGCGAGCCGTGCGATTGCTCGGAGCCGCAAGGGGCGGAGTGCTCGGCGCTCGTCTCGGTCTTCACGGATGGAGCGTGCGGCGCGCTGCTGGGCTCGTTCCCTGTCTCGACCGCGCTGGATGAGGCGTGCTTTGACCTGTCTCCAGGCGTCGGGCTCGGGAGTAAGGCCGCGGTGCTCACGGTGAACAAGCCCGGGAGCTGCACATCGACCGGCGGCCCGGTGGGCGGCATCACGCCGACCCTTCCCTTGACCCTGTGCTGCCAGGAGGAGCCGCCGCCCCCGCCCGAGTGACGGGGCGAGCGGTCGATTTTCTGGGCTCCGACCTAGCCGCTTTCGGATCTGCGGCCGATGGGGGCACCGTGAGGCAGAAGCAGAACCCCCCGCCGGCCGGGCCGGCGACCTTCGAGGACCTGTACGCGGAGCACGCCGAACGCGTGCTGTCGCTCTTGTGGCTCTTCGGCGTCGCGGAAGCCGACCGCCAAGACGTGGCGCAGGAGGTCTGGGCCGACGTCCATCGCTTGCTTCCGATCTTCGACCCGAGCCGAGGATCGGCGCGCGCGTGGATCGCCTCCCTCACGCGCAGCGCGGCGCGGGACTGGAAGCGCACGCGGCGACGGCGGCCCGAGCTATCGACGCGCACCAACCGCGAGCCGATCGCGCCGCGCACGGCCGAGATGGACGCCGAGGACGCCGAGCGGCGCGCGGCGCTGTGGGCGTACTTCGAGCGCGCGATCCCGAGCGAGGAACAGCGCGAAGCCTACGTGCTGCATGTGGTCCATGAGCTGACGATCGCGGAGGTAGCGGAAGCGACGGGCGCGCAGCCCTGCACGGTGAAATGGAGGATCGCGATGGCCCGGCGCAAGTTGAAGGAGGAGATGACCGAGGAGGAGCGCCGGAAGCTGGCCGCGATCCTGCCCGTCCTGAGCGTGGATGCGTTCGTGCGCGCCTTGCGAGAGACGAAGTTCCCCGAGGACGAGATCGCGCGGGTGTGGGATCGCGTCTCGGAGCGCATCGAGGCCGAAGGGGGCAGCGTCCATGATCCGCTCGGGACGCCGGCCACGGCGCCGAGCCCCGCGGCTCCGAAGGGCTACACGTTCACGGGGCCGGGCCTCGCGAGCACGCTCGCCGGGGTGTTCCTGCTCGGCGCTCTCTCGGGGGCAACTGCGCTCTACGCGTTCCTATCGCGGGACCCGCGGGCGAGCATGACGACGATCGACGCCGAGATCCCGACGGCCCCGATCCTCACCGCTGCACCGACACCCGAGCCGACCGCGACGGCGAGCGCGGCACCGAACGTGAGCAGCTCGACGACCGCGGCCCCGCCGACGTCGGAGGCGTGGATCCTAGAGCGAGCACGGAAGGCCGAACCCGCGGAAGCGCTCGCCCTGGCCGAGCAGCACGCGCGCAACTTCCCAAGCAGCAGCCGCGCCACGGCCCGCGAGGTGATCGCGATCCATGCCTTGTTGAAGCTCGGCCGGCGCGCGGAGGCGGAGGAGCGCGCCGCGAAGCTCGTGCGCTGGGCGCCGAAGAAGCGGCCCGAGATGGAGGCGCTGTTCGGTCGGTCGCTTTTGTGACCGCAGACCTATCCATTCTCGAATCTGCGGCCGAGAGGGGGCCAGGAGCGCGCGGAGCGCTCCCGCCTCGCCGGTTTCAGCGAGGGAGCGGCGTATCCTGACGAGCCCGATTCCGCGGGATTCGTGGGGCCTGCGCGTTGCGCCGCTCTCTCCCTGAAGCCGGCGAGACCCCAGCGAACCGCCCTCGGCGGTTGCAGCGAGGACACGCGACACGGCCCCCCGGGTGAACTCGGACCGCTCGCGCGGTCGTGCACGTGTCCTCGCTGGAGCCGCCGAAGGCCGCCCCTCGCCGGTTGCGGGAGGGGGCGCAGTCGGAGCGCTTGCCGCGGCCCGCGACCCCCCACGGCCGAGGCGCACGGCTGCGCCTTCTCGCTGGAGCCGGCGAGGGCTCGACGTGGAGGCCCCTTGGATGAGCAACGCGAGCACGAACGAGCCGAGGATCGGCGAGCCGCCCCCATTCACCCGCAGCGACATGGAGACGGCGCGCAGGATGGTGCGCCGCCGCGGCGTCGCCGACGAGGCCGACGACGTAGCGCAAGAGGTCGCTCTCGCGAGCGCGCGCTACGCGCGGCCGCTCGCGGTCCCGCCCGGCCACACGCCGGCCGAGGCGCGACGGTTCGTGATGTCGAGGATCGCGCGGTGCCAGGTGGCGCAGCATTGCGCGGAGCGCGCCCGCCGCTGGGCGCGGGGCGGTGACCCGGTGATCGCGCGAGAGCGGGACGAGGACGCGCGGCCCCTCGAACGGCTGCACGGGGCGGCGCCGAGCGCCGAGGATCGCATCCTCGAACGCGGCCGGATCACACTGCTGCGCGCGGCCGTCGACGAGCTACGGATGGAGGCGCCGGAGCTGTATCCGGTGATGGCCGCGGAGCTTGCCGGCGTGCCGATCTCGCTCGTGGCTGTGCAGCTCGGGATCCCCGAGGGCACGGCCTACACGCGCGCCCGCCGGGGACTCGAAACGGTGCGCGCGCTGCTCCGGCGATGGGAGGACGACGACGCCCGCGGCGCCGTGCGCATGCAGCTCGACGCGATGCGGGGAGGGCGCGGGCGATGCTCGTGATCGGCGCGGTGCTGGTGTTTGTGGGGCTCGTTGTCGCGGGGCTCCTCGCGGGGATCTTCGTGGTGCTGGTGCGCCTCGCGCGCGGCCGCGACGAGCAGCACGCGGAGGCGATGGAGCGCGCGGAGGAGCATCACCGCGCACTGTGCGCGCAGCTCACCGCGACGAGCACGACGAGCATGGAGCGCGCGCACCTCCTCGCGTCGGGCCTCGCCGCGGAGATCCGGACGATGGCCGCGGCGCACCGCAACGATCTGCGGCTCGCGATGCGCCTTCCGCCGCTGCGCGCTCCGGGCGAGAGCGCGCGCGACACCGCGCACACGGCCGCGAAGCTCGCGGGCGCGACGCCGCCGGCGTCCTCGAGCACGACACGGCCGCGCGCGCCGGAGCCCATCGTGTTGACCGCGGGCGACGAGGACGCGACGCCGCCGAGCGGCTGGAGCCTGGAGCAGATCCGCGCGCACACGGCCCGCTCCGAGGAGCCGCACCGATGATCCGCGTCCTCGCGATCCTGCTCGCGCTCAACTTCGGCGCGCTGGTCTCGTGGGTCGTGCTGCTCGTCCACGTCGCGCGCCGCGTGGGCGCGCTGGAGAACGAGCAGAATGCGACACGGGCGGATCTGAGCCTGCACGCGTACGCGCTCGCCGCGCAGCTCGCCGCCGACCACGAGGAGCGGCGAAAGCACCTCAACCTCGTTCAAGGGATGCTCGTGGGGCACGTCTCCGGCACCGTCGCGCAGCTTGAGCGCCGGCTCTGCCCGGAGGCCCCGCGGCCGCAGCTTCACATGGTGTGGCCGCTGCCGATGCGGCCGAGGACGCGACGCCGGCAAGCCGGACGCACGGCGCGGAGGGTGGCCGCATGATCGACGCGTTGCACGTGGGGGCGTTCGTGCGCTTCGAGGCCATGATCGCCGCCGTCATCGAGACCGCGGCGCGTGCCTACGGCGCAGCGCCGTTCGTGGT